>Ga0208079_1000196_pt1 | contig 34517 bp, 34 predicted proteins | sample NGESurdeep092012_5_FD_184474 | JGI IMG/M metagenome (GOLD analysis project Ga0208079, IMG submission 184474) | Arctic peat soil microbial communities from Barrow, Alaska - NGEE Surface sample 210-2 deep-092012 (SPAdes) | ecosystem: Environmental > Terrestrial > Soil > Wetlands > Peat ... | reverse complement strand
TGATCTTGTCAAATGCACTTCTGTCAACAATCAGATCTTTGATTACCGGGAAAGATTTTGCTCGCCATGGCTCCACCCAAATCGTTTCTCCATCCTTGAAGTATCGCATTGACAGATGACAGGTCGTTATAGCAGGAACAGGTCCATGAGGATGACCATTTATATACATCCCGCATGATCCGCAAATGCCTTCACGACAATCGTGATCAAATGCCACTGGATCCTTGCTCTCTTCAACAAGCTTCTTATTGAGAGCATCAAGCATCTCAAGGAAAGCCATTCTCGGAGATACATCATCCATCTTGAAGGTCTCAAAGTTACCTTTGGCACTTGCATTTTTCTGGCGCCATATTTTAAGTGTTAACTTCATATGCTTCTTTAATTATTATTTACAGATCGATAATATTAAGTCATTTTAAATAATTGCTCAGTGCGCAGAGCTCAGGGCTCAGAGGAAAATGTTTTTAGCCCTGTGCCCTATGCTTATTTATAGCTCCTGACTTTCAGTTCAACATTCTCAAACTTAAGTTCTTCCTTATGGAGGATATGAGGGTTCCCCTCGCCTGCGTATTCCCACGCAGCAACATAAGCGTACTCTTCATCGTTCCTGAGCGCTTCTCCGTCGGGTGTCTGATATTCTTCCCTGAAATGAGCCCCGCATGATTCTTTCCTGTTAAGTGCGTCATTTACCAGAAGCTCACTAAGTTCAAAATAGTCAGCCACCCTTCCCGCTTTTTCAAGTTCCTGATTAACACTTTTAATATTTTCGGGTACTTTAAGATCACTCCAGAACTCTTCCCTCAGCTGCTTTATTAATACCAGCGCTTTCTTAAGACCCTCTTCATTTCTTACCATTCCGCAATAGTCCCACATTATCCTTCCGAGTCTCTTATGAAAAGAAGATGCGGTTTGTTTTCCTTTTATTGAAATAAATTTATTAAGCCTTTCGATAACAGCTTTTTCAGTCTCTTCGAATTCAGGTTTATCAGTTGAGATTTTTGGAACCCGGATTTCATCAGCCAGGTAATTATTTATCGTGTTTGGAAGAATAAAATATCCATCGCCTGAAGTCTGCATGAGAGAAGCAGCTCCGAGGCGGTTTGCTCCATGATCGGAAAAGTTAGACTCGCCAATTGCATATAGTCCGGGTACCGTAGTCATCAACTCATAATCAACCCATAATCCGCCCATTGTATAATGACCTGCCGGGTATATGCGCATAGGTTCTTCATATGAGTCAATACCTGTGATGGTTTTATACATATCGAAAAGATTGCCATACTTGTTCTCGATCGCTTTCTTTCCCTGTTTTTTAATTGCATCTCTGAAATCAAGGTTGACAGCAAGACCGGTCTCACCAATGCCATAACCTGCGTCGCACCTTTCCTTCGCTGCCCTTGAGGCAACATCCCTTGGCACAAGGTTGCCGAAGGCAGGGTATCTTCTTTCAAGGAAATAGTCCCTTTCCTCTTCGGGTATCTCGTTTGCCAGCCGTATGTCTCCTTTGGTCTTTGGCACCCAAACGCGTCCGTCGTTACGAAGCGATTCCGACATGAGTGTTAGTTTTGCCTGGAACTCGTTTAGCTGAGGTACGCATGTAGGGTGTATCTGTATGAAACTCGGGTTTGCAAAAAAGGCGCCTTTTTTATGAGCCTTCCAGGCAGCTGAGGCATTTGAATTTACAGCCAGGGTTGAAAGATAATAAATGGTACCATATCCTCCTGTAGCAAGCACAACTGCATGAGCAGCATGTCTTTCAATTTCTCCTGTGATCAGGTTTCGTGCAATGATTCCGCGTGCTTTACCATCAATCAAGACTATATCAAGCATTTCGCGACGTGGATACATAGTCACATTACCGTTTTTAATTTGCCTGTTTAGGGATGAGTATGCCCCCAATAAACACTGCTGACCGGTCTGTCCACTTGAGTAAAAAGTCCTGGAGACCTGTACCCCTCCAAATGATCGGGTATTAAGAGTTCCGCCATAATCACGTGCAAATGGTACACCGAGCGCTGTATAATGATCAATGACCTGGTTGCTAACTTCAGCGGCCCGGTAAACATTTGCTTCACGAGCCCTGAAGTCACCCCCCTTTATCATATCATAGAACAGCCTGTAAATGCTGTCACCATCGCTCTGGTAATTCTTAGCAGCATTTATTCCACCCTGAGCTGCCACAGAGTGCGCCCTCCGGGGCGAATCCTGATAACAGAATGTTTTTACATTGTATCCGAGCTCCCCGAGTGCAGAAGAAGCTCCTCCGCCTGATAAGCCGGTACCAATCACTATTATTTCAAGCTTTTTCTTGTTTGCCGGGTTTACAAGTTTAACCGAAGATTTGTAGCTGGTCCATTTCATTGCCAGAGGACCATCCGGTATCTTTGAATTTAATTTTCCCATGATTATAATTTTTTCCTTTTTGGATCTATCTGAAAAGCCATAAACTGATTGAAATAAAAGCAAAGCCTGCCGGGATGATTATTGCATACACCAGAGCAACAATCTTTACAACCGGCGACCAAATCCTGTTATTAAGCCCTAATGTCTGGAAAGCTGAATAGAAGGCATGATAAAGATGAAAGCCCAACAGGGCAAAACAGGTGAGATAAATATAATCATATGCTGGCACTTTGAAAAGACTATGAGCTACAGAATAAAAATCTTCAGCATTCCCCTTGACTATTCCGAGTTTTATGAAGTAGAAATTGAACCAATGAAGGATCAGAAAGGTAAGGATTGTTGCCCCTGTCCAGATCATAAACTTAGAGAAAAATGATATCTCGGATTTATTGCCGCTTGCATAGCCAACCGGACGGGCAAACCAGTTCTGGATCTGAAGGAATACACCCCATGATATATGTATAAGAATTACTCCAAACAGAACAACCTCCATTATTTTTATTAATGGAAAAGTTGCCATGAAATGCGCAGCAGTGTTAAATGGTCCGGGTTCACTTTTAAGCAACATCAGGTTAATAAACAGATGAAGCGGCAGGAAGGTAAGTAAGAACAAGCCCGCTAATGCCATTGTAAATTTCTTGGTAATTGAGGTAAACAAAATTTTACTCATTGGTTATGAATTGATTAGAGTTTGTCTTATTGCCACAAAAGGAAGTTTATCAAAGTTAAATCTATTAAATCAGATTTACAATTTTATGCTAATTATCACAAATCATTCTGACCGGTTTGGATATATATAAATAATTGAGAATTGGCTACCTTTACATAACTAAAAGCTTTTATTAATATGTTTTTTTCATACAAAGGAAGAAGAATTCATTATTCTGATTCGGGGACTGGAGAGGCAATTGTTTTCCTTCATGGCTACCTCGAATCGTCTGAAGTGTGGAATGGATTTGCAGAGAAGCTCGGATCGGAATTCAGGGTAATTTTAATTGATCTTCCTGGTTGCGGGCTCTCTGATGTTTATGGAGAGGTGCATAGCATGGAGTTTATGGCCCAGGCGATTAAGGAGCTTCTAAAGGCTCTGGGATTAAAAAAAGTATTTCTTACAGGACATTCATTAGGTGGTTACGTTACCCTTGCATTCCTTGAAAATTTTTCTGGCAATCTTTCAGGGTATTGTCTCTTTCATTCACAGCCTTTTCCTGATACTCCTGCAGCTCTTGAGAAAAGAAGGCGCGAGATTGAAATTGTGAAAGTGGGGAAGAAGAACCTTATGTATCCCGATAATGTAATAAGTATGTTTGCCACTTCGAACCTTGAAACTTTTTCCGGAGCAGTACAGTGGTCGAAAGATATAGTATCCCGGATTCCAGGGGAGGGGATTATTGCTGTTCTGAACGGAATGATGATCCGTCCCTCAAGGTTAGCAGTTATGGAGAAAGGCAAGGTACCCTGCCTGTGGATACTGGGTTCAATGGATAATTACATCCCTTGCGAATTTATTCAGACAATGGTAAATCTTCCTGCTAATGCCCGGGTGGTCGTCCTCAAAAACTCGGGACACATGGGTTTTATTGAAGAAGAAAAACTTGCAGTCAAAGTTGTGAGTGATTTTGTGAATAATATTTCCTGACTTTTTTCTCTGTGGACCTCTGTGGATACTCTGTGGCTCTCTGTGTAACAAAAACTTAAGAACTGACACAGAGGTGTACAGAGAAGCACAGAGCTCACAGAGAAAAGCCGGATAAGTTTAATTTTTCAGAAACTCAATTGCATATTTAAGTGTAGTATCAATCTGCTCCCAGATCGGATAGAATCCTTTATTATCCAGAATATTACGTGCAATATATGCTTTGATCTGAGTATGAATTATGCTACCCGAAGTTTTTAACCCTGCCGGATCTTTCTTTATCCCGTTTGCCGCAGCAAACTGCACAAACTGGCCGAGTAGAGCCTGTTTATCAAGATACTTTTCCATCTCTCCTGTTTCAGTATACTTTTTCAATACTTCCCTGTTGTTCTCGGTATACTTAAGGGCAAACCTGTAGATGAATGATCGGGTTTTAATGAAATATTGAGACACTCCTGAAGTATCTACGGGAACAAATTTGTCGGGCATAATGCCTCCACCTCCATAAACTACCTTTCCTGCAGGAGTTGTAAATCTCAGGGAATCAGAAAAATGAATACTGTCGGAAACTTCAAATTCACCATGAGTATACCTTTCACTAATGTCGTCATAGTATTTTTCAAATCCATCTTTATAAGGTTTTTGAATTGACCTTCCGGTGGGTGTATAATACCGGGCTATTGTAAGCCTCATCCCTGAACCATCAGAGAATGGAATAGGTTCCTGAACCAATCCCTTCCCAAAGGAGCGGCGGCCGATAATTGTACCCCGGTCATTATCCTGCAGGGCTCCGGCTAATATCTCACTGGCTGATGCGCTCCATTCATCTAAAAGCACAACCAGATTACCATTCTCAAATTCTCCTTTCCCCGTAGCTCTTGCTTCACTTCTAGGCGAAGCCCGTCCTTTTGTATAGACTATTAACTGACCCGACTTGAGGAACTGGTCAGCCACCTGTATCGCTGCTTCCATAATTCCTCCCGAATTACCCCGCAAATCAAGAATGAGGCTGGTCATCCCATGATCCTTCAGTTCCCTGAGTCCTTTCATGAACTCATCAAAAGTTGTCATAGCAAATGTGTTGATCTTAATATAACCTATATGATCATTTATCATATAATCGACATCAACACTATATATTGGGATTTTATCCCTGGTTATTTCAAATGGCAGAAGTTCTTTCTGCCCGCTTCGGAGTACTTTTATCTTTACAACTGTGCCTCTCGGGCCTTTTAGCATCCCCATTACCTTCTCATCAATTATATGTTTTCCGGCAACGAGTGAATCATTGACATACAGGATCTTATCTCCTGGAAGAAGACCAATTTTTTCTGATGGACCACCAGGTATTGTACTTATTATAAGGATGGTATCTGTCAGCATGCTGAAAGAGATCCCGATGCCCTCAAAGTTGCCCTGCAAAGGTTCATTCGAACGGGCAAGATCTTTTGCTGGTATATATACGGAATGCGGATCAAGTTTTTTCAATATTGCCGGGATAGCAGTCTCAACCAGTTCGTTACGGTTCACTGAGTCAACATAGTTTGATTCAATAATGTTAAGAATACCGTTTAACTTATCGTTTCTCGATCTGATGTTTGAATGCTGGGGAAAATCATGGTCAGACGGCAGCAATCGTCCGATAAAAATACCCAGTGCCAGCGCAATTCCAAGTACCAGGGGAAGAAAAACTATCTTTCTTGAATTATTGTAGTTCATAAATTTCTTTTTCAGGGTCAATAAATACCAATTCTATGCCTGCACGCTTCAGAAGGTCAAGGCCATCAGTTTTGTGATATCTGTTGCAGTAAACAACCCGCTTTATTCCTGACTGGATTATCAGTTTTGAACACTCCATACAAGGCGAGGTGGTCACATAAAGGGTTGAATCTTCACTTGAGTTATGTGATTTTGCAACTTTGGTTATGGCATTGGCTTCAGCATGAAGAACGTATGGTTTTGTAATATTATTCTCATCTTCACAAATATTCTCAAAGCCCGAGGGAGTTCCATTATAGCCATCTGAGATAATCATCTTTCCTTTCACTATCAGAGCGCCCACCTGCCTCCTGATACAATATGAATTCTGAGCCCAGATAAGAGCCATTTGGAGATAGCGCTTATCGAAAGCAATCTGCTTTTCACCATAAGGTTTCAGATCTGTTTTATCTGGCATCGTGTTCGGTGTTTGAATCAATTTTAAAAGGGTTCAAAGTTAATTAATTTATAATTGGTTTTACTAAAATGGCAGAATCAAGAAATCAAGAGAGTTCTTTCTTATTCTGTTTTGAATCAATTTCAATTAAAGTAATGCGATTGAGAAACTGAAAATTTTGTGAGATTATAAACTAATCTGACAAATTTTTACTAATTTGCAGATATGCGATAAGATAAATTCTTTGATTACTAACCTGTCAAATTTAAAAGTATATGTTCAGTACAGACCATTTGCACCCTATGATAGTGCACTTTCCAATCGCCCTTATAACTGTTGGATTTATTGCCGAAGTTGTATCCCTCTTCTTCAAAAGTGAAAAGTGTTTGTCTAAGACCGGGTTTTACCTGATGATCCTGGGATCGCTGGCAGCAATTGCTGGCTGGGCTTCGGGACAGTTATTCACCGAAGCACCAACGCAGGGCGAGATTTTAAAGGTTTTTATAAATCACAAAACCGGTGCGCTTGTGACAATGATCCTGATTATTGCCGGTACTCTCTTCAGGATATGGCTGATTGTTAAAAAGAAAGAGGAGACTCAATTGAAGTGGATAGCGTTCGGTTTTTATCTTCTGGCCTTTGCTGCAGTCACTTTTACCGGCTACATGGGAGGCACGATGGTCTATAATTTCATGATAGGCCTGGGTTAGAAGATTATTCAGGTTTTTTCCATTCCATATTATACTTATTTTAACTAAACTATCTCTTATGAAAACAATTACCAGATTACTAATGCTATTGTTAGCTCTTATTCTCTCCTTTGGCTGTGCTGTAAAACCGGTCAAGACAATTGAAAACCTTAAAGCGGCATATAATGGTGAATCTACAGCCAGTGCTAAATATGCAGCGTTTGCCGAAAAAGCAAAAGCTGAAGGGTTTGATACTGTAGCAATAATGTTTCTGGCAACTTCAAAAGCTGAAGCTGTCCATGCTGCCAATCATTTGAAAGTTCTTGAAAAGCTCGGTGAAAAAATTACTGGTCCACAGATTGGATCTTTTACTGTTCTTACCACTGCTGAAAATCTTACTGATGCGATAAAAGGTGAAACATATGAGCTCGAAACTATGTATCCTGGTTTCATCACTTTAGCTAAAGAAGAAAAAAGCAACGACGCAGTAAAATCTTTTACATGGGCATTGGATACAGAGAAGAAACATCAGGTTTTTTATAAAACGGCCCTGGCAGCAATCTCAGGTGGTGGTGAAAAAGGCCTTCCGGCAAAATGGTTTGTTTGCCCTGTTTGCGGAAATACTTACGATGCAGGAAGTGTTACTGCAAAATGCGATTTTTGCATGACCCCCAAAGAAAAATTTTTAGAATTTTCATAAGCCCATAATTATCCCGGGATTCTTCAGAAATCCCGGGATAATTAATCTCTTTTTGATCTCCACAGAATATGACAAAACCAATGCTGAATATTTCAGCTATCTGCTTATAGGTGATAAACCTGTAATAGACATTTCCAGAAAAGAAGATATTGCAGATATCCGTGGCACAGAAAAAACCAATAAATATTCTGTTCGTTGCATTAAGGAATAATTCCTCTGGACAATCCGCGTTATATTATGAAGTATAAGTCAAAACAAAAAGGCTGTTATATTAACTGGTATTTAGACAAGTTCCGGAAGATATAATAGTTTGTATCTTTATCTTGTTAAGAAATTTTGTTTCATGCGAAAGATATTGGCTAAAAAAACTAACTTTCTAATCATTATTCCTATTGTATTACTACTCTTTGCCGGTTGCGCAACTCATCATAAACTGCGGAGGTATAAGCCTGTTCCATGCCCATGTGAGAAAGAGAACAAAAGGTAAAGAGAAGATGTGAATTCTTCATTCCAGTATCAGCATTAAATCTCCTGCAAAATCATTTATAAAGAAAGTATTTAAAAATATATAACGTATTTATACGTCGTAATAAAATATAACGTATATTTACGTCAAATATTTATCCATCATGGCTTATACAAAAAGTGAACTTTTTAGCACGGAGCTTCAGAATAGCGCAGTTCTGTTTAAAGCATTAGGTCATCCGGCACGACTGGCAATTCTGAAATACCTGGCCGAAACCCGAACATGTATTACCGGCGATATAGCTGATGAGATTCCTCTGGGAAGGACCACGGTAAACCAGCACCTTAAAGAATTAAAGGATGCGGGTTTGATACAGGGAACTACTGAAGGAGCAAAAACCTGTTACTGCCTGGATCCGGTGAATATTTGTACATTAAAAAAAATTGTGGATAAATTCATCAATGAGATAAACATTCCTGAAACTTTTAAATGTTAAAAAATTTGAAAATGAAGATACTTATTCTATGCACAGGCAATAGTTGCAGGAGTCAAATGGCGCAAGGATTCCTTCAATCTTTCGATAAAAGAAACCAGGTCTTTTCAGCAGGAACAATTCCTGCTTTAAAGGTTAATTCGGATGCCATTAAAGTTATGCGCGAAGCAGGCATCGATATAAGTCAGAATATTCCCATAAACGTCAGCCAATACCTTAATGAAGATTGGGACTATGTTGTAACTGTTTGTGATGATGCAAATGAATCGTGTCCTTTTTTCCCCGGTAAAGTGAAACACCGGCTGCATTTTGGCTTTGAAGATCCCTCAAATGCAATCGGATCGGACGATTTCATTATCAGTGAATTCCGTAAGATCAGAGACCAAATAAAAGCTACGTTTTATAAATTTTATAATGGTTTCTAATTTGATATGAAAGATTCTTTTTTAACAGGAAATGTTTCAATTTCCAATTCAGTTGTACCACTCATCTCAACTAACATCGAATTTAACGATTTTCTGGGTGCAGTTATGGTACGGTGGGGTATAAACAGAAATAATTACAGGATTAACCCGGGTCTATATGCAGTAGGCACCCCGGATAAATTGTCCGATGTGTTTGTGACTGCAAATTACAAGCTCTCTTTTGATGCTCTGAGAAAAAATCTCTCCTGGGTAAGTGGATGGATACTGGTTCTCGATACAAAGGGGGTAAATGTCTGGTGTGCTGCAGGTAAAGGTACTTTTGGTACAAAAGAACTTGTAAACAGGATTAAACTTACATCTCTAGAAAGAATTGTAAGTCACAAGCGTCTGATTCTGCCTCAGCTGGGTGCCACAGGAGTTGCGGCCCATAAGGTTAAAGAGGAGACCGGATTTAATGTTCATTATGGCCCGGTTCGCGCTGCTGATATAAAAAGATTTATAAGTGAAGGTTACAGAGCCGACAAGGAGATGAGGAGAGTTACTTTCGGTTTTAAGGATCGTATAAAACTTATTCCAAATGATTTTATGTATGGAAAATTCTACCTTCTGGGAGCACTAGCGCTTCTCTTTCTGATATCAGGTCTGAGCGATAAAGGAATCTCATACAGAGACTTTGCCGGGGACGGGGGACCATCTATTCTGAGTGTCCTTCTTGCATACATTGCGGGCATTGTCATTACTCCAATGCTTCTACCTTACATTCCCGGCCGGAGGTTTTCATTTAAGGGATTTTATTCGGGAGCGCTGGTTTTTATTATTCTTTTTTTGTTGAAGCTCACCGGTTCCAATATTTTTGAAACACTATCATGGTTTCTCATAATTACAGCAATTTCATCCTTCCTGGCAATGAATTTTACCGGTTCATCAACATATACTTCATTGTCGGGGGTTAAAAAGGAAATGAAATTTTCACTCCCCTTTCAGATTGGATTTGCCCTGGTTGGGATTATTTTACAGGTTATCGGAAAACTAAACTGATTTATAGCTATGAAAGAATTAATGTACCTACCTGATGTGGTTACTCTGAGCTTGTGTGAAGACGCATGCAATGGATGTGGAATGTGCATAAAAGTATGTCCTCACGATGTTTTTGAACTTTCGGGGAAAAAAGCTCACATAATTAGAAAAGATTATTGTATGGAATGTGGTGCATGTGCTCTGAATTGCCAGCCAAATGCCATAAAAGTTAAATCTGGTGTTGGTTGCGCTGCCGGAATTATTAGTGGGATACTGAATAATTCAGAACCGACATGCGGCTGTTCTGACTCAACCTCAACCTGTTGTTAATATGAAACCTAAACTTAAATTCTTTGACCGGTATCTTACATTGTGGATATTTCTGGCGATGTTCATCGGTGTCTTTTCAGGATATTTTTTCCCGTCTATTGCCACATTCTGGGATTCAATGAAATCCCGGCCCGACAGTACCACTAATATACCTATTGCCATCGGCTTGATACTTATGATGTACCCCCCACTGGCAAAGGTGAAATATGAAGAACTGGGTGGTGTATTCCGTAACTTTAAGATCCTTGGACTTTCTCTTATCCAGAACTGGATAATAGGTCCTGTTCTTATGTTTACTCTTGCAATCCTCTTTTTCAAACTATTTCCCGGGAAAGATAATTCGAACCTTCCCTACATGTATGGCATAATTATGATAGGGCTGGCAAGATGTATTGCAATGGTTATTGTCTGGAACGATCTGGCAAAAGGCGACACTGAATATTGTGCCGGACTGGTAGCCTTCAATTCTGTTTTCCAGGTCCTGTTTTTTTCAGTTTATGCCTGGCTCTTTATTTCTGTTTTGCCCGGCTGGTTTGGTGTGCCAACGAACACAGTGGTAGATAATATAACGATAGGGCAGATAGCCAAAAGCGTTTTTTTATATCTTGGAATACCGTTCATATCGGGATTCCTGACCCGTTTTATTTTAATAAGGGTTAAAAGCAAGGAATGGTATCATACCCGGTTTATTCCAAAGATCAGTCCAATCACTCTTATATCATTGTTGTTCACTATAGTCGTTATGTTCTCATTAAAAGGCGAATTTATTGTCAAACTCCCTCTGGCTGTGATTTCAATAGCGATTCCTCTTATTATATACTTTCTGATTATGTTCCTGTTTTCTTTTTTCATGAGCAGGAAGGCAGGCGCCACTTATGAACAAACTGTAACCCTATCTTTTACAGCGGCCAGCAATAACTTTGAACTGGCTATAGCCGTTGCGATAGCTGTATTCGGGATGAACTCCGGGGAGGCTTTTACTGCAGTAATAGGACCATTAGTTGAGGTTCCGGTTATGATAGGTCTTGTGAATGTGGCTCTTTTGTTTAAGAAAAAGTATTTTATACCTTTATGATTGTAATTAAGGCAGGAAAACTGCCAGGGTGCATGTTTTAAATCACTTATAATACAATCTGAAGGTTTAATGGGAGAAAGTATCATTACCATGTCGATCGCCGGTTTGCTGGCAGGTTTTATTTTTTCTATGCCAATTGCCGGTCCAATAAGCATCCTTATTACTTCCAACGCGCTTAAAGGAAGATTGCGTTATTGTAATCTGGTGAACCTCGGAGCATCATTTGCAGATTTTACTTATGTATTCATTGCGGTATATGGTTTGACAAAACTTTATTCGTTCTATAAACCGATTATCCCTTATATTTTTTCTTTTGGCTCAGTTTTGCTCATTTTCCTTGGATACAGGATTTTCAGAACCAATGTCGATATTGAGCATCTTGAGGACAAAAGCCATATTTCAGAGAAGATAAAAAAGAAAGAAAGAGGAGCCTTCTATACAGGTTTCATGATCAACTTTTTTAACCCTACCTTGTTTATTGGCTGGTTAACATCATCCTTACTGGTAATTACATTTTTAGCAGCATTGGGTTTTCAGACCGGCGGGTTGGCTGTTAAGATCGACCAGAACGCAAAAGAGATAAGTACCATTGAAGGCAGCAAAATAGAAAATTCCCAAACCCTGCATTTTCAGAATATTCAGTTGCCAAAAATAAAAAATCATAAGGAGGAACCTACAGTTTTTCCTCCGCATTTTCATCTTGCAATAAGTATCTGTTATGCTTTTTTTATTTCGGTAGGAAGCATAATCTGGTTTTATCTGCTCACATACCTGATTGTACGATTTCGCAAGCGTATCAATATTAAGTATATTTCCCTGTTCGTCAAAAGTCTGGGTGTTGTCCTTTGCTTCATTGGATTGTACTTTGGCTACCAGGCCATAAGAATGTTTATCAATTTGAAAATTTGAAAAAGCCACATTTTCAAATTATTTTTTATTCCCGGTTTTATGCTTAAGCACTGTAGTCTCATCCAGTGTGATAATATAGCCTTTACCCGCTTTATCGAAATATGGATTGATATGATCAATAAACGGTTCTATTTTGTGAGATTCATCAATGATCTCAATGACAAGCGGAATTTTCTCTGAGATCTCCCAAAGTTTATTGCTATATATAAATTACTCTGAATTAAACGCGAAGCCAGAAATCTTGAGACACTCCCCAAAAATCCACCGGTACCTACAAGTAATAATGTTTTTATCATATAATGCTAAAATACCTTAATTTAGCTTAAAGTACGACACAAAGTAAATCAAAGAAATCATTCACTCTGATAAGAAATTGGAAAAATTAAATTTGAAATTTGAAATACTATTAAATTTGGGATTGTCTATCAAACATGAGCCAATTATGATTTGTAAACATATGCTGAAAACGACAACACTTATATTGGCATTATTCTACAGTTCATTGTGCATAGCACAGTGCGACTCTATTAATGACTCATCATCACGCCATTTTAATCTAAATCTTTCTTACAATAGTTCTTTGATCTATCCCGGAATTAGTGCAGGTATGGAATTTCCTATTTACCATGTAAATGTTCAGGTATTAAAAAATCAGAAAATTGTAAAATTTTATACAAGAGGAAAGTTTATTACCGGAACATTAAACTGGTACCATCATCCCGATTTCCATGATAATTTATACCTCACTGCCGAGTGGTTGATGCGCAGGACGAAGTATTCGGGATTCATTACCGAGTTTTCAGCAGGACCCGGATTCAGCAGAACATTTCTGGGCGGGACAACTTACCGGGTTGATGATAAGGGAAATGTTTCAGTCGTTAAGCTGGCAGGCTACAATTATGCGCTTATTACATTTGGCGGAGGTCTTGGTTATGATTTCTCCATGAAGAAGCACTTACCATTTTCAGCCATTGCTAAGATGAACATAATTTCAATGTTTCCATATAACAGCACAATTTACTTCAGACCGGTGCTGGAGATTGGGATCCGTTATTTTCCGATTATATCCGGAATTAAAACCCGCAAGGAATCAGTTACCCTATCAGAACAAAAATGAAACAGATACTCCTCATAATTACTATACTTATATTATATGGCTGCCAGAAGGGAAAAATTACCTTTTCTTCTAATGCATTTGAAGTATTCTATGTTGAAAATGCCGGAGCCTCAATGCGTGTTCTGGTTCAGGGAAATACATCAAGCAAAATCTTCGTACTGGTAATTCATGGCGGACCCGGGGTAGGCTCGTACTTTTATGATACAAAATATATAGGTAAAAATCTGGGGGATAAATGCGCAATGGTTTACTGGGATCAGAGAAATGCAGGGGCCTCACAGGGTACCAGCAATGGTAATGAGCTTCATCTTGACCAGATGTCAGAAGACCTGAAGAAAGTAATTGAAGTACTTAAATACAGGTATGGACAGGATATGAAATTGTTTTTACTTGGACACAGTTTCGGTGGCCTTATTCTCGCTGATTTTATAACTAAACCTGGTTATCAGGATATGATAAACGGTCTTATTTATGTTGACGGTAGTCATAACTATCCGTTAAATGATACACTTACCAGGCAGATGCTGCTTACAGAAGGACAATATGCGGTTTCTCAAAAGAAACATGTCAGTGAATGGCAACCGATAATAAACTACTGTTCGTCACATACTGGCAATTTCAACCTTGAAGAATCACAGCAACTGGAACAATATGCTTCCGATGCAGAAAATTATATTGATAGTATTAATCATATAAATATTGCTACCCAGGTATTTAGATATACTATTCCTGACAAGTATCCTCTCACTGCCATACTTAGTAACCTTTTATATTCTGAAGATTCAAATTTTAATAAGGAACTAGCCATAGCAAATTTCTCTCCCGGTTTGAAAATAGTGACCATCCCGGCTCTGGTACTCTGGGGTAAATATGATTTCACCTGTCCTTTTCCATTAGGCGAAGATTTTTATAATCATATCAGTTCTATTGATAAGAAGATTGATGTTTCATCTAAAAGTGGGCATAATATGATATTGCAGGATAAGAAATTTTTCTGTGAGGAAGTGGCGGGGTTTGTATTGACACACTAGTAATCAGATAAAAGTCAGAAGTCCGAAGTCAGAGGTCCGAAGCAAAAATTGGAAATTATTTAAGTCTTCCAACTTCTAAAGGATAGCAATAAATGATAGAACAACTTAATAATTTATAAACCATGATAAAACTGTTTCTTTTGGCAATTTTTGGAATTGCAATGGCTCACCTTGAGGGGGTAGTTGTTGTATATCTGAGAAAAGCTCTAGGGATGCTCGATTCCGAATCAAACAAGGAATCACTTGAAAAATTCCCGAAGAGATACCTCACTATTGAGATGACAAGGGAAGCTGCTACTATTATCATGCTTGTAGTTGTAGCATATCTTACAGGCTACACGTGGGTTGAAAGAGGAATTTTCTTTCTCTGGACATTCGCATTCTGGGATCTTTTCTATTATTTGTCACTTTTCATTCTGATTAAGTGGCCCCCAAAATTAACTACTATTGATGTCTTGTTCCTCATACCCAAACCATGGATTGCCCCTGTATGGTTCCCTATCGGAGTTTCGGGGTTAACCATACTTATTATTTTTATATTTGCATTGCTCAGATTGTTTTAAACAATATGACAATAAGTTTGTTATCAAATAAATATTCACTTACCGGAATAATAAGCATCTTTTCGATGTCCTAATCAAGTTACATCTACATTTAAACTAAAAAGTATTAAAAATGAAAAGATCTTTAATTTTTTTCAGTTGTATGTTTATTCTGCTGACAGGATCCAACATACTTGCACAGAATGCCAAATCGGAATATAGCGTGGTTAATAAAATCCATTTACCGGGTGATGGGGGATGGGATTATCTTTCAGTTGATGAGATAGGGGGAAGACTATTCGTATCACATGGAACAGTTGTTCAGGTAGTGGATCTTAAAACAGGCCAGCTTGCAGGAACTGTTAATGAAACTCCGGGTGTACATGGAATCGCAATTGCCCAGGATCTGAATAAGGCTTTTATTAGCGTTGGGCGAAATGCATCTGTGAAAGTTGTGGATCTTAAAACCCTGGCATTAATAGCTGATGTTAAGGTTACCGGAGAAAATCCTGATGCAATTATGTATGATCAGTTTTCAAAAAAAGTGTTTGTATTTAATGGCAGAACATCCAATGCTACAGTTATCGATGGAACCACTAATAATGTTGTTGGTACTATAGCCCTTGAAGGCAAACCTGAATTCCCTGCATCGGACGGGAAAGGTAATATTTATGTGAATATCGAAGATAAGAGTCTGATCTCGGTTATTGATGCCAGCTCACTCAAAGTACTTAAATCATGGCCCATTGCACCTGGCGAAGAAGCCAGTGGTCTTGCCCTTGACAATGAAACGCATCGTCTGTTTGCTGTATGTGGTAATAAACTTATGGTTGTTGTTGATGCAATTGACGGACATGTGGTTGCAAACCTGCCGATAGGTGACGGATGCGACGGTGTTAAGTTTGATCCGGGTATGAAGAGAGCTATCAGTTCAAATGGAGATGGAACTATGACCGTTGTTCAGGAAGTAGATAAAGATAATTTCAAAGTTCTTGAAAATATTCCAACTATGGCTGGTGCCAGAACCCTTGCTATCGATACGAAATCTCATCATATTTATGCCCCGACTGCAGAATTCAATCCGGCACCTGCTGCAACTGCAGATAATCCAAGGCCAAGACGTTCACCGAAACCCGATTCATTTAATATTCTCGATATAGCTCCTGTAAAAAAATAAGATCTTTATTATGTTCATGTAAATTATAGGGATATGTCTTGCCGTATCCCTATTTTTTATTAATCCAAAAAGAAAGCTAATTTTAGAAAAAAACTCATGAACAAGAGTGGATCCGGAAACAGCAGGGAAAGATTCAGTACTGTATTCCGGTCGCTTAAATACAGGAATTACCGCCTTTTCTTCAGCGGACAAAGTGTTTCCCTTATTGGCACATGGATGCAGCGAATAGCCATGCCATGGCTTGTCTATCATATGACCGGTTCAGCACTGTTACTTGGGGTTGTAAGTTTTGCAGGTCAGATACCATCTTTTATACTTTCCCCGGTTGCGGGAGTTCTTACCGACAGGTGGAGCAGATACAAGGTTCTCGTGTTTACCCAGATTATTTCTATGGTTCAGGCTGCCATACTGGCGTTCCTTTGTCTGGCAGGAATGATTCAGATCTGGGAAATAGTTGTACTTAGTGTAATTCTTGGTTGTGTAAATGCATTTGACGTGCCGTCGAGGCACTCCTTTGTGATAGATATGGTAGAGAAGAAGGAAGATCTGGGCAACGCGATAGCGCTTAATTCACTTATGTTTAACGGAGCCAGGCTAATTGGCCCATCCATAGCTGGGATAATGCTTGCAACAACTAGCGAGGGATTCTGCTTTCTCCTTAATGCCATAAGCTACATATTTGTAATAATCTCTTTGCTTATGATGAGGTTGCAATTAAGAGTAACTCACAGAAAAGATGAACGAATCTTAAAGGAACTGGGTGAAGGATTCCGTTATACCTTTGGATTTGCTCCTATTAAGCATCTCCTTATCTTACTGAGTATTTCAAGTCTGATGGGTATGTCTTATACAGTTCTGATGCCTGTTTTTGCTAAAGAAATTTTGCATGGAGGATCTCACACTTATGGGTTTCTTATGGGGGCGGCTGGGTTTGGGGCACTTATGGGAGCTCTTTTTCTGGCCTCCCGGAAATCAGTTCTTAAACTTGGAAGGATAGTACCAGCTTCAGCAATGCTTTTCGGGGCAGGATTAATTGGATTGTCGTTTTCCAGGATATTTCCAATTTCACTGGTACTCATGATCTTCATAGGCCTTGGTATGATGATGCAAACGGCTGCCAGCAATACGATCATTCAAACTATAACAGATGATGATAAACGAGGCAGAGTGATGAGTTTCTATACAATGGCTATAATGGGAACAGCCCCGTTCGGAAGCCTGATGGCGGGAGGCCTGGCAAAAGGTATTGGAACTCCCGGAACAATATTCATTGGCGGAATGGCAAGTATAATAGGTGCACTGTTCTTTTTAAGAAAACTACCTGAACTGAGGGCATTGGTCCGTCCGGTCTATGTCAGAATGGGAATTATACCCGAGGTGGCAGAAGGGATTCAGAGTGCATCAGAGCAATCTGCGGAAACGGGACTTTAAAATTGGGAATGTAGAGACAGGTCTGAGACCTGTCTCTACCGAAACAATGACCTGATTTAATATAGTAGAGACAGGTCTCAGACCTGTCTCTACATACATTTATCAAAAGAAAATTATTCTGTTATCTCATAAACTGCACTCGAGAGTGCTGCCCCTGATCCGACATTCAAACCTATCTTCATCAGATAATCGCCGGTATAGCTTTTCCCGCTCTCCGAAGGACCGAAACGCCGCCCTTCTGAGGAAACATTAATTTCCTGAATTTTATAAGTCTTAGCCGCATCGAGCCCCTGTAACCTGACCCGGTTGAAGGTTTCACCAAACCTTGCATTAAGAGTGTAGCCAAATAGTACAGCCTTGTTCTTTGTGTTATTGACGTATATCAGAACCGCACGGGTTTCCTCATACGGAGAAACGAGCCTGTATAAATCACCATGCCAGATTAAATCGCTTAGACGTTTGTAGTTTGCTATTGCGTCCTGACTGAATTTTAATTCGTTATCAGTCATCTCATTTACCTTAATATCATATCCCATTTTACCCATCATCGCAACATCGGTTCTGAATTTCAATGATTGCTTTCCCCACGACGTAACATGGTTACAAACCGAAATTGATGGGAAGAAATAGGAATAACCCCATTGTATGTATATTCTTTCCACAGGGTCAGTGTTATCACTTGCCCAGAATTCAGTGAAATACCTAAGTGCTCCATAATCAACTCTTCCTCCTCCTCCCGAACAAAGCATTACAGGAAGATGAGGATATTTCTGACGGAGTCTGCCAAGTACACCATAAAGACTGTTAACATAATCAATATAAAGATGCGATTGGTTATCTTTAAGATAGACTGAATATGCATTCGTCATCATTCTGTTGCAATCCCACTTAATGAATGCAATACCGGGATTTGTTGTGAGCATGCCATCGACAATATTGAATACAAAATCCTGTACTTTAGGATTTGTCAAATCAAGAACAAGCTGATTACGGTAATAATTCTCGGGTCGGTTTGGGAGTTTTAAAATCCAGTCGGGATGAGTTTCATAAAGTTCACTTTTAGGGTTGACCATCTCAGGTTCTATCCAAATGCCAAATTTAACACCCTTATTATCAGCTTCTTTAACGAGATAGCCCAGCCCATCAGGCAGTTTAGCTTTGTTTTCCTGCCAGTCACCCAATCCGGCATTGTCATTATTCCGTGGATATTTATTGGCAAACCATCCATCGTCCAGAAGAAACATATCGAGTCCAAGCTTTTTCGTTTCATCAAGAATATCCGTCAGCTTTTTTTCATCAAAGTTAAAACCTGTGGCTTCCCAGTTATTCAAAAGTGTAAGCCGGGTTTTCGTACCGTCAAGAATCCCATAATTTGTTGCCCAATGATGAAGATTGCGGCTTGCAAGTCCTTTCCCATGACTTGAATAAGTAAATATGAAAGAAGGAGTTTTGAATGGTTTGCCCGGTTGTATAGAGTATTCGGATGCGAATGGATTAATTCCCGATATGACACGCAATGATCCTTTCTCATCAACTTCAAAAAGGAATTGAAAATTGCCCGACCAGCCCAGAGTTCCCGCAATAAGTTCCCCATTATTCTCATCTGATTTTTCATTCAATGAAAGAAAGAAAACAGGTGTTTGGTACATATGTGCACGTGTACCAAGTTTGCTGTCAAGGATTTTTATACCACTTGTAAGTTCATTCTCCTGCATTTTCATTTCCTCAGCCCAGTCGCCGTGAAATTGAGTAAGCCAGTATTTGTTGGCATCAAAGTGAAGCATTGACGAAGCGTAATTATAAATTGTTACCGGTTTTGCCTCTTTTTGTACGATCTCAACCCATTGTTCAATTACATCCTCTGCTGAAAAGGTCTTAATGTGGAGCGTAACCTCAACAGGATATTCAGGATCTCTCAGAAGGATATTTGTGATAGTTATATTAGCATCGGGCTTCTCAATATTATGGCTTATATACTTCAGTTCCAGAGATGGATTTCCATCATTATGCGTCATCCTTACTGCAGGTTCAAAAAGATTATCTGTACCAAATGTTGCATAAGCAAGATGGCTGACATCCCTGATCTGTTTTAAGTCATCAGAATTTCCAAGTTTTGTGCCAAGATAAGCCTGGTACAACCTTCCGTCTCTTCCGTTCACCCTGTAAATAAAATCTGTGTTCTTAGTTCCGGTCTGGATAAGTATATCGGGAGATTGTTTCATCTGAGATGGACCTCCGGGTGGTGGTCCGTTCGGATCCTGCGCAAAAGTGAATGCTGCTAACAGCCAAAGAAGACTGAATAGGGCGAAGATTTTTTTCATAATATAATTGGTTTAAAGTTTAGATAAATACAAATTTTTTTCAATATTATAAATCTATGAAATTAATACTATTTATAATTACCCTCTGATTGTATAAATTCTTCCTCTTTATTAAAATAAGTTACTAACCATGCTATTTTTATCTTTTTCTTCCTGTTAATTTTATAAAACATTAGAATTTATTAGTTATTCTTTTATTTTTGGAGGAATTATTCTAACTAACTAATTTAGCTTATCTGAAATGGCCAGAAACTTTACAAATATTCAGTTATTTTTTATTTTCCTATTTATCAGTTCTATTTGTAACGAAGGTTTTTCACTTGCCACTTCAGCTTATGATTTTGTTCAGCAAGATACGGTTACAAAGCAAACTACTTCTCCAAAACAACCGGTTTATACGACTTCCAGGCTTGTAACGGCAAAGCCGGTTATTGATGGAAAACTCGATGACGAATGCTGGAAAAAAGGCACGTGGACGGGAGACTTTCATCAATGGATCCCAAAAGAAGGGGCAAAGCCAACCTACCCGACCGAACTGAATATTCAGTACGACGATAAAAACCTTTATGTTGCAATTCGTGCATACGATGGAGAACCTGGTAAAATTCTGAGACAAGCCGGAGTAAGGGATGAGCTTGCAGGTGATATAGTTGGTGTAAACTTCGACAGCTACCGCGATTATCGCACGGGATTCGAATTTTCGGTTACTGCATGGGGTCAGAAGGTCGATCTCGTTTTATTTAATCCTGCTAACTGGGATTTCAACTGGAATCCTGTATGGAAGGTGAAAACCGGGTTGGAAGATTCAGCATGGGTGGCTGAATATGAAATTCCTCTTAGTCAATTGAGATACAGCCGGCAGGATGAGCAGGTTTGGGGCATGCATGTCTGGCGATGGATATCGAGGCTTCAGGAAGAGAGTGACTGGGAGATACAAAGCAAGACAGGACCAGGAATGATGTATAACTTTGGAGAACTGCATGGAATTAAGGGGCTTAAAAAATCACGTCGTCTCGAAATTATGCCCTACACGCTCGGAGATTTGAAAACAATGAAAAAGGAACCCGGGAATCCTTTTGCCGACAAGGGAAGAGTGTGGGGTGGTAATGCCGGACTCGATGCTAAGATTGGAATATCGAGTAACTTTACAGTAGATCTGACAGTAAATCCCGATTTCGGGCAGGTAGAATCTGACCCGTCGGTTATGAATTTAACTGCATTTGAGACATTTTATGAGGAAAAAAGACCTTTCTTTCTTGAAGGGTTGACTATTTTCGATTATAAATTTGATAACCAGAGTTTGTTCTACTCAAGAAGAATCGGGCATTCCCCTTCACGTCCGGTTTATCCCAATGAAAATCTCTTTGTGAGTACGCCGGATAAGACATCGATCCTGAGTGCGGTCAAATTAAGCGGAACTACCTCAAATGGTCTTTCGGTAGGGTTGATACAAAGTGTGACTGCAAATGAATTTGCAAGGCTCAGCGATAAGGACGGTAACAGAAGCAATGTAAAAGTAGAACCTCTAACAAGTTACACAGTTGCTCGTGTACAGAAAGGTTATAATGCAGGTAATACAGTAATTGGAGGGATGCTGACAACAACAAATCGTGATATCCATGATGCCAATCTTGAATCTCTGAGTTCAAGTGCATATACCGGAGGACTCGATCTTCTTACACACTGGAAAGACAAAGAATTTTATCTTGATGCAAGGTTGATAGGGAGCTATATAGATGGCGGTACAGAAGCAATAACCCTTCTGCAACAATCATCAGCCCGATATTACCAGAGACCAGGTGCTTCCTATCTGAAATATGATACAACGGCCACCCATTTGAGTGGTTACGGTGGGAAGCTTGTGATCGGAAAAGGATCAAAGGGTTTCTGGAAATACTCTGCCGGCGCTACCTGGCTTTCCCCGGGCCTGGAATTGAATGATCTTGGTTACATGAATACTGCAGATGAAATTAATCAGGAGAATGTGGTCTCATATCTTATTAATCAGCCGGTTTCAATATTCCTTACTTATGATATAAGCCTCGAACAGTTCAATACATGGAATTTCAATGGTCAATACCTCGGATCGGGTGGCCATCTTTCTTTTAATTCAAGCTTCAAAAACCAGTGGAATTTTGCAGCAAATCTCCTATATCACTCCAAATCTCTTGATACCAAAATATTGAGAGGTGGTTATGATATGATAATACCATATACCGTAACAGCTTTCGGCAGTGTGGGTACAGATCCATCGAAAAAACTGATCGCTAGTGTGTTTTACAATTATGAATACAGGGGCAATAATTCGGCTGTAATCAATCAATTCCAACCGGGAGTAACATTCCGGCCGATAAATAACCTCAAAATTGGAGTGACAGCGAATTATATAAGCAATCGTGACAATTTGCAATATATATCAACAAACTACTCTTTCCCTGGCAACAGATATATACTGGGGACAATTAACCAGAAGACCCTGGGTCTAACCTTCAGAGTTGATCTGAACCTTACACCAGAGTTTTCAATCCAGTATTATGGAAGTCCTTTTATTTCAAGGGGAAGTTATTCACAACTTAAGTATGTCACAGCACCAAAAGCCAAATCTTATGAAGACAGGTTTGTAATTTATCAGGATCAGACACTTTCAGAAGGTACTTATCAGTTATATGATTACTTTAATGGTCCAAGGGAAGATTACTCAGTTGACAATCCTGATTTTAACTTTCATGAGTTCCGGTCCAACCTTGTTGCCAAATGGGAATACCGCCTCGGGTCGTTCATTTATCTTGTCTGGTCTTCTGAAAGATCTGGTAGTACAAATGCTTCTCATGCTTCTGTCGGAGAATCTTACAAGCAGTTGAAAAGTATTTTCCCTAATAATATTTTTCTTATAAAACTGAATTACTGGTTTACGTTATAATATTAAATTATCTTCCTTTGTGAACCTTTGAGAATCCTTAGTGTCCCTTTGTGTTAAAAAAGAAATCCATTAACCACAAAGGAACACAAAGGTAACACAAAGTAACGCTAAGGTAAAAGCAATAAAATGGGAATAATTTTCAAGCTTATCGAAGAAAGAGACAATAAGGAGATAGCTGAACTTATCCGCACTGTTTTCAGGGAGTTTAATATTCACAGGCCGGGAACGGTTTATTTTGATCCCACAACCGATAACCTTTTTGGACTTTTCAGAACCCCCGGATCAGAATACTGGATCGCAGAAGAAAACGGAGTCATACTTGGTGGTTGTGGTGTTTATCCTACTCCGGGACTGCCAGCAGGTTGTGCTGAACTTGTTAAATTCTATCTTTCAGCCTCTCAGAGAGGAAAAGGTACCGGTTGGAAACTTATGGAGAAATCATTCGATTCTGCGAAGAAAAGCGGATATAGCCAGTTATATCTTGAATCTCTGCCTGAACTAAGTAAAGCTATTAGTCTTTACGAGAGGGCCGGATTTAAGTTTATTGAAGGACCAATGGGCAAATCGGGTCATTTTGGTTGCAACATCTGGATGCTTAAAGAACTCTTATAACTAGAAATCGGTTGAGGCATTTCCAAGGATTCTGAAGTTGTAGGTGATAATGAAAATCGGGTGTCCGAAGATTGACATCTGATAACCTTTCACAATCCCGTCTTTTTCCTTGAAGAATATTGAATATGGATTCCGTCTGTCAAGGGCATTTAAACTGTAAATGTAAGAGATGAATCGCTGATATGAGGTGAACATGACAAAAGCAGGAATATTTAAAAATTGTTAAAAGGTTAAGAAGAATATAGTTAGCCCTTTCCGATATTGATAGTTCCAACAAAATTTTATATACTTTCACCACAATATTGGTTTATTAGTGTCTGGCTTAAAAGAGTGAACTGAAAATGAAAATGAAAAGAATACTTATAATAGGTGGAGTTGTTGTAGCAATAGTAGCATTATTTGTTTTCAACAATCTGACATCTAAGAAGGGAAATACCAATTCCTATATAGAAGTTAAAAAAGGGCTTTTTGAAATTACTGTTACCAATTCGGGTGAATTAGTTGCTGAAAAATCAATTGATGTCAAAGGACCAGAGATAGGGATGGGTTCAGATCATGGTGGTGGTGGTGACCATGGTCACGATATGCACGCTATGGATCTTAAGATACAGGATATTGTTCCTGAGGGGACAATCGTCAAAGAAGGAGATTATATTGCCCAGCTTGACAGATCAACATACTCAAATACACTGAAAGACGAGATTGAAACCCTGAAAACATATCAGAATAATGTGGATATGAAGATACTCGATACTGCAGTTGTACTTACGAATCAGAGGGATGATATCAGGAATCAGAGGTATGTAGTGGAAGAGGCTGGATTAACACTTGCTCAATCAAAATTTGAACCTCCGGCAACCATAAGACAGTCCGAAATTGCTCTTGATAAAGCTAAGAGGACACTCACTCAGAAGATTAAATCATACTCTCTTTATGTTGCCCAATCAAAAGCTGATTTAAGTCATCAGAAACTTCATCTCACAAGACAGACAAGGTTGGTTGGCGATCTTCAGAGTTTTATAGAGAAGTTTACCATTAATGCACCAGCCTCGGGTATGGTCATTTATAAAAAAGACAGGAATGGTAATAAAAGAAAAGCCGGGTCGACAGTGAATCCTTTTGACCGCGTAATTGCAACTCTTCCAGATCTTTCATCAATGATATCAAAAGTTTATGTTAATGAAATTGAGATAAGCAAGGTTAAATCTGGTCAGAAAGTCAATATCAAGGTAGATGCATTTCCTGAAAAGGCCTATACAGGCACAGTATACACTATAGCAAATATCGGCGAACAGTTGCCCAATTCCGATTCAAAAATGTTTGAAGTTCAGATCAAGATTGATGGTTCCGATCCGACCCTCAGACCTACAATGACAACGGGTAACAAGTTAATTATCAGAACTTACAATGATGCTGTATATATCCCTACCGAATGCGTTCAGACAGGTTCTGACAGCATTCCATTCGTATATGGCAAGAACAAAACAAAAGAGATAGTTAAACTTGGTGAATCGAACGAGAAAAATGTCATAGTAGAGAATGGACTCGAACCAGGGGCTTTAATATACCTCATTCCTCCACAGAATCCTGAAAATTTCAAACTGGTTGGGGCAGATCTCATCCCGCTTATCAAAGCCCATAGATAAAAAGTCACCTTCTGAGTTTTTTCTTTATGGTATTATATATAAAAGGAATGGAAGTGATCACAATCAGGAAGATCACAATGTATCCAAGATAATCCTTTGTCCCGGGAACATATTTTCCGAGGAAATAGCCCGTTAAAACCAGTGTGCTAACCCATAACACTGCTCCCGCAAAGCTGTAAATAAAAAACTTACGGTAATCTAATTTAACAATGCCTGCAACGATAGGAGCAAAAGTTCTTACTATAGGTAGGAACCGGCTTAACACTATTGTTTTTTTCCCGTGTTTCAGGTAAAACTGATGAGCTGCCACCAGATGATCCTGGCGGAAAAAGAACCCAGATTTACGTTTGAATAACAAAGGGCCCACCTTCTTTCCAAAAGCATATCCGACCATGTTGCCTGCAACAGCGGCAGCAATAATAAGAACAACCAGCAAAAAAGGATGCAATGTGATTAACCCGGTAGCGCAAAACAAACCGGCAGTAAATAAGAGAGAGTCGCCGGGAAGGAAAAAACCGATAAAGAGACCTGTTTCTGCGAATACAAAAAAAAGAAGAAGATAAACTCCTCCGTAGAGAATAATGCTTTCAGGGTTTACCAGTTGTTTTAAGAAATCAAATATCCCGCTCATCGGCATCGATTTATGAAGAATGCGTCTTTAAATATAGTTGATTTTATTCTAAATACTAAACACCAGGTTGTTAAAGAGTGCAGATTTTCATCGGATCACTGTACTTCTTGTTAAAATAAAATTGTCTTTGATACAAACAAGGTGTAAATTTGATATACAAAGTCTGAATCTCAGGCGGATTACATCAGGAGCAACTTTAATCATAAAAATTCACTTTTAATTTAAAGATAGTTACCTATGAAATCACCATCCTCGTTTGTATTAACAATTATCCTGCTTATGGGATTGTCTCTGCTTGTCCGGGAGACACAGGCGATTCCTTCATTCGCACGGAAGTACAAAACAAGCTGTTCTACATGCCATTATGCTTTCCCAAAACTAAATGGTTTTGGAAAGGCTTTTAAGAATAATGGCTACAGATATCCGGCAGGGCAGGATCTTGAAATGACAAAAGAGGAGCCTGTAAGCCTTGGAGCCGACGCGTATAAAAAGGTATGGCCAAATGCCATCTGGCCGTCTGACATACCGGGCACAGCTCCCATCGCGCTTAATGCTATCGGGCGTTTTCACTATGACAATACAGTAAATGACAAAAAGTCAGGCTATTTTGAAATCCCAAGTGTCTTTGACTTCTTTTATGGCGGTACATTAGGTGATAAAATTTCCTATTTTGGGGAAGTGGAATTAACACGTACAGCTGATGTGGAATACCAGTTTGCGGTTAATTATGATTTTAAGCCGGGGTTCCATCTTAAACTTGGATCAGTAGGTCTGGAAGATGCCACTCCCGACCACCTTACCCTAACAGCCGAAGATTACAATGTTGGTAGTCTTCAAAATCAATCCGGCACATGGCAGCTTACTGATGGTGCCGGTGGGGGTCTGGAACTTTGGGGAGCGGGAAACGGCCCCGGAGGGAAAGGTGGATTTACTTATAAGGTGGGGATCGGAAACGGGCACAGTGATGACAATAATTTTGATTTAAACAGGAAAAAAGATTATTACGGAAGGATAACATACAAAATCGGTGGTTTGGGGGAAATCGGCGGAACCACAGGACAGGCCAGTAATCAATCAGAGTTTTATATCGACAATTCTCTGCGCTTTGGTGCTTTCGTTTATAAAGGAACTGCCAACCCTGACAGTACGAGAGATAAATTCTCAGTGATTGGCGGTGATATCGACTGGTGGTATAAGCGTTTTAATATGACAGCAGTAGTATTACAGATGAAATCAAAATATTTAGGAACGAACCGCAATTCTTTAGCATGGTTTGTTGAAGGTAATTATGTGATTTACCCCTGGTTAATTGGCCGTGCACGTTATGAATCTACTGATCCTGACACCAATGATAACAGTAATCAGGTGGAAAATAATATTTTACCGGGCATAGTGGTAATGTTGAGGGCCAATGTAAGATTATCGATGGAATATTTAAAACCATTGGATAAGTCAAGGAAAGCTGATGACAGGTTTACTATTCAATTTAATTTAGCTTTTTGAGTGGAAAATCTTAGGCTTGCAACCAATATCAATTTCAAATGTTCTATGATAGACTCCTGAAAGGGATATGCTCGTTAATAGAGATACCTGCGAGTGAATAAAGGGACAAAAAAATGAAATTATTAATGTACGGCGTGATTACTGCCCTGATATCAATCAACACGGCTTATGCCGGTGATATTACCGGCACTGTTAAGACAACAGGAACGAAAGATTCCGGCAATGCCATAATCTTTCTTGAGAAAGTTGAAGGCAAAACCTTTGCACCACCTGCAGAACATGCCATGATGAATCAAAAGAATCTGACTTTTATACCGCATGTTCTCCCGATATTAGCAGGAACAACAGTGGATTTTCAGAATAACGATGACGTACTTCACAATGTTTTCACACCTGATAAATGTGCCGATAATTTTAATCTTGGCACATGGCCAAAAGGTCAGATACGTTCATTTACTTTCAAAAATGCCGGGTGCAGACCAGTAATGTTGTGTAAAGTACATCCTGAAATGCAGGGTTTTGTAGTGGTTCTGGAAACTCCTTATTATGCAGTGAGCAATAAAGACGGTTCATATACCATTAAAAATGTTCCTCCTGGCACCTACACAATAAGTATCTGGCATGAAAAGCTGAAAGGTGCATCCATAAAGATAACAGTGCCTGGGACAGGCTCTGTAACCCAGGATTTTGATATCAAAAAATAAATGCCCGGAGCTGATATTCAAAATATTAATCCGGAATGGCTGAGTAAGAATTTTCTCTGCATGATGGGCTGTCCTGTTCATACAGAAGCCGGTCGTTATGTAAATTTGATTGCTGAGGGTCGGTATGAAGAAGCTTATCGTGTTGCACGGGCGCCTAACCCTTTTGCCTCCATCTGCGGGCGGATTTGTGCCGCACCATGCGAGGATGTCTGTCGCCGGGGTAAACTTGATCAACCCATCGCCATCCGGGCTTTAAAACGATTTGTAACCGAAAGGTTTGGTGTGGAAAGTCTGATCGATGTTATCAAACTTCAGGAATTGTTTCGTACGCAAATCAAACCGATAGATAAAAAAGTCGCTATCGTCGGTGCTGGTCCTTCAGGTCTCAGTTGTGCGCACGATCTGGCTCTTATGGGATACCAGGTGACAGTCTTTGAAAAACAACAGGTTCCCGGCGGGATGTTGCGACTGGGTGTGCCGGAATATCGTCTGCCACGTGAGTTGATACGCATGGAGGTCAATGCCATTCTGAGTCTCGGGATAAATTTAGAACTGGGGAAATCACTGGGAAAGGACTTCTTTCTAAAAGATTTACGTAATGCCGGATACGATGCGATTTTTATTGCAATGGGTGCACACAAAAGCCGGATCCTGAACATTGATGGGATTAACGCTGATGGCATTCTGAATGCTGTAGATTATTTATTGAATGTGAATCTTGGATACCGGGTAGATCTTGGGGAAAAAATTGTAGTAATTGGCGGGGGAAATGTGGCATTCGATGTGGCCCGCTCTGTTGCAAGGCGCGAAAAGCCTGAGAGTCTGGCCTCTTCCGATATCACTGCTGCCCTGGATGTGGCTCGTTCCGCCGTACGGTTTGGCGCAAAAAAGGTGGATATGGTGGTTTTGGAATCCCGTGATGAAATGTTAGCTGACGAAGAAGAAATTGATCAGGCTCTTGAAGAACGCATCACTATCCATAATGCAGTAGGGCCAAAACGAATTCTGACCCGGAATGGACATGTTGAAGGTCTGGAAATCTGGAATGTCGCTTCGATTACCGATAGCGCAGGACGCTTTAATCCCCAATTTGTTCCAGGGAGTGAAAGTGTTATTCAGGCCGATTCCATTATAATATCTATTGGTCAGTTCCCTGATCTTGGTTTTATTCAACCTGAAGACGGCATCGTCGTATCTCAAAGAGGAATGATAGAGATTGATGCAGAAACCCTGGCAACTACTTCAAAGGGCATATTTGCAGGGGGCGACGCCGCATTCGGTCCAAGGATTGCCATCTCAGCAATTGCCGATGGACGTCAGGCAGCGCGTTCAATCAACACCTATCTTGGCGGCAGAGAGTCTGCAAAACCCGATGTTAAAATAACCTGCTTTAATACTGCCACATATCAGCATCATCCGGGTTTTACACAAATTCCCAGGCAGCCAATTCCCAATCTTCCTCTTGAACGGCGCGTTGGCATTGCACAGGTAGAACTGGGATATAATGAAGAACTGGCCAGGCGCGAAGCTTTACGTTGTTTTCACTGCTGGGAAAACACAATCTTTGAAGGTGATCCTGAATTGGGTACAGAATGCATATTATGCGGTGGGTGCGCCGATATCTGTCCGGAAAATTGTATCGAAATCATTCCTAAAAGGCTAATTGATTTTGATACTGAGTCAGAAGAGGCTATTGCAGCAGAATTTCAGATAGGTAAAGAGGATATTAAAGGTAAAGGCCTGGTGTTAATAAAAAATGAAGAGATTTGCATCCGCTGCGGCTTATGTGCCAAACGATGCCCTGTAGGTACTATCACTATGCAGGGGTTTGAAGAGGTAGTATCATATTGAGGATAAAGTCAATTGTTTTTTAAAAATCTAAACAGGGAAGTTACGAAATGGCTGATGACAAAAAAAAGGAACATCACAACGATTCCGGTAAGGAAAACCTAAACAGGAGAAAATTTTTTATTGCTGCAGGTAATGCGGCTATCGGTATTGCAGCGCTCGGAAGTCTTGGGGTGACACTTGACTTCCTGGCCCCAAAGGTCTTACTGGAACTGCCCAGGCGATTTGTTATCGGCATGCTGGAGAACATGCAGCCCGACAGCGTTACGTTTGATGCGGAACATCGTCTGATTGTTTTTCGCGATAAGCAGGGATATTTCTATACTTTATCTGCCGTATGCACCCATCTTGGATGTATTGTGGAGTGGAAAGCAACGGGCATCCCGGGGCATCCCGAAGGTGTAATTGCATGTCCCTGTCACGGAAGTGTCTTTAATAAGACGGGTGATGTCATCAGAGGTCCGGCCCCCCGCTCTTTGGATAGGTTCAAAATGTACCTCGAAGATGAAAAGGTAATTGTCGATATGACAGAAATTGTCAGCGAAGAGGAAATGATCCTGAAAGTTTGAAATATTACTGATAAGAATAACCTGGAAAAAAGCCTGATTAGAATATGAAACTATTTTCAAAAATAATGGATAGCCGGTTCTGGCGTTCAATTTTTCGTACCAGGCTGCCAATTAAGACCAACCTCGATCGCTCTCTGATCATCTTTAACAGCCTGGCCATGCACATTCATCCTGTCAAGGTCCGGGAACGTGCTATAAAGTTTTCATATACATTTTACCTGGGGATGATCAGTTTTTCGCTCTTCGTGGTGCTGGTGGTGACAGGAGTTCTTTTAATGCTTTATTACCAACCGGCCATTCCCAATGCTTATCATAATATGAAAGACCTGCAATACGTGGTATCCAACGGTATATTCCTGCGTAACATGCACCGTTGGGCGGCTCATCTGATGGTGATTACAGTGTTCCTGCACATGTTACGTGTTTTTTATAAAGGCGCTTATCAACGACCGAGGGAGTTCAATTGGGTTATCGGAGTTTTCCTTTTTCTGTTAACTCTGCTGCTTAGTTATACAGGATACCTTTTGCCATATGATCAACTTTCTTACTGGGCGGTTACCGTTGGAGCCAATATCGTAAAATATGTCCCAGTGGTAGGTAAAAGTATCCGTTTCCTGCTCCTGGGAGGAAACGAAATAGGCGAATATACCCTTGTGCGTTTTTATGTCCTGCATTGTGTGATTTTACCTCTTCTGATGACCTCACTTATAGCTTTGCATTTCTGGCGTATCAGGAAAGACGGAGGATTGTTCTGAGGAAACCGGACAGAGATTTGGGAATTTATTTGAAAATTATAACTGATCTAATTTGAATGGTTATGGCTGAAACACCCGAATATAAAGTTGAAGAATCGGCTGACCCGGTACAGACTCCTCAACGACTGGCTTATTTTCCAAAAAATGTACCGGCCCGGTTTGAAACTGAAAAAAACCCGGAAAAACTGGTGATGAGTTTTCCCCATCTGATAATACGTGAAGTAATCTGTTTTCTTTTGGTGGTGATTGTTCTGTCACTTGTGGCTTTGCTTTTCAATGCGCCGCTTGAGGAACTGGCCGAACCACAGCATACACCCAATCCGGCAAAAGCGCCATGGTATTTCCTTGGATTACAGGAATTGCTGCACAGTTTTCCGCCTGTAGTTGCCGGCGTACTTATACCTCTTTTGGTGGTCGTTGCCCTGGTAATTATACCTTATTTCGATATTAATACCAAAAGGGAAGGTTTGTGGATTCACAATCCCCGGACTTCATTTCTAATATTTTCAGGTGTGATTTTTATTGTGGTGCTTCTTTGTTTATTGTACGACGCATATTCGATTGCGATTCCAAGCCTCCTACTTTACAGCTTTGCGATATTGCCTTATTTGCTTAAACGGGAGAAAGGCTGGATTTACTGGCTTTCACACCGTTCTTTGGCAGAATGGGTTATGACCTGGTTTGTTTTTGTTGCAATAGTATTAACCTTAATCGGAACTTTTTTCAGAGGGCCGGGATGGAGCTGGGTATGGCCATGGAAATGAGGCCTCGGTCAAACAATGATTAGTTAATAATGAAGTAATTAACAGATAATTAGAATAGACATCAACTAAGAAAAGGAATTACTTATGACTAAAATTCGAAAAGTCTACTTTATTACTGCAATCGTTTTTTTAGGGATATTAGCTATTTCTCCGCTCAAGGATTATTTTAGTGAATGGCGTGCGGTTCAAAGGGATTATAATCGATATATTGAGAAACTACCCCAAAAAGTTAAACCTTCCCCATTGGCCCTGAAGCAAATTTGGGTGCCGGATCTGAACAGGATCGACCGTTGCATTACTTGTCATATAGGAATCGATAACATTAAACTTGCCAATGCCCCTCTTCCTTTCCGCAGTCATTCTCAAATTCCGCACGATATTACAACTTTTGGATGTACAATTTGTCACAATGGTCAGGGGCTGGCAACTAATTTTCCCGATGCGCATTTGCCTTCTGCTTTTTGGGATAAGCCGGTGCTGCCCACTCGCTATCTTGAATCTTCCTGCGGGCGATGCCATATTAATGAAAATCTAAAGTTGACCCCAACCCTTAACCGTGGCCGGCAGGAAATAAGCGAATTAAATTGCATAGGCTGCCATGATTTAAATAGCGGTTATAGAAAATCCTTTATTCCATCATTGAACGGCATTGGAAATAAAGTGGTCAGCCGGAGCTGGTTAACGCATTGGCTGAAAAATCCGCGGGAAATACGGCCACAGACAAAGATGCCCGATTTTGTCCTTTCCGGTAAAGAAGTGGAAATATTAAGTGATTTCTTAATGAGCTTTAAAAGTTATACTAACGGGGTGAAGCTGGATTCCCTGCCTGAAATTTACGTTAAGAATAAAGCTGACGATGATTTCATTGCTCTGGGCAAAACCCGTTTCAGTGAAGCACGCTGCATAAGTTGCCATGCCGTGGAAGGTAAGGGTGGGCATCTTGCCCCGGACCTTGCAAAGATTGCTTCCAAGGCAACCGCTGCATGGATTTTCAACAATATCAAAAACGTGCATCTCCTGCAACCCGGCGCCGAAATGCCCCAGTATGGCTTTAGTACAAAAGAGACTGCCGCAATTACTGCTTATATTGAATCAGAGTTTGTAGACAGGGATACACCGGCAGACACCGTTGCCGTTCGCCAGGCTCCGGCTAATTTCTTTGAACAGGGAATAACTCTATTCAATCAATACAACTGTGGTGGATGCCATGACCTGTCTTCGGAAAAAGTCGCCATGAACCGCGGGCCTGATCTGACTGCAATTGGCAGCAAAAAAACTTACCAGATTGACTTTGGCACATCCAATATACCACATACTTTGTACGACTATATCGATGCCAAGATCAGATCGCCCCGCACCTTTGGCCAATCCGTCAGAATGCCGGAATATCAACTAAACACGGCAGACAATGAGGCGATTACAGCAGTGCTTCTTTCCTGGCAAAATGAACCGCTTCCACGGGAGTTTGTGCGGACTGCTCCTCTGCCGTCAAAATATGATCCGCAAGGAAAGGTTGGGCAGATTATTCAAAAATACAGTTGTTTAAAGTGCCATACCATAAACCAAACCGGGGGAACGATTGCGCCGGATTTAAGTGTTGTGGGAAGTCAACTTCAGAAGAAGTGGGTAGAAAGCTACTTCAGGGTCCCTTACTCACTTCGCCCCCTTATGGAAGAAAGGATGCCCAATCTTTTCATAACCGGAGATGAGATAGAAACCTTAACAGACTACTTCTTTAAAGTTCTTATAAGTGACAGTCTATCTATACAAAGCGACTTTGATAACTCTAAAGAGGCCATTACACGCGGGCAGGGATTGTTCAGGGAGAAATATGGCTGTCAGAGTTGCCACATTGTCGGAGGCAATGGTGGTTACGTAGGTCCGCCTCTCGACAAAGCCGGTAACCGTTTGACACCTGGTTGGATATACCACTGGCTGTTGAATCCTCAGAAATATAAACCCGAAACATTGGAACCTCGCGCTGGTTTGTCCGACGCTGAGGCAAAAGATTTAACTGCATATTTAATGAGTCTGAAAACAAAAAATTAGTTATGAAACATTTAAAGATGCTTTTGATTGTTTTTTTGTTTGTTTTCTCCCAGATTAGCTGTCATAAGTTTCATCAGTCAGGAACTGCATTACAAAACGACAGAGACAGCCTTTCTGCAGCAATAGCAGATTCACTGATTCACAATGATCCATGGATAAGATATACGTATACAGAACGGCAGGGCAAACAATTGTTTGAGCAGTACTGTGTTGTTTGTCATGGCCAGACCGGGGAGGGAGATGGGTTTAATGCCTACAACCTCAATCCAAAGCCACACAGTCTGTCGGATTCGACTTATATGAAAGCGCTCTCCATCGAAACTCTTACGGAGACTATCTCTTTTGGTGGAAAGGGTGTCAACAAATCCGTTCTGATGCCTGCGTACCAGAAAACGATTAACAAGACGCAAATTTCAAATGTAGTCGTATATATTGAAACTTTTACCCAATCCAAATCAGGTCTCTGATAGACTGCTTTATAGACAAAAAGTGTGGAAAAAAAGAGGGTGTCTCAAAAGGGCACCCTTTTCATTTATTGGGATTATGTTCATTTCTTTTGCTCCTCCAAAAGAAATGAACCAAAGAAAAGGAGTCCGGAA
>Ga0208079_1000193_pt1 | contig 35083 bp, 34 predicted proteins | sample NGESurdeep092012_5_FD_184474 | JGI IMG/M metagenome (GOLD analysis project Ga0208079, IMG submission 184474) | Arctic peat soil microbial communities from Barrow, Alaska - NGEE Surface sample 210-2 deep-092012 (SPAdes) | ecosystem: Environmental > Terrestrial > Soil > Wetlands > Peat ... | reverse complement strand
CCACATTTTCGATATGACGCGCTTTGATTCTCAGCGATGGTGTTTTGATGGTCTTTTTCAACTTTTTCACAGGCCGGTTTTGAGTTTTGAGACAGTCTCTGCTGCGCGGCCTTGGACGACCAGCAGGTCGTCCCTACCAAATTATTCATGCACGCGGATCAGCGTCTTGACGGCCTGATTGCCCGCGGCCATGGATTTGAACAATTCCGGCAACTGCGTCAGCGGACATTCACCATCCACAAAATCCGCCGCGCGAATCACGCCCGTTTCGATGAATTCCAACGCCCGCCGGATCGTGCGCGGCGTGTGATGGAAACTCGCGAGCAGGGTGAGGTTGGAATAATGGATGAGCGTCGTGTCGAGCGTGATGGTGGCGCCGGACGGGCAGCCGCCAAAAAAATTCACCGTGCCGCCCTTGCGCACCAGATGCACGGCGGCTTCCCAAACCACCGGCTGGCCAACGGCCTCAATCACTGCGTCAAAATGCGTCTTCGTTGCTTCGCGAACTTTGGCGACCAATCCGCTGCCGTCGCCGATGTCCACGACCTGATTTGAGCCGAGCCGTTGCGCGGCTTCCAGCCGTGGTGCGCGGCGGCCGGCGATGGTGACGTGGCAGCCGAGATTTTTGGCCAGCACGACGAACATCAAACCAATCGGCCCGGCGCCGATGACCAGCACGTTTTGTCCGGCGCGCAGTTGCGTGTCCTCGACGCCTTGCACGACGCAGGCAAGGGGTTCGACGAGCGCGGCGTCGCGGAAATGGGTTTCCGGCTTGAGGCGCAGGAGATTTTTTTGGACGAGCCGCGCGGGAACGGCGATGGATTCAGCGTAAGCGCCGTTGAGAAACAACAAGTCTTCGCAAAGATTTTCCTGACTGGCGCGGCAATGAAAACAGCCGCCGCACGGCGCGGAATTCGCGACGACCACGCGGTCGCCCGTTTTCCATTCGGTAGGGCGCGTCACTCCGTGCGCGCCGTCTTTGGCATCTGGACGTGCGGCGGGCAGAGGACTGCCCGCCCTACCATCCGCGACTTCCGAAATCACGCCGGCGAGTTCATGGCCGAAGACGGCGGGCGGCACGATCATTTTGGCATGATAGCCGCGCTTGAAAACCTTGAGGTCCGTGCCGCAGGTAAGCGCGGCCTCGATACGGATGCGGACTTCGCCCGGTTTGAGCGCGGGCGGCGCGACGTCCTCAATCTGAATGTGTTCTTTGCCGTGCAGGATGGCAGCTTTCACGCGCACAGCTTATGCGCATGAAAGGACAAAGCGAAGCAGAGTTTTTAATTAGGCAAAGCTAATAGGCATTCCACTTGGCGCGGATGACGCCCTTGGCTTGCGGTGTGAGCGGCGGCAGCCCGTCTTGTGAGACAAAATTCGTGTCGAAAGCCCACTTGCGGACGGGTGCACCGTAATAGTAGGTAGAGTTGGCGACGGAGCCGGGATCACGCCAACTATTTGTCGCATATTGGCTGGGAAACATGACGATGATGGAGCCGTTATACCAAAGGTTGACACTTGACCAATTCTCAAGCAAACGGAGAAAATTTTCCAGCCCGCCGCTATACAGGCCATTGGTTGACCGGACTATCCCTTCAAGCATCGCGGCATTGACGGTGGTGGTGCCGGGCGTGGGATTCTTGTAGGTAACGCCATCATCCCAGCTGGTGGAAAGGATGGTGATGGAGTCGGCCATGAGCGCGGCAGGCCAGGTGTAGGTGGTGCTATTTTGGCCGAGCGACGAGCCGGAGCTGTTTGACGCGTTGTAGTTGCCCCACACATACATCGGCTGCGCCGTGACGACGGTGAAGCCGTAGGGTGCTGTTTGCGACGGTAACATTCCTCCATTGGCGACGCGCACGGCCGGGAGGGTCTTGGGGGTCAAAGGAACGGCGTTGTAAACATAAATGGAGTCAATCGGATGGGATTTGTGATTGGGTGACTTGCATTGCCTGTTGTAGTAGTCGCCGTTATTGGTGGCAGCAGTGTTGGTGAGCCAAATGTTGAATTTTTGGATGTCAATCTGGACGGCTTGAACCGTTTTCGGAGGGCCGCCGCCAATATTCCAACCTTCGCGCCAGTCAACAAAGGTATCGTTCGTCAAAAACGAATAGCCGGCGTATTGGACGTTCGAATAACAATTAAAATGGTTGGAGGTTGGCTGGCCATAAAAATTATTAGTGACGACATAGTTGGTCCACCAAGTGGCGACGGTGCCATAATTAGTCTTCAACAGGTAAAAATCATACGGTATCTGGGTCAGATAGGGGGGTGCTCCTACCGCATCCTGATAATACAGAATCATGTTCGTATAATACGTCATGTTGGCGCCTGGCCTGCGAGTGCCCCAATTGGTGCCGTAGGGAAAGTTGGTGAGATAGAGATCAGCGCTGTTGGCGAGGTATTGCTGGCCGTTGGTCGTAAAGGCGCCCGCCGTGTTCATGGCATAAGCAGTAGGCGGCAGGTTGATGATCCCTCTAACGGTGGCGGGATCATTGTTGGTGCCGATCGGCATGGTTATTCGATCGTTGCCGGAGGTCGGCTGGCCTGCAAGCAAGTAAATGGATTTGCCGGTGCCGGTTTTTTGGGGAGGACCAATGCAAAACGGATCGTTAGCGGTATTTGTGGCTATTCCGACGGCGGAAACCCTATTCGAGAGGGTGAGGACGGTTGACCCCGTCCAAATGCCACCATTGGACCACACCGCACCCTGGATGATCATGCCAGCGCCGGGATCAATTTCCAAATCCATATTATAGAATACGGCGAATTGAAAGAGGGGGATGGAGGCGAATTGAATTGACTCGCTGATGGTGGCCGGCACGGTGAAACGCTGGCCAATCGGCGTGGCGGTGGCGGTGATGGTGCAGTCCATCACCAGGCCGTACAACCCCGTGTATTGCGAGTTCAGAGGCACCGTGTTGGTGGACCATGAACCGAGGTAGACGCTGATCTGGTTCTGGTTCGCCGGGACGTTGGTGTCGCTATAGACATATTGGATGGGCCAGCTCGCCTGATCGTTGATGGGCCAGTTCACCTGCTGATTTATGCTCGTAGTGGGAATAAATGTGCTGCCGTAATAGGCCGCGCTGTTCGAGAGACTTTGGGCGACGTAGTCGTAATTCATTTGGGAAAGGACTTTTTCGGTGGCGGCTTCCGCGGCGGCTTCGCTCATGTTGAACTGGTTGTTCCGCGCGGTCACGTAGGCACTGCTGGAGACCCAATACATGATGCTGGCAAAGACGACCATACAGACACCCAAAAACAGCATGATGATGATCAATGCGTAACCCCCGCGGTTCCGCCGTAGGGGTCTGGATAAAGTTTGCATAAACCTCCTTTGTGCTTTCAGTTCCACGCGCGACGGAAGACCCGCGTGCGCAGTTGGTAATAGTCGTACGCATTCCAGGCATTGGAGGGCCCGACCTTGGCGATGGGGTATTCCCATTGCGAAAATTGCATCGTCACCCCTATGAGCGAACGATTATCCAAACTTTGTTCGTTCGTCACAATATTGTTCTGCCAGTCCCTGGCATCAAAAACGATGTTGTTGGTAAGGTAAAGGGCCAGCGTGTTGGTGTAGGTGGTGATGTTGTTGGATACGTTAAATTGGATCAAGCGGAAATTGTTCGCGATGTTGGTGTCCAGATAGTAAATCGAGTACCAGGTCGTGTTCGTGGCGGGATAGATTATCAGCGCGTTGCCCTGCTGCGCCGCGTTTGTTATCAGATGGAAGGAAGAGCTGACGGCACTGGAACAGCTCCCGACATTAACCGTTCTCCCCTCCCGGATTTGGTCCCGGATTTGATTCAGCGCCTCGCGGCCACCCGCGGTGGCTGATAACTTGGTTGCCGCCAGCGTATAGATGCGCAACCCGAAAACTTGAACGGCGACCATCACGCCGGTGAAGATAAACAGGAAGACCCCAACCGTGATCACCATTTCCGCCAGTGTGAACCCACGAATGTTTCCCCGACGCGCCCGGTTTTGGATGTTTTTGAAAAGTTTCATTGGAGTTGGTCGGGGGCGCGCAGAGTAATGATGGTATTGGTGAACAATTCACCGGTCAGCCGGAAGGTCCACACAACTTGCGAAACGATTCGCCTCAGCGGCGGGTTGGTTGAAATCGACGTGACGTAGAGGTAATTCGTGACGTAGATCGGGGCGCCAGTTGACGGAATGTCCAGTGAGTCAACCTGATTGGTCCAATAACCCCAGGACCCATCAGGCTGATTCGTCATTAGCAACACGTCAGTGGTTCCCTGCCCGCTGCCTGTAGAGAACTCCTCTGCACACCACTGCGCCGAGCGCATCTGCTCCATCCCCTGCGACGCATACGACATGGCCGCCAGCGACTGCGAACTCCATTCCGCAATCCGGTTGGCCTGCACGTATCCGTAAATCATCCCCGAAGTCACCATTCCGAAAATGCAGAATCCAATCATGACTTCCACCAACGTGAACGCGTTGGCCGCAATCCTTTTGTCGGCTTGTTTAAAATGAACCACCATATGGATGAATTTGAGTTTTCGGTAATGGCGTTTCTTGCGCACCAGATAATGGGTTTAGCATGGTACGTGCCATCATGAGGGGGGGAATGTCCTTATTTACAGCTCTGCCCGTTGTATCGTGTCCCTGCGCGCCGGTGCGCTGAAGACTGCCAACGCCACGCCAAATTAACTTTTGAAGCACCGTCTGCCAGACGGTTGCCCTTTGTCACTCCAACCCTCCCTGTCCCGAAATTTGACAATGGTCGCAGCGCGCCAAGTGCTTCAAGCAAAACCAAAAACTCTCAAGGGTCAAGGTGGCGTCTGCCGGCTCGGCGGTGCCTTCACAAAATTCGTTTCCCGCAAATAAATCGGCTCCAGCTTGTCGCCCGCTGCAAAATCGTTTCGGTTCAAGGCGAGTTGTCCCAACATCGCCGCGCGTGGGAAAACCATCCGGCCATTTGGAAACCATCGTGTCACCTCCGGCCCGATCAAGATTTCTTTCGCGCCGGCCCGTGATTCAACCTCCGCCCGCGTCAAAATCCGCAGCGGCTCGATTTCCCGCCAGCCGTCCGCCGAAATTTCGTACGCCGCCAGATAAAATTCATTCCGTTGCGCGTCAATCACCACGTTCACGCGGCCGGAAATTTTTTCCGCCTGCGCCTGCGCCGCCACACCTTCCACGCTGCTGATGCCGAGCAATTTCATCCCGCCATTGCGGGACGCCAGTTGCCAGCCTTGGGCCAGTGAAAGCGCGACGCGGATGCCGGTGTAGGACCCGGGGCCAAGACCAATGGCAATCACGTCAATTTGTTCGCGCTCGATTTTGGCTTCGGCCAGAACTTTTTCAATCATGCTGAAAGCCCGCGTGCTTTGACCGCCGGTTTCGATGGCTTCACAAATCACGCCTTCGGAGGGACGAGTTATACGAGTCCCCATATTCCCGGGGACCGAAGCGGAATGGGACTCGCATGGCTTGTCCCTCCGACTTGAGGAAAGGACTGCCACGCTCCGTTGCGGTGAAGAAAATTCAAGCGCCAAAATCGTCATAAATAATTTTTCGTTCCGACCCGCCCAAGATCTCAATTTTTACAAAAATCATCCGGCGCGGTTTTTCTTCATTCTTCATTCGCCATTCTTCATTCACCATTTTCTCCGCCCATTCAATCACCGTCACGCCATCCGGTTGCAAGAATTCCTCCAGCCCGGCGGACACCATTTGCCCGCGCGTTTCGAGCCGGTACAAATCCAGATGAAACAGCCGCAGCCGCCCGCCGCCATATTCGTTCACCAGCGTGAACGTCGGCGAATGCACCCGCGCCGTGATGCCGAGTCCGCGCGCGATGCCCTTCACAAACTGCGTTTTGCCCGCGCCCAAATCGCCGGACAAGCCAATGACCAGTCCGCGTTGCGCCGCGCGCCCCCAGCGCTCGCCGAGCGACCCGGTCTCCGCCGGACTATGCGAAATGAATGCAGCCATGAATAAGGTAGCGCAGGCGTCTTGCCTGCCCGGTTGATGCCTTCACGGTTCCATGCCGGCGAGACGCCCGCGCTGCTTTAAGATGCAAAATGAACGTAGCCATGGGCGGCAAGCGGTTGGGCGCCGGTTTGGTCGCGAATCGTGATGCCTTCGTCCGCCGTGATTTTGCCGATGCAACTCAGGCGGAGTTTCGGAAATTGTTTTTTCCACGCGTCGAGCAATTTCACCGCGTCGACGCCCGCCACCGTGAACAACAGTTCAAAATCCTCGCCCTCGGTCAGCGCCGCGACGAACGGCGGTTTGGCGGAGGGACTTTCCTTCGCCCGCAATTTAGCCGCGCGACTGATGGGAATGGCATCTTTCAACAATTCCGCGCCGACGTGACTGGCTTTCAAAATGTGCCGCAAATCGCCCGCCAGCCCGTCGCTCAAATCAATCATGGCGTGAATGGAAAAGTTTTCCGCGAGCCAGCGCGCCTCGGCCAGACGCGGCTCAAATTCCAGATGTTTGCCCGCCAGCGAACCGCCGAGTTCGGCCGTCACAAAAATCGCATCGCCGGTTTTTGCGCCGGAACGCAGCACGGCTTTTCCGCGCGGCACAAAACCGAGCAGCGCAATGGAAATCAAAATGCGTTCCGGATTCGCCGTCGTCTCGCCGCCCACGATGGCCACGCCGAGTTTTTGTGCCAGCGCCCTCATGCCGGTGTAAATGGCTTCGACGAATTGCACATCGAACTTTTGCGGCAGCGCGATGGTCACGAGCGCGGCGGTGGGCGTGCCGGCCATCGCGGCGATGTCACTGAGGGCGCGGGCCAGGGCTTTGCGGCCGATTTTTTCCGGCGGCGTGTCTTTGGTAAAATGAACGCCTTCGACGGTCGCATCCGTTTTGAACAGCAGCCATTTGTCCGGCAGGCCGAAATCGAGCACGGCGCAATCATCGCCCGCGCCGATCACGACGTTTTGGTTCGTCGGCAGCGATTTGGTCAGGCGCGCGATGAGTTCGAATTCGTTCATTTTGACGGCACTGAAAAATTTTGCGCGAAGAAAAGCAGGACGAGATTAGCCGCGTTGAACAGCGCATGCGCGGTGATGGGCGCGAGCAGGTTGTCCGTTTTTTCGTAAAGCCACGTCAGCGCGAGTGCCAGCACAAACAGCGGCACCAGCGTCCCGGCGTCCAGATGAATCAGCGCAAAGATGGCGCTGATGCCAAAAAGAGCATATCGCGGCGAGCCGAGTTGTTTGACAAACGGATACAACATGCCCCGAAAAATAAATTCCTCGGCCACCGGCGCGAGCAAGACGGCGAACGCGCCGAGATAAACCCGCATCCACCACGATTTCGTGTTTGCCAGCAGTGTTACGGCGAGCTGCTCTTCGGGCGGCCAGCCGGCCCACGTCAGCATATCCATCGAAATGAATTGCAAACCCCACGCCACCGGCAGAATGGCGATGGCAAGCAACAGGGCCATGAGCAGCGCGCGGGGCAATTGCGGCCCGCGAAAACCAAAGGCTTCGCGCCAGCCAACTTGATGTTGCCGCAAAAAAAATAAAATGAGCAGCCAGGCCACCCCCTGAAAACCCAGCGTGCCCAGCAGCACCGCGCCAAAACCGTCCGGCGGCTGGAACGCGGCAAGCCCGGCCTTTTGCAGCAGGCCGGCAATCATCAGGCCGAGACAAAAGCAGAGAAGCTGCGCCCCGCAAAACTGGAGCACGGCTTCGCCTCGCCATGGTTTGGCGGATAACATGGGGGAAAATGTATTAAAACCCCCGGCCATCTGACATGAAAAAGTGGGATGCATCGTTTATGACCTGGCCGCCGGTTATGGTTCAACCGGGAACGGCGCGGCACCGGAATTTTTGGTTGGATTAGGTTGGATTGGGTCGGATTCAGTTGGATTGGGTTTGACCGGAGCGGGACGGGTTTCGCCGGGCAATTCCGAGTCCAAACCTTCCAGCGGCAAATCGAACCGGAGGCGGTAAAGCAACTCGGCCATTTTTTCGCCATGCTTACCGCCGCCAAATCCTTCCGCCACTGTTTGGTTGTGCAGTGAGGCGAAGCACATGTCAGTCAGGCGTTTTTTGTGTTCCTGCTTCATGCGTTCCAAGCCTTCCTCCTCCTCACGTTCCACTTCCCGGTTCCAGCGATCGCGTTTGATCACAGTTCGCACGGCCCGGTGGTCGTCACGCCGCAATTGGGAAAACACCCGATGCACTTCACAAATGATCTGCCAGCGTTTTTCCGGGTCGGTCTCCTTTTCCAACCGCGTCATCGCCTGGCGGATGAGTTCCACCGCCAGCACGCTGGCATAACGGTCGCTGATCTCCTGTCCATCCGCCGCCTCATCCAAGTCGTCAGACTGCTCGGTCAACCGGCTGACCAGCGAACGGGTTTCCTCCTGCCGCAGCCATTCCGGATGACCGCCCTGCTTCCATTCGGAGAGGTTCTGTTCAGTGACAGCGCGTCCGCCGAACTGCTCTTTCAATACTCTCTGCACGCCTGACAAACCATTGAGCCATTTCACCAATTCCTTGCCCGGTTCACCATCTTCGATGCGGCGCCCCAAGTCGTCGCGGGTGCATTTGGGCAATCGCCCGATTTTTCCAATGTGAGTGATGCTCATAATTTTTTCAGCGGTAGCGACCGCGAAGGTAACGGTTGTAATAAGTGCCGGGGGACGGGGCGTTCATGAATTCCACATAAACGGAATGGGGAACGCCGGGATGGTCGTAGATGCGCCCGGAGTGGAACTCGACGGTCAGCGTGTAACCGTCGTAGCCGACAGCGCGGATGGCGGAGGAGTTGACGGGAATCATGGTCAGGAACATGGTGATTTTTTTGTGCTTTTTCGCATTAACGCACGATTAAACCACAATTCCTCCACGGCTTTAACCCTATGGTGGGAAATTACCCCTTTTTTTAATGCAAGTTGTTGCAATGGAATGAAATAAAAAACGATTTTATTTCGAATTCATGGAAAATAATTCGATTTATCCCGACTAGGACGATGAGTTTGGACGTTTTAAAACTCCAGCGCTTTTTGCTCGCCATGCTTCTTCTTTGATTCCGGCGCTTTTTTGAACGTATCGTCCAAGCTCGCTGCGCTGGTGGGACATTCGATGCCTTTGCCTTCCATCAATTCTTTCACGGTGCGAAGTTGGAGGCGCGGATATTTCTGCTGGTTCGTCTTGTGTTCGTAGAAACCGGCGCTGGTGGCTTCGGTTTCCATCGGGCCGGTGGGCGGCTGGAGAGAAATCAAAATCGCGATGGCGGTTTTCATAAAATTATTTCTCCTTGTTCGCGCGAATGTGGACGACTTGAGCGATCAGGTAAAACCACAAGGCCGCGCCGATGAGGGCCGCAGCGGTGATGAAACCGTTGAAGGTTTCGTTGAAGCTTTTTTGCCCAGGTTCCGCCTACGCTTCGTTACGGCGCAACAAGTCCGCTGCGGCTGTGTTTTGGCCTTTGCATGACATCCTACATCACGGCACGCCGGCATGCGTTCAAGCAATTACCTGTCATTGAGAGCAGCATCCCATTGACTGTTGTTTAGTATCAGTGGAGTGCGGGCTTTATCTCTTCATGCAATTCTTTGGTAGGGTTACACCCCATAGCACCCCCAAGCAACTTGCACTACGGTTGAGCTGAAAATAAAACATAAAACAAACAAAATTATGAACCAATACAAAAATCCAACCTGGTGGACCAATGAAAATGATTCCGCATGGGAACGCACTAAAGCCGCGTTCAAGCGAGATTGGGATCAAACCAAGCATGATATGGGTGGGAAGCAACCGGATACAAATCAACAGGTCTCCGATACTGTGAAGCAAGCTTCCGGCAAGGAAATCATTCCGCCGCGCGGCACACCTGCTTGGGACAAAGCCGAGCCAGCCTACCGCTTTGGTTATGGCGCTCGTTCACATTACGGCAAAAAATATTCCAAATGGGATGACCAGTTGGAAAACGAATTGAAGCGCGACTGGCAAACTACCAATCCTGATCGTAATTGGAATGACGACAGGGAATACATTCGGGATGCCTGGACCCACAAGGAATAACCACGATCTCCGGGAATTCTGTAAACCAACAGCCGACCTTAAAAAAGGCCGGCTGTTTTAGTTTGCACCTTGTTCTGACGCATATCCGACCATGAGCATCGATAAACTGTGCGCCCTGAAAGTGCCAGCCGCGAAAGACTTCGTGCTGTATCTCTGGGCCACCGCGTCGAAGTTGCTCGAAGCCGCGGCGGTAATCGCGGCGTGGGGATACATCTACAAAACGCACGCAGTCTGGGACAAGGAAAAGGTCGGCATGGGCTACTGGTTCAGAGGCCAACACGAACTGCTCATGGTGGCGACTCGCGGTAAAATGTCACCGCCCGCGCAACCTGACAGAATCGGCAGCGTGACACGCGCCCGACGTGGCTCGCACAGCAGCAAGCCAGACCAAGTGCGCGACTGGATAGCCAAGTGGTATCCGAACGAGCGTAAAATGGAAATGTTCGCACGCCCATGCACCGAAATGTGGCCGAAGCACGACGGCTGGGAAACCACAAACACAACTCGCGGGGCTGCGCCCGGCAGGCTGACTTTGACAGTGGTCTGACCGCTTGAGGATGGCCTGTATTCTTCAAGCTGTGTTGGCAATCCGTTGCGGCATGCTTGCGGTGGGCGGAAGTGGCTGCGACAAGATTGTTTCCTCCCCATTCGCGGGTATTGCCTCCGTCAGCGCAATCGCCCCGACCATGGCGTCTTGTGGTTTCCCGGCCTTCACCAGCTGCCGGCCATCCCCGTTCTCCGTCTCCCCGGCAACCGGCTGCCTCCCTTTTTTCTTTTCGTCCACCGCCACCACCTGGTGATATTTGCGCCTGATATTCTTGATGTTCACGGTCGGCTTCGGGAAATTCATGTTCATGGCCTCAAGCGTTTCCACCACGATCCGGGTTACGGCCAGGTTGCGAAACCATTTGTTGTTGGACGGTATGACGTGCCACGGCGCGTGCTTCGTGCTGGTCCGGATCACGGCTTCCTTGTAGGCCTCGATGTAATCGTCCCAAAACTCGCGTTCCGTGTAGTCGCTTTCGCTGATCTTCCAATGGCGGGCGGGGTCGTCAAGACGCTTCTTGAACCGCCGGAGTTGCTCCTCCGGGCTGATGTGCAGGAAGAACTTGAGGACGTGCGTGCCGTTGGCCACGAGCTTTTTCTCAAATTCGTTGATCATCTGGTAGCGTTGCTTCCAAACCTTCTTGGGGACGATGCCGCGGACGCGGACGACGAGAACATCCTCGTAGTGCGAGCGGTTGAAGATGACCACCTCGCCCCGGGCCGGGACCCGCTGCCCGATCCGCCAGAGGAAATCGTGTGCCGTTTCCTCCCTGGTCGGAACCTTGAAACTGTGGACGCGCGTCCCCTGAGGATTCATCGCGCCCGACACGTGGATGATGGTGCCATCCTTGCCGGCGGCGTCCAGCGCCTGCAGGCAAATCAACAGCGACTGCTGGCCCTCGGCGTAGAGCCGGAACTGCAAGGCGCGCAGCCTCTGATCGAGCTGTTCAAGCTCCTTCAGGGCGGCTTTTTTCTTCTTGTGGCCGGCGGTGAATTCGGGGTTGATCTTCCTCAGATTCAACTTGCTGCCCGGTTCCACCCGAAACAGCTTGCTGTATTTGTATTTCCTGCGGACTCTCGCGCCGGTCTCTTCCCCGGCGCGCAGCCGGTGCTGCAAATCACGCAGCTTCTGATCGAGCCTCGCAACCTCCTCGGTGCCCTTCTTTTTCTTGTGGCCGGCGATGATGCCGAAGCCGTTTTCCTTCCGGCCGGCTTCGCCCCCGAATTTAATGAGACGCAGCTTTTGATATTTCATGGTTGGTTTTGAGATCATAAAATTCGCGCATCTTTCCGATGCACACAATAGCATGACGAATCCCGGTCGTGTTTTCAATCTCCCATTTTTTTTGTTCCACCATATACAGGTGGTCAAAATTGACCATCTCTTGCCTCAGTTTGCTTCGGCCTGCGGTTCGGCGAACGCGAAAGAGGAGCGTAGGCGGAGAGACGGCTGGAACAGGGCCGGAGCGTAACGACCGTCGCCGTGCCGCAGGCGGAAGCACCCCGACCATTCGGCATTGCACAGATGCCGTTCGTGACGTGGCGCGCTTTTTGTGGAATGGAACCGGCGGCGGCGTGAGGGGAAAGGGCCGACCATCAGCCGGCGCACTGAAGCATAAAAGCGCGTTGGTCACGGCGGTTGAGATTCGGGGTCAAAGCGTAGAGCAAAAAGAAAAATGGAAACCGTCCAATCTGGCGAAGCGAATAAGGAATCACCGACCTCCTGCATGTTTCAAAACTCCATACGACGAGTGCAAGTAAGCCACCTCCAACTAATGACCCCGTCAACATCAGCCAAGTCCCTTCCGGCGTGATGAAAGGCATGGCAAAGAGAAATACAATCAGCGGGACTGTCAGGAAAAGCAACAACATCAAAGTGGTAAATAACACCTTGTGCAAGACGTTGATCACGGCGCTGCGTGTGCGATGCCGACGCTGGCACTGCGGACAAGCGACCCGTTGGGAACACAGTCCCGCCGCCCGGCGATGCGCCGGGCTCACAACTTTTTTCGCATACGGCCTCCAAAACCGGGTTCTTCAATAACGAATCCGCCAACATCTGCTTGAGTTCTCGGTTTTCCCGTTTCAGCTCACCACCGTTCCGCGCTTTCAGAACAGTGGAGTTCGTCTTCCAGTATTCAAAAGCGCTGTTGAATGTGGACATGAAATCGGTATTGTCCGAGCATGGCGTAGAAGCCGGATGTGAAGCAGACGCGGTTGTGGACATGGAGCCAACGCTTCACGATCTGGAAGCGGCCGCTTGACCATAAAACTCAACGGCTGCCAAATTGTTTGCTGTGCAAATCGGTTAATAACCAATGGAGCCAATCAACATCATTCTGGCCATCTTCGCACTGACTTATATCGGGATTGCGATAGGGCGCATTCCCGGATTGAAGCTTAATCGTGTTGGCATCGCTTTGTTGGGCGCAATTGGGATGATGATTTTCGGCGGCGTTACCACAGCCGATGCTGTTTCCTATGTCAACTGGCCGACGATTTATTTGCTCTTCGGATTTTTTGTCATCTCCGCCCAGCTTCGACTATCGGGATTTTATGATAAAGTCGCGGTGAGCATTGCCAATCAGCTTGAACGTCCCGCGCGATTTCTTTTGATTCTGATGTTGGTGACTGGCGGCCTTTCTGCTGTTCTGAATCACGACATCGTTTGCTTCGTTTTTGCGCCGTTCACCGGCGTCGCGCTTTTGCGCAAACAAATCAATCCCGTTCCATTTTTGATTGCGCTGGCAATTTCCAGCAACATCGGCGCGGCGGCAACGTTGATCGGAAATCCACAGAACATGATGATCGGCCAAATCGCGCACTTGGGTTTTGGTCACTACCTGCTTTGGAGCAGCACGCCCGTCGTTTTTGCAATGAGTGCTGCCTATGGAATCATCTGGCTGATGTCGCGAAAAAATCTTCAGGCTCCCTTGTCCATCCCAAATGAGTCGGCGCAGCCAACCTATCCTTTCAACCGATTGCATACCATCAAAGGAATAATTATTCTCATCCTGGTCATCGGCCTGTTCTTTACATCGCTTCCCAAAGAAGTCATCGCCCTGGCCGCAGCCGGCCTTCATCTGGCCAGCACCAAATTTCACACCGACGATTTGCTCGGGCTGGTGGATTGGCCGATTCTGGTGCTCTTCATGGGATTGTTTGTCGTTGCCGGAGCGTTTCAATCCACCGGTTATGGCGAAGAGGCCATCCACTGGCTGGCGCAAGGCGGATTTAATCTCAATGCTCCGGGCTATTTGACTTTGACGACAGCGGCACTCTCCAATTTGATCGGCAATTCAGCCACCGTGATGCTGTTGCTCAAGGTTGTAAATCTTGCCGCTCCCGCCGCGCCATACATCCTTGCACTGGCCAACAGCTTTGGCGGCAGTCTGATTATTATTGGCAGCGTGTCCAACATCATTGTTGTCCAGCAGGCGCGTGGAATGGGAATTAAAATTTCCTTTTGGGATTTCGCGCGCCTGGGAATTCCCGTGACGTTGGCCGCTCTGGTCGGACTGCTCATCTGGGTTGCTTTGGCGCGTTGATTAAATTGTAATGGCACACATTTTTGAATCCCATGAACATCCAGCAGGCGACCCGGCAGTATGAAACGTGGCTGGCTGGTCACGTCCGCGTGGTCAAGAGCGACCTTGGCACCAAGCACGAGTTGATGGCGCAGGATGCATTTTTGTTTCTGCGCGCCACGTTCTATCGCTGGATGCAGCTTTTCCCGGCGCTTTGTCCGAAGGCGGCCAGCGCACCCACGGTGCTGGCCATTGGCGATTTGCATGTGGAAAATTACGGCACCTGGCGCGATGCCGAGGGACGGCTGGTGTGGGGCATCAATGATTTCGACGAGGCGTTTCCGTTGCCTTACACGATTGATCTGGTGCGGCTGGCCACCAGCGCCTGGCTGGCCATTGAGCTTGGTCATTTGTCGCTCGTCCCGGCCAATGCCTGCGCGGCGATTCTGGAGGGTTACACGAAAGGCCTGGAGGATGGCGGTGAACCTTTTGTGCTTGCCGAGAAGCGTCCCTTACTGCGCGAGGCAGTCACCAGCCGGCTGCGCGATCCGACACTCTTCTGGGAAATATTCGCGGCACTGCCAACGATCAGACACGTGCCTGCGAAGATGATATTGATGCTCAAACAGGCCATGCCGGAACGTGGACTCGCTTTCCGCGTGGCGCACCGCCGGGCAGGGCTGGGGAGCCGGGGCCGGGAACGGTTCACCGCCATTGCCGATTGGCGCGGCGGCAAAATCGCGCGTGAGGCGAAGGCGTTGCTGCCTTCGGCCTGCGCCTGGGCGGCTGGCTTGTCAAACAACGAGATTTATTATTCGCGGATTCTGTCAAACGCCGTCCGCACGCCCGATCCGTTTCTCGTGGTGAATGATGGATGGGTGTTGCGGCGGTTGTCGCCCTATTGCAGCCGGATTGAGTTGTCGGAGTTGCCGCGCGGCCATGATGAAGAAAAGTTGCTGCGGGCCATGGGACGGGAACTGGCGAACGTCCATTTCGGCACGCGCCGGGCCGTGGCAGCGGTGCGACGGGATTTGCCGCAGCGGAAACCGAAATGGCTGCGCCAAGCCGCCGAGGTCATGGTAGAGGCCACGCTCAAAGATTGGAAGCAATGGCAAAAATGGATGCGCTGAACCGCCTGCAAGCCGAAACCGCCGCCAAGATGGCTGCCTTGCTCCCCGCCATCCTCGACCGTGCCTTCAAAGGAGAATTGTGAGCTTGAAAGAGCGGTGAACATGCTCCACTGGCTGCATTCTTTAGTACCACAAGAAAAACGCTGAACAGTTGATTTTGCGGTTGACCGGGTTCACTTTTCTGTACCACTCCATGTGTTAGTCCGGGGACTGGGTTCATGTTAGTTTGTGGTTCTGGTTTCGTCCATCCCCGGCAGAGGGAGGGCGCAGCCCGACCGGCGCCGGGGATGGACTGAGTTGCGCCGCAAACCGTGCTGGGCTCAGATAGCCCAACCGGCTGTGCGGCCTTAATTGGTTGTACTCGCACCGATAGTCGCCAATCACCACCCGTGCTTCGGTCAGTGTCCACAGTTGCGTAGATCAACGTCACCACAGGACTCCAAGGACTGAAGGTGCGCTTTGATCCACTTTGGTTTCGCGGGCAATCTTGGCCACCAGAAACTCCGGAATAAAGTTGCAAATCTGCCGCAGAAGATTCAGTTTTGATGGTGCTGGAACGGTTGGTTTTTCATTCAGCCCTGCCGTGTGGCAGGGCAAAACAAATTGTTCCAGCACTTTTTTCAAAAATCCTGTGGGATGCGTGTGAAAATCATTTACTCATTGGCTCTCGCGGGTCTGGCAATCATGTTGACCTCCTGTGCGACCCCGAAGCCGCCACAAGCCTTTCACAACACGGCCAATACGGCATTGGTTGTTGGATCTTTGGAGGGTCGGACGTGTCAAATGCTGCAACCAACCGTCTCCGTCAGAGAGGACAGCGACAAGCTTCTGGCAAAGGCCATGAAACTGTCCCAACATCAGACAGCCGTGGTGATTCTTGAGAATTATGCCGAACCACGGATTGGCGAACAATTCCGCGATCGCGGCTCTCTTTGGTTCGTTTGCCTGCGCAGTCTCGGATATGAACACATTGTCTTCCTTCAAGGCCAGGGCATCACCGACCTCGAAGGGTTGAAAATCCTCGTCGAATACGATTGACGAAATCAAGGCGGCCCGGGGCTGGTTGGAAGACTGGACTCTCCTGCCGATCAAGCCGCTGCCATTTGGATGTTCCAGTGGGCTTTAATAGCTGTAAGCATCGCAAAGTGGAGACTGCGATTGCCAATTACTTGATTTCCATGCCGCCGCAGACGCTGCGAATCATCCTGATATTCTCTAATGTGAGATATAGAGGTGTGCAAAAGGGCAAATCGCGTGTAGGCGTTCCGGCAAATACTTTCTGAATCTCGCGTAGTTTCGTGATTGCTTCTACAACTTGTTCGTCCGCGCTGGGATTTGAAGCTGGTTTCATTGGTTGCAACAAGTCATATCATTTCATCCTCTTTTTTGTCGCGGGTCGTTTTCGGCTGCTTCACTTTGGCAGCTTTGGCTTCTTCGGCGGCGCGTTCCAGGTTCAAGGCGAGCAACCGCTCCAGAATTTGTTCGTCCGTCAAATCGGCGGGGAAGCCGTAGGCGGCGGCGACGGCGGCATCCAGTTTCTTGTGGGCGAGATCGAGCCACCCGGGACGCTCGTTGTAAAGTTTCGTGAGCGTGCGCTCTTTGAGTTTCGCGGCGCAATCGGCGTCCTTGGGCACGAGGCGCGGATAACGGGCTTGGCCGATTTTGGACTGCGCCGGCAGAGCGGTAGCGGCGACGGCGCTTTGGCGGGTGGGTGCAGGCGAAAGCGGCGTCGTGCTACGCTTGCCGCCGCAGTCCACATAACGCGACCACGGGCCGTCCACGCTGGCGGGAAACTCCAGATATTCTGTGCGCGTCCATTCGGGCGGATTGAGCCAGCGTTCGCGCAACTCGTTCAACTCTTTGGCGGCGGCGGCGATTGCGGCTTCCTGTGCGGGCGTCGGGCGCGGAAACGGGAAAGTCTCAAAGCAGGTTGTCGGCGTGTAGCGCGGGCGATCTTCAAGATATGTTCCCCTGTTCAACGCCCAAACGCGGTGAATTCGCGATTGCATCAAACCCATGAACCAATCTTCGTCTCTCGCAAAAATATAAATGCCGTCATCCGGCAAAACGACTGGATTGAGCCACGAAAAAATTAAATGCTTCGCGTGCCGGACAACTGCAAGACAACGAGACAACGGCGCGACAGCATCTCGCATATCTGAACCGGGGCGTTTATGAATCCAGAAATTATTGCGAGTGCGCGATTCGTTGTTTTTATCTCTCTCTGGCTTCACTTTTTCTAAAATCCAACCGAACGGCCTTTCATAACCGCTCATCAAGTCCAACGGAAGTTTGACGCCAGCATCTACAATACACCACGACCGGCGAGTTTTAATTAGCGCATCGCCATTAACCCAAACGCGCAAAATATCTGAATTCGGTCGCCCGTGTGGATTGGGGTTGTTAAGCCACGCAACGGCAATTTTGTCAGCCACTTCAAATTCGCCAGCCTTTTTCGAGCCGATAAAGCAAACATTCAAATTTGAATTGAGGGTTTTTGCTTCCGTGGTGTCTGCCGAGGAAGTCAGATTTGCATTGATTTCTGTGACACGCTTTGAATCCAAAACTTTTTCAGTCTCCGTTCCATCGTCAAAGCCAATCATGCTCACGTCCACCGCCGCGCCTCCCAAAATCCAATCGCGGCTGCTTTCGGCAAAAAAGATGTCGCCAGTTTCTTTGATGCGTTTCAGCACTTCGCGATTTGCACCGCCGCGAATCGCTTGCGTCGCCAGCAAGCCCGCGCGCTTGCATTTTCCTTGTTCAATTTGCTGGCGAGATTTTTCAAACCAGTAACAGCACAAATCGGCAGAGCCGGGCACGCGCCCTTCGTAAATTTTCCAAAGTTCTTTCTGATAATGTCGCCCCAATTCTTCCCAAAGTTTGCTGCCGCCCAAAAACGGCGGATTACTCACGATCACGTCACACTTTGGCCATTCGCGCTCGGTGTAGAATTTCAAAGCATCGTCGCCCTGGTGTTCGCCCGCTTGCGCTTCCTTGAGCGTCTTGGCCTTGCTGTGGAAATGCGGCACAAGCAAGGCGTCTTCATTTTGGAAGCCGTCGAGATTTTGCAAAACGGGCGAGCGGTCATTGTCAAAACCGTTGTCGCGCCGCCATTGCAGCCAGCCGATTTGCACGGAGACTTGCGCCAGCTCGAAAGCGTAGGGATTGATTTCAATGGCCTTCAATTGTTGCACGCTCACTTCCAGCGGGAACGAAAAGCCGAGTTGCTCCGCGAACGTGATGACTTCCTTTTCCAGTGAGAGCAGCAATTGCAGCGAGACGTAAAGGAAGTTGCCGCTGCCGCAGGCAGGATCAAGCACGATAATGGCGCGGAGCTTCTTGAGGAAGGCGGCGAGTTTTTCACGAGCTCCTGGTAGGGCGTCGCTGCCGCGACGCCGGACGCGCGGCAGCGCGTCCCTACCGAAAAGTGGCGCAAGTTCGCCTTTGATGCGTGCCCATTCCCGGCGCAGCGGGGCCATGAGAACCGGCTCGACAATGGTCTTGATTGCACCCTCGTCGGTGTAGTGCGCGCCCAATTGCGCGCGATGGCTTTCGTCCAGGGCGCGTTGAAAGAGCGTGCCCATGATGCTGGGCTGGATGAATTGCCAGTCGGCTTCGGCGGCTTCGGCCAGGTTTTTGATTTCAGCCTCGGTGAGTTCATAGACGGTTGAATCTTCAAACAGATGGCCGTTGAAGTGGCGGATTTTGTCTTTGCCATAAAGCCCACCCGTCGCCATCACGCGAAACAGTTGTTCGACGGCTTCGGAAAAATGCGCCGGGTCTTGCAACGAGCTTTTGAGAATATCGGTGAAAAGATTTTTCGGCAGCAAGCCCGTATATTCGGCAAAGAGACAAAAGATGATGCGATTCAAGAAACGGGCGATGCGAAGATTTTTCTTTTGCGCGACGTTCACTTCTTTTCGGGATTTGGCGTCGGCAAGTTCCACGCTTTCGCGGCTTTGCAGCGACTTGGCGACGGCGGCGATTTGCGCGGCTACTTTTTCGGTGACTTGCGCGGTGGTGCGTTGCGGTTTGAGGAAGTCGGGATTTTCAAACAGCGCGCGCAGGGTGCGAAGATTGTCCGGGCGGTCAATCTGCTCGTTGGTGAATTCGTAAACGTCTTGAACCGTGCCGTTGAAATTGGTTTTGACGATGTAGCGGTCAAAATCGCAAACGACGAGCAACGGCGGATTCAGCAACGATTCGCGGTAACGGAGCAGCTGTTTGTAAGCCTCGTCGAGGTTTTTCTTTTTGCCTTTGTATTCCCACGCGAAGCAGCCCTTTTTCCACACGTCGGCAAAACCGCGTTCCGCCAGCTCGCTGGCGTCGGGTGTTTCGTGCAACTCAAAAAGTTCGGCGTCTTTTACAACGCGCTTTTGAAAACAGAAAAAATCACTGCCGGAAGGATCAACTTCATTGGGTGTCGGCTGTCCGAGCAGCCGGCAAAGATCGTTGAAATGCTCCTGGTAAGCAGCAGATTCCTTGCTCTGATTGCGCGACCATTTCTTTTTGAATTCGGCGGCGGTCATGGCAGCGTGGCAAATTCAGCGAGTTTTTCCCGAATCGGCATGGGGATTTTCTACACGAAAAACCGCCGCGGCGGCAATGAAGAGTTAAATAAATCCGCCACCGCTACAGGCTGACCCGGGCTACGCCGGAGGCTTCGCCGAGGCGAGAGCCTGAATTCTAACGACCTGCGGACAGGATGGCATCCTCATTGGAAGTTCGACGTTGGCGGTTCAACGTTTATCCTTTTGCCCGGGTTATACCCGCTTATTATCTTGATGAGTTGCATGAAGTCCGCCGCCCACAAACACACCAACCGCCTGGCGAAGGAAAAATCGCCTTACCTGCTCCAGCACGCGCATAATCCCGTGGATTGGTTCGCGTGGAACGACGAGGCGTTTGCCAAGGCGCGGGTTGAAAGCCGGCCAATCTTTCTCAGCATCGGCTATTCGACCTGCCACTGGTGCCACGTCATGGAGCGCGAATCGTTCGAGGACGAAAAGATCGCGGCGTTTTTGAACCCACACTTCGTCAGCATCAAAGTGGATCGCGAGGAGCGGCCCGACGTGGACAAGATTTACATGACCTTCGTCCAGGCCACGACCGGCACCGGCGGCTGGCCGTTGAATGTTTTTCTCACGCCGGAACGGAAGCCATTTTTCGGCGGCACCTATTTTCCGCCGGACAATCGCTCCGGTCGTCCGGGCTTTTTGCAATTACTCCGGCAAATTCACCAAGTCTGGCAAACCCGCCGGGGTGAAATTGCGGGTTCGGCGGACGAAATCCATGCGCGCCTTGAAGCCGCCTCCACGAATGCGAACGCGGGGGATTTGCTTCCGACCCAGGAAGCGCTCAAAAACGCGGGCGATTCTTTCAAGCGGATGTTCGACCCGCGCCACGGCGGCTTCGGCGGCGCGCCGAAATTTCCGCAACCGGGCATGCCGTCGCTGCTGTTGCGCTGCGCGAGACGATTTCACGATGATGAAGCCGCGCGCATGGTGCTGCACACCTGCGACCGCATGGCCGCCGGTGGCATTCACGACCAGCTGGGCGGCGGGTTCGCGCGTTACTCGGTGGATGCCGGGTGGCTCGTGCCGCATTTCGAGAAGATGCTCTACGACAACGCGCAGTTGGTGAACCTGTATCTGGACGCGCACCTTGTTTCGGAGGGGCGAATTATACAAGCGCCTGACGCTTCTGGCGGAAAAAGTTTGGGACTCGCGGCGCTCGTCCCTCCGAAAGGAACAGAATACGCCGCCATCGCCCGCGACATTCTCGATTACGTGCTGCGCGACATGACGCATCCCGATGGCGGATTCTATTCCGCCGAAGACGCCGACAGCGAAGGTCACGAGGGCAAGTTCTACTGCTGGACGCACGATGAATTGTCGAAACTGCTTTCGCCGGAAGAATTCAACGTCGCTGCGCACTGCTTCGGAATCACAAAGGAAGGAAACTTCGTTGACCACAGCCATCCGCAGCCGCTGAAAGGACAAAACGTTTTGAGTGTCGTTGAACCACTTCCTGGTAGGGACGCGCTGCCGCGCGTCCAAGTCCCGCAAAGCGGGATCGGCCCTACCGATGTTGAACTGCTCGCCTCGGCGAAAAGGAAAATGTTCGACGCGCGGAGCCGGCGCGTCCGGCCGCATCTGGACGACAAAATCCTCGCGTCGTGGAACGGCCTGATGCTGGGCGCGATGGCCCGGGCTTATGCCGTCCTCGGCGATGAAAAATATCGCGCGGCCGCGGAGAAGAACCTGGCGTTCATCCAGGAGAAACTATGGGCAGCCGGTTCGGAGTCCCGCCTTCAGGCGGCTGGGCCGGCTAAAGCCGGAACTCCAAACAAAGAATCCGGCGGCACGCTCTACCATCGCTGGCGCGATGGCGAACGCGACAGCGTTCAACTGCTCGAAGCCTACGCGTTTCTGCTTTCCGGGGTGATTGATTTGTACGAAGCCACGCTGGAGCCGGAGCATCTCGACTTTGCCATCGCACTGGCGGAGGCGATGGTGGCGAAGTTTTACGACGCGGAGAACGGCGGTTTCTGGCAAAGCGCTGCTGGCGCGAAGGATTTGATTCTGCGCGTGAAGGACGACTACGACGGCGCGGAGCCGTCGGGCAATTCCGTCGCCACGCTCGCGCTGCTGAAACTGGCCGCGATTACCGGGCGCGAGGATTTCAAGAAGCCCGCCGAGGCCACGCTGCGGTTGTTCGCCCATCGCCTGCAGAATTTTCCGCAGGCCATGCCGTTCATGCTGCACGCGCTGGATTCCCAGCTCGAGGAACCCCGCCGCGTCGTCATCGCCGGCGGTCCGCATGACGCAAAAGCGCGCGAATTACTGCGCGCCGCACATTCGGTTTATCAGCCGAACAAAGTCGTGCTCGGCAGCGCGGGCGCGGTTGAAGAATTCGCCCGGACGCTCCCCGCCAGGAACGGCCCGGTGGTTTATCTTTGCACTGGAAATTCCTGCCAACCGCCGACGCAAGATGCGGCGAAGGTGAGAGAGATGTTGAAATAAATTGGCCTGGTCAGACTACACCGCGCTGTCTCCCCGTTCCTCGGTGCGGATACGGTAGGTGTCGTCAATGGGCGAAACAAACACTTTGCCGTCGCCGATCTTGCCGGTCTTGGCCGCCTTGATGATGGCTTGAACGGCCGGTTGCACCAGCGCGTCCGGGAGCACAGTTTCGATTTTAATCTTGGGCAGGAAGTCCACGGTGTATTCGCTGCCGCGATAAATTTCCGTGTGGCCTTTCTGGCGCCCGAAGCCCTTCACTTCGGAGACGGTCATGCCCTGGATGCCGATTTCGTTCAGGGCCGCTTTGACTTCGTTCAACTTGAACGGCTTGATGATGGCTTCGATCTTTTTCATAAGAAATTTTCTCCCGGTTATTCAGTATAAGCGCGTTCGCCGTGTTGCGTGAGGTCCAAGCCGGTATCTTCGTCTTCGACATCCACGCGCAGGCCGACCAGCCGGTTGACGATCTGGAGCAGGATGAACGACGCGATGCCCGCAAAGGCCACCGTGAACAGCACGGCCTTGAGTTGATTGGCGAACTGGCCGGCGCCGCCCGCCAGCGACACGGTGACGCCGTTGGCCTGGAACGTGGACGCAATCGCCGGGTTCACCATTGTGTTGGCCAGAAAGCCGAGCATCAACATGCCGGTGATGCTGCCCACGGCATGAACGCCAAAAACGTCCAGTGAATCGTCATAACTGAACTTCGCTTTCAATTTCGTCACGGCCAGATAGCAAATGACTCCCGCCACCAGTCCGATGCAAAACGCCGCCGGCACCGTGACGAATCCTGACGCCGGCGTGATGGTGGCCAGCCCGGCGACCATGCCCGATGCCGCGCCCAGCACGCTCGGCCGGCCTTTATGAAACCATTCCACCATCGCCCAGCTCAACGCCGCCGCCGCCGCCGAAAAATGCGTCGCGGCAAACGCACTGGTTGCGAGCGTGCCTGCGTTGAGCGCGCTGCCGGCGTTGAAACCGAACCAGCCGACCCACAACAATCCCGCCCCGATGAGACTCAGCACCACATTGTGGGGCAGCATCGGCTCGTGCGGATAGCCGGTGCGTTTGCCCAGCACGAGCGCACACACGAGCGCCGACACGCCGGAACTGATATGCACCACCGTGCCGCCGGCGAAATCCAGCACCGGCACCCTGCCGCCCAGCGCCCAGTTGAAATAGCCGCCCTTGCCCCAAACCATGTGGCACAGGGGAAAATACACGACCGTGATCCAGAGCAGCACGAACAGCACGTAAGCCTTGAACTTGATTCGTTCCGCCATCGCGCCGCTGATGAGCGCGGGCGTAATGATGGCAAACATCATTTGAAACAGCATGAACGACTGTTGCGGCACCGTGCCCGCGTAATCCGGATTCGGCGCGCCGCCCACGCCACGCAACATAAAATACGTGAGCGGATTTCCGACAAACCCATTGCCCGGCGCGAACGCCATGCTGTAGCCGAACACCATCCAGAGCGTTGACACCAGCGCCATGAGAATCAGGCTGTGCATCATCGTGGCAAGAACGTTCTTGCTGCGCACCAGCCCGCCGTAAAACAAAATCAACCCCGGCGCCGTCATCATGAGCACCAGCGCGGAACTGACCAGCACCCACGCATTGTCGCCGGTGTTGACGGGTGATGACGCGGGCTGCTGGAGCGCTTCGATCCGGGTCACGCGCTGTTCCAGCGAAAGGCCGTTCTCGGCGGCATTCGATGGCGTCGCGCTGAATCCAATTAAAATGCAGGCGACCGGAAGGATGAGAAACAATTTGGCGGAATGACGAAGAACGTTCATGACAGTTAGGGTTGTCTTTGTACGCGTAATGGAATCGGTGCCTTTAACCAGAAAGATGGCGTCACCGGGTGAAGGAGTGCCAAAGTTCATACCCTGTACACTGGCGGGAAAAGGAGGGCGGAGGCTAACCGGAATTTGGCAACAATTGACTAAATTTTGAAACCGCTATTTTTCGTCGGGGATCATTCATTCGCAAAGCAGTTGCCTTATCGCAAAAGCCGGGACTCTGCTGGAACTGACCCGTTCACGGCTGGGGGGCGCTCGACCGACGCGGAAGCCGCGACGAAGTGGGTGATTGAGGGGCTCACGTCGGCGCTCGCGCAGGAATTGCCGCCGGGTCTGGCCACCGTACCGTTCAATCCCGGCATTATCAACACCGCCATGCTGCAAAGCTGTTTCGCCGGCGGCACCAGCCAATATCCGATGCGGCGGAATGGGCCAAAACCGCCGTTCCGTTCTTGTTGAAAATCAATGCCGCCAACAATGGTAAACCATTGACGGTGTAGTTGGCGGCAACAAATACGCGTGGGATTGAACCCCACCAACCGGACTCGCCTTCAAGGCGTTGAGAGTCGGAAGAAACCGCTGCTGTTGGAGGGCGAAAGGTTTAATTGATACTGCAAGTTGCTAAGATTAAGCGTGAGTGTGTTGGTCAACGTCACCCAATTCGCCGTTTCCAAGCCCGCGTTTTGTTGCAGCACAAAATTGGTGCCGGGCAACGTCCACGCCAGTCCTACTTGGTTGCTCAACGAGGTGAGATTCAATCTTGGGCTGGGGGCATTATACAAGGTGTATATATTGCTCTTGAATTGGACGGGACCCGCCGCCGCCACCAGTTTGCTTCCGTCGGCGGAAGAGGCGACGGAAACCCAAGGAGAACTGGGAATGCTGTTGGACACCCAGGTTGCTCCTGAATCAGTCGAGGTATAGACCGGTCCGTTATTGGCCGCCGCAATCAGTCTGCTTCCGTCGGCGGAAGATGCGACCGCCTGCCAATTGGCGCTGGGCGCGCTGCTGGCCGTCCAACTGACTCCTGCATCCGTCGAGATGTAGATCGGCCCGCCGTTCACCACCGCCACCAGCCCGCTCTTGTCTGCCGAACAGGCGACCGCCTGCCAGTTGGTATTGGGTGCGTCACTCGTGAATTGTGGTGAGTGCATCTGGGCGAGAGGCAAGGTCAGGTTTGAGCTGTTCGGGTTGTTCGTCGCCCAAGAGTTTCCGCCATTGGTGGAGACACAGAGAATCCCATTGGTGGAGACCACCGCCAATTGGTTGCCATCCGCCGAACTGGTGATGGAAATCCAATGATTAACCGGCGGGCTGCTGGGCGCCCAAGTTTGTCCTGTATCCGTTGAGATGTAAACTGAACCGTTGGTGGCGGCCGCCACCAACTTCCTGCCGTCCGCCGAACAGGCGATGGAGGTCCAATACTCCAAAGGGGCGGTGGTCTCCGGCCAGTTCGCACCTGAATTAGTTGAAACGTAGATTTTTCCGGGTGTCCGAAAACCCGTGACGGCCGCCAGCACGTTCCCATTTGGCGAAGAAGCCAGACCCGTGGTGTAATACCAATTCGTCCATTGGACGACACCCCACGTCGCGCCGGAATTGGTTGAGAAGAAGATTGGGCCGTTGGTGAGCGCTCCCCAAATCCGCTTCCCGTCCGCCGATGAAGCGACTGCGGTCCAAGTCAAAAAACTATAGGTGGACTGCGTCCAGTTTTGGGCAAAGGCCGGTCTGACCGAAATCAGCAGTTCGCAAAAACACAACACCACAAAAATGATGGATTTCATAAAAAGATCCATAACGATTAAACTTCCTTCAAAAGATTTTGCAAGAAGATTTCGACGAAAATAAGCCCGTTGGGTGCATCTGGACACTGTTCTTAACTGACTGTGACAGACAAAATAACGTAAGTGGCTGAAGAAAAGCCTGTTGGAATTGCGCGGGAACGAACGCCTATTGACAACCGCGAACATAGCGGTGACGTCCCATCGCCTTTTTACGAAACACCGAATGGTTCACAGGCTGGCATTCGGCGGCGAAGGCGGCGCTTCCACTCACACGCCAAATGCATTGTTCAGTTCAAACATTATGTTCGCGTCGCTCGCCTCTGCCGCTTCGTGGCTGTTGCAACTGGCGCAAAGCGTGGCGCAGTGATTCAATCTCGCGTTCGTCGCCGAGCTTTTGCCGCTCGGCGTGTTCGACCAGTTCCAAAACATCCTCCATTTGATTGAGCGCCTGCTTCAAGGATTCGATGACTTGCGTTACTTCGCTTACAGCCTGGCTGATGGCTGAACCGTCCGGCTTGGCGGCGCGCGACGCGGGAACAGCGGGTTGAAATTTTTGCCTCGGCGGTGCGGGTCGTGCCGGGAGTTCGGACGGGCTGATGGGGGGTGCGATTTGTGGCGCCGCTGATTCAGCCGGCACCAGTTGCTCCGTCATTGGAGCCGATGGCGCGGGGCGCCGCCGTCCGCGTCCGCCGCGATGTCCGCGCCGCCGTCCACCGCCCGGTTCCCGGGGGCGTGCGGGGCGATTCGCCTCGGATGATGGTTCCTCTGGGGACATTCCGATGCGAGCATGACGTGCTATCGGGCAAAAGCAATGGCGAATTATTCCCAACCGCGATGTTCCGGGCGGGCTACGATTGCTTTTTCACGAACAATGCGAGCGACGCGGTGTAGCCGTGGAGAAAGTTCTTTTCGCCGACGGGCCCAATTTCGCCGTTGCAGAAAAATCCCGAAAGTCCGAGCGGGCCGAGCCGTTCCTGCACGAGTTCGGCATCGTGGTTCGCGCGGCCAAACAAGTGCTTCCCGCGGCCGTTGCAACAGCAGAGGCAGCCGCCGTAAATCGTCGCGCCCCCAATTTGTTTTTTCGTGCGCGCGAGCAGTTCGTTCATGTCCTCGGTCGCCGCGCCGGCGTCGCGCCGCTGGAACTGCATGGTTTGCCCCGCGCGCGGCAACGTGCCGACGGCCAGCACCCCGGACTGCGGGTCACCACCGATGAGGTTGCGCACCAGAAAATCGCCGCGATGGAAATCTTCGAGGTATTCGTTGACGACCAGGCCGATGAACAGGTTGCCCTGTGCCTTGCGCTGTTCCTCGGGCGGAAGTTTTTGAAAGGTTTCGGCGAGCACCGTGTAGGCGGGCCGGTTGCCGATGTGATGAATCAAATTTTTTTCCACGCGGGTGAGCGTCCACGTTTCGCCGATGGGGGTGCAACCCTGTGAAATGACGCCGGTCAGTTGCACGTCGCCGCCGACCGAAATGGCCACGCCGCCGTCCTCAAACACGCCGCCGTTCAGATAAACCTGCGTTGTTTGCTGGTTGGGAATGCCGCTGGCCAGACCGCCGAGCGCGGGTAGCGGCGCATAGGCCTCGTTCCACGAACGAATCCAGCTTTCCGCGTCGAGATGGAACGGGTCAATGAACACGAGCCAGCCATTGGTGCGCGCCGGTTCGACGCCGGCCGCCAAGTGCCAGTAGCCGGGGCCGTTGGCCTCCTCGACCTGTTCCTGTGTGAAACGAAAATCTTTCAACTCCGCGCCGGGCAGCGAATAAAGCGCGAGCACCAGTCCGGTCGCGTCTTCAATTTCCTGCGTGCCGGCAATCAGTCCGGTGCTCGAACAGCCCGCGAGCAACGGAATCCGGGCGTGAACGCGCAAAATTTCCAGCGCCTGCTGGGCGAACGGGAAAAATTTCGGCGACATGAAAACGAGGCCGAGTGAAACCTGCGGGGCGAGGAGTTGTGCGCGCAAATTCTCCGCCCACTGCCGCAGGCCGGCTTCATCGAAACCGCCCGGCCAGTGCGCCGCGATGGAAAATTCGTTGTTCACAACTCTACTTCAACCATGCCACAACTTTTTCGCCCGACCAAATTTCTTTGACCGGCTGGCGTTCGCGCGCGACGGCGGCGCGCCTGCCCTTCACCAAAATTTCGGCGGCCCGGGGCCGGGTGTTGTAATTCGACGCCTGGGCAAAACCATACGCCCCCGCGCTCAAGAGCGCGAGATAATCGCCCTCGCCGACTTTTGGCAACGGGCGGTCTTTGCAAAAAAAGTCACTGGATTCGCAAATCGGCCCGACCACATCGGAAGAAATTTGCCCGCCATTTTTGCGGGTGAGCGGCACGATTTCGTGGTAGGCGTCGTAAAACGCCGGACGAATCAAGTCGTTCATCGCGGCGTCCACGATGACGAAATTTTTCCGGCCGGTTTTTTTCACAAATTCGACGCGCGTGACCAGAATGCCCGCGTTGCCGGCGATAAAGCGTCCCGGCTCAATGAGAATTTTCAAGCGGAGCGGCTGGAGCAGCGGGACCAGCCGCCCGGCGTATTTTTGCGGTGTCAAAATATTTTTCGCCGCGGAAGTTTTCCACCAGGCGGCCACACCGCTGGCGAGCGCGGGTTTATAGACAATGCCGAGACCGCCGCCGACGCTGAAAAATTCCAACGGGTATTTTTCCTGCAACCGTTTCAAAAGCGGCAGGACTTTGCGCACCGCTTGTTCAAACGGTGTCGCTTCAGTGATTTGCGAGCCGATGTGCATTTGCAGGCCGCGCCGCCGCAGATTTTTCAGTTTGCTCGCGCGGGCATAAACGCCTTCGACCTGCTCGAATTGAATGCCAAATTTGTTTTCATAAGTGCCAGTTGTGATTTTCGCGTGCGTGTATGCGTCCACGCCCGGGTTCACACGCACGGCGATGGGCGCGATTTTCTTCAGCCGCGCAGCCACGCGGTTGATGCGTTGCAATTCCGGTTCGCTCTCGGCATTGAAGGAATAAATACCCTGCCGCAAGGCAAATTCAATTTCGTCTTCCGTTTTGCCGACGCCGGCGAAGACGCATCGGCGCGGGTCGCCCCCCGCCGCGATGACCCGCTGTAATTCACCGCCGCTGACGATGTCGAAGCCGCTGCCGAGATTCGCCAGCGCGCGCAGTGCGGACCGATTGGAATTGGATTTGACGGAGAAACAGACGAGATGATTCACCGGCGACATGGCCGCGTCGAGTTTTTGGAAATTTTCAGTCAACGTGCGCTGCGAATAAACGTAAAGTGGCGTGCCAAACTTGCGCGCGAGCGACTCGACGGCGACGCCTTCGCAAAACAGCCGGTTGCCGACATAACGAAAATCATGCATAACGCCTGAAGTTTAGGGTTCAGAGTTCAAAATTCAACCCCGAAGGTTTTCGGGGCCAAGGTTTGCAATAAAAAACCCGCCGGACGCGCGCATCCAGCGGGCGGATGGAATCGCAGTTTTATGGCTGGGCCAGGATTTCCGCGCGCTGGTTGTGGTACTCCTCCGGCGTGATCTGGTTGGCCTTGTATTTTGCGAGCAAGGCTTGAAGTTGCGCTTGTTGGGTCGCGGAAACCGGCAGTAGCGGCGCTTCAATTGGCTTCAAGCCCAGTTCTTTTCCTGGAAAAATCGCGTTGATCTGGTTCGTCGCGCTCTTCACGCCGGGTTTGACTTTTATCGTGGCGGGCATCGCGGGACTTTGAGGAACTGTGCCCGCCTCGGGCGTGATTGCAGGAGGAGCCGGCTGCGTTGCGACAGGAGTGGGTGCCGCTGGTGTTGGCTGCGGCTCAACTTGCGGTGGCGGGGTTACCGGTGGATTTTCCTCCGGTGGCGGAGCGACGGGCGTTGTCTCTGCCGGCGGACTTTCTGGTTCGGGCGCAACAGATGGTGCGGGTGTCGGGACAACTGTATTCGGTGCGGTCGTCGTCTCGGGAGTTGCCGGCGGATTTTCCGCTGGCGTTGGCGCAGTCGTTGTGGCGGGTGTGCTGGATTCAGTTGTGGTTGATTGCGGCTCAGCTTGCGGCGCGGGAGCAGCGTTTGGCTCGGACGTTGTTGGTGTAGCCGCCGGTTGGGTTTCGGTTGGCGTCGGTGTCGCAGGCGTATTTTCCGCTGGCGGCGGAATGGCGGGTGTAGTCTCTGTTGGCATCGTTGCGTCCGGCGGACTTTGCGGTTCAGGCGCAACGGGTGCAGCGGGTGTCGGGTCAACTGCATTCGATTCAGGAGCGGCAATGGTGGTGGCGGTTGCAGGAACCGCAACGGCGGCTGCAGGAGCAGCGTCGGCAGGAGCGACGCTTGGCTCGGGCGTTGTTGCCGTGGCCGCCGGTGTTGGTGCTTGTGCGGGAACGGTATTGGTTATGGGCTGGCTTGGTTGCACCTCCACGGCGCCGGAAGGCATGACGACAACTGGCGGCGCCTGGGTTTGTTGCGTATCCAATTCGCTCATCTTTTGTTCCAAAGCCCCGCGCGCGGCGGCTTGAACCGGAGTGTCGTCCGCGCGGACAGAAATGAAACTCGCACAAAAGGCAACCGCACAAACCGCGGGCAACAACTTCATGATTTGCATAGCACTTTTCTACGCCAATTTCCCTTCGGATGCAACAGCTTTCCCAGTCGTGAAAAACAATTTTCGCCACACCTCCGGCAGCGGGTAAGCCAGTGTCGAACGCAGCAAAATCCCGCGCACTTCGGCCCGGGAAATTTTGACACCCTGCTGCAGGTCGAGCACGTTGCCGGCGCGCAATCGCTCAATCGTTTTCAGGCCAATCAAAATCGGCCACGCGCAGGCCAGCCGCACGCGCGCACAACGCCACGGCTGCGAATTGGTGTAAACCCAGCCCGCCGCCAGATGCGCCTCGGCGCGGTCGAGATATTCGTGAAACAGCGGACGGAATTTCACCTCGTTTGCTGGTGACAACAAAAACTCGGGTATCAATCCCGCCTTTTCCAGTTTGTCCGAGGGCAGATAGCAGCGGCCCTTTTTCAAATCCGCCGGCAAATCACGCAGGACGTTCACGAGCTGCAGCCCCTTGCCGAAGCGGATGCCGTTCGCCAGCAACTGCGCGTCGTCCAATCTCGCCTTCGGAAATAAATGCATGCGGCATATCTTCGTCCAGAATTCGCCGACGCAGCCGGCGACGCGGTAGGTGTAGTCGTCCAGTTCGGCGTCGGTTTGGAGCGCGATGACAGGTTGGAATCCAAGCTTTAGCTTGTCCTCGGCACGCTGAAGCGTGAACTCCAACGGCGCAAACCGGCGCAAGTCCAATTCCTGTCCACTTGTGATGGTAGCGAGAACTTCACGAACTAATTTCAAATCGGCTGATGAAAGCGTTTGCAGCAGCGCCAGGCTGTCCTCGACCTTTTCCAGCAGCAACCGCTCGGCGGACGAACCTTGGTGTTGCGCCAGTTCGCCGAAATTCAACGGCGCGGTGGATGAACCCAAAATGCGTTCGCGCAATCTTTTAAGCGCGTCGAGCCGTTGTTCAATCGGGACGAGTTCGGTGTCGGCGATGGTGTCGGTCGTGCGCGCGAGCAGGTAGGCGAGGCCGATTTGCGGACGGATCGCGCCCGGCAGCACGCGCAACGTCAGATAAAACGAGCGCGACGTCGCCTTGAGCAAATCATTGAGAGCGAAATTCACTGGCATGAAAGCGAATCACCACAAAATTTTCGCCGGATATTTTGAAAACTCCAGGTCGCGCGTGACAACGGTCATGCCATCGGCCAAGGCTTGGGCGATCAACAGCCGGTCAAATGGATCGCGATGATGAAACGGCAGGGCAACCAGTTGATTCAATTGCACGCAGGAAATCGGCAGCAGTTCAAAACCGTTGACTTCAAGCTGCTGCGGAAAAACTTCGCCGAACGGACGCGGCAGTTTCAATTTCTCCAAGCTCAATTTGACAGCGATTTCCCAAAGGCTGGCCGCGCTGACAAATTTTTCGTGCGCTGGATTTTCGATGTTCTCGCGGGCGGGAGCGCTCAATTGCGGATCGTTGCCGATGAACCAAAGCAGCGCGTGCGTGTCCAGCAGCAGCTTCATTTCATGTAATCTTTGAAGTCATCCAGCGGCGCGTCGAAATCCCGTGCCATCCAGATTTTTCCCGGCAAACTTCCGGCGTGCGCCTGGGCGTGCTTGGGCACCAGCGCGGCAGAAAGCTTCGCCTTCGGTTCGCCATTCTGCGTGATGGTGAACTCCTCACCGCCCGCGACCTGTTTGAGCAAATCCGCGAGCGTGGCCTGGGCTTTTTCAAGGGCGACCGTTTGCATAACGCTAAAAATTTAACCCGCCTTCCCGTGCAAGGCCAATTCTTTTCACGAGGCTGGTTTGCGGGCGCACTCGCGCGGGCAGCCGCGTCCCGCAATGCGGGATCAGATAAAACGAGCGCGAAGTCGCCTTAAGCAAATCAATCAGCAACTGTTTTGGCGAATCGGTCATTTCTTCGGAGCGTTCTTTTTGTCATTGAATTCAGGCCACCGTTTGAACTTTTCAGCAAAGGCAGCGAAACATTCGTATTCTTGTTGTAACACAAAACCCATGAGTCGAAGGTCAGAAGGTTTAGGCAGATTTGGTTTCGTATCACATTCGGTGTGATTAACCGAAACAAACAGCCTTGGAACGAGCATATTGTAATCCCGGTGCTTTTTTCGGACGCGCTCTGCTCCACCATGTCCCTTTTTCCAATTAATGGTGTCATCAAATTGTCGGAGGCGCGCTTTCAAACCGCCTTTTGATCTTGTCATGCCGATGTAAATGATTTCTTCGCGCCATGTAAATGGAGTTGAAGCAATGTCCTCGTCTGACAAGGCAATTACATAAACGCCTGGATTCTTGATTGTGTCGCCAAGCTGATCACGCTCGCGCCATCGTATCCATTTGGAAAAGCTCTTTGTCATTTTTTCTTCGAGTCTGCGATATAAAGCAGAACTTTGTCAATTTGACGTGGCGAAAGTTTGCGGCGAAACCGCTTTTGCAAATCTATTTTCAGCCAGAGACAACGCCGATAGAAACTCGCGTAATCTTTGTCAGATTCCTTTGGCGACAAACTTGGTAGTTGTTTTCCTCCTCTTGGCGTGACTTTCCGAATTGCTGCGACCGACCTTGAATCGAAGATAAAAAATAAATCTGGACGGTGGAAATGAAGATACTTTGACGCGAGTGAGCGTTTCTCAAGTTCTGAGATTTCGTAAAAAAGCTCTGTCAGTTTAGAATGTGTTTCAATGGCGTTTTCCGCTATGGGATTTTTTTTGAGTTGCGCAAACCATTTGTCAATTTCGGAGCGTCTGATTTTCGGAGCAACTTTTCTTTCGTAAAACTTGTCGCCTTTTGCATCCGAGCTTTTACTTTTGTGTCGTTCAATCGCCGCTGCGTAAGAACGTCCGATTAGCCAAATCTTCGCGATTATCTCTTGGTCTTTTTTGTGCAATGGGTGTTCGGAGCAGAGTTTATACAAAGCTTTGTTACCCAAATCCCAAGCACTCTTGGCGAGAGCTTTTTTGATTTCTCGCCCGCTGATTTTTTTCATTGAAAAAAACTTTTCACGAAAGCTGTTCCCGCCATCGCGCCAGTTGCTTTGCCACTTCCTTCGTTCCCGGTGCGCCGGTCAAATTTCGTTTCGCCATCGCGCGGTGCAGATCGAACACGCCCAGCGCGTCGCGACCAAAGGTTTTGTCCACGGATTGCAGTTCCGCGAGCGTCAACCGGTTGAGCGGTTTGCTGGCTTTTTCCGCCAGCGCCACGACCGCGCCAACTGCGTGATGCGCCCGACGGAACGGCATGCCTTTGCGCACGAGATAATCCGCGAGGTCGGTCGCGAGCAACGCCGGGTCGCTCGCGGCGGCGGCGCAGGTGGCGCGGTTGATCTTTGTGTTCCGCAACAACGCGGCCATGAGCCGCGTGGTGGCGCGCACGGTGTCGGCGGTGTCGAACAGCCGTTCCTTGTCCTCCTGCAAATCGCGGTTGTAGGTCATCGGCAGGCCCTTGAGCAGCGTGAGCAACGCGACGAGGTTGCCGATGACGCGGCCGGATTTGCCGCGCGCGAGTTCGGCGATGTCGGGATTTTTCTTTTGCGGCATGAGCGACGAGCCGGTGGTGTAGGCGTCGGCGATCTTGATGAAATTGAATTCCACGCTCGCCCAGAGAATCAAATCCTCCGCGAGCCGCGAAATGTGAACCGCGAGCAAAGCGCCGGCGGCGCAAAATTCGACGGCAAAGTCGCGGTCGCTGACGGCGTCCATGGAATTTTGCGTGAGCTGCGGTTTGCCGCTGGCGTCCACGAAGCCGAGCAGTTTGGCGACAAACACGCGGTCGAGCGGCAGCGTGGAGCCGGCAATCGCGCCGCTGCCGAGCGGGCAGACGTTCACACGCGAGTGGCAGTCCCAGAGACGTTCGCAGTCGCGTTCGAGCATTTCGACGTAAGCCAGCAGATGATGCGCGAAATAAACGGGCTGCGCGCGTTGCAAATGTGTGTAGCCGGGAATCAGCACGCTGGTATTTTTTTCGGCAAGCCTGACAAGTGCGCGTTGCAGACCGGCGATTTCACCGAGCAGTAAAACGATTTCGTCGCGGAGCCAGAGGCGCATATCCAGGGCGACCTGGTCGTTGCGTGACCGGGCGGTGTGCAGTTTGGCGCCGGCGGGCACGCGCCGCGTCAACCCGGCTTCGATGTTCATGTGCACGTCTTCGAGTCCGGCCTGCCACCGGAATTTTCCGGCTTCAATTTCGCGGGCGATGGATTTGAGTCCGCGCGCGATGGCGCCGACTTCGTTTTTTGAAAGCACGCCGATTTTGCGGAGCATGGCGGCGTGGGCGAGCGAGCCGAGGATGTCGTGCCGCCACAGCCGCCAGTCAAAAGAAACGGATTCGGTGAATTGTGCCACGTCCGCGCCGGGACCGTGCGCGAAGCGTCCGCTACGGGAAACGGGAGAGATTTTTTTCATGCGCTTAAATTTAACCGCCGATGGGGACAGGTTTTGAGATGCGGCGGCAAAATTCAATCCCAAAGACGCAAAAAAACCTTAAAAAACTTCGTTGCTGCCGGCGGGAGAATATGGAATGTTTTTTGAAGAAACCATGAGCGAGTTCACATATGCCTGTCCGGTGTGCGGCCAGCACATCAAGTGCGATTCGACGCAAAGCGGCACGACGATGGAATGCCCGACGTGCTTCCAGAAAATCACCGCGCCGCAAGCGCCCAAAACGGACGACCCGAAATTTATCATAACGGGCACGAAAGTGGGCGAA
>Ga0208079_1000191_pt1 | contig 35349 bp, 26 predicted proteins | sample NGESurdeep092012_5_FD_184474 | JGI IMG/M metagenome (GOLD analysis project Ga0208079, IMG submission 184474) | Arctic peat soil microbial communities from Barrow, Alaska - NGEE Surface sample 210-2 deep-092012 (SPAdes) | ecosystem: Environmental > Terrestrial > Soil > Wetlands > Peat ... | reverse complement strand
CTTTATAGCTGGTTGCTTTATAGCTGGTCTCTTTAACGCTCGCTCGCCCGTAAACCGCCTCTATCTCGCGCCACAGCGCGAGCTGGTCGGAGGTCGCGTTCAGTTCATGTGCTGATACCGCTTTCGTGTCGGTCGAAAACGGCGGCAGGCTCCACCAATCGCTGTGTTGGCTGGTCATGAAAGGGATATAAGCCAGAGCGGCGGCGGCGTTGAATCCCGAATGGCAGGTGTATTGACTTAGGGAACCCTGTGCGCCGCACGAGTACGGTAAGTTTTCGGCGACTTTCCAGTCATGGAATCGCTCCGTAAGCGGCGGAGTAATCGGGTGGGCCGTCGTGCCGGCATACAGATTATAAGGGGCCATGTGACAATCGATACACGACACACCGGCAGCGTACATCACCTGAAAGACCCCATTCGACGCCGCGTTATGCGGATCCTGTTCGTGACAGGTCAGGCAGAATTGGCTTTCCTGACCGGGCAGTATCGGAATCCACGAGCTCGCCAGGGTCGGATTCGCGCCACGGATGAGGGTAGCCGTTTCGCCACCCGATTCCGCAGTGGGATATTCTGCCAGGAGCGCTTTGGCGACGGTGGTGCTGCAATGGCACGAGCTGCACACCACGCCCTGAAAGGTCGAAACTGTGACCGGGTCGATCACGGCGCCGAGGCCGAACATTCCTGGCACGGTTGTGCTGGCCTGGAGCGGCGAGTGGCAGGATGCGCAGAAAGTATTGTCGTTCTCGCCGTATGGCCCGGGGGGCTGTGTCCAGCCGTAATTGATCGCCGTACTTGACCAGCCGTTCTGTGACTGGGCGTGCCGCGAATCCCACCAACCATGGCCCGTTCGCTCCCACAGGTTAGTGGTGGTGTTATACGTAACACCGGCGGCGCGCGCCGTGTGGTCTAATCCCTCGATAAAGTGACAGGACATACACGTAACGTTGGAGTAATCATAGTCGGGACGGTCCAGGTTCACGGGGAGGGGACTGGCGCATGAACCTTGGGCATTCCACGCGAGGATCAACGCACAGAGGATCGCAGCGATCCGAGCCAGTCTCGGGATTGGCAACTGCCCGTAGATCCCAGCCTTACGAGCAAAAGCCTCCGGAGGTAGCTGCGTTGGTCGCCTCGATGTGGCGGGGTTGATATTCATCATCTTCCTACTGCGCTCACATGGCGTCAATTTTCGATATCTCTCGCTCCAGTATCTTGTACTCCACGAGCGTAGGCGTCCCGTGTGCCGGCACTGCGGCCTGTGCCACCCCATTGAACGGCGGCAGGCTCCACCAATCGATGTGCTGCTGTTTAATGAACGGAATGAGGTTCTGCGCGTCGGTTACAGTGAAAGTGGTATATTTGCTGTTGTGACAATTCGATACTGATCCTACCGCGCCGCAGGAGTAAGGAAGGTCCGCGCCAACGTTCCAGTCGTGAAACCTTTCCTCGAGCAGCGACAGGCCGGTGCTGCCTCCGCCGATGGACTGATAGGTCGACATGTGGCAATCGATGCATCGGACAGGACCACCGCCAGGGATCAGATGATTGTGCGTGGTCGTCATCATAGCATACATGGGTGTGCCCTCGGTGAAGTTGTGACGCTGCTCATGGCAGTTGAGGCAGAGCGCGTCTTCCTTCGAAGTGCCATCGGCGTTCACTCCGGTGCTCAGAGTCTGATAGGAGGCAGGATTGTTGACGCCCTTCCAGAGATAGATTGCGATCGCCCCGCCGTCTATAGCATCCGGATTCAACGCACCGATCTGCGCGGTGATGTTGTCCGGAGGATGACACGTTGCACAGGTTACAGCTTGGAATCTCTGCTGCGGAATAGGGCCGGCATTGACGACTCCGTTGTTGAAGGCTGCACTCGCGGAAGCTTGAAGAGGTGAATGACACTTTGCGCAAAACCCGTTCTCGGTCGAGCCATGATCGGACTGCGCGTGGCGCGAGGCGAGCCATCCGCTGCCCGTCAATTGCCAGGTCTGAGTCGTATCATTCCAGATTACGCCCAATACACGCGAAGTGTGGTCGAGGCCAAGCAGAAAATGGCACCCTGCGCACGTCTCGGGCGCCGCATAGTCATACGTCGGCAGCGACATGTTGGTGGGGAGCGGAGGATAGGTTATGCCGGGCGCGGTCGCCGCGATCGCGGGCGACGTCGCTGGCGCCTCCGAACTGTCCCCCAGCGCCCACGCCGGCGCCGCGAGCAGCAGCACTACCAGGGCACCCGAGATCAATGAACGCATTCGCCCACCCCATCTGCGGTCGATTTCGTCTGGCTAATATCCATTCCGTCCATTTGTCAGGTTAGCTAATATCATTAGTGGATTTAATTGTCAAACTGTTTGTTTCGCCGCCGGTCCCCCGGCTCCACGCATCATTTGCGCGATCTCGGCTCAAAATTTGTATTTCAGGGTTATGAATCCGACGTTGGCGTCGTAGGGATACATGTCGGTGTTGCCGAGAAATGTCGAGGCTGTGTTGCTAGCTTTCGGCATGTAGTTACGCATGTTGTCCACCATAAAATTGGATTCGCCGGAGTGGGTGAAGTAGTAGCCGACGTTGATCGCCAGGTTGTCAAGCAAATCGTACTCGTACTGAATCATCAACTCGTGGAACTGGCTGCCGATATTGGGATAGTTGATCGCCTCCGACGCCGCCCCGGCCGCGGTAGCCCCCGCTTGGTGGGTGCTGTTGTTGCCATCCGTATACGTGTACTGGACTTTCAGGTGCGACGGCCGCCGCAGGATGCGATTCTGCGGTATCGCGATGTCCACGCCGAGATCGATATTGTTGCCCTGGTTGCGGCCCTTGGCCGTCCAAACGTACGTTGTTCCCGGCGGAGGGATCGGCGTGGGGATCTTACTCTCGTCAAGTGACCGTAGGTTCCAATCGTACGCCTGCCATCCGTAGTCGCCAAAAAGGTGCACGCCTTCCAGCGGATCCCAACTGGCCCCCACCGACGGCGAATAGCTCGAAGTGTGCTGCAGGCCGAAGTCGGTCGAGGGGTAGTTATAGTCGTCGTAATTGAAGGCGGCGAACAGCGTGAGTTTTTCGATCGGCTGCGCGGAAACATAGAGCGAAGTCTGGTTCACATCGAGCGTGGCCTCGTCGAACCGCCGGAGGTCCTGAAGCTCCGCGATCTCTCCCGGGGTTCCGCCAAGTATCTGGACCAGGTCAGTGCGGTTGTTGTTGTATCCCGGCGAGTCGCGGTGCGCGTGCTGGTAATCCGCCCGAAAAGTCAGCCACGGATATGGGTTCCAATCGAGCGCGGGTCCGTAGCTGAGTTGATCCTGCTGCAGCACCTCCAGCCCGTCGTTGTGGTTGGTCTGCCACTTCATAGTAAAGTGCGCGGCCAAAGTATCAGTCACGCGGTAGGTTGGCTCGAGGCTGACGTCCTGCTCCGCGAATGAAAAGGGATAAGCGGCGAAAGGCATCTGCGGGTCCGCTATGTCATTCAGCGACTTAACGCCTGTGAAGCTGATCGCCGGCGTCTGGTTGTCGTAATCGAAATAGGAATAGGTCGCCTTTAGATCCAGCCGTTCGATCGGATTGCTGTCGATCGTGAGGTTGGCAAAGAACGGGCGCACGTCGCCGCCGAGGCTATTGGGCGCTCCGGCCGAACTTAATGACTGCTGCAGCTTGCTGTTGCTCGTAAGCGGGATGAAGGGAGCGTTCTGAAGCCAGAATCCGTACTCGAGGCTGCCCATCACGTGCGTATTGAACGGAAGCTGACCTGCTCCGTTCACGATGAAGTTGTGAGCTTGGTTGCTCGGGTACATGGCTGCCCGTCCCTGGCAGGGGCCGGTAAGCGACGTGGGAGTGAAAATGGTGGAATCAACGCATTTGCTTCCTACTCCGCTAGTATTGAGGGGATTGTCCCAAGTCAGGGTGGAGTGGTCGTCGACGAAGAAGGACCCCTGGTACTGGAAACCGAGCAGCCATCCATTTTTCGCGTATTCCACGCCGGTGCCAAAGTTATAGGTGTAGTACTGCGTTGGCACCCAGAGTTCGTTCACTTTGAAAGAACCCGGGCTGGTGCCAAACATAAAGCTGCCGCCGAACGGCTGTTGGCCGGTCGGGTTCTGGTAATTCATGTTCGCACTGAAGGTCAGCGACGGCGTCGGCGTATAGCGCACGTTGATGTCCGCGACACCTTCGAGCAGGCTCATGTCGAACGGTTTGTCGTTCGCTTTCAGCCAGGAATGGAGGGCGGGGCCGGTACCGGTGGGCTTCGAGGATAGAGTGAAGCTGCCGCCGTTTTCGTCCTGCGGCGTACTCGCGACGTGGTCGCTGAAGAAGTGCGGAATCTCAAAGAATTTCGCTTGAACATCGAGCAGGCCGTATTCGCCGAAGCGCAGCGAATACATCTGGTTTTTTTGTGCGACGTTGACGGCGTCGAAATGGACGTAGTAGTTCTCCGCCTTGTCGCCCAGGATCAACTGGAGTTTCGGGACGATGAACTGCTGCGCCAGATCGCGGTACTGCTGATACTCCGCGACGTTGTTATAGGGGACAGGCTGGGGAATGGCGCCCGCCTCGACCGAACCATCCGCCGTGAATTGCCCGAGATCGACCTGTGCCAGTGCCGGCGAGACCATCGACAACACGAGCGCCATCGTTCCACATCCGGCTAACAACCGCTTCAGGTTCATGACGTTTCCTCCCGGGCCGGCTGCAAAACGCGGTGCGGCCCAGCGATGCCGTGCCTTCCTCTGCCTCCCGCTTCAGCGCGTGAAATATCTCCCGCCCGGCGAGTTCGAGCCGTGTATCTGCGAATGGCAATTGGCGCATTGCTGGTTGATCACGAAAATTTGTCCCCTCCTATGGGGCTGGCTCGGATGACGTGTGCCGATGTGGCAGCGCTGGCAGAGCACCGGCATGTTGATCACCAGCATGTGCTGGTTAACGCTGCCGTGCGGGACATGGCAATTGAGGCAGTTCATCGCCACCGGCGCGTGCATCCACAGAAACGGCCCGCGCTTTTCGGCATGACAGCGGTAGCAGACCTCATTGACCATCGCCGCCCGCAATTGCTTCTGATACGGTCCGCCATGCGGATTGTGGCAGTCGGTGCACGTCATCGACCCCTCGCGCAGCGGCATGTGCGACGGCAAATTGATTTCCATCTTTTTGTCGAGATGGCAGCGCAGGCAAACCTGTGTTTCGGGCCGCGTCACCACGAACGGATTGATGAATTCCGTGCCAAGCGGTGACTTCTTGAGTTGCGCCTGCGGCAGCGCGCTCGCCGTCACCGGACACATCACGGCGTGGCAATCGACGCATCGGATGCCGCGCGAGGCGTGGCTGCTGGCCCGCCAGAACCCGCGCTCGCCGTTTTGATGGCATTCGAGGCACCGGTCGTTCTCAATCTTGATGTCCGTGAAGGAGGTCTCGCGAAAACTCACAAATCCCGGCGACGGCTTGCTCGGATGGCGTACGTGCTCGCGGCCGGGACCATGACAGGCCTGGCAGGCCAGGCTTTCCCGCTCGTCGCGCGGCCGGCCCATCATAAGATGGCCCATCATTGTGTTCCGGAAGGCCTTGACCGATACATCATGGCAACTGGTGCAGGTCTCATTATGGACGTAGCCGGGCGGCAGGGTGCTCCCCGAACCCGTGGCTTGGGAAAGCAGCGTGCCTTCCAAGCCGATTGCCGGGGGCGATGAAATCAGGGAGGCGATTCCAAACGCGAGCAGTGCCACAAAAAGACCTGCCCAGAACTTTCGCGAGCTGCGTTCCCCCTCCATCTTGCCGTCTCCATTTCGGGTGCCTGCCGTCGGCAAACGCGCCCGTTTAGCGGCTTACCGCCGGCGGTTACACATGCTCCTCGCAACGACGAGGTGTCCCAAGATCAGGACAACTGCATCCAAAAGGCGATGTCATCGTGCCCAAAAGAACCATCATGATTTTGGGCCATTCGGAGACGGCCTTATAAGTCTTGGAGAAAAGCCCTCTCATTAACATTTCTAAAAACGTCAGCCTGCCAAGTAAGCAAATTTTATACCGGTCACAGACCGCCACATTTATCGCCTGTACTCCAAACAGTATCTCTAATGCAAGATTTCTAGGCGGGTTCTTTCCACAGCCTTTCCAGCGCCGCCCGGAGGATTGGTGGACGCCGTATAGACCTAATACGGTGATGGCGGTCAGTGCGGTTGAGCGTGAACAAAATTGGATTCGCTCACGCGTTCCGAACGCGCGTCATCGCAGGCGGATTGAGTGAATGATCGGAAAAGTCAGCGAGGCGCGGCGGGTCAGGAAATCTTGTCAGGCTTTACGGCCTCTGCGGCCTTCGCGTCGTCAGTCTTCGCGACTGTCTTGGCCGCATCGTCGGGCTCGTTCATCGCGCGTTTGAAATCGCGAATCGCTTTGCCCATCGCGCCGCCGACATCGCCGAGCTTGCTGGGCCCGAAGATGACCAAAATGATCAGCAAAATGATCAGCAGGTGACTTGGCGCAAACAGATCCATATTTTTCTCCGGGCCGGCCGCCGTCCGGTCGGCCCACTGAAAAGTCTATATCCTTGACTGCCGGATTGCCACGCCTATTGCCCTGCCCTCACGCCGAGCGCGCAGGCTCCTGATGCACGGGGCTGTCGCCGTCGAGGTGGTAGCGCTGAACCTTGCGATAGAGCGTCGAGAGGTGAATCCCGAGCACCTGCGCGGCCTTCACCTTGTCGTTTTCGACCTTGTCGAGCACGCGTTTGATATGCTCGCGCTCGAGCTCCTCGAGCGTCAGCCCCGCGTTCTCGATACTCGCCATCACGGGCGACGTGCTGAGCAGCTTGTCGGGCAAATCGTGCGAGTGGATGACGTCGGTCTCGGCCAGAATCGCGGCGCGCTCGACGGCGTTTTCGAGCTCGCGGACATTGCCCGGCCACGCATAGTTGATGAGCAGACGCATCGCGCCTTTGGAAAAGCGCATCGCAGTTCGCGACATCGACTTTTCGTACTTGCGCAGGAAATGGTTGGCGAGCAGGGGAATATCGTCCTGGCGCTCGCGCAGACCGGGCAGGTTGATGTTGATGACGTTGATTCGGTAGAGCAGTTCCTCGCGGAAGCGCCCCGCCTTGACCTCGGCTTCCAGGTTGCGATTGGTGGCGCACAGCACCCGCACGTCGAACGCCACCGGATCGTTGGCGCCAAGCGGGTAGACCTCGCGCTCCTGGAGCGCGCGCAGCAGTTTGACCTGCAGCGCGAGCGGCAACTCGCCAATCTCGTCGAGCAGGACGCTGCCTTTGTCGGCGGCCTTGAGCAGGCCCACCTTGTCCTGCGCGGCCCCCGTGAATGCGCCGCGTTTGTAGCCGAACAGTTCGCTCTCGAGCAGGTTCTCGGGCAGCGCGCCGCAATTGATCGGCAGGAAGCGGTTGTTGGCGCGATCGGAGCTGAAATGAATCGCGCGGGCGACCAGTTCCTTGCCGGTGCCGGACTCTCCGGTGATCAACACGCTGGTGTCGGTGCGCGCGACTTTTTCCATGACCCGGAACACGCTTTCGATCGCGTCGCTTTTGCCGATGATGCTCTCGAAGCGATACTTCTCGCGCAGTTCCTGGCGCAGAAACCGGTTCTCCCTGAACAGCGCCTTGCCCTCGAGCGCGTTGCGCATCACCTTTTTCAGGTGATCGTTCGCAAACGGCTTGGTGATGTAATCGTAGGCGCCCTGGTGCAGCGCCTCGACGGCTGACTCCACGCTGGCGTACGCGGTGACGATTATTCCCATCACCTGGGGGTCGAGTTCGCGCATCTTGCGCAGCAGATCGAGTCCGCTGCCGCCGCTGGTCAGGTTAAGGTCGAGAATCGCGAGATCGATTTTTTCTTTTTCGAAGATGTGCAGCGCGACCTCCGCGGCCGGCGCCTCCGTCACCTCGTAGCCTTCGCTGCGCGCGAGCTGCACGATGATCGACCGCATCAAGGGTTCGTCTTCGACGATCAGCAGCCGGTAAGGTCCGCGTTCCTGTGCGGTCCATGAAGCGTCGTTGTTCATCGCATTTCAATTCTCAAGACGCGGCCATGCTCGCCGCCTGTTCCGCCCGTACCGAATCCTCGGCGGCCGCCGCCAGCGTGATCGTGATGGCGGTGCCGCGGCCGACCTCGCTGTCAACCCGAATGGTGCCCTGATTGGACAGGATCATGCGCTGGCATAGCGACAGCCCCAGTCCAACGCCGGCGCCCGCGGGCTTGGTGGTGAAGAATGGATCGAACACGCGTTCCAGATGTTCGCGCGGGATTCCGATGCCGTTGTCGACCACCTTGATAACCACCCGGCGCGATTTGTCCGCGCCCTGTCCGGCGCGCTGGTTCTCGGTGATCACCTTGATCACGCCGCTCTGGGCGGGCGAGGCGTCGGCGGCGTTGAAGAGCAGATTGAGCATCACCTGCTGAATTTCGTTGTCGTCGGCGAACGCGCGGCGCAGATCGGGAGCAAGCATCGGTTCAACCTGGATGCCGCTGAAGCGTTTGTTGTAGCTGATCAGCCGCAGCGTCTCGGCGATCAGCGCGTTTACGTCAACCGGCTTGCGTTGCGCGGTGGTCGGTCGCGCGAAATTCACCAGGTCCTTGAGCGTGCTCGAGATGCGCGTGATCTGGGACAGGATGGTGTGCAGCGTGGTGCGCCGCTGGGGGTCCTTCTCGCCGGTCAGGATCGATTGAACCAGCGATGAGATCGACGCCAGCGGGTTGTTCACCTCATGCGCCACGCCTGCCGCGAAGGTGCCGGCCGCGGCCAATCGCTCAGCCTTGATCAGCGAGTCGAGCATGTCGTGCCGCTGCGTTACGTCGCGCAGGATCATCTGGACGAATTGCTTCTTGCCGTAGGTGATGAGCGCGGCGTTTACGTCGAAGAAAAACGGCCCGACCGGAAATTCCGAGATCTTCGTCGATCCCTGGCGCAAAACCGGGACCACGCCCGCCTCCAGGCTCTCGATAACTTTTGCCCTTATCTCCGGCGGTACCGCCTCCGGCAGCGGATGTCCGATCATCGCCAGCTGTTCATGCGTTTGGTCGACCATAATATGGAGCTGCATGGCAGCCGCATTCATCCCGATCACGATCCAGGTGTACGGTTCGATCTCATACATTGGATCGGGCGCGTGGTCGATCGTGTTGCGGTACTTCTCTTCGGATTCGCGCAGCAACCGCTCGCGCGATTCGATGTAGAACTGCGAGACCATCAGCCGCCGCTCGTCGATTGCCGCGACCACCAGGTCGCGCACCCGTTCCATCGCGGGACCGGTCATCGTGGATTTGACGTGATTCAGAATGACTTGCTTGAGAGCAATATGGATGACGTTGAACTGGGACGGCTTGGCCCGCGCGAGCATCCCCTCCTGGCAATGCCTGCGCAGATAAACGTAAGTGCAAACGTCGTCGGGATCGCGCAGGTGATCAGTGAACCGGATGAGAGCATTGACCAAGTTTTCTTTGCCGGCTTTGCGGCTATTCTCGTCGATCTGGGAGTGACCCTGGATAATGGCCGCTATCGATTCTCCCCACTCATCGACGATGCCGTCGAAGTGGCGGTCCATCAGATCCGCGGCCTCGGCGCGGACCTGGATGCACTCGGGCGTGCGGCTCCAAATTGTCGGACCCCATAGGCGCGAGAGCGATTGCTCGATCTCAGCGAGCTGATGCCTTATCGCCTGTAATTCTTCGGGGATGACTTCAATTGCCGCGTCGGTCGTTTCACGGTGTCCCTTGGATTTTGACGGTCCGCAGCATCCACAAGCGAGCGATAGTTTCATTGCAATAAAACCCGGCGGGAGGATTCCAGCGTTGAGGTGTCAACCAACTGACGTATAACATTCGCAAATTAACCAATCTAGCGTGTCTATCCGGGCGGCATACTGCCTGATTTTGCACCCTGCGAACTGTTCGCTCCGAGTCCGCCCGACGCGCAAATCGTACAGCGCTCATCCCAATTGGTTTGTGCGAGGCGGATGTTTGCCGAAACACCCCCATAATCGCTGGGTTTTCCCGGTGGCATGGCTTTGGCACTTAGCTCCTCATCGAGAGGGCACCCGCATCCATGCTTACCAATTCCGCTCCTGCGCAACAACAACGCGTCACCCCACACGGTAAGTTCCTTTCCCGCGCAGGGCAGAAGTTCTTTTTCAAGGCGATGCGCCTCGCTGACGTCAGCGGATCGCTCGATTTTGCTCACAAGCTCAAACTAAGAAAGCGGCTCGACGATCTCAGAACCGCGCACACGACCGGCTTGGTGCTGACCGAGGCGCAGTCGCAGTCCTGCCTGGACATCGCGGCCCAGTCGGGACTGGTCGCCATGATCGAGTTGAGAATCACCGCGGACGAACTGACGAGCCGCCGTGGATGGAAATCCGTCGTCTCGCGGATCGCGCATACAACAAAAGCAAACATTTTCGCAACGCATCCTGCCTTGGTCGGTTACATCCTCGATTGCGAAATCGGCCAGGACGCGCTGCGCGCGGGCGGACTCGAAAACGCGCGGCGGCGCGTGCGCAGCGTCGTGAAGGCGATCAAGGGACACGCGCCCGACGCGATTGTCGGAATAAAGGTGCGGCCGGAAACGCGCGCCCTTTCAATATTGGAAGAAGATTTTCTTTACGCGGAAATTCCTGCGCTCGAGCCCGTCCAGATTCGCGATTTCGTCGTCGCCTTGCACAACCTCGCGGAAGCGCGGCCGGTGGTGATCGAATTCAAAGATGCATCGCCGGGGCAGGACGAAGCTGTCGCAATGGCGTTCGGCACGGGTGCGGCTGGCGTGGTTGCTCCTCCCGTTCCTGCTCCGGTTTCTCACGACTGGCTTGGCGTGCGCATGATGCGCGCGTCGGATGTGATGCCGTTCGTGACCCTCAATGGCTCCTGCCCGCCGCGGCCGCCGAAGATGCCGATGGTGTCGGTGGTGATTTGCGCGTACAACGCCGAGCGCACCATGCGGGATTGCCTCGAGTCGCTGCGCCGTCTGGACTACCCGAATTTCGAGGTAGTCATCGTCGATGACGGCTCGCGCGATCGCACCGCTGACATCTCGATGGACTTTCCGGAGTTCCGTCTCATTCGCCAGCCCAACAAGGGACTGAGCGTCGCGCGCAACGTCGGGATGCATGCGGCGCGCGGCGAAATAATCGCCTACACCGATTCGGACTGCGTCGTCGATCCGCATTGGCTGATGCTGATGGTCCGCTCGATGACCGAAAACAACTTCGACGGATGCGGCGGACCGAACTACGCGCCGCACGAAGACGGCTGGATCGAGGCCTGTTGCGCCGCATCCCCGGGCGCGCCGTGCCACGTTCTGGTCGCCGACGATCGAGCGGAGCATCTGGCAGGCTGCAACATGCTCTTCTCGAAGGCGGCGCTCGCAAAGATTGGCGGATTCGATCCGCAGTTCACCTCCGCGGGCGACGACGTTGATATTTGCTGGCGAATGCTCGACGCGGGCTTCAAGCTCGGCTTCTCGCCTGCCGCCTTCGTCTGGCACTTCCGGCGCAACACTGTCCAGGCTTACTACGGACAGCAGCGCGGCTACGGACGCGCCGAGGCGATGCTCTATCCGCGCTATCCCGAGCGCTTCAACGTGATGGGCCAAATCGCGTGGCGCGGCACGATTCCTGGTCTCGCGCGGACTATTCCGGGCGGCAGCCGCAAACGCGTGCTGTGGACTGCAACCGCAGGTGCGCAGACGCTGTTCGATCCCGGACTTACGCTGGCCAGGGTTCTACCGCAGACGCTCGAATGGACGGTGCTCTCGGCAATCGCGATGGTCGCGTCGATCGTACTTGGCGTGTCTCCCATTCCCGCGGCTGCGATGCTCGCGTTAGGGCCGATTTGGGCGCTGTACTATGCGTGGCATGCGCCGCTTGAAAAATCTCACGAAAGTTTTAAAGCGCGACTTCTGATCGCGTATCTCGCTTACACGGGGCCGATGGTGCGAACGATGACGCGCTACAAGACGCGGGCGAAAGCCCTGACCGGACTCGCCGGCGCTGACGGCGTGCGCCAGCGCCCAACCGTCAACTGGCTCAGGCGTACGATCCGGCTGGACTATTGGAACGACGAAAGCATCACGCGTGACCGCCTGATGGACAGGATGCTGAAGCTGTTCGCGCGCAGCGGGCACGGCGCGATCGTCGATGCGGGGTGGAACGACTACGACCTGGAAGTGCGGCCCAATCCGTGGACGCGAATCGAACTCAAGACCGCCGACGAAGAGCACGCGGCGGGCAAGGTCACCAACCGCGTACTGGCGCGGATAAAGTCCACTCGAATCACCAAGCTGGCTCTGGCGGCGGGCGCGATGAGCGCGGCAGTTGTGGCTATCGCGGGACTGCCTGAGATCGCGCTTGGCCTGGGCGCGCTCACGATGGCCGGCGCGGTGTGCATAGTTGCCGAAATGGTCGAAGCCGGACGAATCGCGCATCGCGCGACCGAGGAATGCGCAACCGAACTGAATCTAGCGCCGCTCGGCGTGCTGGTCCGCCAGCCTTCGACCGCGCAAGCTACGGCCTCTGCACGCAGGCCCGCCCGCGCGGCAGTGGCCGCGCGCGACAACGGAGCGCAGCCTTAACACTGGGTGCAGGGGTCACCCCTGGCCGTGGCGACGGCAGCGCAGTATTAAGCCGTTGGCAGGGGCAGCGCGCGACAACGGAGCGCGGCCTTAACCCTGGCCAGCCGTGCCAACGGCCCATCGCATAGTCGCGAAAAGATGCGCTGCGCAGATTTTCGCGTCTTCTCACTGCGGGTGCAGGGGCCGCAGGCCGTGGCGACGGCAGCGCATTATTAAGCCGTCACTCCTGCCCGCGCGCGATATCGGAGCGCGGCCTCTTAATACTGGCCAGCCGTGCCAACGGCCGCAGGTGATCCTTCCTTCATGCCGCCGCCAACGGAGCGCGGCCTTAACACTGGGTGCAGGGGTCACCCCTGCCGCGAAGCGGGACTCGAAAGAAATCGCCGCGGATGCCAAAGTCAAAGGCCGGGAAATATGCAACGCGGATTGGCATCCAGGCGAAGTTACACGAGGGCGATCTTTCGGACGCACGCGCATCTCGCCGATGAAGCCGCGGGAATCCTCGTCGCCGGCGGCGCCATCGGATGCGCCGTCGCCGGGATGAAGCTGCCGCGCGCGCGCGAGGGTAAGACCGTCGCGCTCGAAGCGTACTTCGATCGGATCTCCGCAAGCGAGCTGTCGCGACTGAGACTCATGATGGAGCGGGCCGGGATGCTCGCTGACGCCGCGCGCGACAGCACTGGCAAGGGCTCTCGCAATGGGATCGTGAGGAGAATCGTCGATCCGGGATGGTCCACGCTTTGGATGAAACGGTTCGGGCCGTTTCGCGTCGGGCGCCGGATGCTGATCGTGCCGCCGTGGAAACGCGAAAATCAGCGCGGCCGAACCACCATCGTAATCCAACCCGCGCAGGCGTTCGGCACCGGGCACCATCCCACGACGGCTGGCGCGCTGCGCGCGGTCGAATCTATTGTGGGCGCGCGCGCGCCGAAGTCGATCCTCGATGCGGGCACGGGCTCTGGCGTATTGGCGATCGCGGCGGCGCTGCTCGGGATGCGCGACGGCCTCGAGCGCGAAATAATCGCAATCGATATCGATCCGACGGCGCTGGAAAACGCGCGTCTCAATGCGCGCCTGAACGCAGTGGAAAAATCGATTCGATTCTCATCGGTACCGCTCGCTTCGATTCATCGCCACTTCGATCTGATCGCGGCCAACATTCTGAGCCATACATTGATCGAGCTCGCGCCGCATCTGAAGCGACTCGTCGCGCCCGGGGGGCGACTGATCCTTGGCGGCTTTCTCGCCGACGAGGCCGCCGAAGTGTTGAGCCACTACCGCTCTCCCCTCCGATGTCTCAGCCGCAAGCCGCATCGCGGATGGACCACTCTCGTGATGGCGCGAGCGCCACGCTGATGGCCACGTCGCCGCCGCGTTTTTCTATCGCGCGCGCGCCGGACGCCGCGCGCCTCGCGCACGTCGAGGGCGCAGAGTTGCATCACATGCGCACGGTCTTGCGGATGGCCGTCGATGCGCGCGTGTCGTTGCTCGATCCTGCGGGCGTCGAGCATCAGGGCACAATCGAGCGCTACGAACGCGACCGCGCCGTAGTTCGCATCGAGTCATCGTCGTCGCAATCGCCTTCGCCCGCCCGAACTCGAATCATTCTGGCCGCCGCAATCGTCAAAGGCCCGCGAATGGACTTCGTGGTCGAGAAGGCGGCCGAGTTGGGTGCGTCGGAGCTATGGCCAATCGTCAGTGCGCGCGGATTGGTCCGTTCACCGGGAACGGATCGGCTGGCGCGATGGGGCAGGCTCGCGATTGCCGCCGCAAAGCAAAGCCATTCCCCGGCCGCGATGGAAGTGCGATCGCCGATCGGCATCGACGACATGATTCGCGGCGTGCCGCCCCGGACGCTCGCCGTCATCTGTGCCAGCGGCGGCGAACCGCTCGCCGGCGTGATTCGACGCTTGCGTCCGCGTGCGATATTGATAGCGGTTGGACCGGAGGGCGATTTCGACGACGACGAGCGCGCGAAAGCCGCGAACGCCGGATTCGTCGCGGCCGGACTGGGGCCAAATCGCCTCAGGAGCGAGACCGCGGCTCTGGCCGCGGTCAGCATAGCGGCGGGGTTACTTCACAATGCGCAAGGGTCAAGCGAAGATGCCGAAACGGAAGAAAAGGATTAAGACGGTGGCGCGCAAGTTCGCCTTCATCATGGACCCGCTGGAGCGGGTGCTGGTCGACAAGGACACGACGTTCGTGTTCATGCTCGAGGCGCAATTGCGCGGCCATGAAATCTATGTCCTGGGCATTCGCGACCTTTACGCGCGCGGTCCGAATGTGATCGCGAGGGCGCGGCAATGCGAGGTGACGCGCGGGAGTCCTCATCACCGGTTCCTCGACGAGGGCGCCGAGTATCCGCTGGAGACTTTCGATGCGATCTTCATGCGCAAGGATCCGCCCGCCGATGCGGCTTATCTCTACGCCACGATGCTGCTCAGCCTGGCCGACTGCCGGCGCACCTTTGTACTCAACCATCCGGCGGGCCTTCGCGAGGCCAACGAAAAGCTCTACTCGTTAAATTTCCCCGACGCGATTCCGCCAACGCTCGTCACCTATGAAATTCCGCGGCTCAAGACTTTTCTTGACGAACAGGGCGGCGAGATGATCGTGAAGCCGCTGGACGGACACGGCGGCGAGGGCGTGTTTCTCGTCACGACCAAGGATCGCAACCTCGGCGCGATTCTCGAGACGGTGACGCAATACGAGTCGCGTCCAATCATGGCGCAGCGCTATATCCCTCAGGCTCGCAACGGCGACAAGCGGCTGATCGTGCTCGACGGAGAACCTTTGGGATGCACGCTGCGGGTGCCGCGCGAGGACGAGCATCGCGGCAACATCCACGTCGGCGGCACTTGCGTGAAGGCGCCGATCACGGCGCGCGATCGCGATATCTGCCGGATGCTGAAGCCGCGCCTCGAGCGCGACGGGCTGTACTTTGTCGGGCTGGACATCATCGGCGACTACCTGACCGAGGTTAATGTGACGAGTCCGACCGGGGTGCAGGAGATCGATCGGCTCGACGGCGTGAACCTGGAAGGCAAGCTGATTGATTTCGTCGAGTCGCGAGTGGCGGGCCTCAAGCGATGAGTGGGCCGTTGCAAGGCGCGGCAATCATCGGTACGAATGATTCTTTCACCGTTCGCCCCGATCGCATCGGGCGGACGTGACCAAACACGGTGGGCAGGTAGCTCAGTCGGTAGAGCAAAGGACTGAAAATCCTTGTGTCGAGTGTTCGATTCACTCCCTGCCCACCAACCGACTCGCGCGTATTCTCGTAACGGTCCTCTGGCCTGATTCATTCTGTAGATCTTGCAGAGTCGCCCGCGAATTGCGCCTAATTGTCCGCGAAGATTACTGATTCCTGGCGATTTTCGGTGCGCTTGAAACTGGCATTATCGATGCTACGTATTATTCTCGTGAGGCTATCCAGGAGGTACTGGGAATGAAACTTCGAACAATATTCGCCGCCGCTGCCCTGACAGCCGTCTTCGCGGCTGCGCCGGCGGTCTCACATGCGCGAGATTACGGTGATTAGGACGAGCATCACGCATGGCACGACGCGCGCTGGTGGCACGCACACCACCCCGGATGGGTCTGGCACCATCATCCCGAATGGGTCGAGGTGTACCCCCAAGTGGCGCGCCATCGACGGCGATTGGGACGAGCATCACGTATGGCGCGACCGCGGATGGTGGTACGACCACCATCCGGAATGGATCCACAAGCATCATCCGGATTGGGCACGATGGCGTGACTAACGAGAGTTAGTCTGGTGAGATCGTAGCCGACACGGCAACTCCTGGCAGTTTGACGGGGATTGACGTCCGGCGGAGGCAACCTTGCGTCACGAGCCGTGGGAGCGGGCCGGGCCGCGCTAACGCGCGCCGTTTGCATGTCGCAGGCTCGACAGCTGGCGATGGCGGCGCATCTGGTAACGCCGCGACGGCAGATCGTTGATTGTCAGAATCCGCAGGCGCGCAAGCAGGCAACGTGGCTCGATGCCAAGCGCGGCGCAAAGATTGTCGAAGCTGAAGATATCCGCGCGCCTGACGGCGGCCGCATCGCCGCCGGCTCCGAACCAATTCTTGGCCGCGACGAAGTCGCGGCGGCGCTCGCCGTCTTTCGCGTTCACGTTTCGCAAGTAGCATCGAATCGCGTCTTCCAGAACGGCCAGCAAGAGTTTCAGTTCACCCTCGATAACCTCATTGCGTCTGACCAGATCGACGTACTGTCCGGGTAGCAGGAGTCCGGCGTCGATTCCTTTTCCGTATGACATGGAGCCGCATCCATTGGGAATTGCGAAATTTTTCCGCTCCGGAGTTTCGTCTGACATGACATGCCCCCGATGATGCATGGGGCCGCACCAGCGCGAGGCTAAAGTTCGCGCGATGAAGAACCTACCAGACCAGTGTTTCGGCAATATGAATTCGCAGCCCGCGAAACCGCCTACGCCGTGAAGTGAATGACGCCCAAGATTATTTCCAGCAAAATCAGCAGCGCGACAACGACTTCGAGCAGTACCAGGCGGCGGTCGCGCGCGACGTCCAGGACCAGAACCAGCGAGTCCTGGATGCTTTGCAGCTTGCTGGTCAGCGCAGCGTAACGATCGACGAGATCGAATTCATCGCGCAGGTCGTCGTAGATGAGGTCCATCGCGGGGTCTTCCCATGCAGCGTCGGGCTTGTCGAGCAGATGGAGCACGGCGAGAACTTCAGTGCGCGACGAAATCGCTTCGCCAATGAAGCGATGCAGAGGAGTAATCCGATACGGCACGGTGCCGTGCGACGCCATCCGATCGACCAACTGCGCGGTCCGCGCGAAGAGGCTGTCCACGATTCGCTCGTAGTATTCCATCGCCGCGCTCTGACCGACCGTCAGCGCAACGATTCCTGCGCGCTGGGAAGTGAGCTTGTCGACCCGCAGCATCCCGGCGGAAATACCGATCGGCGCGGCAGGATCCTCCAGTACGGAGTAATCCTCGCGGATGATCCGGGTGGTGAGTTTGGGCATGGCACGGGTGAGGCGTGCGAATATGCGTTCGCGATGCTCGACCGGAACGTCGTGCGAGACGATGGCGCCGAAGGGAAAGATGTAGAGGCCGCCGTCGGATTCGATCGGCACGAACATCTCGAGCGGCGATATCCTGGCCTCGGGAAAAGCGGGCGCTATCTGACGGAGCGAAAAGTTTTCCTCGAAAGCTACCGCGTAGAATTGATGAACCCGGCTCGGCATTCGCGTCCTCCCGGCTGGAACCTCGCCCGACACTCTCTCATCCAATTGCCAATAGTCCCAGCCCGATGCGCGAGATGAAAGCGGCTATGTGTATGTGCTAGGCGGCGTCGTGCATGGGCGCATCGCAATGCCTGGGTACATCGGCGACACCGCAGTTGGGACCCATCCAGCACACCAGCCTGGTTTCGTGGCCGACGCGTTCAGAGTGCATCGGGCGATTGCAATGCGTCGGCATCGCGGTCTCGAAGCCGCATTTTTCGCATTTTAATTTCGTTGCCATTGCGATCTCCTTCTCTTCAGGGACCTTGATCCGCGCTTGTGGCGGAGTCAAGGAATTCGGCGCAGCAGGCCCATCCCCTGCTTCGACTTCGGCGCGCACTGCCCCCAATTTTCGCGGGCCGGTGAAATTGAGCAGCAGCGCGTTGCTGACGACGCTGACGCTCGACAGCGCCATCGCAAGTCCGGCCAGGGCGGGATTCAGCATGATTCCAAACCACGGATACAGAACGCCGGCGGCGACCGGAATTCCGAGTACGTTGTAGAAAAACGCCCAGAAAAGGTTTTGCTTCACCTTGTTCAGCGTCAAGCGGCCAAGCACGAGCGCACGGACGATGTCGTACAAGTCGTCGCGGGTGAGCACGACGTCGCCGGTTTCCTTGGCGGCGTCAGTGCCGGAGCCGATCGCGATTCCGATGTCCGCGGCGGCCAGTGCGGGCGCGTCGTTGATTCCGTCGCCGACCATCGCGGTAAACAGGCCGGCGTCCTGGTAGCGCTTGACCAGCGCAATCTTGTCCGCCGGCATCAGTTGCGCATGGAACTCGCCGATGCCCAATCGAGCAGCGACGGTCTTTGCGACTTCAGCGTTGTCGCCGGAAATCATCACTGTGCGGATGCCCATCCGATGCAGCGCCGCGATCGCGCCGCGTGCCTCGGCCTTGACCGGATCGCGGAACGCAAGCACCGCCGTCACCTTGCGATCGATCGCGAGAAACAGCGGCGTCGCCGCAGACGCTGCTATGCGAGCCGCCTCGTCGCGGGCGTGAGAATCGACGCCGGCGCCGGCCTGCGTCATCAGCCGCTCGTTGCCAAGCGCGATCTGTTTTCCGCGATGCTCGGCGGTAACGCCCAGGCCCGGTATCTCGCGTGAGTTGTCGGGAGTGAATTGCGGCGCGAGGTTTCGCGCTTGCGCGCTGGCGGTCACGGCTCGCGACAGCGGATGAATCGATCCGGCCGCGGCGATCGCGGCAAAGGACAGCGCACTATTCTCGTCGTGGTCGAGCGCGGCGACCGACTCGAGTTCCGGCCGGCCGACCGTCAGGGTGCCGGTCTTGTCGAACAGCATGACCCGGATTCTCGTGATCAGTTCGAGGGCGGATGCCCGCTTGAACAAAATCCCCGCGCGCAGGCCGAGCCCGCTACCGACCATAAGCGCAGTCGGCGTCGCCAATCCCATCGCGCACGGGCACGCGATCACCAACACGGCGGTCATCGCAGTCAACGCCATCACGAGACTCGGGCCCAACCACATCCACGCAAAAAAAGTGAGCGCCGCGATCCCGATCACCGCCGGCACAAATCGCGCGGCCACCGCGTCGGCGACGCGCTGGATGGGAGCCTTGTCGCCCTGCGCGTCCGCAACCATCCGGACTATCTGTGCAAGCGCCGTCTCAGAGCCAACGCGCGTAGCGCGAACCGTAATCGCAGCGGCGGTGTTGAGCGCGCCGCCGGAGACCTCATCGCCCGCCGACTTGTCCACCGGCATCGACTCGCCCGTAAGCATCGACTCGTCGATAGCGCTGGCGCCGGTGACAATCACGCCGTCAACCGGAATTCTGGAAGCGGGCTTGACCAGCACGATGTCGCCGACGGCCAACTCGGAAACAGGCACGACGCGCTCCTTGCCGTCGCGCACCACAGTGGCGGCGTCGGGGACGAGGGTCAGCAAGGATCGCAACGCAGCCATCGCGCGGCCGCGAGCGCGCGCCTCGAGGAATTTGCCAAAGCGAATAAAAAGGATCAGCTCGGCGGCAGTATCGAAGAATCGCGGACCCGCGAAAAAGATGGCGGGAAACGTGGTGAGGATTGAGTAGAAGCAGGCGGCGCTGATGCCAAGCGCGACCAGCGTATCCATGTTCGCGGTGCGATTGCGCGCGGCGATCCATGCGCCGCGGTAGAAGGTCAGGCCGGCGGTGAGCATCAGCGCCATGGCGGCGACGAGCGTCGCGATGCGCGCGGCGCTGCTCTCGCGACCCTGCAAATTCATGACGACCGCGGCGCCTATCGCAGTGCAGACTACCCACCGCAGATTGCGGCGCGCATCCTGGCGATCGAGAGCGGATTCGCCCGCGCCAACGCTATTCGACTCGGCGATCGCGCTATAGCCGGCGGCCGCGACCCTCGCCTCGATTTCACCGGCGGCAAGTTTGTTTTTGTTGCTGACACGCGCGGTGAGCGTCTCAGCGGCAAAATTCACATGGGCGTCGATGACGCCGGGGATCGGCGCGACGGCGTTTTCGATGGTGCTCGCGCAATTCGCACAATGCATCCCGCGAATTCGGAACCGTTCAATCTTTTCGTCAGCCCGGCCTTCGAGGTTATGTTGCGCGTCCATGGCCGAGCGCAGGCCGGGTGCCGGCTAGAGCGAGGCCTTGAGTGGCCGGCCGGAGATCACTTCGTCGATAAGTCCGTACTCGACTGCCTGCGCCGCTGACATGAAGTTGTCGCGGTCGGTATCCTTCTCGACTTTCTTGGCATTCTGGCCGGTATGATGAGCAAGGATGTTGTTGAGGATTTCGCGAAGACGCAACGCCTCGCGCGCGTGAATCTCGATATCGCTCGCCTGTCCCTCGAACCCGCCGGAGACCTGATGAATCAGTATCCGCGAGTGCGGCAGCGCGTATCTTCTGCCCTTGGCTCCTGCGGCCAGCAGCAGAGATCCCATGCTGGCGGCCTGCCCCACGCATAGCGTCGAGACAGGAGGCTTCACGAATTGCATCGTGTCGTAGATAGCCAGGCCGGCGGTGACCGAGCCGCCCGGCGAGTTGATGTACATATTGATTTCGCGCTCCGGATCCTCGGACTCGAGGAACAGGAGTTGCGCGGTGACCAGGTTGGCAAGGTCGTCGCTGACGGGCCCGCCCAGGAACACGATCCGGTCCTTGAGCAATCTCGAAAAGATGTCGTAAGAACGCTCGCCGCGGCCAGTCTGCTCGACTACGTATGGTACCAGTACACTCATCATACAAGGGTACTATTTGGATGAAGAGCGGGGAAGTGGCAGGCAGCGGACCGCAGTGACCGGGCGCTGTTGCTTCAGGCGGGCTGCTCGATTCGGCTGACGGCGGCGTTGAGGCGATCGACGGTGCGGCGTTTACCGAGCACCGCGATCACCTCGTAAATCCCAGGGCTGACGGCGCCGCCGGTGAGCGCGACGCGGACCGGTTGCGCGAGTTGCCCGAGCTTGAGGTTGAATCGCGCGAGGACAGATTCGAAAACCGCCTGCACCGACGCCTCGGAGACCTCGCCCTCGATCGATTCGAGTTCCGCAGCCAACGCGCGGATGGGTCCCGCTATTTCCGGCTTCAGGAATTTCGCCGCCGCTTTCGAATCGATCTCGATCTCGTCCTTCAGGTAGAACGACGCGAAGTCCACCAGCTCGACGAGCGTCTTGGCGCGCTCGTGCAGGGTTGCGACCGCCTTTTCGAGCCACGCGTCGTCGCCCGGGATCGCCCATCCGCGCCTGGCGATGAATGGCTTGATCTCAGCCGCCAGTCGTGGGATCGGCCGCTCCTTCAGGTAATGGAAATTGAGCCAGAGCAATTTCTCGGCGTTGAATACGCCGGCTGATTTTCCGCAAGCCTCGAAGCCAAAATAACCGATCAGTTCGTCCCTGGAGAAAATTTCCTGGTCACCGTGGGACCATCCAAGGCGCGCCAGATAGTTCAGCATCGCCTCCGGGAAATAGCCGTTCTCGCGATAGGCGATCACCGAAGTCGCGCCGTGGCGCTTCGACAGCGGAGATCCGTCCGGCCCCAGTACCTGCGGCAAATGAGCGAAGGCCGGCGGCGTGAACCCGAGCGCGTACGCCATCTGCATCTGGCGTGGAGTATTCGAGACGTGGTCGTCGCCGCGAACGATGTGCGTGATGCGCATATCGACGTCGTCGAGGATGCTCGCGAAGTTGTAAATCGGCGAGCCGTCCGAACGCACGATGATAAAGTCGTCGAGCTCGCTGTTCTGAAAGACCATCCGGCCTTTCACCAGGTCATCGACGAGTGTCTCGCCATCCAGCGGCATCGCGAATCGGATCGTATAGTTGCGGGCGGCGGATTTATCCGGCAGCGCCAGATCGGGGGAGAAGTCGCGCCCGCGGCATTTGCGATCGTAAACCGGCCTGCGACGCTCGCGCTCGGCCTGCTTGCGCTTGGCGTCCAGTTCTTCCGCCGAGCAGTAGCACGGGTACGCCTTTCGCTCGCGCAAAAGTTTCAGCGCGGCCTCGCGATGCCGCTCGACTCGATTGCTCTGAAAGTATGCCTCGTCGGGCGGACCTTCGTCCCACTCCATCCCGAGCCACTTCAGGTCCGCGAGGATTTCGTCGAGCGACTGCTTCGTCGATCGTTCGCGATCAGTGTCATCGATGCGCACGATGAACTGCCCGTGGTTGTGCCGTGCGTACAGATACGCGAACAGCCCCGAGCGGACGTTACCGATGTGCAGCGAGCCGGTCGGGCTCGGCGCGAAGCGTGTGCGAACCGTCACCTGTCACTCCCACTCTATCGTCGCCGGCGGCTTCGACGTGATGTCGTAAACCACGCGGTTGACGCCTTTGACCTCGTTGGTGATACGGCTCGACACGCGCGCGAGGAATGCGGGGTCCAGGCGCGCCCAATCCGCCGTCATGCCGTCCATCGACTCGACCGCGCGAATCGCAATCACGCTTTCATAGCTCCGTCCGTCGCCCATCACGCCGACGGTCTTGAGCGGCAGCAGCACGGCGAACGCCTGCCATAGTTTGAGTCCGAAGCCCGCCGCCGCCGTTTCTTCCATCACGATCGCATCGGCGCGCCGGGTCAAATCGAGCCGCTCGCGCGTGACCTCGCCGACGATTCGCACTGCAAGCCCGGGGCCGGGGAACGGTTCCCGCTCGACGACCTCCGCCGCCAGCCCGAGCCGCCGGCCCACTTCGCGCACTTCATCCTTGAACAACTCGCGCAACGGTTCGACCAGTTCCAGGCGCATCCCCTCCGGCAATCCACCGACATTATGATGGCTCTTGATCACCGCCGACGGCCCCTTGAACGAGACCGATTCGATCACGTCCGGGTAGAGCGTTCCCTGGCCGAGAAATTTCGCGCCCTGAACGACTTCCTCGGATTCAAACACGTCGATGAAAGTGTGGCCGATGATGCGGCGCTTTTGCTCGGGGTCGAGCACGCCCGCCAGCCGCGACAGAAAAAGTTCGGACGCATCTGTAACCTTGAGATCGATCCCGAGCTGGCGCGCGAAGGTATTCTCCATCCGCTCGCGCTCGCCCGCGCGCAGCAGGCCGGTATCGACGAACACGCAATGCAGCCGCGAGCCGATCGCGCGATGAATCAGCACGGCGGCCACGGAAGAATCGACGCCGCCCGACAGTCCCATCAGGACCTTGCCGGCCGGCCCGACCTGCTTGCGAATCTCCGCGAGTTTCGTCTCGACAAAATTCGCCATCGTCCAATCGCCGCGCTCGCCGCAGATTTTCAGCACGAAGTTGCGAAGCACCTGCGCGCCGCACGGCGTGTGCACGACCTCGGGATGAAACTGGATTCCGCGGATCCGGCCGTCGCGCGTTTTGAGCGCGGCGTACGGCGAATTATCGCTGTGTGCGATCGCACATAGCGTGCCCGGAATTGTCTCGACCCTGTCGCCGTGACTCATCCAGACGCGATGCTCCCGCCCGCTGAGCCCTTCGAACAGTACGTCGTCGCCGTCTATTACCAGCGTTGCGGGTCCGTATTCACGCTGTCGCGAGCCCACGCTGCGCGCGCCCATGTGCTGCGCGATCACGTACAGGCCGTAGCAGATTCCGAGCACCGGACAGCCAAGATTGAGCACCTCGTCGGCGATATCCGGCGCATTCTCCTCGTAGAGACTGGCCGGTCCGCCGGAAAGAATTATCCCGCGCGGATTCATCGCGCGGATTTTTTCGGGCGCGAGGTTGAACGGATGGATTTCGCAATACACGTTGGCTTCGCGCACGCGGCGCGCAATCAGCTGGGTGTACTGGCTGCCGAAATCGAGAATCAGGATCACTGAATCCGCTCGACTGTTGTTTGAGAGATCACCGGAATTGCCTTGACAGTGAAATATACCGGAGCCGACGCGCCGTACGAAACGCCATCGCGCCAATGCTCCACAGCCGCAACCTTACGCGCGCGCAGGTTTGGTGCGCGGCGCGGGCCGGTTGCGAGGCTTGCCCCGCGGCCGTCCCGGCGGACTGCCTTGCACCCACGAGCGGCCGGTGCGCCGAAAATCAAGCCGAAGCGGCGTGCCGACAAGTTCCAGGGACTTCCGAAATCGCGTTTCGATGAAGCGTACGTAATGCGCCGGGATGCCGCGTTCGACGTTGGTGAAGAACCGAAGCCGCGGCGGCGCGCTGCCGACCTGCGTCACGTACATCAGGTTCAATCGCCGCCTGTCCACCTGCGGCGGATCCATTGCGGCCGTCGCTTCGGCCAGTGTTCGATTCAGCCGCGAAGTCTGAAAGACTGCGCGCCACGAATCTCCCGCCTGGGTCGCAGCCGGGATGATCCCGTCCACGCCGTCGCCGGTGACCGCCGACGTGAACACCATCGTCGCATAGTCGAGGAACGGGTAGCGCTCGTGCGCGTCGCGGGCGAAAGCCGCCACCTTGCGCCCCTGCTTCGCCGCCACGTCCCATTTGTTGCACACGATCACCATCGCGCGATCGCTGCTGTCCACCAGTCGCGCCAGCCGCGCGTCCTGGTCGGTGATTCCCTCGCTCGCGTCGATCACCAGCAGCACGACGTTCGCGCGCCTGATCGTTTCGATCGCCCGGCCCACCGAATGATGCTCCAGCTCGCCTTCGACGCGCGGCGGCCTGCGTATTCCGGCGGTGTCGATCAACAGCACGTCGCGGCCCTGTGCGGAAAGCCGCACGTCCACCGGATCGCGCGTCGTGCCGGGGCTGTCGTCCACGATCGCGCGCTCGAAACCCGAGAGCCGGTTGAGGATCGACGACTTCCCCACGTTGGGGCGTCCTATAAGCGCCAGCCTCAAGTCAGGGGATGCGGCCACGGCGCCTTCGCGCTCGGGCAGCCGCGCGACGACTTGATCGAGAAGCTCGCCGATTCCGCGTCCGTGCGCCGCTGAGATGAAAAACAACTCGTCGCCGCCGAGCGCGTAGAACTCAGCCGCCTCGGCCTCCTGCCCCGGCCGATCGATCTTGTTGACCGCCATGATCAGCGGACATCCCGTTTCGCGCACCAGCGCGAGCGCCTCGGCGTCGGCCTCGCTCAGCCCCCCCTTGCCATCGAGCATGAACACCACGACGTCGGCCACGCCCACCGCGGCCAGTGCTTCGCCGACGATCCGCTCGGTCATCCGCTCATGCCCGCCAAGCTCGAGGCCGCCGCTATCGACCACGACAAATTCGCGGTCGCCGTGGATCGCGCGGGCGAAATTGAGGTCGCGCGTAGTGCCGGGAATCGCGCTGGTAATCGCGCGGCCGCCCTTGGTGATTCGATTGAACAGCGTGGACTTGCCCGCGTTCGCGCGGCCAACCAGCACTATGGCCGGCACGCCTTCGGCCGCGATCCGCCGCGCCTCGGCGCCGGACGCTGCGCGCGGATTCGTCACAGTCCGAACTCCGCGAGCTTGCGCGGATCGCTCGTCCAATCGCGCTCGACTTTGACGATGATTTCCAAAAAAACGTGCGCGCCGAGAATTTCTTCGAGCTCGAGGCGCGCCGCCGTACCGATCTCCTTGAGCGTGCGCCCGCCCGCGCCAATCAGCATGCCTTTGTGTGACTCGCGATCGACAACCACCGTCGCGCCGATCCTCTTGAGCTTGCGCTCCGCGTCGTCTTCGAACTTCTCGACCCTGACGGCGGTCGAGAACGGAATCTCCTGGCGCATCTTGAGAAAAATTTTCTCCCGGACGATTTCTTCGGCGATCATTCGTTCGGTCTGATCGGTGTACTCATCGGGCGACATCAGCGCCGGGCTCACCGGGAGCATCCGCTTCAGAGTCAGCAACAGCTCGTCGATATTCTCGCCGCTCAGTGCGCTGATCGGGACGATCTCGGCGCCGGGAAATCCTTGGTTGATTTCCTCGATCAGCGGCAGCAGTTGAGCGCGCGGGACGCGATCGATTTTGTTGATCGCAACGATCGTCGGCCGGCGCAGCGCGCGGAAATCGACCAGCACCGCGCGATCTCCCGGGTTCAGATGATCGCCCGCTTCCACCATGGCCAGAATGACTTCGCCCTCCGCGATCGCGCGCCGCGCCACCTGCACCATGCGCTGATTCAGTTGCTTCTTCGCCTCATGAAGTCCGGGCGTGTCGATCAACAGGATCTGCGCGTCGGCGTCGCTGCGGATACCGAGAATTCGCCGCCGCGTGGTCTGCGGACGCGGTGTGACGATCGCGACCTTGTGGCCCACGAGCCGGTTCACCAGCGTCGATTTGCCGACGTTGGTGCGGCCGGCGACCGCCACGAATCCGGCGCGATGCTCACCCATGGCGCTCACCGCGCTCTTCTTCTATTCGATCCAGCGCGAGGCGCGCCGCCGCCTGCTCGCTCTGCTTCTTGCTGCCGCCCTCGGCCACGCCGAGATCGCGGCCCGCGATTCTGATTCGGGTGGTAAAGCGCCTGGCGTGATCGGGCCCCTCCGTCGCGATCAGTTCGTACACCGGCTGCGTGCGAAAATAGCGGTACGCGATTTCCTGCAATTCGGTTTTGTAATCGCGCTCCGCAGCCGGTCCGCCGATATCGTCGGTGAACAGGCGCTCGACCACTTGCTGCGCGGGCGTGAGTCCGCCGTCGGTGTAGATCGCGCCGATCACCGCCTCGAACACCGCCGCAAGAATCGAGGTCTTCTCGCGCCCGCCGCTTTTTTCTTCGCCTTTTCCCAGCCGCATCATCTCATTCAATTCAATCGCCTGCGCCTTGAGCGCCAGCGTGCGCGCGTTTACGATCGACGCACGCTGCTTGGACAGCGGGCCTTCTTTCGCGGTCGGAAACTTGCGCATCAGCAGGTCTGCGATCGCAAGATCCAGCACCGCATCGCCAAGGAACTCCAGCCGCTCGTAATGGACGTCGCTGCCGACCGCGGCGCTCGGATGCGTCAGCGCGGTCTCCAGCAGATCCGCTCGCGCGAATGAATAGCCCAGCACCCGCTCGAGTTTAGAGCGGGAACTTTCAGCAGGCTCGGACGCAGGCGGTTTCGTCCGCCCACGGCCGAACAATCTCCCCAACCAGTTGCGCGCCTTCAACGGTTGACGCCTCCACCTCGACTTCGCAATTTGTCAGTTCATCGGGCCCCTGCGTCGATACCCGCACGTAGTTGCGGCTATAGCCCTGCAGCTCGCCACCCGGCCCACGTTCTTCAAGTAATACCTTAAGTTTCGTCCCGACGAATCGCCGGGCGAATTCAACCCGCTTGCGCTCGCCCAGTGCGCGCATCAGCCCGGCGCGCCGCTTGATCTCCACCGGCTTCACCCGGCCGGAAAACTTCGCCGCCGTGGTCCCTGCCCGGACCGAATACGGAAACACGTGAAAATACGCAAGCGGTATCGACTCGACGAAATTGAAGTACGACTCGAAATGCGCTCCCGTCTCACCCGGAAAACCCACAATCAGGTCGGTGCCAATCGCCGCATCGGGCCACGCGCGTAAAACGCGCTCGACGCGATCGCGAAAATAGCCGCGCTGATAACGCCGCCGCATCCGCGACAGAGTTTCGTCGTCGCCCGACTGCAGCGGCAGATGCAGATGCGGGCAGAATTTTCTGCTGCTCGAAATTATTTCCACGATACGGTCGCTCAATTCTTCGGGATCGAGCGAGCTTATCCGCACCCGCTCGAGCGGGCATCGCTCGGCGATCATCTCGAGCAAATCGGCGAGTTCGACCCGCGGCTCGAGGTCCTTGCCGTAGCCGCCGAGATGAACTCCCGTAAGAACGACTTCCTTGAAGCCGCGCGCGTGAAGATCGTCGAGCGCCGCCATCACTCGTCGCGGCTCGACGCTGCGAGAGGCGCCGCGCGAAAACGGAACGATGCAGAACGTGCAGAATTGATCGCATCCCTCCTGCAATTTCAAAAACGCGCGCGTATGACCGTCCAGCGTGACCGCGGCCAGTTCAATCGGCCTCTTTTCCTTGCGCAGATTCGTGACCATCACGCGCTCGCTCGCTCCCGAAGCCGCTGCGCGTTCGAGGTCGTCGAGCATCCCGAGTCCGATCACGGCATCGACCTCCGGCGCTTTCGCGAGCACGTCGGGGCTCGCTTGCGCCAGGCATCCGGTCATAACCACGCGGGCATTCGGATTGAGCCGCCGCGCGCGCCGCGCGATACGCAGGCTCTCCGCGTCGGCGCGATCGGTGATCGTGCAGGTGTTGACGATATAGACGTCGGCTTGCTCGCTGAACTCGCGGCGTTCCATCCCGCGCGCGCGAAGCCGCGACGCGATGATAGCCGAATCGTACTGATTGACCTTGCATCCGAGCGTTGCGATCGCGAAGCGCGTTGCCATAGTCAGTTCGCTTGCTCTTCCGTGATCGCCCGTTCGATAAATCCGCCGCCGAGCACTTCCTCGCCGCGGTAAAACACGCACGCCTGTCCTGGTGTCACCGCAGGACCACCCGACGCGAAGCGAATCTCCGCGCGGCGCCCTGAATCGACGCGCATCGTCGCCGGGATCGCGCGATGCCGATGGCGAATCTTCACCTCGACGCTCAGTTCGCGCCCCGGCGCAATGGAATTATCGACCAGGCTGATTCGATTCGCGATCAGGCCCGGAGAATCGAGTTCCTCGCGCCGACCGGCCACGACCTCGCCCGACTCGGCCCGAATCTCGCGTACGTACAGCCGCTGCCCGCTCGCGACACCGAGGCCGCGGCGCTGTCCTATCGTGAATCGATGCACGCCCGAGTGAGCGGCGAGCCGTCTTCCGTCGCTGTCGATAATCGATCCGGGGCGGAGTTGCGCGGGCGCGCTTCGCCCCTCGACAAAGCTCGCGTAGTCGTCGTCGGGAACAAAGCAGATTTCCTGGCTCTCGGGCTTGTCCGCGGTCGCAAGGCCCAACGCGCGCGCGCGGGCCCGAACTTCGGTTTTGGTCATGGCGCCAAGCGGGAAAATAGTTCGCGCGAGTTCGTCCTGCCCGAGCGTGAAAAGAAAATACGACTGATCCTTGGCGTCGTCGGCCGCGCGCAGCAGATGAAATCTGCCGTCTGCCCCCTGCTCTATTCGGGCGTAATGTCCGGTCGCGACGTAGTCGGCCGCAAGCGCGCGGGCGCGGCTCCACAAGCGATCGAATTTGATCTCGCGATTGCACATCACGCACGGATTCGGCGTGCGCCCATCGAGGTATTCGGAGACGAAGTTATCGACCACGCGCGCGGCGAAATCGGCGCGCAAATCGATCACATAGAACGGAAAATCCATCCGCTCGGCCACCCGGCGCGCATCTTCGAAATCGTCATGCGAGCAGCAGGTGCCGCGGCGCTTCGCTAAAGGCACAGACGGCTCGGGTGCAAGCCGCATCGCGACGCCCACGACGTCGTAACCCTGCTCGCGCAGGATCGCCGCCGCGACGGAGCTGTCCACCCCGCCCGACATCGCGACCAGCACTCGCGGCCTCATCGTGCGCTCGCCTCCGGCATAGGCTCCGCGTCCGCGACGCGTCGCCACACCGCCGGGATGATCGCCGCAACGGCGTCGATTTCATCCGCCGTGTTGTTCCATCCGAGGCTGATTCTAAGCGAGCTGCGCGCGTCGGCAACGCTGCGGCCCATCGCGCGCAGCACGTGCGACGGCTCGACGGCTCCCGCCGCGCACGCCGAACCCATCGAAACTTCAACGCCTTCGAGATCGAGCGCGATCAGCATGCTCTCGCCGAGCACGCCCGGAAACGTGAGATTGAGCGTGTTCGGAAGCCTGCCGGCGATCGGGCCGTTCAGGCCGACGCCGGGAATCGCCTCGCGGATACGCGCGAAGAGCGTTGAGGTCAGCGAGCCGATTCGCTCCGACTCCGTTCCCATCGCAAGCACTGCGGCCTCGGCCGCGGCGCCGAAGGCCACCGCGCCCAGCAGATTCGGCGTGCCGGCGCGCAGGCCGCTTTCATGCGGTCCGCCCAATATGATCGGCGCGATGCGCGCAAAGTCGCGGACGTACAAAGCGCCGACTCCCGCCGGCGCGCCAAGCTTGTGACCGCTGAGCGTCATCAGATCGCATCCCAGCGCCGCCACATCGACCGGAATTCGCCCGACGGCCTGCGCCGCATCGGCATGAAGCAGCGCGCCGGCCTTGCCGCACACCGTTGCGAGCGGCGCGAGATCCTGGATCGTCCCGACTTCGGAGTTCGCAAGCCCGAGCGTTACGAGCGCGGTCTCGCCATCGAGCGCCGCGAGTACGCGGGCGGGATCGATTCGCCCGTCGCGGTCGGGCGCGACTCGCACTACGTCAAAGCCACGGCGCTCGAGTTCCGCAAGCGGAGCGAGGATCGATGAATGCTCGATCTCGGATGAAATGATTCTGCGGCGCCGCGAGGCCGCGCTGACCGCGCCAAAGATTGCAAGATTGTTCGACTCGGTGCCGCCGCTGGTGAACACGATCTGCCGCGCCTCGGCGCCGGCGATCGACGCGACCTGCGCGCGCGCAGCCTCGAGCATCCGGCGCGAGCGCTGGCCGGAGAGATGCACCGACGAGGGATTCCCGCCCGCATCGGCTATCACGCGCGAAATGGCGGCGGCAGCCTCGACGCGAAGAGGAGCGCCCGCGTTATGATCGAGATAGATCGCCATGAACGGTTGTGTTCGCCACCAGTGCGGCGATTAGCTTATCGCACACTGATCGGCGGAAAAAGACGGGGCTCGTCCGCGTGACGCAGACAGCATCGAGCGCGAACATCATCGTGGTTGGCGCGGGCGTGGCCGGATGCTCGCTCGCGTCCTATCTTGCACGCGCCGGCGCATTCTCCGCGGCCCTGGCAGACCGCGGACGCGCGCCGTTGTGCTTGCTCGCCGCCTTCGCGCGCGGCTTCACGTTATCCTTGTGCAGCTTGTATTCGATCGAGTCAACCAGCGCCTGCCAGCTCGCCTCGATGACGTTGCTCGACAATCCAACCGTGCCCCATCGGCGCTTGCCGTCGGTCGATTCGATCAGCACGCGAACGCGCGCCTCGGTGCCGGCGCCGTTGTCGAGCACGCGGACTTTGTAATCGACCAACTGCATCGCCTCGAGATTGGGATAGTACGGCAGCAACGCTTGACGCAGCGCCGAATCGAGCGCGTTGACGGGGCCGTTGCCAATGGCGGAGTTGCGCGTGCGCACACCGTCGGGTCCTTCGATCACGACCACCGCCTCGCTGAAAGGCGCGCGATCCTCATGCCATTTGTCGTCGAAGACGCGGAAACTGACGAAGTTGAAATGTTCTTTGGCCAGGCCGAGCGTGCGCAGCATCAGCAGCTCGAACGAAGCGTCCGCCCCGTCGAAGGTGTAGCCCGCGCCCTCGAGCCGCTTGAGCTCGTCGAGCAGGACGGCGATTTTGTCGTTCGCCGCCTCGAGCTCGAGTCCGAATTCTTTGGCCTTGTACACGATATTGGCGCGGCCCGACAGCTCGGAGAGCAGCACGCGGCGATCGTTGCCGAGCAGCGCGGGATCGACGTGCTCGTAGGTCGCCGTGTTGCGCTGGATTCCCGAGACGTGCAGCCCTCCCTTGTGCGCGAACGCGCTGCGGCCGACGTACGGCTGGCGCGCGAACGGCGTGAGGTTGGCGAGTTCGTACACCAGCGTCGAGACCTCGCGCATCGTCTTGAGCTTGGCCGGGGGCACGCAATGGTAGCCGAGCTTGAGCTGCAAGTTGGCGATTATCGAAACCAGGTTCGCGTTGCCGCATCGCTCGCCGAAGCCGTTGATCGTCCCCTGCACCTGCACGGCGCCCGCGCGCACGCCGGCAAGGGTGTTGGCGACCGCGACGTCCGAGTCGTTATGACAGTGAATTCCGATCGGGCAATTGACCACGGCGCGGGCCGCGGTTACCGCGGCTTCGATTTCGCCTGGCAGGCGTCCGCCGTTGGTGTCGCACAACGCGATCAGCGTGACGCCCGCGTCGTCAACGGCTTTCAGGCACGCAAGCGCATACTCGGGATTGTGAAAATAGCCGTCGAAGAAATGTTCGGCGTCGAAAATCGCCTCGTCGAAGTGCTTTTTCAGAAACGCGATCGTGTCGTTGAGAATTTCGAGATTTTCGTTGAGCGGGATTCGTAGCGCCTCGCGGACGTGCATGTCCCAGGTCTTGCCGACCACGGTCGCGACTTGAGTCCCGGTGCGCAGGATCAATTGCAGGTTGCGATCGGCCGCGGCGCGAACTCCGGAGCGGCGAGTCGAGCCGAAGGCCGCGATCTTGGCGTGGCGAATTTTGATCTTCTTGATCTCTTTGAAGAACGCCGCGTCGCGATCGTTCGAGCCCGGCCATCCACCCTCGATATAATCGAAACCGAGATCGTCGAGACGTTGGGCAATCGTGACCTTGTCCTCGACCGTCAGCGAAACGTCTTCGGACTGGCATCCGTCGCGCAACGTGGTGTCGTAAACCTGGATATGCTTTGCATCCGGCATCGGACTCAAACTGTCTCCCGCGGCGGGGCGTTCGAGCCGCCGTCGCCGTTGACAAACGCGTCGTGCAGCGCACGCATCGCTAGTTCCCCGTATTTCGAATTGACCACGACCGAGACCTTAATCTCCGAGGTCGAGATCATCTCGATATTAATCCGTTCCGCCGCCAGCACCTGGAACATCGAGGCCGCGACCCCCGCATGCGTGCGCATTCCAACTCCGACCACCGAAACCTTGGCGACCTGATCGTCATGCCGCACGCCCGACGCGCCGATTTCGGCCGCCGTACGCATAACGATTTCGAGCGCGCGGCCAAGGTCTTCGCGCCCGATCGTAAACGTCATGTCGGTGTGGCCGTCGGCGCTGGCGTTCTGGATAATCATGTCCACGACGATTCCCGCGTCGGCGATCGGGCTGAAAATCTTCGCGGCCAGACCGGGCCGATCCTCAACGCCGGCAACAGTTATCTTGCTTTGATTCTGGTCGAGCGTTACGCCCGAAACGAGCACGTCCTCCATTGACAAATCCTCTTGTCCAACCCACGTCCCCTCGGCTTCACGGAAGCTGGAGCGGACCACGAGCGGCACGTTGTAACGTCGGGCCAGTTCAACCGAACGGGTTTGCAGGACCTTCGCCCCGAGTCCCGCCATCTCGAGCATCTCATCATAGGAGATGCGGCCGAGTTTTTTTGCTTTGGGGCAGATGTTGGGATCGGCGGTATAGACACCGTCCACATCGGTGTAGATTTCGCAGGCGTCGGCTTTGAGAGCGGCTGCCATCGCCACCGCGGTCAGATCCGACGCGCCGCGGCCAAGCGTCGTGATATCGCCAGCGGAGTTGACGCCCTGGTAGCCGGCAACCACGACGATCTGCCCGTCGTCGAGAGCGCGCATCACGCGATCGCATTGCACGGATTTGATTCGCGCGCGGCCATGATTCGAGTCGGTGGTCAGGTTCATTTGAAAAGCGAGAAAGGAAACCGTCGGATGCCCCATCGACTGGAGCCGGATCGCGAGCAGCGCAGCCGAGACCTGCTCTCCGGTCGCGACCAGCACGTCAGTCTCGCGTGCGTTGGGCGAGTCGCTCAATTCGGCGGCGAGCTTGAACAACCGGTTGGTCTCGCCCGCCATCGCGGAAACGACCACGACGATCCGATTACCGGCGTCGCGCGCCCTGACCACGCGATCGGCGACCGCCTTGATTCGCTCGATCGATCCGACCGAAGTTCCGCCGTATTTTTGAACGACCAATCCCAACGCAATAACCCTATTCGCCCTGAAAAAAGGGGGAATTAATAATTATGTGCGGAAAATTGGCCTCAAACCAGCCCCGGTGGGGCGTGGCGCGTCCGAATTCGCGCGCGACTGGACTAAGTTGACGGGCAGGCTGTCCTAATCTCGTCTGGGCCAAGCGGCGCTTAGATCAATCGTATAGCTCCTTGACTCGATCTTCGCACTGTCGGTGTAGCGTCTCACATCCATGACTCTGCTCGTCACAGTTGTGATGGGCCTCGTCACAGGCGCGGTGCTGTCGCTCGCAAACCTCATGGGGCACCCCGCCCTCTTTGCTGGCGTACTCGCAATCTTGATGGGACGCTTCGCAGCGGTCATGCTGCGATTCGCAGCGGTTGTGCCAGTCGTTCTGACATTCCTTGTGTTCCGTCTCGCACTCTCGGTGCTCCCGGTCCCGGAGATGTTCCCTGTAATGGTCCGGCGGAGGCTGTGCGCTGGTCTTCACGGCGGACAACAGCCCCACAACTAGAAATGTCGCGATCATTGCGATCTCAGTCTTCCTCATACGAACCTCCAGTCTCTCTTACCGCGGCATTTGCTTGGTTTCGAATATCCGACAGATGGCATTTCTGAAACCGCCGTTGGGCGTGCAATCTATCACCGCGGCGCGCGGTCGGCGAATGGCGCCGCGCCCTCAGGCGAAGCTGTGCTTCAACTTGGAAATAATTTGCGCGTGACGCGAGTCACCCGCGCTCAATTCGATCCGGCGCATGTTCGCGCCGACGTAACTGATCCGGACTGCCAGGTACTCCATCTCCGCGCCCCCGCGCAGACGCTCGAACCATTCGACCGCGGCGACACCTTCGGAAAACAGGTATTCGCGAAGGCCCAGGTCGTCGAGCGTCGCCTCTTCGAGGCGATATAGATCGATGTGATAGAGCGGGAAGCGGCCGTGATGCTCCTGGATCATCGTGAAGGTGGGGCTCAGGATGTCCTCTTCGCGCAGGTTGAGTCCGCACGCGAGACCCTTGATAAAGCAGGTCTTGCCCGCGCCGAGATCGCCAATCAGGCCGAGCAGCTCTCCGCCTTCGAGAAGCGAGGCGAGCCGCCGTCCCCACGATTTGGTCTCGTGCGGCGAGCGGCTCTCGATCACCATCGTGACCGCGGTCGCGCCCAATTCTTCCGATTCTTCCACGGCATTAGCCATCGCGATTACTCAGTCACTAATATAGCGCCACTACCGCGTTAGTGCTTCCAGCGCCGCCGGCAGCTCGTCAATCACGTCGCCGGCGATATAGCCAACGCGCCCCATCCGCGCCGCGACGCGATCCGCCGCGTAGCCGTGGAGAAAAACGCCGAGCGCGAGCGCGTCGATCGGGCGCATCTTCTGCCCCAGCAGCGCGCCGACGATTCCCGACAGCGCGTCACCGATGCCGGGCGTGGACATTCCGGAATTGCCGGTCGAGTTGATATAGACGTCGCCGTCGGGAGAGGCGAT
>Ga0208079_1000190_pt1 | contig 35391 bp, 29 predicted proteins | sample NGESurdeep092012_5_FD_184474 | JGI IMG/M metagenome (GOLD analysis project Ga0208079, IMG submission 184474) | Arctic peat soil microbial communities from Barrow, Alaska - NGEE Surface sample 210-2 deep-092012 (SPAdes) | ecosystem: Environmental > Terrestrial > Soil > Wetlands > Peat ... | reverse complement strand
TTCTAGAAGCCGCCGCCGTTGGTCCCCAGCTGCTTGATGGCCTCCTGGGACGCGACGGGCCCGCCCGTGATGGTTTGGTGGACGCCGGTCAACGTGTTGGCGACAGTGCCGGGGGAGAAGCTCTGTACCGCGCCGGCCGCGATCAGGGCGATGGCCCCCACGACCGCCAGCGGGAGCAGGATGCGCAGGCAGCCCCGGACCAGGTCGACCCAGAAGTTGCCGATCCGGTCGGTGCGGGAACGGATGAACCCGCGGATCAGCGCCACCGCGACGGCCATGCCCACCGCCGCAGAGGTGAAGTTCTCCACGGCAAGGCCGGCCATCTGCGCCAGGTGCCCCATGGTCGACTCACCGGAGTAGTTCTGCCAGTTGGTGTTGGTCAGGAACGACGCAGCCGTGTTGAACGACAGGGCTGGTGGGACTCCGGGGAAACCCAGGCTCCACGGTAGGTGGGCCTGGAGCCGCAACAGGCCATACAGGAACAGCATGCTCACTGCGGAGAACGCGAGTAGTGAGCGGGCGTAGACCGGCCAGCGCTGGTCGGCTTTCGGGTCCACGCCCATCACCTTGTACAGCCCCAGCTCGATGCCGGAGTCGTGCTCGCTGGTGTAGGCCCGGGCCATGTAGGCGCCCAGCGGCCGGTAGCAGGCGGCGAGGGCAGCGATCAGCAGGGCGACCTGCAACAGGCCGGCGGTGGTGTCGGACATCTCAGAAACGCTCCGGGAACAAAAGGGCCGCCACAAGGCAGCCAAGCAGCAGGACGGACACGACCAGTCCCGCAGCGTTCTGTGCGCTCACAGCCGCTCGACCCCCTTGACGATCAGTGCGGCGAGCGCGAAGAACGCTCCGGTGAGGATCACGAAGAGGAGATCGGACATTTTCGTTGCACTCCAGTCATCAGGTGGCTTGACGGCGTCCACGAGGGAAGTCTCTTGGCAAAATGGGGCTGCGTCGACGTATTGACGGGTTCTTAACGCGAATCGTGCGGATCCATGACGCCTGCCCGGTCTGCGTCCGCGGTCGGGACGGGAAGTCGGCCACACGCTCGTCAAGGCCTTGACCGCGCGCTGCACAGCGCGTCGGCCTCTGCGGCCCCACAGGGCATCTTTGAGCCCCTGAGGTCGGGCACGTGACACCTCGGGCTGGGCACGGTTGAGGTGTCGCCGCGAAAAGAGGCGCTCGTCTTGAGGCTCACGGTCATCGTGGCCTTCTTCGGATCGACTTGGTAGGTCTTCCGAAGGATTGCGCGATGGCCGTCCCACGTCTGCACGACACGCTCAGCGACGGGACAACGACGTCTGTGCTCTCCTGCGGCCGACTCGAGGCCGGGCCAGCCGTTCGCAGGCTTCTTGTGAATTCCGCTCAGGATTGCCGGCCCCGCCGCAGGGCTTGCTAGCTGTTCGAGGGTCCCAGCTCGTCAGGGCGCGTGGCAAGGTCAAGTGCAGCGTAGGTCGCCAGGCTGGGTCCCCGCGTTGCCTGCAGGTCGCGAGCCCCCGTCTCCGCGTCGCGCATAACGCGCAGGATGTTGCCTCCGGCCAGCTTGGTCAGGTCCTGGTAGGACCAGCCACGGTCGGCAAGGGCGACGAAAAGCCGGGGGTAGCCGCTGACGTCCTCGAGCCCGATCGGCAGATCCTCGGTGCCGTCGTAGTCGCCCCCGATACCGACATGGTCGACGCCGGCCACCTCGCGCACGTGTTCGATGTGGGCAACGACCTGGTCGATCGTGGCGGTGGGCTTGGTGTGCTTCTTGCGGTAGGTGGCCGCGAACTGGTCGAAGGCGATGTGGTCGGTCGGCGTGACGCCGGCCTCGAGAGCGGCCACCGAGGCCTCTTTGCGCCACTGGCCGGCTGCCGGGGAGACAAAGTCGGGTACGAACGTGACCATGCAGACCCCGCCCTTTTCGCCCAAGGTCGTGAGCACATCGTCGGGGACGTTGCGGGTCATGTCGCAGACCACGCGGGCCGACGAGTGCGAGAACATCACCGGCACCTCGCTGACCGCCAACGCGTCACGCATGGTGTCGGCAGAGACGTGTGAGAGGTCCACGAGCATGCCGATGCGGTTCATCTCGTGCACCACCTCAACGCCAAAGGCGGACAGCCCGCCACACACCGGCTCGTCGGTGGCCGAGTCGGCCCAGGGGACGTTGTCGTTGTGCGTCAGCGTCAGGTAGCGAACCCCGAGCACATGCAGCATTCGCAACGCGGCCAGGGAACACCCGATCGAGTGTCCTCCCTCGGCCCCCATGAGTGAGGCGATGCGCCCCGAGGCGAAGACGGCCTCGAGCTCGTCGGCTGTGCGCGCGAAACCAAGATGGTCGCCATACCTGGCGACCATCTGGTGGCAGGCGTCGATCTGTTCAAGAGTCTGGACGACTGCAACGTCATCGGGCAGCGTGGAGGGCACCCAGACCGACCAGAACTGGGCGCCGACCCCGCCGGCGCGCAGCCGCGGCAAGTCCGTCTGTGTGCTGCCCAGACGGTGCGAGAGGTCCAGCTGGTCAAAGTCGTAGCCGGACTGCTGGCGGGCCTCCCACAGAAGATCGTTGTGCCCGTCGATCAGCGGGTGCCGGCGCAGAAGTTCGGTGACGCGGGCGAGGGTGTCTGGGGCAATGGTGTCGGGCGCGAGGTCGGGCATGCGGTCATTCAACAGCAGTCCACCTACGATAGAGACATGACGTCCCCGACTTCGAGCGCCACCGACGCTGCTCGGAGCGTGGCGTTGGTCACATTGGGATGCGCTCGCAACGAGGTCGACTCCGAGGAGCTCGCCGGCCGTCTGGCCGCTGAGGGCTGGCGGTTGGTCGATGACGCCGCTCAGGCTGACGTCGCGGTGATCAACACCTGCGGTTTCGTCCAGCAGGCCAAGAAGGACTCCATCGACGCACTCCTTGAGGCCTCCGAGCTCAAGGGTTCGGGACACACGCAGAAGGTCGTGGCCGTGGGTTGTCTGGCCGAGCGCTATGGCGAGCAGCTTGCCGCCGAGCTGCCCGAGGCTGACGCCGTGCTTGGGTTTGACTCCTACGCCGACATGTCGAGCCACCTCACCTCGATCCTGAACGGCAACAGGCCCGTCTCGCACGTCCCGTCGGACCGTCGGCGCTTGCTGCCGCTCTCGCCCGCCTCACGGCAGGCCTCCGCAGGGTTCGTGGCCCTGCCCGGGCACGGTAACGGTGCTTGCGAGGCGCCGGCGAGCACATCCACGGCACCCCAGACGGCCCAGGGACCCGCACCGGCAAGCGGTCCGCGCGTCATCCGCGCACGTCTAGATGGCCGGCCGTGGGCGCCGCTGAAGATCGCCAGTGGCTGTGACCGACGCTGTGCCTTCTGCGCGATCCCGATGTTCCGTGGTTCCTTTGTGTCGAGGCGACCCGCCGACGTCCTGACCGAAGCCCGTTGGCTCGGCGAGCACGACGTCAAGGAGATCTTCCTGGTCAGCGAGAACTCCACGTCCTACGGCAAGGACCTCGGGGACCTGAGCCTTCTGCAGACGATGTTGCCTGAGATCGCCAAGGTTGACGGGATCGAGCGCGTCCGGGTGTCCTACCTTCAACCCGCCGAGATCCGGATGGACCTGCTCGACGTCATGGCCTCCACGCCGGGTGTCGTGCCCTACTTTGACATCTCCTTCCAGCACGCCTCAGAGCAGCTCTTGCGCAAGATGCGGCGGTTCGGCTCGCCCCAGGCCTTCCTCGACCTGATCGGTCAAGTCCGTTCTCGCGCCCCGCTGGCTGGCATCCGCTCCAACGTCATCGTGGGGTTCCCAGGAGAGACGCAGCAGGACCTTGACGAGCTCGAGGCCTTCCTGACAGCTGCCCGTCTGGACGTGGTCGGGGTTTTCGGCTACTCCGACGAGGACGGGACCGAGGCCCAGACCCTTGCAGGCAAGCTGGACAGGCATGTCATCCACGAGCGTGTCGCGTATTTCACGACGTTGGTGGAGGAGCTCAACATCCAGCGCGCCGAGGAACGGATCGGCGAACGTGTGGAGGTTCTGGTCGACGGGATCGACGAAGACACCGACGAGCTGACCGGACGGGCAGCTCATCAGGGGCCGGACGTCGATGGCGCCACGATCCTTCGACTGCGCGCCGGTACCAAGGTCCCGGCTGTCGGGGCGATCATCGCCGCGGTGGTTCTCGACACCGAAGGCATCGACCTCGTCGCGGAACCCGAGTGATCCCCACCGGGGACGACACACACGTTCGGCCGCTGCCTCCGAGCGTATGGAACATCGCCAATGCGCTCACCATCTTGCGCATCGCTCTCGTGCCCGTCTTCGGGTGGTTCCTGCTGTACGACGACGGTCAGCGGACGAGCTACCGCCTGCTTGCCGCAGCCGTGTTCGTGGTCGCAACGGCGACCGACCGCATGGACGGCGACATCGCGCGGTCCAGGGGCTTGGTCACCGACTTCGGCAAGGTCAGTGACCCGATCGCAGACAAGGCCCTGATGGGGATGGCGCTGGTCGGTCTGTCGATCATCGATCTGCTGCCGTGGTGGATAACCGTGGTGGTCCTCGTCCGCGAGGTGGGCGTCACCGCCCTTCGGTTCCTGGTCATTCGGCACGGCGTCATGCCTGCCAGTCGCGGCGGCAAGGTCAAGACCGCACTTCAGGCGGTCGCGATCCTGCTCTTCATCTTGCCGCTGAGCAGTCTCTGGCACAGCATCGCCGTGGTGGTGATGGCGTTGGCGGTCGTCGTGACCGTGGCCACTGGCGTCGACTATGTGCTGCAGGCGCAAACGCTGCGCAACACCAGCCCCCGTGCGCAGGCAAAGCGCGAGCGCCGCGCGGCGGCCGCGGGCGAGGCAGCCACACGCGACGCTGCTGGGCGGCACTCAACGGAACCCGAGGCTTGAGCGTGGCGCCCACTACGGCTGCAGATCTGGTGGCCCGTCTGAGGGCGGCAGGAAAGACGGTGGCGGTTGCCGAGTCGCTTACCGGGGGCCTCGTCGCTGCAGCACTGACCGATATACCCGGCGCGTCGGTCGTCGTGCGTGGGGGAGTCCTCGCATACGCAACAGACGTAAAGGCCCACGTGCTCGGGGTTAACGAGGTGTTGCTGGCTCAGGTAGGAGCCGTGGATGCCGACGTCGCCGAGCAGATGGCCAGCGGGGTGCGCTCGCTGATGGGCGCCACGTACGGCCTGGCTACCACGGGTGTGGCGGGGCCGGATCGGGTCGACGGCAAACCTGTGGGCACGGTCTACGTCGCCGTGGTCGGGCCAGGTTCCTCACGGGTCAAAGCACTGAGCCTTTCGGGGGATCGCGGGGATATCCGGGCCGACAGCGTGCTGGCCGCCCTGACGCTGCTGGCCGAGGAGCTTGGTGCCCAGGTCAGGGAAGATCCTCCCACCGTGCACTGTTGACCCAAGCTATGGAACCCAACCGTCAATCCGGGGGGCGAACTGTCTGGCATGGGGGGTACCGTTGTTCTTAACAGACTGTTGATCGAACCGCTATTTGGGGAGGCGTCATGATTGTGCTTCGTCGAGAGGTCGGTGACGTTCTCCGCGGCCACCGCCAGGCGCAGGGGCGTACATTGCGTGAGATCTCGGCGTCGGCTGCGGTCTCGCTCGGTTATCTGAGCGAGGTTGAGCGCGGTGAGAAGGAAGCCTCCTCGGAGTTGCTTGCGTCGATCTGTGCCGCTCTCCACCTGCCCATGTCCCAGATGCTCAGCGACGTGTCGGACCGGGCTGCCAAGTCCGAAGCCATCAGTGCCTTGGCGACCTTGCCGATCTCTGGGCGCTCCGACACCCTGGTTCGCGCCTCCGCTGCCTGACCGACTCGGCAACCGAAAGACCGAGCTCAGCTTGGCTTCAGAAACCCAGCGCCACGTGCCTTGGCACAGCAGAGTCAGGCTTGCGAGACGCCCGAGCCGTGCCGACAGTTGAGCGCTGGGTTGCCCAGCACCAGCAGGGTTGTGTCTGTGCTGACCACGATGGCGTGCCAAATCATGGCAAGCGCGTTGAGACCACAGCGCACCCAAGCCAAGACAACCCTGCGTCGAGTTCGGAGCCGCTTCACGTGGTCGGTGCATCGGTATGATCGAGCACTGAGCCAGCGCATAGCGCGATCTCTTGCTGGCACCGTGCGGGCGGCCCTACCGTTCCACGGCACCCAAGGCCCCCGCGAAACGGCACAAAGGACGCGGCTTAACGAGGGCAAGAGTCATCACAGAACTTACCCGCTCACCTCTCCTTTGCTCAGCCATCGGCTGTGACAGAATGGACGAAACAATAGGAGGCGCAGTCGAATGGACCTTGACGCACTGCTGCTGGAGGCCGAGCCGAGCGTGCTGGACGAGGCGTACTCCGCCCTTCACCGCTCGCACGTCACCCACTACGAACTGGCGGGTGAGACCTTCACCCGCCAGGCGCTGACAGACCTATTCAGGCTTGTCGTGACCGCAATCCGAACGCGCGACCTCGCCGCGATGAGCGCCTACTCCGAAGGGATCGCAGTGGAGCGCTTCAACGAGGGTTACGACATCTCCGAAGTGCAGATGGCGTTCAACTCTCTGGAAGACGCGATGTGGCGGCGAGTGATCTCTGCGGAACCCCCAGGTGACCTTGCTGAGGCGATCGGCTTGCTGAGCACTGTCCTGGGCTTTGGCAAGGATGCCGTCGCGCGCAGGTACCTATCCCTGGCCTGTAACCGGCACGTCCCCACTCTCGACCTGTCTGCGTTGTTCGCGGGCGTGAGCTCGTGACTGACTACGCGAGCTGAGGCGCCTTCGAGCGGTCCCTACGTTCTGCCTTGAGCTGTCAACCATCCAGCGGATTGTCCTTATCCTGCCGCTCATCGCCAGCGCGGCAACCTCACCGCCCAGTTCCGCCGCGCCGTGGCGTGCTCGTACTGGCACACCACGGCGCGGCGCGCGCTCCACACTCTGGGGCGTGTCTGGCTGGCTGCTGGTTCTGCTGGTCCTAGCGCTGGCGCGACAGATCGCCGGGGGCCCGGCACGGCGCGTGGCCGAACTGGCGGCCGTGAGGAGCCGCGCCGACTCTCGGCCATTTCGGACTTGGGCTCAATTAGGCCAACTCGCGATCTAGCCTGATGTTTGGTCCGTCACGTCTTGGAGGTGCTCGCGTGAGTAGTGTGCCTGGAATCGACCCGGGACGTTCCGCCCAGCGGGCCCGGCTGTGGGGAGTGCGACAGTAGCGGCGGTTGGCTGTGGGGAGTGCGACAGTAGCGGCGGTTGGTGGTTCCATCTGCGCAGGTGCGCGCAGTGCGGTCACATCGGCTGCTGCGACCAGTCCCCCTCGCAGCATGCGACCCGGCACGCGCGCGAGCAGGACCATCAATGGATCCGTTCGTACGAGCCCGGCGAGGACTGGTTCTACAGCTATGCCGACCAGCAGCTCTACGAAGGGCCTGATCTTGCTCCGCCGCTGCACCACCCGGTCGAGCAGCCGACGCCGGGTCCCCACGGTCGGGTGCCGATTGACTGGGAGTTGCACCTGCACGAATGACGCAGCTGGCCGGCGATGAGTGGTTCGTCGCCGAAGGTGAACAGGGTGACCTGCGTTCCGCGACCTCGTGTTGCCAGTGGTCCCGTCACCGTCACCGTCACCGTCGCAGCCGGAGCCCCCGGGGCGTCGCATGGAACCCCGCTCCGGCCAGGGCGGTTGCCAGAGGATGGTCAGGGCGCAGGACCGAGGCACCGTCCGCCTTCTCGACGGTCAACTTGCCCAACGCCCCTTCTCGGACGGCCAGAGCCAGTGCATCGGCGGCGGATTGCAGCAACCCAGGCTCATCGGTCCAGGACAACAACGTCTTGCCGCCGCGCTCGACATACAGCGTGAGCGCACCATCGACGAGCACCACCAGTGCACCGGCCTTGCGACCAGGCTTGTGTCCCTGGCCAGGCCGCGGACTCGGCCCCGTCTTGGCGGCGAGCTTGAGCCTCGCGGGATCGCTCAGATCAGTGACCCGTGAGGGCCAGCCGAGCGCGGCGCCATAAGGATTCGCGGGGTCCGAGGCGGCGAGAACCAGCGCTGAGGGTGCCCTGTCGTGGCCTCGCGCACCCGAACGTTCGAGTTCGCCCGGCAGCGGCCGGCTCGCGGCGCGTAGTCGGTCAACGGCGCCAGTGGTTGCGAACTGGGCTGCCCCCAGACCCTCGACAAAGTACCCGCGCCGCACCCGCCCGGACTCCTCCGCGGCAGCCAACACCCGGTAGACGCCGGCGAAACCGCCCGAGACCCCTTCTGCGACAACGGAACCCCGGGTCAGGACGCCGTAGCGATCCAGGAGCACCTCGGCCGTGGCGTAGGAGCGAACGGTGGCATCAGGCTCGATGGGTGGCAGCAGCGACCATCGACCGGCCGCCGTGGAAGGTCCAGTGCGGGGCGGCACCGAGCCCCTCCCGGTGGAGAGCCGTCGACCGGACAGCGCGCCGAGGCTACCTCCTGTTGAGGAGTACCGGGCTGAACGTGGGGCAGTGCGCCGTGGCTTGTGCGCTGTACGCCCGCCCATCAGCAGTGCCCGCAGAGGGGCGAGAGTGTCGTTGGTGATGCGCCCCGCCCAGATCAGCTCCCACAGAATGTGCGTGAGCGCTTCGTCATCGCTGCTGGCGACCGCCTCCGAGAGAGTGCGGAAGAAGAATGCGCCGCCGCCGCCCAGGGCGTCCAGCACCTCGCAATGTCGCTCGGAGAGGTCAAGGTCCAGAGCCGGTGCTGCCAGGGTCAGGTGTGCGCTTTCAGCCAGGTGCAGCGAGACCCATCCATCGTCGCCGGGCAGTGCGCTGTGCCCACGCCAGATCACCTCGCCGCTGGTCGTGAGCTCGTCCAGCAGAGCCGGGCCGTACGCCGCTACCCGGCTGGGCAGCACCAGCGCTTCCAGTGCGCTGGCCGGTACCACCGCTCCGGCCAACTGTTCAACGGCACGAAGGACGCCCTCGCTGCCGCGCATACCCGCGCCAACTCCTTGCCAGGAAGGAAGGAAGCGCGCCAGATCGACGGCCGCAACGGGCTCGACCTCGGCGCGAAGAGCTGCCAGCGAGCGCCGACGAAGGGTGCGCAGCACCTGCGCGTCGCAGAAGTCGTTGCCATGGACTCCGCCCCCAGACTCAATCGGTCGCAGCTCACCCTCGACGACCCGGCCAGTGGCCACGAGCCGGCGCAGAACGTCCGCCACGACGGCCATGCCCAGGCCGAACCAGTCGGCGACGTCTCGAGCAGTGAAGGGGCCATGTGTCCGGGCGTATCGCGCGACCAGATCGCCCAACGGGTCAGGGACCGGCTCGACGAAGACCTGGGGCACGCCAACCGGCAGGGCTACCCCCAGGGCGTCACGCAGTCGCCCCGAGTCCTCGATGGCGGCCCAGCGCTCATCGCCTGCAATGCGCACCCGGATCAGCCGCCGCTCACTTTCGAGATCGACCAGCCAGGCCGAGACGTCCAGAGCGGTAGACCCCTCGACGCAGCGCTCGAGTATGCCCTGATGGGGCTGAGCCCCCAGCACACGGACGAGATCTGCGACATCCTCCATGCCCCGGCAACGCCGTCCCAGTGCCAGTCGCTGTAGCTCGGACTCGGTCAGCGCCAAGGCGGCAGGGTCGAGCAAGTCGCGCAGTGCCGCGCCCTCACCACGCCCGAGCAGTTCGGCCAGCAGCGTGGGGTCCAGCGACAGGGCGGCCGCACGGCGCTCGGCCAGCGGGGAGTCTCCCTCGTACAGGAATTGCGCGACGTAGCCAAACATCAGGCTCCGGGCGAACGGGGACGGCGTCGCGGTCTCGACTGCGACCAGACGCACCGTGCGAGACGCGATCTCGCGCATCAGCGCGCTCAGACCCGGCACGTCGAACACGTCCTGAACGCACTCACGCACTGTCTCCAGGATGATGGGGAAGGAAGCGTACTGGCTTGCCACGGTGAGCAACTGCGCGGATCGCTGGCGTTGCTGCCAGAGAGCCTGACGGCGATCGGGACGGCGACGCGGCAGCAGCAGCGCGCGCGCAGCGCACTCGCGAAAACGCGCTGCGAACAGCGCAGATCCGCCGATCTCGGTGGTGACCAGGTCGTGTACTTCATCTGCATCCAGTGCGATCAGGGACATCAGCTCGTTCCCCAGACTGGTCGACCCTGTACCCGTCGATCCCTGACCAGCTGAAGCGTTGTCGGTCGTGGCAGAGTCTGTGTCGAACTCGATGTCTGGCAGCCGGAACACGATGCCGTCATCACCATGCATGGCCTGCACGTCCACACCGAAGCGCTCACGCATCCTGGCGGCGACGCACAGCGCCCATGGGGCATGTACCTGCGCCCCGAAGGGGGAGAGCACGGCCACCCGCCAGTCGCCGATCTCGTCTCGGAACCGCTCGACCACGATCGTGCGGTCATCGGGGACGTGTCGGGTGGCCTCACGCTGTTCGTCCAGGTACGTGAGCAGATTGTCCGCCGCCCAGGCATCCAGGCCGGTTGCGGTCACCCTGGCCCGCGCCTTGTCAGGATTGAGCGCGCCGAGCTGGCGCACAAACTCGCCTACGGCACGTCCGAGCTCGGCTGGGCGGCCGAGTGAGTCTCCCTTCCAGAACGGCAGCTTGCCGGGCTGACCAGGTGCCGGAGTTACCAGCACCTTGTCGTGGGTGATCTCCTCGATCCGCCACGACGATGTACCCAGGGTGAACACGTCACCGACCCGCGACTCGTACACCATCTCCTCGTCGAGCTCGCCCACACGCCGCCCGTTGCCCTTGCCAGCGGCAAGGAATACGGCATACAGGCCGCGATCCGGGATCGTTCCTCCGCTGGTTACTGCCAGCCGCTGCGCCCCGGGGCGTCCGCTGAGCGTGCCCGTCACCCGGTCCCAGACCAGGCGCGGTCGAAGCTCGGCGAACTCATCGCTCGGGTAACGGCCGGACAGCATGTCCAGTACGGACTCCAGGATGGATCGCGGCAGCGCGAGGAAGGGAGTTGCCTTACGTACCAGCGTCTCCAGGTCATCAACGGCCCAGTCGTCCATTGCGCACATGGCGACAATCTGCTGGGCCAGGACGTCGACCGGGTTCGCCGGTACGTGCAGCGACTCAATCGCGCCCTGGCGCATCCGGTCCACGACCACGGCGGTCTGGACGAGGTCTCCGCGGAACTTCGGGAAGACCACTCCGCGAGACACAGCTCCTACTTGGTGACCCGCGCGACCGACCCGTTGCAGCCCGCTGGCCACGCTCGGCGGCGACTCCACCTGGATGACAAGGTCTATCGCACCCATGTCGATGCCGAGCTCCAGGGAGCTGGTGGCCACGACCGCGGGCAGACGGCCTGCCTTGAGGTCGTCCTCAATCAGGGCTCGCTGCTCTTTGCTGACCGAGCCATGATGTGCGCGGGCCAGCACTCCTGGGGCGCCCATGGACGTGCCAGCCTGTGCCATCAGCTGAGCCGGCGTGCGGAAACTGCCGGTAGTCCGGCTTGTCGCCATGGCGCTGACTATGGTGTCCGGGTCCTCTTCCACCCCAAGGGACTCGACCTCGAGCCGCTCCTGCCAGATCTCGTTGAGTCGAGCGGTGAGGCGCTCGGCCTGACGGCGGGAGTTAGCGAATACCAGCGTTGAGCGATGTTGGGCGACCAGGTCAACGATGCGGTCCTCGACGTGTGGCCAAATCGAGGCGCTCCGCTGCGGACCTTCGGCCGAACCGCCGCGATCTGGCGCCGCCTCACCCAGGGCCGACATGTCAGGGATGGGCACGACCACCTGGAGGTCCCACCGTTTGGTCGACGAGGGCTGCACCACGGTGACCGGTCGACCCCCCGAGAGGAAGCGTGAGATCTCCTCGACCGGACGCACCGTGGCGGACAGGCCCACTCGCTGCGCGGGCTTGTCCAGCAGGGCATCCAGCCGCTCAAGGCTCAGGGTCAGGTGCGCGCCACGCTTGGTGCCGGCCACGGCATGGATCTCGTCCAGGATGACGGTCTCGATGCCGGCGAGGGACTCGCGCGCCTTTGAGGTCAGGATCAGGAAGAGGGACTCCGGGGTGGTAATGAGGACGTCGGCGGGGCGGCGGGCGAAGAGCCTGCGGTCAGCCGCCGACGTGTCGCCGGATCGGACTGCGACGCTCACTTCGGGTTTTGGAAGGCCCAGTCGGGCGGCGGCGTGACCGATGCCGACCAAGGGAGAGCGCAGGTTGCGCTCGACATCCACGGCCAGAGCTTTCATCGGTGAGACGTAGAGGACGCGGCACCTGCGCAGCGGTTCGGCCGGCGGCGGAGTCGTGGCCAGGCGGTCCAGCGCCCACAGGAACGCCGAGAGCGTCTTGCCGGAGCCGGTCGGGGCCACCACAAGAGTGTGGGCCCCGGAGCTGATGGCTTCCCAGGCGCCGGCCTGTGCGGCGGTGGGCTCGGCAAAGGTCCCCCCGAACCAGTCTCGGGTCGCGGGAGAGAATCGAGCCAGCACCTCAGAACTCATCGTCCACCCAGCCTGCCATCTCCGAGCGACAACGGGCATCCTGAGGCACCCTGGCCCAGCCGAAGGGGCGGCAACTGTGGCAACTGTGGCCCATCGCCTCGCGCGCGCCGCTAGGACTGCGACCGGTGGCGGAAGGTTCCGGCAGATCTGACCTATCCGGGGCAGACTGACGGCGTGATCCCCTCAGTCGAGACGGCGAGTCCACCAGTTCGGCACCGCGGCCCAGAGGTGCTGGCGGTGCTTGGCGTCTCTTTGGGGATGTCTGGGGTCTACGCCCTGCTGGACTATCTCAAGGCCGAGCTGACCGTCAGGGGCGGTATCTCGGCGACCACAGCCACGGTCGCCTCCGGTGCTCGAACTGCTCACATGTGGCTCGACATCGCCTACGACGTCACGGGCGTCGTCCAGGGGCTCATGCCGGTCCTGCTGGTCCTGGTGCTGCTCTCGCGTGACCCGGGGACCGCTGGTTTCGGGATCGGTCTCCACCGTCGACCCAGCCGCAGAGATCTGCGCCAGGGTGTCGGCTTCGCCGCGGTGATCGGCATCCCGGGCCTGGTTCTGGTCTGGGCCGCCCACCAGCTCGGCGTGAGCGCCAACCTGGCCGTCGTGGACGTCTCGGACACGTGGTACCGCGTGCCGCTCCTCCTGCTCCAGGCTGCCCAGAACGGGGTGCTGGAGGAGATTGTCGTGGTCGGTTACCTGCTGACCCGCCTGCGACAGCTGGGCTGGTCGAACGGTCGAGCCCTTGGGGCGAGCGCGGTGCTGCGGGGAAGCTACCACCTGTACCAAGGGCTCGGCGGATTCGTTGGCAACTTCGTCATGGGGCTCATCTTCGCGTGGTGGTTCCAACGCACCCGCCGCATCCTGCCGCTGGTCGTGGCCCACGTGCTGCTCGACGTATCTGCCTTTCTGGGCTTCGTCTACCTGCGCCAGCACCTCAGCTGGATCTGAGCCGTTATGCGAGACTCGCCGAATGCGGATTAGCGATTTCTGGCGGCTGATGGACGACGAGTTCGGTGCCGCCTACGCGCACTCCCTGGCGCGTGACCACGTCCTGGGAGTACTGGACAACCGCACACCCCTGGAGGCGCTCGAGTCCGGGGTCAAGCTGCGTGAGGTCTGGTTGGCCCTGTGTGCCGACATGGACGTGCCGAGGGAACGCTGGCTGGGCAAGGAGCTGAGGGGTCCCACGAAGAGGGGTTGATTCTCCGTCGACGCGAAGGGATAGCGTTTGTCCTGTGACTGACCCGGACCCCGATCTCCTGCTTCAGGCAACCGGCTTGTCCAAGAGGTTCGGCGGTTTCACGGCTGTAGACGGTATCGACTTCGCAGTGGAGCGGGGCGAGTCGTTCGGCTTCCTGGGACCCAACGGCGCCGGCAAGTCCTCGACGATGAAGATGGTCGGCTGTGTGTCGCCGGTGTCCGGCGGCGAGCTGCGAGTCTTCGGACAGGACCCGGCCACTCATGGCCCGCAGATCAGGGCGCGTCTGGGCGTCGTTCCCCAGAAGGACACTCTCGACGAAGAACTGTCAGTTGAGGAGAACCTCTGGATCTATGGCCGTTACTTCGGCCTTTCCCAGCGGGAGGTTCGAGCTCGCACAACGGAACTGCTCGACTTCGCGCAGCTCACGGACCGGGCCAAGTCCCCGGTCGAGCCGCTCTCTGGTGGCATGAAGCGACGGCTGACGATTGCCCGCTCGCTGATCAGCCGCCCTGAGATCCTGCTCTTGGACGAGCCCACCACCGGGCTCGATCCCCAGGCGCGTCACGTCCTGTGGGACAGGCTGTTCCGGCTCAAGCGCTCTGGTGTGACCCTGGTCCTGACAACGCACTACATGGACGAAGCCGAGCAGTTGTGCGACCGCCTCGTCGTCATGGATCATGGCAAGATCGTGGCGCACGGATCACCGCGCTCGCTGATCACCCAGTACTCCACGCGCGAGGTTCTCGAGCTGCGTTTCGACACCGACGATCATGCCGAGCATGGCGAAGCGATCGCTGGGATCGGCGAGCGCATCGAGGTCCTGCCCGACCGGCTGTTGGTCTACACCAAGGACGGCGACGCCGCTGCCGCAGAGGTTCACCTGCGGGGTGTCCGGCCTCTGTCGGCACTGGTGCGCCGCTCGACCCTGGAGGACGTATTCCTGCACCTGACCGGGCGAACATTGGTGGATTGATGAGCGCATCGGTCAGCACCACAGCCGCCTCGCCGAGGCCTGCTCCCTGGCGACCTGTCTTCGGGTCCTGGTTCACCGCGTACAAGCGCACGTGGCGGGGGAGCATCTTCGGCCGGTTCCTGTCTCCCCTGATGTTCCTGTTGTCCCTGGGCCTTGGCTTGGGCAGCCTCGTCGACAAGTCCGCAGGGGGCGTCGACGGGGTGCCGTATCTGCAGTTCGTGGTGCCGGGAATCCTTGCGGCCCAGTCGATGTGGGTGGCAATGGGAGAGTCGACCTACCCGGTCATGGGGGCGATCCGCTGGAACGCGAAATATCACGCGATGCTCGCCACGCCGGTGGGCATCGACGACGTCCTGCTCGGCCATCTGATCTACGTCGCGATGCAGATCGCAGGTGCGACGGCCATCTTCATCGCGGTGGCGGCGCTATTTGGGTCGTTCAGCTCGTGGTGGGTGCTGCTGTGCCTGCCGATCACCGTCCTGACCGGGATGGCCTTTGCCGTACCGGTCTTCGCATTCTCGGCCAAACAGGAGACCGACAGCGGCTTCAACATCCTGTTCCGCTTCATCATGACGCCGCTGTTCCTGTTCTCCGGCATCTTCTTCCCAGTCAGCCAGCTGCCGGCTCCCATGCGGCCGGTAGCGTGGGCCATGCCACTGTGGCACGGCGTCGAGGCCAACCGCTCCTTGGCCCTCGGATCGCCTGACCTCTTAGGCGTTGCGGGCCATACGACATACTTGTTGGTCGTGATCGCCGTCGGCGGGTGGCTTGCACGCCGCGCCTTCATCCGGAGGCTGGTCGCATGACGTCTGCGGCCCAGGCGCCTGCGGCACCCACCAAGGGGCTCGCCTCGCGCGTGGCGAGAATCCTGCCGATGCCCGCAGGCGCGGGGATGGCACGTATCTTGGTCGAGCGCAACATCATGAGCTATCGACACGCATGGGTCGCCCTGGTCACGGGGTTCGCCGAGCCGGTGTTCTACCTGTTCTCCCTCGGGATCGGGCTTGGCTCGCTGGTCAAGGTGGTGACCAGCGACAGCGGTCAGACAGTGCCGTACGCCTATTTCGTTGCACCTGCCCTGTTGGCCGCCTCGGCCATGAACGGCGCGGTCTTCGACTCGACCTTCAACGTCTTCTTCAAGCTTAAGTTCGCCAAGCTCTACGACTCGGTGCTGGCCACCCCATTGGGACCGCGCGACGTGGCGCTGGGCGAGATCAGCTGGTCGCTGATCCGCGGGGCTCTGTATGCCACAGCGTTCCTCGTGGTCGCGTGGCTCGTCGGGACCGTGCACTCCTGGTGGGCGTTGCTCGCGCTGCCGGCCGCCACGCTCATCGGCTTCGCGTTCTCGGCGGTCGGCATGTTCGGTACGACCTTCATGCGCTCATGGGTGGACTTCGACTACGTCACCTTGGCGATCCAGCCGATGTTCCTGTTCTCTGCGACGTTCTTTCCGCTGTCGACCTACCCGGGCGCCGTTCAGTGGTTCGTGCAGGCCACGCCGCTGTATCAGGGCGTGGCCCTCGAGCGCGGGCTGATGCTGGGCGAGGTGGGCCCCGGGCTGCTCGTTCACGTGGCCTACCTTGCGGTTCTGGGGCTCCTGGGGCTGGTCGCGGCTGCTCGTCGGCTTGAGCGGCTGCTCCTGTCGTGAGAGCTGCGGGCCGGGGCGAGCTTGGGGTCAGGATCGCGGCGTGTCCCGCTTCCGTCAGGACCGAATCGAACATCTGTTCGGGTAATGTTTTCCCCATGGGTTGCCCCGGCTGTCCCACCGTCTACAGGTCTGTGCCTGATGGGCGTGGCTGTCGGTGGTCGCTCGTATCGTCTGACTCGACACGAGATGCTTCCCGCATGGGTGTCGGTCGAAGGTAGACGGCGGACTCCTATACAGAAATGGCAGGTGAGGGACATGGCTGGAGCAGATCGCGCGAAGTCGCTGGATGCAGTGATGGCGCAGATCGAGAAGGCACACGGCAAGGGCGCAGTGATGCGGCTCGGCGACGAGGTTCGCGTCCCCATCGACGTCATTCCCACAGGGTCCATCGCCCTGGACGTTGCCCTGGGCATCGGCGGGCTGCCCCGCGGGCGAGTCGTCGAGATCTACGGTCCGGAGAGCTCGGGCAAGACGACAGTGGCCCTGCACGCTGTGGCGAACGCACAGAAGGCCGGCGGTATCGCGGCATTCATCGATGCCGAGCACGCTCTGGACCCTGACTACGCCCAGAAACTCGGCGTCGATACGGACGCCCTGCTTGTCAGCCAGCCAGACACCGGCGAGCAGGCGCTCGAGATCGCTGACATGCTGATCCGCTCCGGGGCCATCGATATCATCGTGATCGACTCGGTTGCGGCGCTCGTTCCTCGCGCCGAGATCGAGGGCGAGATGGGCGATAGCCACGTGGGTCTGCAGGCGCGACTGATGTCCCAGGCCCTGCGCAAGCTCACCGGGACGATCAGCAGCACTAACACAACGATGATCTTCATCAACCAGCTACGCGAAAAAATCGGAGTGATGTTTGGGTGTTTTTCGTACGACACCCGGGTGACCCTAGCTGACGGTTCAACGGAGAAGATTGGCAAGATCGTCAGCCAGAAGCTGCCTGTCGAGGTGCGCACCTATGACGTCGAGCTCAACCAGGTCGTGAACCGTCCTGTCACCAACTGGTTCGACAACGGGGTGGCCGAGCATTTCCTGCAGTTCACCGTGGAGAAGTCCGGCGCCAATGGTCGCTCGCAGTTCGCCGTGACGGACAACCACCTGATCCGTACTCCCGGGGGATGGCGGGAGGCTGGCGAGCTCATGGTGGGGGACAGGGTGCTAGCCAACGAAACGGCCCGGCTGAGCGACCAGCAGTGGCAGCTTGTGTTGGGCGGCATCATGGGCGACGCCCATCTGGTGAACCTGCGCGATCGCCACGGTGTGCGCTTCCGGATGGGACATGGCGACAATCAGGTCGAGTACCTGGACTGGAAGGCATCACTGTTCGGTAACATCGGTCAGAGCCGCCATGTCAACGTCAATGGTGCTGCGTTTGTCGACCTGTCGCCTTTGTCCGAGCTCGGCGAGCTTTGCGACGTCGTCTACTGGGGTGACGGGAACCAGCACTTGACCGACGACTACTTCAAGTCATTGAGCCCCTTGGCTCTGGCCATCTGGTTCATGGACGTCGGCTCGTTCAGCGAGCGCTCCACGGGACTGCGGCAACGTACCGCGGGCGACGGTGATCGGGTCGAGTTCTGCGTTGAGGCGATGAGCGAGGCGAGCCGTGTGCGACTCGCCGACTATCTGCGCGACGTCCACGCTATTGACAGCAGGCTCTCGATCCGTGGCGCCGCCAAGAAGGCCATGCTGACGATGACGACTGCTGGAAGCAGTAGATTCCTGGAGCTGGTGGCGCCCCATGTCCACCCGTGCATGGACGACAAGCTGTTCCCAGGGCTGCGTGGGCAGTTTGGGCTGCTACCTCAGTTCGTCGAGCAGAGCCAAGTGCTCGTCCCGGCACGGGTGCTTTCGGTAAAGACCAAGCCGGAAACGCGTTCCGGGCATCGGTTCGACATCGAGGTGGCCGGCACGCACAACTACTTCGTCGACGGTGTCATGGTGCACAACAGCCCCGAGACCACCACCGGTGGCAAGGCGCTGAAGTTCTATGCCTCGGTGCGGCTGGATGTCCGCCGCATCGAGACACTCAAGGACGGCACCGACCCGGTGGGCAACCGCACTCGCGTCAAGGTCGTCAAGAACAAGGTCGCCCCACCGTTCAAACAGGCCGAGTTCGACATCATCTACGGGTTCGGCATCTCCCGTGAGGGCGGGTTGATCGACATGGGTGTCGAGCATGGTTTCGTGCGCAAAGCCGGTGCCTGGTACACCTACGAGGGCGATCAGCTGGGGCAGGGCAAGGAGAACGCACGGTCGTTCCTGAAGGACAACCCTGACCTTTCCGATGAGCTGGAGAAGAAGATCAAGGAGAAGCTCGGCATCGGTCCGCGGGTTGATCAGAAGGCTGAACCGATCGCCGCTGTGCCGCTCAAGGCCGGGCCGTCGATCAAGTCCGTCCCGATCAAGGCTGGGCCGTCCATCAGGCACGGATCAGCCAAGGACCGGCTGGTCAGGGACGTCCCGATCGAGGCTGTCCCCATCAAGGACCTGCCCGTCAAAGACGTACCGGTCGACTTCTGATCTGGCCAGCGATGGGGACGCAGGACGAGGCTGCGCCCGCAGCGGCCGCTCTGGGCGGCCCTCGCGCACTCTCTGGGCCCAGCGGTCCGGTTCCCGATGTCCAGAGTGACGGCAGCGAGCCGGATCCGCACGAGGTGGCACGACAAATTGTGCTGCGCCAACTGGCCATGGCACCTCGCAGCCGCGCCGAGCTGGCCCAGAAGCTCGCGCAGCGCGGATGTGCCGCTGAAGTCGTGGCGACCGTTCTTGACCGGATGACCCAGGTCGGCTTGGTTGACGACGAGGCCTATGCACAGATGCTCGTGCGTTCCCAACAGGCCGCACGTGGTCTGGCCAAGGGTGCCCTTGCCCGCGCGCTACGAGCCAAGGGCATCGAAAACCACCTGGCCGATGAAGCGCTGGCCTCCATCTCCGATGAGGATGAACGTGATCGGGCTCGCGCTCTGGTGGGCAAGAAGCTACGGGCGATGCACGGGATGGGCATCGAGGTGCAAACGCGACGGCTGGCCGGCATGCTGGCGCGCAAAGGTTACTCCGCCAGTGTTACCCACGCCGTGATCCGTGAGGCCATCGCGGATGCGCCCGAATACCTGCCTGACTGAACGCGTGCTCACTAATAGTCAAGGCTCGTTGTGCGGTAGGTGAGGTCGGCACATCACCGCGAAGGTGGGTCCGATTCGGACTGTGCCGTTCCAGGTGGACGTGACTTCTGTAACGTTCGCGGACGTTGACCCGGCGAGAGTTGCCTGCCACGTCGGTCGCTGGTGAGTGCTTGCCATGCAGTCATGGCCGTTGTCTGTGTCCTTGGGTCTGCTCGCGATTCGGCGACCATCGCACCTGCCTGAGACGTGAGCACGGACGGCTGCCAGCCCGGCTCCGCACGCATTCAGCCCGCGGTGAGGCCCTCGGCGGCGTGAGGCTGGTCGAATTAGGTCGTTTCGCGGTCTTGACATCTAGTCCGTTCAGTCGAAAGCCGTGGCCTGTCTGGCCCAGTTCGGGGCGATCCCACTGCGGGCGCCCCGGAGCAGATGTCAGCGTTTGTTGCAACGGCCCAAGGTCGGGTGAGTCGGGTTGGTCACAAGCCGCAGCCCTGGAACAGACGCAGCGGCCATCCTCGCAGGCTCAGTTCCCAGTGGGGGCTTGGGGAGTCGTTGGAAGGACATCGCGTGATCGGAATGAGACGGGTTGGCCACGCAGGCATCGTCTGTGCGCTACCCATTCTTGCGCTGCTGGTGCCTCAAGCCGCCTATGCAACGACCAATCTCGCCGCTGGTGCCATCAGCGTGCCGGGTGCCTCGAGTCCGGCCAAGCCTGCGCCAGCAGTGCCGGGATCTACCCGATTCGTGTCCTACAACGGTGTGCGGCTCACCGTGCCGGCGGCCTGGCCGGTGATCGACCTACGGCTGCATCCCAGCGCGTGCGTCCGCCTTGACCAGGGCGCACTCTATCTCGGGTCGCCGGGCCCACAGTCGGATTGTCCCGCACACGCGGTCGGGCGCGCCGACACCGTCTGGCTGAAGCCGGCTTCGGCCGGGCAGATCGAGCCGATGACCTCCCAGCTTGCGACAGTGGGCGCTCTTGCCGCACGAGTCAGTGTCGACTCGGTCAGCCATGACAGGCAGGCGCAGCTCGTCGCTGAGGGCGTTGACCTGGAGGCGACATGGGGAGCGGACATCTCGTCGATCGACCGGGTTCTTGCCTCAGCGGTGAGGTCGTCCGACTCGACCACCACGGCGCCGACGGTCCCTTCGCTGGCCGCGGCCTCATTGCCGGCAGCCACGACACGTAGCGGCAGTGCGCCCGCCGCGTCGCAGCCCGCCTCCCCCGCCGCGGTCTCGCCCATGATCGCTGGGGCCACGTTCAACGGCATGGCATTTGACACCTGCGCAGCGCCGTCGGCATCGACCATGCGCGCGTGGCTCCACTCGCCTTATCGTGCAGCAGGGATCTACATTGGCGGGTCGATGAGGGCGTGCGGCGACGGCAACCTCTCAGCCAGCTGGGTTGCTCAGGTGCACGCGATGGGATGGCGGCTGATACCGACTTATGTGGGGCCACAGGCTCCGTGCGTGAACCAGTCGGGACTGGACCCCATCTCCTCGGCATGGGCCTCTGCGCAGGGCAGCGCCAACGCCTATGACGCCGTCTTACATGCGAGGTATTTCGGCATGGGTCCAGGCACGCCGATCTACTACGACATGGAGGGGTACAGCCCTTCAGGTAGCTGCTCACGAACGGTCATGACCTTTATCTCCGCGTGGACGCGCGAGCTGCACCACCTGGGTTACAAGTCGGGCGCCTATGGCAACCCCGGGTCACTGATGACGGACATGTCGCGCTCGGTGGCCTCGCCGGGGTTCGCCCCGCCGGACAATGTCTGGTTCGCCCACTGGAATGGGCTTCGGAACACCTCGGACCAGAGCAGCTACCCAGGCTTTCAGGATAGTAAGTGGAGTCGGCGCCAGCGGGTGCATCAGTACGACGGCAATCTCTACCAGAGCTGGGGCGGCGCCGGTGTGAGCATTGACGCTGACTGGGTTAACGCCGCTGTCGCGGGCACCCCCGGTCCGGTGGCCAGGCCTCCGGCCGCGTCCCCTGCAACAACTCGGTACACGCCCTACAAGGGGGTTGTCCTGCGCCAGGGCTCGTCGGGAGCTGCAGTGGTCGTTCTTCAGCGAGCGATCGGGGCCACTGCCGATGGTGCCTTCGGACCCCTCACCCGAGCCGCCCTCGTGGCGTTCCAGAGGCATCAGAGGATCCCGGCCAACGGCATCACCTACCGCCAGGTGTGGAACCGCCTTGAGGCACGGGACTACCCCCTGATCGCCTACCGAGGGCTCACGCTGAGGCAGGGCTCCACCGGCGCCGTCGTCGTGGCCCTACATCGAGCGCTGCGAATGACGCCCACTGGAGTCTTCGGGCCGGCCACGACGGCTTCGGTCAAAGCCATCCAGGCAAAGGCCAAGCTAACCAAGACCGGCGTGGTCAGCGGCTGGACATGGGTCGCCATCGAGGACAGGATGCCGCGCTGATCCTTCAATCGTCGGGAGAGCTGGGGCGCGTCGCCTGAGCCCTTGAGCCTCTAACTGAGTGTGGCTTCCCGGAGCAGAACACCACCGACCTCGCTGGTGGTGGTCTCCGCTGGGAGGCCAGTCACGTTTCGGGTTGGGCAGTGCCGTCGGCGTGGACGACGGTCGTGACCACGCTGACAGCTCATGTCGGTCTGGGTTGGCTCACCGCTACCGGGCACTTCAAGCCCGAAGGAGAGTCGCCCGCCAGCACGGGTCTTCTGCGGTTGCCGCTTGCCGCACGATGACCTAGGCACCACCTGAGGCCAGCCAGGCAAACCCGTCGGTGCAGCTGGGGTCCGCGGCGGCCCGTAAACCGTGATGGACCCAAGAACACGTACGCTTGTCGATGCCATGAAGACCTACCAAGTGCGCACCTACGGGTGTCAGATGAACGTTCATGACTCCGAACGGCTTTCCGGGCTGCTGGAGTCAGCCGGTTACGTCGACATCGCCGGCGTCCCCGATCCTGCCGAGACTGCGGACGTCGTGGTGTTCAACACCTGCGCAGTGCGGGAGAACGCAGACAACAAGTTGTACGGCAACCTCGGCCAGCTTCGCCCGGCGAAGCTGAAGAACCCTGCCATGCAGATTGCGGTCGGCGGATGTCTGGCTCAGAAGGACCGTGCGGCTATCGTGGACAAGGCACCCTGGGTTGACGTGGTGTTCGGCACCCACAACATGGGCTCGCTTCCGGCGCTGTTGGATCGCGCTCGTCACAACAAGCAGGCGCAGGTCGAGATCATCGAGAGCCTCGAGGTCTTCCCCTCCACGTTGCCCACCCGACGTGACTCGGCCTACAGCGCGTTCGTATCCATCTCGGTGGGCTGCAACAACACCTGCACGTTCTGCATCGTCCCGACCTTGCGGGGCACGGAGATGGACCGTCGCCCCGGCGCCATCCTCGCCGAGGTCAAGGCGCTTGTGGCCCAGGGCGTTATCGAGGTCACCCTCCTGGGCCAGAACGTCAACACCTATGGCGTTGAGTTCGGCGACAAGCTGGCGTTCGGCAGACTGCTACGTGCTTGCGGGCAGATTTCCGGCCTTGAGCGGGTTCGCTTCACCAGCCCGCACCCGGCGGCTTTCACTGATGACGTGATCCTTGCGATGGCGCAGACGCCCAATGTCATGCCGAGCCTTCATATGCCGCTGCAGTCCGGCTCGGACCGGGTGCTCAAGGCGATGCGTCGGTCTTACCGCAGCGCCCGATACCTTGACATCCTTGACACCGTTCGCGAGCACATTCCCGGCGCCGCGATCACCACTGACCTGATCGTCGGATTCCCTGGGGAGACTGAAGAGGACTTCCAACAGACGCTGGGCGTGGTGAAGGCCTCTCGTTTCGCCGGCGCTTTCACGTTCCAGTACTCCATCCGTCCCGGAACCCCCGCCGCGGCCATGCTAGGGCAGATCCCCAAAGCCGTTGTACAAGAACGCTACGAGCGGCTGCTCGCGGTTCAGGAAGAACTCTCATGGGCACAGAACCTCAAGTTGATGGGGGGCACCGTCGAAGTGCTCGTGGCGCAGGGAGAGGGCCGCAAGGACGCGGCGACCGCGAGGTTGTCCGGAAGGGCGCGCGATAACCGGCTGGTGCATTTCGCGGTTCCGAAGGGCGCCGACGTGCCACGCCCCGGTGACGTCGTGGAGGTGAACGTGACCCGCGCCGCGCCGCACCACCTCGTTGCCGACTCCGGTCTGCAGGGTGGGCTTTTCGCCGTTCGTCGCACCGCCGGTGGCGACGCCTGGGCGGCCCTGCAGGACGTGCCCGGTTCGGGTCGTCCCGCCGTCACTCTCGGCATGCCGTCCTACCGGCGCCAGCAGGCAGCCGAGGCAGCCCCTGCAGCCACTCGTTAAAGGACTGTCTCGCCGTGCTCATCACCGCTGCCGTCGTCCCCGGACCTCCGGCGTTCGTCGTCGAGCTGATGGGTTCGGCCGCTCACGAGCTGGACGACCTGCGTCAGGCCACCGATCTTGTGGTGTCCCGGGCCCTGTCCGATCTCCTCACCGTCTTAGCCGGCTCGCGGTCTGTGGGTTCAGCTTCGGTACAGCTTGTCGTGGTGGGTCCCGGCCAGCCGACGGAGTACAACGGCGCCGGTCCGGTGTCGTTCGCCAGCTTCGGGCGCGATGTCGTGCTCCCAGCCCTGGTCGACGGACAGCCGGTTGAACGCGGTCTCCCGACGCCGATGATGGTCGCCCGCTACCTCGCAAGCCGTGACATTGCCGCACACCCCGAGCATGCTGAGCTGTGGGCATCCGCACGGTGGATCACGACCAGCGGCCCGGCTGCCAAGGCTCTGGGCGAACAGCTGGGTGCGCACGGCACCGGCCTTGGCCTGATCCTGGTGACCGACGGAGCGGCCTGTCATGGACCAAAGGCGCCGAGGGCGCAGGACTCGCGGGCCAAGGCGTACGACGACGAAGTGTGTGCGGCGCTTGCCTCGGGACAGCGCAGTCGTCTGGCCCAGATCGACGCCGATCTCGGTGACGACCTGGGGGCAACCGGATCCCAGGTGTGGCCGGTGTTGGTGGGCGCGGCGGGCAGCGACAGGATCGGCGAAGTGCTCTGGGCAGGTGCGCCCTACGGCGTCGGCTGGGCAGTTGCGAGCTGGCGTCGATCGTGCGAGTGATTGGCATCGTCGGGGCGACAGCCAGCGGGAAGTCGGATCTCGCCCTTACCCTCGCTGAGCGACTGGGCGGCGAGATCGTCAATGCCGATGCGATGCAGCTCTATCGCGGCATGGACATTGGTACGGCCAAGACCCCGGTCGAGCAGCGCCGTGGGATCGCCCATCATCAGATGGACGTCCTGGACGTTCGTCAGGAGGCCAGCGTCGCGGCGTACCAGCGAGAAGCCCGGCTGGATCTCGCCGGCATCCGGTCCCGCCGAAACCGGCCGATCCTGGTCGGCGGCTCGGGCCTGTACGTCCGTGCGGCGCTCGACCGTCTGGAGATTCCGCCGACTGACCGAGCCGTCCGTGCCAGGCTGGAGGGCGAGCTCGCTGCGGAGGGCATCGACGCCATGCACACGCGGCTGCTTCGCGCAGACCCTGTTGCGGCACACGCGATTCAACCGAAGAACGAGCGGCGCGTCGTTCGGGCCCTCGAGGTCATCGAGCTCACCGGGAGGCCGTTCTCAGCCACCTTGCCGACCCGGGAGTACCAGCTGCCCACCCTCACGATTGGCTTGGTTGTCCCGAGGCCAGCGCTGGATACGCGCATTGCTGCTCGCGTTCATCAGATGTGGGGCGCAGGCCTGCTGGAGGAGGTACGCCGTCTGGACGCTGCGGGCCTGCGTGAGGGCAGGACTGCGGCCAAGGCGCTTGGCTATAGCCAGGGGTTGGCGCACCTGGACGGACTGATCAGTGCAGCGCAAGCCATCGATGACACGATCATCTCGACTCGCAGGTTCGCCAGGCGTCAGGAGTCGTGGTTCCGCCCGGACCCGCGTATCTTCTGGCTCAGGTATGACGACCCGCAGCTGACCGACCGAGCGCTCCACATCATCGGCTCGGCGGGAGGACCTCGGGTGAGCAACAATAGGCGAGATGACTGACACCGGCGAGCTGCGTTTCACCAAGGGCCACGGCACCGAGAACGACTTCGTGCTGGTTGCCGATCTCGATGGTTCTCGCGACGTGACGACAGATCAGGTTCGACGCCTCACCGACCGCCGGGCCGGCATCGGTGCCGATGGTGTCATCCGTGTCGTTCCGACACTGGCTGCAGCCGAGCAAGACGTGCGCGACCAAGGTGCCCAGGCTCGTTGGTTCATGGACTATCGCAACGCCGATGGCAGCGCCGCCGAGATGTGCGGCAACGGAAGTCGGGTGTTCGCCGCGTACCTACGCCGTGAGGGCCTGGAGACGGCCGACGAGTTCGCCATCGCCACCCGCGCGGGCGTAAAGCTGGTCCGTTTCGACGGTGACCTGATCGCGGTCAACCTCGGCAGCTGGCGCATTGTGGACCTCGACGGTGCTCGGGCGAACGGTTTCGATGCCATGGTCAAGGTCCAGGGACATGACCCGATGCCTGGTCTGAGTCTGGACCTGGGCAACCCGCATGTCGTGGTGGCACTGCCGGATTCGGCAGACCTGGCTTCACTGAACCTGAGGGAGGGCCCTGGGGTCAACCCCGCCGCGCCTCATGGCACCAACGTTGAGTTCGTTCGACCGATCGGCGCCGGGCACATCGCCATGAGAGTGTACGAACGCGGCGTCGGTGAGACCCGCTCGTGCGGCACGGGCGCTGCCGCGGCGGCGCTGGCCACTCGGTGGTGGGCCGGAGCAGAAAGTGCCACCGACATATGGCGGGTCGATCTGCCCGGCGGGACGCTGCGGGTTCGGGCGCTGCCGGGCCAGCAGGTCGAGCTTGCCGGTCCAGCAGTCCTGGTGGCCGATGGGGTCACAACCTTGGCCTGACTATCTGCTCCGGTGCACCGAGAGCACTCGGAAGCCCCTGGCAGCGGCATGACGACCAACCTCGAAGGCACCCGGTTCCCTGGCTTCGAGCTCGGTTGCCAGCCAGCGTTGCAGTGAGTCCGATCCGAGGTTCTTCTGAACGACCAGGTATGCGGCTCCGCCGGGTGTCAGGCGGGGCAGCCAATGCATGAGAAGGTCGTGCAGAGCAGGCTTGCCTACCCGGATCGGTGGGTTGGACCAGATGGCGTCGAAACGGATGTCGGCCGGCACCTCGTCGGGTGTCATGGCCTGAAAGTCGTTGACTCCCAGTGCTTTGGCGTTGCTGCGCGCCAGAGAGAGGGCACGCTGGTTCACGTCCACGGCCCAGATAGTGGCATCCGTGCTGAGCAGCCCAAGGCTCAACGCGATCGGGCCCCACCCTGCGCCGATGTCCAGGAGGTTGCCGACCGGCGGCGGAGCGGGAGCTTCGCGCAGCAGTACGGCGGTGCCGATGTCGACCCTGTCGGGACAAAAGATGCCCGGCGCCGTCTGGACGATGACCTCCCGGCCCGCCAGGTGCACCTGAAGCTGGCGTCGTTGGGCGGCGCTGGCCGGCTCAGCGGTGAAGTAGTGGTCAGTCTGCTTGCTCATCAGACTCAACGCTACCGGCGCCGTCCCCTGGCGCAGCGGCGGCATGTGACGCCATGATCATCCGGCGGGCGGGGCGGCGCGCGACCCATCCCCTAGCTGACCTTCCTGCTATCCCATCGCGTCCATCGCGTCCATCGCCTCCTCGACGATGGCGTCCATAGCCTGCCGGGCCTGCTCGGGTGATCCACCGGCCACCGCTTGCGCCACGTCGCCGTGCAGTCGGATGGCGGCCACCGATGGCCGGGCGTGCATCAGGTCGTGACGGGTCCGCCCTGTCAGGACCTCGCCGATCACGGGCGCCAGCGCAGCAAACATCTCGTTGCCAGACGCCTCCAGCAGAACCTGATGAAAGACCACGTCGTGGGCGAGATAGGCCTCGAGGTCACCAGCCTTGCCACTGACAGACATCCCGATCACCGCACCTGTCAGCGTTCCGCACTGTTCGGGGGTCGTGTGCTTTGCGGCCAGTTCGGCGGCGACCGGCTCGATTGCGTGTCGCAGCTCGCTGAGTGAACGCAGCTGCTCGGCGCGGTCGGGTCCGTCCAGCCTCCACCGGATGATCCGTGGGTCGAACACGTTCCACTCGTGACGAGGCCGCACCCGGACGCCGACCCTGCGGCGTGAGGTGACTATCTGAAGCGACTCCAGCACCTTGACGACCTCGCGGATCACGGTGCGCGAGACGCCGTAGCGCGCTTCCAGCTCCTCGATACGCAGCACCTGCCCCGCACCCAGCACCTCGGCAACCAGATCTGGGCCGATCCGGGCCAGCACCTGCTCGTGTAGGCCAGGTTGCCGGATGCCTGCCGATGTCGATTTGCTCACGACCCCATCCTGCCCCAGTCTCTGTGAGATCAAAAGATCATACGAAATTTAGCTACGTCTTGCATTCATATCATCAATGAGGCATGGTGCATGGAGCCCGCACCGACCGGTCCGGCACACCTCAGCACCAAGGAGCACTCGTGGCTGACCCACTTCATTGCTGCGGGCCGCTGGTGGTGGTGATGGGCGTGTCGGGATCGGGTAAGACGACGGTCGGTGCCGCCCTCGCTAGACGACTTCGGCTCGACTACGCGGACGCTGACGCATTTCACGACAAAGCCAGCGTCGCCAAGATGGCGGCCGGTCACCCCCTGGACGACGACGATCGCGCTCCGTGGCTTCAAGCGATCGGTCAGTGGCTGGCCGAGCACGGCGAGACCGGTGGCGTCGCTAGCTGCTCGGCCCTGCGCCGGCGCTATCGTGACATCCTGCGCACGGCGGCGCCCCGGGTTGAGTTCCTGCACCTCGATGGTGACCCCGCCCTCGTGAGCCGACGTGTGGCCGGCCGCCTGGACCACTTCATGCCAGCGTCCCTGGTGTGCTCCCAGCTGGAGACTCTCGAGCGCCTCGAGACCGACGAGAACGGCAGCCGGCTCGACCTGAGCGCAACGGTGGACGACATTGTCGCCAGTTTCACCCGAACCCTGACCAAGGCCGGAGCCCGACCATGACAACCACCATTCTGACCGCTGCCGCGGCGACCCCCAGCGCGGGCAGCACCCAGCTCATCTTCGCCGCCCTGGTGGGCATCGCACTGATCGTCCTGCTCATCACACAGCTCAAGCTCCACCCGTTTCTCTCGCTCACGATCGGCTCGATCGCGGTCGGTGGGCTCGCGGGAATGCAGCTCAAAGACACGCTGGTCAGTTTCGGGGCGGGGGTCGGGTCGACGGTGGCCAGCGTCGGGACGCTGATCGCCCTGGGCGCGATGTTTGGCCGGCTGCTCGCCGACTCCGGCGGCGCCCCGCCGACCAGATCGTTGACACCATCGTCGATCGTTCCAGCGCCCGTGCACTGCCCTGGGCGATGGCGCTGGTAGGAGCGCTCATCGGCCTGCCGATGTTCTTCGAGATCGGCCTCGTGCTGCTCATGCCGGTCATCGTGCTGGTCTCACGGCGCGCACAGCTGCCCCTTATGCGTGTCGGTATCCCGGCACTGGCCGGGCTGTCGGTCATGCACGGCCTCGTCCCACCCCATCCAGGTCCGCTGGTCGCGGTGGGGGCGCTGAACGCCAACCTGGGTATCACCATTGCTCTGGGCGTGCTCGTCGCCATCCCGACAGTCGCCCTCGCCGGCCCGTTCTTCGCCCGTTACGCCGCGCGCTGGGTCCCGGTCCGCGCCCCGGCCTTGTTGGCCGCCAGTGCTGCAGCCATGTCCGTCACCAGCGCCCGCTTGCCCACCGCTGGATGGTCCCAGTCGTCCGGCGGCACCGACACGCGTACCGACACGGCCAGCACGACTGGTGAGACCGACGCCGAACGCCGGCGCCCGAAGTTCGCCACGACGCTGTTCACCGTTCTGCTGCCGGTCGTGCTCATGATGGGCAAGGCGCTAGCGGACATCTTCGCCGGCCAGGGCAGCGCTGCGCTCGCGGTGCTCGACTTCCTCGGCACCCCGCTGGTGGCGCTCCTGCTCGCGGTACTGGTCGCCATGATGACCTTCGGTCGCGGCACGGGAATGAGCCGGGCTCAGCTTGCGTCGTCACTGGAGAAGTCGCTGCCGCCGATCGCCGGCATCCTGCTGATCGTCGCGGCTGGAGGCGGCTTCAAGCAGACACTCGTGGACACCGGCATCGGCAAAGTTCTCGCCAACGCCATTGGTGGCAGCAGTATCTCGCCGCTGTTACTCGCGTGGCTTGTCGCCGTTCTGATCCGCCTCGCCACCGGATCGGCCACCGTGGCTACTGTCACCGCCTCCGGGATCCTCGCACCACTGGCCGCCACAATGTCGACGGGCAATACCTCACTGCTGGTGCTCGCCATCGGCTCAGGGTCGCTGTTCTTCAGCCACGTCAACGACGCTGGTTTCTGGCTGGTCAAGGAGTACTTCGGACTTAGTGTTGGCGAGACGATCCGCTCGTGGTCGGCTATGGAAACGCTGATCTCGGTTTCAGGCTTGGTGCTGGTGCTGATGCTCAGCATCGTCATCTGAGGATCTCGCACGGTGACCACTGGTGGTCTGTTCAGACCATGGACGTTCAGAGAGTGGACGTGACCCAGCGGGATCCCTCGGCATCCCTCGGCCTGGCACAGAGCCGCCCGCGAACAGGATCCAATGACGGTTCAGCACTTCTACGGCGTGGATGGACTGACAGGTCTGGCCCGCGAAAGCCACGTCGTTGCCGTCGGACCTCGCATCGCGCGTGGCAGGCGTCGAGCAGCCCTCGTTGCTGGTAGTCCTGGGCCTGGTGTCAGCGGGCGCCGGAAGCGAACCAACGGGGCGATGTGGTTGTGGTCAGTGGCACCTCAGAGAAGACTGCGCAGACCATAGACCTGCGCGCGAGCTGGCATCCCGCAAGCCCCGCATCTCATGGGTTGGCGCAAGGAGCCTCACAGGGGGGTTCGTCCGGCGGATACCGGAACAAATGAGTTCACACGGTCGGTTGAAAGATGCGATCCTAAGGGAGAGAAGATGCGATCCTAAGGGAGATATGACTCAACGATCTGATCTGTTCGACTTCAAAGCCTCCGCACTGAGCGACGACGACACCTGGCACCGCGACCAATCGGACTTCGGCGCCGACGTCGACGGCGCTCAGCTTGACCGTGAGGAACGCGCAGCGATGCGCCGGGTCGCCGGTCTGTCGACCGAGCTCCAGGACGTCTCAGAGGTCGAGTATCGCCAGCTGCGCCTCGAGCGTGTAGTGCTCTGCGGCGTGTGGACCGAAGGCACCGTCGCAGACGCCGACAACTCGATCCGTGAACTGGCGGCTCTGGCTGAGACAGCCGGTTCGACCGTGCTCGCCGGACTCGTCCAACGTCGTCAGAGACCCGACACGAGCACGTTCCTGGGGTCCGGAAAGGCGATAGAGCTGCGCGATGTCGTCATCGCCGAAGGTGCCGACACCGTGGTTTGCGACGGCGAGCTCACCCCCGGACAGCGTCGGGCGCTCGAGGATGTCGTCAAGGTCAAGGTCATCGACCGCACCGCCTTGATCCTGGACATCTTCGCCCAGCACGCCAAGAGTCGTGAAGGTAAGGCTCAGGTTGAGCTGGCCCAGCTTCAGTACCTCCTCCCACGCCTGCGTGGTTGGGGTGAGTCGATGTCTCGTCAGGCCGGTGGGCAGGCGGCTGGCGGTCAGGGTATGGGTTCGCGTGGCCCCGGTGAGACCAAGATCGAGCTCGACCGGCGCCGGATCAACAGCAGGATCGCCAAGCTCAAGCGGGAGATCACCGCGATGAAGACCACGCGGGACACCAAGCGGCACAGTCGCAAAGTCAACGGCGTGGCTAGCGTGGCTATTGCCGGCTACACCAACGCGGGCAAGTCCTCTTTGCTCAACCGCCTCACCGGCGCCGGCGTCCTGGTCGACAACCAGCTGTTTGCGACCCTGGACCCGACCGTCCGCAGGGCCGAGACCGCAGATGGCCGGCTGTTCACCCTGTCGGACACCGTTGGCTTCGTCCGCGCGCTGCCGACCCAGCTCGTTGAGGCTTTCCGGTCCACTCTTGAGGAGGTCGGAGACGCCGACCTGCTGCTTCACGTTGTCGACGGGTCCCACCCCGACCCCGAGAGCCAGATCTCGGCCGTGCGCGCTGTGCTTGCTGAGGTCGGCGGGGACCAGATCCGGGAAGTCATCGTCGTCAACAAGGCGGACGATGCAGACGCAGAGGTGCTGGACCGGCTGCGGCGCACCGAGAAGCACTCGATTGTCGTCTCTGCTCGCACGGGTGAGGGACTGGACGAGCTTCGCACGCTCATCGCCGACGAGCTGCCCCGGCCGGACATCGCGGTGACTGTGCTGCTGCCCTACGACCGCGGCGACCTGGTCAACAGGCTGCACAACGAGGCCGACATCCTCACCAGCGAGCACACCGAGCACGGTACCCGGGTGCAGGCCAAGGTCAACCAGACCCTGGTCGAGGAGCTGGCGGCCTATGCGGACTGAGGCTTCAACGGGCATAGCCTGAGGCAATGCCTTCGAAAGTCCATGACCTCGACGCGCTCCTGGACGCCGCAGTGCAAGGTATCGGCGGTGTTCAGCGCTCAGGACAGGTCCAGATGGTGCACGCTGTGGCCGATGCCGTCTCCAAGCGCGAGCATCTGCTGGTCCAGGCGGGCACCGGTACGGGCAAGTCTTTGGCCTACCTCATCCCCGCCGTGGTGCATGCCTTTGCCACGGGTCGGCCCAGTGTCGTGGCCACGGCGACCCTGACCCTGCAGGCCCAGATCGTCGACAGCGACATGCCTCGTCTGGCCAAGTCGATCGCCCCGATTCTGGGTCGCCAGCCGACCTACGCCCTGGTCAAGGGCCGCCGTAACTACCTGTGCCGGCACAAGCTTTCAGGCGGTTTCCCGACCGATGACGAGGGAAGCCTCCTGTCGGTGGAGACGGTGGACGCCAACGTCTCATGGCTGGGAGCAGAGGTGGTTCGCCTGCGGTCGTGGGCCGAGTCGACCCGGTCAGGTGACCGCGATGAGCTTTTGCCGGGAGTCTCCGAGCGGGCCTGGCGTCAGGTATCGGTCGCGGCGCACGAGTGCCTGGGCCAGAAGTGCCCGATGGTCACCGAGTGCTTCGTCGAGCAGGCACGCTCGGGCGCCAAGGACGTCGATGTGGTCGTGACAAACCACGCCTTCATGGCCATCGACTCCTTCGAGGGCCGACAGATGCTACCCGAGCACGACTTGCTCATCGTCGACGAGGGTCACGACCTGGTCGACCGGGTCACCTCTACCATCACCGACGAGCTCACCGCGCCGATGATCGCCGGAGCCGCAAAGCGCGCCGGGCGTCTGGCGGGGACCGAGCAGGTCACCGATGCCTCTGAGTTCCTCGCCGCAATCGTCGACGAGATGCCCGAGGGGCGACTGAACGGCATACCGGACTCCTTGTCCCTGGCTCTGGCACGTGTTCGGGACTCGGCGCGTGGGGTGCAGACCGAGCTCAAGCCGGCGTCGCCCGAGGACAACGACGGTGCCCGGCAGGTCGCCCGAGCGGCGATCGACGAGATCTTCGAGAACGCCGAGCGGATCCTGCAGGAGCGCGAACTCGACGTCGCCTGGGTGAGCAAGGACCCACGACGTGGCACGGTGCTGAAGGTGGCACCGATGAGCGTGGCGATGTTGATGCGGGAGAAGATATTTGGCGATCGTACAGTCATCATGACGTCGGCCACCCTCGAGCTTGGTGGCACGTTCGACGCGGTCGCCGGAACCCTCGGGCTGCGCGGCGAGGGCGCGCCGTCCTGGCGTGGACTCGACGTCGGCAGTCCCTTCGACTACCCCAAGCAGGCCATCGCCTACGTCGCCAAGCATCTCCCGCCGCCGGGGCGTGACGGCCTGGCGCCAGAGACGCTCGACGAGATCGAGGAGCTGGTGCGGGCCGCAGGTGGCCGGACGCTGGGGCTGTTCTCCTCCATGCGCGCAGCGGTTGCCGCGACCGCGGCCATGCGCGAGCGGTTCAAAGACACCGGCGCGGGCGCAGAGAACCACACCGAGAAAGACACGGCTACAGGCCGCATTGAGTTCATCTGCCAGGGAGAGGACCAGACCTCCACGCTGGTGCGAAAGTTTGCCCGCGATGCCAGGACCTGCCTGTTCGGGACACTGTCGCTGTGGCAAGGCGTCGACGTCCCGGGATCCTCCTGCCAGCTGGTCATTATCGACCGGATTCCCTTCCCGCGCCCCGACGACCCGCTGTCCTCGGCGCGTTCGCAGGCAATTGCCCGGATGGGAGGCAACGGCTTCATGGCGGTTTCGGCCACTCATGCGGCATTGCGGCTCGCCCAGGGCGCCGGGCGGCTGCTGCGTCGCGGCGATGACCGCGGAGTCGTGGCGATCCTCGATTCGAGGATGATGACCGCGCGTTACGCAGGGTTTCTGCAGAAGTCCCTGCCGCCGTTCTGGCCGACCATTGACAAGGCCATGGTCCTGGCCGCACTCACGCGTGTGGACGAGACCGCCGGCGAACCCATACCGGTGCATGAGCCGGCGCTGCGCGGAATCGCCGGTATGGCCGACGGCGTCCCGATGGGTGGCCAGGACGAGGATGACCCCCTGGCGGACGATCGGCCGGTGGCCGGCGACCCGCCGGTTGCAGGATCAGCGCGAACCGCCGTCACCCAGGGCCATGCCTGGACCTCCGAGCAGGACACCGGGCTGCGCGAGGGTGTCGAGCTTGGGCTGACCCTCGATGAGCTGGCCGACCACCTCGAGCTCGACGATGACGTGATCATCGCCAGACTGAACCTCCTCGGCCTCGAGCTGTCGGGCTCACCGAAGATGGCCTTCTGAGCTCGACCGGTGTCTGTGGCTGTGCCATGACATTCTTGGCCCTGTGACCATCCATGCACCCGCAGCCGGTGTGCCGCCATACGTGCTGATCTCAGGTCCGGAGAGCGTGCTTGCCGAGCGCGCGCTGGCCTCGACTCTGGAGGCACTGCGGGCCCGCGAACCCGATCTTGAGGTCATCAAGCTGTACTCCGAGGGCTACCAGAGCGGGACGCTCACCACGCACGCGTCCCCGTCGTTGTTCGGCGGGACCAAGGCGATCGTCGTCCTTGATCTCGACGAGGCGCCAGACGATCTGCAGACTGATGTGCTGGCCTACGTGGCAGCACCCGCGGGGGAAACCACCCTGATCGTGACCCACAAGGGCGGTACCCGCAGCAGGAAGGTCCTAGACACCCTCAGGAAGGCGGGTGCGCGGGTCCTTGAGGCGCCGCTGATCAAGTCCGATGGTGACAAAGCGCAGTTCGTCGCCAACGAGTTCCGCCGCCAAGGACGCAAGGCCACACCCGGTGCGGTCCAGGCCCTTGTCCAGGCCGTCGGCAAGGACCTCCGCGAGCTGACTGCCGCATGCGCACAGATGGTAGCCGACACTGAGGGCCTGGTCGACGAGGCACTTGTCGAGACATACCAGGGCGGGAAGGTCGAGGCGACGGGTTTCAAGGTTGCCGACGCCGCGATCGCCGGCAACGCGGGGGAGGCGTTGCGGCTGCTGCGCCACGCCATCGGGGCTGGCGACAGCCCGGTGCCGATCGTGGCTGTGCTGGCAATGCAGCTGCGCCAGATGGTGAAGGTCGGCAGCGCAGGTCGCGGCGCCTCAGCCCAGCTGGCCAGGGCTCTTGCCATGGCGCCGTGGCAGGTCGACCAGGCTCGCAGGAAACTGAGCGGTTGGGACCCCGAAGGGGTCGGCTGGGCAATCCAGGCCGTTGCGGCGGCCGATTTCGAGGTCAAGGGCGGTGGTCGCGACCCGGTCTACGCCCTCGAGCGTGCGATTCTGACGATCTGCCGCGCCCGCAACCCCCGCTGAGGGTTTCGACCGCGGGCGGCCGGGGAGGTTGCGGTTTGGTGGGGCACGCTCTTCGCTGCTAGATTTGATCGTCGCGTGCGCGCTCAGGTCGTGTGCGCATGCAGTTCCACCCAGAGCGACTCAACCACGGGTATCCCCACGCCCGGTCCCGAGTCGCTTCTGTCGCCCTCATGACAGAGCATCATCGACCTACCCGAATGTGAGAAAGATTCCTCGTG
>Ga0208079_1000189_pt1 | contig 35464 bp, 32 predicted proteins | sample NGESurdeep092012_5_FD_184474 | JGI IMG/M metagenome (GOLD analysis project Ga0208079, IMG submission 184474) | Arctic peat soil microbial communities from Barrow, Alaska - NGEE Surface sample 210-2 deep-092012 (SPAdes) | ecosystem: Environmental > Terrestrial > Soil > Wetlands > Peat ... | reverse complement strand
CGCCCAACGGTCCGGGTCATCGATCATCAGGTGACAGTCCAGCGGGATGGGACTGACCCGGGACAGCGCCTCGACGACCGGCAGGCCGAGCGTCAGGTTGGGCACGAAGTGGGCGTCCATCACGTCGACATGGGCCCAGTCGGCGTTGGCGACCGAATTGAGCTCGCTCTCGAGGTTTGCGAAGTCGCAGGCGAGGATGCTGGGTGAGATCTGCACTGTCAAACCTTAGGTGTCGGTGTCACGCGTGCTTGCGCAACAGGGCGAAGAACATCGCGTCGGTGCCATGCACATGCGGCCAGAGCTGAACAAAGGGGCCGTCGCCCAGGCGTTCCACGGGTTTGCCGTTGGCGTCGAGGAACAGGTCTCGGGCATCTGTGATCTCGACATCCTGACGCTTCTTGACGACGTCGGAGACAACAAACCTGGTCTCGGCCAGGTGCGGGCTGCACGTCGCGTAGCCGATGATCCCGCCTGGTTTTGTCGCCTCGATCGCCGAGACGAGCAGCGCCCGTTGGAGGACGCCGAGCTCGGCAAGGTCATCCGTGGTGCGACGCCACCGGGCTTCGGGCCGCCGGCGCAGGGCTCCGAGCCCGGTGCATGGCGCGTCGACCAGGACCCTGTCATAGGTCGCTGGCTCGTCCTCGCCGATCTCGCGGCCGTCGCTGGTGCCGATCATGACCTCGAGGCCGGAGTCGATGGCCGCATCGAGGGTCTGGCGCACCAGGTCTGTGCGGTGCTCGCTGATCTCGTTGGCAAACAGGGTCGCGCCCCGCGACGCGCCCAGGGTTGCCAACAATGCCGCTTTGCCACCCGGTCCCGCACAGAGATCCAGCCACTTCTCGTGCTGCGCGCCGGTGTTCACCTCAGCGGCGGCCACCGCGAGGGCGACCAGCTGCGAGCCCTCATCCTGGACCGCGGCACGGCCGGAGCGGACAGCGGAGATCGAGCCAGGGTCGCCCGAGTCGAGAATGGCGCCCACTCGCGACAAGAGGGATGGCGTCGCGCCCGCACGGGTCAGCTCCTCGACCTCGCACAAGCCGGGACGGGCGACCAACGAGACCTTGGCCGCCGCGTTGTCGCTGACCAGCAGAGCCTCGAGGTCGGCGTCGATGGTCGCGCCGCTCGAGGCTCCATGGCCGAGCAGCGCCGCCCGGAGGGCACGAACGACCCACTCCGGGTGGCTGTGCCGGGTCGCCAGGGCGGCGATCGGATCGTCGGTGGGGACTACCTGGGCGATCCACGTGTCAAGATCCTTCTCGCTGATCCGACGCATCACCGCGTTGACGAACCCACCGGCGCTGGCTCCGTTGACCAACCGCGCAAGCCCCACGGTCTGGTCGACGGCGGCGTGGGCAGCGACCCTCATCCCGAGCAGCTGGTGTGCCCCGAGGCGCAGGGTGTCCAGCACGTTCTCGTCGATGGCAGCGACCGGGCGTCCGGCTGCTGCGGCGATGATCGGGTCGTAGAGGCCACGGAGTCGTGTTGCCCCGTAGGTGAGCTCGGTGGCAAAGGCGGCATCACGGCCGTGAATACCCTTGTCCCGCAACTCTTTTGGGAGTTCGAGGTTGGCGTAGGCGCCGCCGGCGACGGCTCGCAGGACCGTGTATGCCGCCAGGCGGGCAGGGTCGGTCGTACGCGCCCTCTCTGCGGGTCGGGTCACAGAACGTTCGAGGTTGCCGTGTTTGCGCTCGGGGCGCTGTCGGCCTGCGGAGTCACGCCGTCTCTCGCCGGAACCGTCGACGTGCCGCTCGGGCCTGTCTTGGTCGCCGGGGGTGTCGGGGTGTTGGTCAGACATCGGCGAACTTCTCTCCTGGCTCTATGCGGACACCACGTGCCCAGTCTGCAGCGGCCATCGGCTTCTTTCCTTGCGGCTGAACCATCCCCAGCTTCACCCGGCCGGAGGCTGTGCCGACCTGGACTGCGCGTTTGGTCGCCACGACCACTCCGGGCGCCACGACCTCACCCTGCGCCGGCACCCCGGAGCCGGTGGAATCGTAAGCCTCTGGCACCAGGAGGGCCGCCGTCACGGGGTGGATCTTGAGCCGCTCACCCCGGAACGTTGTCCAGGCACCGGGCGCAGGAGTGCAGCCACGAATGTGACGATCGACCGCCAACGCCGGTGTGGTCCACCAGATCCGGGCGTCCGCCACGCTGATCTTCGGCGCCAGTGAGACCCCCTCATCAGGCTGCGGGACTGCCTGGAGGTCGCCGGCCTCGAGAGCGTCCAACGTGGCCACCAGCAGGCCGGCGCCGCCTTGGGCCAGGCGGACCAGCAGGTCGCCTGCAGTGTCGGTTGGCGTGATGTTCTCGGTCATCACCCCAAATGTCGGACCGGTGTCGAGTCCCTGATCGAGCAGGAACGTCGTGGCACCAGTGACCTCGTCCCCGGCCATGATCGCGCGCTGAACGGGCGCAGCACCTCGCCAGGCGGGCAACAGGGAGAAATGCAGGTTGATCCATCCATACGTGGGAATCGTCAACGCGGACAGGGGAATCAGACCGCCATAGGCCACGATCGGACAGGCATCGGGAGCAAGCTCGCGTAGCCGATCCTGGAAGTTCTGATCACTCGGACGAGTCGGTGTGAGGATCTCGAGTCCCAGCTCCATCGCCCGTATCTTGACCGGCGACGCCACCAGGGATCTGCCCCGCCCGGCTGGCGCGTCAGGGCGGGTCAGCACTGCCACCACGTCGTGAGATGAGACACACGCCGCTTCAAGACTGGGCACAGCCACGTCGGGGGTGCCGGCAAAGACGAGCCGCACGGGTCAGCGGCCCGTGCCGAAGGTCGGGTGAGGGCTGACCTTGACCAACGGCGTCTCCTGACCCGCCCACTCTGCGTCGCGGATCGCCTTCATCGCCATCTTGCGCTGGGCCTTGTCCATGCGGTCGATGAACAGGATGCCGTCAAGGTGGTCGGTCTCGTGCTGGATGCAGCGTGCCATCAGCTCCGACCCCTCCAACGTGACCGGCTCGCCATACTGGTTGAAGCCTTTGGCCACCATGCGCAGCGCACGAGGGGTGTCGAAGAAGATGCCGGGGAACGACAGGCAGCCCTCCTCGCCGTCCTGCATCTCGGTGGACAGGTCGAGGCTCGGGTTGATCAGATGACCCAGCTCGTCGTCGACATGGAACGTGAAGACCCGCAGCCCCACCCCGAGCTGGGGGGCCGCGAGACCAGCGCCCGGCGCAGCCACCATGGTGTCGGTCAGGTCCTGGACAAGCTGACGAAGCTCCTTGTCGAAGTCGACGACCTCGATGGCGGGGGTGCGCAGCACCGGGTCACCGAAGATCCGGATGTCCTTGATCGACACGAGTGGGGTTCCTTGCCGTCGGGTGTGCTGGGCGCGGCCAGTCTATGCGGGCGCCAGCGGCAGGCCGCGCCGTGCCAGATCCCGCCGAAGGTGGCCCGTGTCGGTGAACAGGATGGCGTCGAGTCCAGCCTCAGCCGCAGCCTCGACGTTGCGCGGGCTGTCGTCGATGAAGATGCACCCGTCCAGACTGTGACCGATCCGTTCCCGGAGGATGGTGAAGATCGCGAGGTCGGGTTTGGCGACGCCCACCTGGCCCGACACCACGATGTCCTCGAACAGGTTCAGGAAGTCGAAGCGTTCAAGAGCCACGGGAAAGAGCTCCTCGGACCAGTTGGTCAGCGCATAGAGCGGTATGCCGGCTGCGTGCAGCTCGCGCACGATCTGGACGGTGTCCTCAATGGCGCCGACCAGTGATTCGTTGTAGTTCGCACGATAGGCGCGGATGGCCGGCTCCCAGTGCGGGTGCGACGTCAGCGCCGCCGCCTCACCCTCGTCCCAGGAGCGCCCAGCGTCCTGCTCGTGGTTCCACGCCATGAAGTCGAACTCGTCGTCAGCCAGAAAGCGCGTTGCCTGCTGCGCGCCAACCGCCCTGGCGATGGCCGGATGCGGATCCCACGCGATCAGGACATTGCCAAGGTCGAAGACCACGGCCGCGACCACATCCCTGACCGCGGCCTGAACGGGGGCCTCGGCTGGGGCCGGTGCGATCTCCGGGCAAAGTCGGGCGTCGCTCGAAGCAGCCATGGGGCGCATTTTACCGTCCACGGCCGGGCAGCCGTTCGACCCCGTCGCGCTCAGCTGAACCCGTCAGTCGGGTCAACGCGAATACTGACGGCGACCTTGTCCTTGCGGGCGCTGCGCAAGGCTTTCACCTGTGCAAGAGCAGCCGCCAGCGCGGGACCGTTGGCCAAGGCGGTCCGCAGCAACAGCTGGATCCGAGGTTCGTCGCTGGTTCCGTCGGTCGCCTGGGTCGATCCCCCTGATCCAGGTGGTGCCCCTGACACAACCTGGGGCGCCCAGGGCAGTGGTCCAAGGCGTTCGACCTCCGTACCGAACCCGGCCAGCTCGACAGCTTGTTGGACGGCCACGCGCGGCCCGACCAGCTGCGCCATGCGCACGGTTGGAGGTAAGGAGAGCTCAGTCCTCTCGGCCAGCTCACGCGCGGCGAACCAGACGGGATCCCACCGCACCAGCGCCTCAACGACCGGGAGCGTCGTGTGCATCGGGGCGCCGCAGAGGACGACAACTCCCCCGTCCACTGCACTCCTCGTCAGAGCCCCCGCGGCCATCCACCGACGCAACGCCTCCTCAGAGGCATCAAGCGTCGGCCGATCCAGGGACGCCCACGCATCGAGCAAAAGCGTTGCAGAGTAACCATTTTCGGCCACAGGCTCTGCTCCGGGAGTAGAGATGACCAGGCTCGGTTTTGCCGGCACGGACGACAACACGTCACCCGCACCCGACGTATGGACGGGCACCCCGGGGAAGGCGCGACCAAGCTCTTCAGCCGTTCGACGAGCACCCACCACGCTTGATCGCATCGTCCGGCCACCGCAGCTGACGCACTCGAATGCTGCGTCGACCGTCCCACACCAGCGACAGGTCGGTCTCGCGTCGCCCGAGCTCAACGACAACGGACCGTGGCAGCGTGTGCAGCGGGCCGGGTCGCGGCAGGTCTGACAGGACAACGACGGGACATAGCCCCGCCGCGGCACCTGGATCAGCACCGGCCCATGCTCCAGTGCGCTCTTGGCGGCCCGCCACGCGACCGAGGGCAGGTGCCCATGGGCCGACGCACCGTCACGCTCGACATCGGTGCCCTCGCCCGCGACGACGACACGGGGCGCCGCCCGGCGACGGGCGGCTGGGTCGGCGACGACCGTCCGCAGCTCGCCGGACTCCACGCATTGTTGGATCGACGTCGTCCGTGTGAACCCGCCTGTCAGCACAGCTGCGCCCTCGAGCCTGGCTCGGGTGAGGAGCACCTCGCGGACGTGGGGGTAGGGGGCGCGCTGTTCGACGAGCACGTCGTCGCCGTCGTCCCACCAGGCCACCAGGCCCAGGTCGTGGACGGGCGCGAACACTGCCGCGCGCGTGCCCACAACGCACCGTACCTGGCCGCGGAGGACCTTAAGCCAGGCCGTGTAGCGAGCCTGAGGACCCTGCCCCGCGGTCAGTCGGACATGCTGCCCGGCCCCCAGAAGCGAGTGCAGGGCGGCGTCGACGCGGTCGACGTCGCGATGGTCGGGAACCACGATCAGGGCACCCCGGCCGGCGGCCAGCGCGGTCGCCGCTGCCACCGCCATGGCAGCCGGCCAGTCGGCATCCACCCGCTGACCCGGCAGAGCGAGCCACGACGCCGCGGGGCCGTCGCCCGAAGCGATGCGCCGAAGGAAGGAGACACCTGCCGGGTAGCCCACCCACGGGCCTGGCTCAGGCGCGGCAACCGGCGACGTCGGCGCCTGCGTGGGGAGGTTCTTCTCCGCCGCAGCGTGGCGGGGCGGGACGGCGAGCCGGACCACGTCTGCCAGCGTTCCGGCGTACCGGCCGGCGATCTCGCGTGAGAGCGCAAGCACGGCAGGGGTGAGCACGGCCTCGGGACTGACGACTTTGCGAAGCGGCGCGAGAGTGCCTTGGTAGTCCGCGCTCCTGGCGCGTTCGAGGACGAAACCGTCGACGTCCTGCCCGGCGAACCGCACCTTCACCCGTGCTCCGGGGACCGCCAGGTCGGCCATGGAGGCGGGCACGAGGTACTCGAAAGGACGGTCCAGGTGTGCCAACCCCACGTCCACCAGCACGAGCGCGACGGGATCGATCGCCGCTGCCTCCTGAACCGCCGGCAGCACCCTCGAACGCCCGCGCGCAGAGGCGACAGCACGGACGAGTGAGAGCTGCCCACCCATCTGGTCGTTCGCCCCGTTCTGCATGGCCCAAGGTCTACCCCATGGCACCGACGCGGGTATGCCGGGCCGTTGCCCTGGCTGGGTGGCGCCTAGCCGGAAACTGCGGCCCTGAGCTGCTCGACGCGGTCGAGACGCTCCCAGGTGAAGGCGTTCTCGACGCCCCCGGCACTCAACCGACCGAAGTGGCCGTATGCGGCGGTCGCCGTGTAGATCGGTCGCAGCAGGTCGAGGTCCTCGATGATTGCGGCCGGACGCAGGTCGAACACCTTGTTGATCGCGTTCTGGATCTTGTCGGAGGAAACGGTCTCGGTGCCGAAGGTCTCGACGTACAGACCGACCGGCTGTGCCTTGCCGATCGCGTAGGCCACCTGAACCTCGCACCGACGGGCAAGACCCGCAGCCACGACGTTCTTGGCCACCCAGCGCATCGCGTAGGCCCCCGAACGATCCACCTTGCTGGGGTCCTTGCCGGAGAAGGCGCCGCCGCCGTGACGGGCCATACCGCCATAGGTATCGACGATGATCTTGCGTCCGGTGAGGCCGGCGTCACCCATCGGGCCACCGATCTCGAAGCGGCCGGTCGGGTTGATCAGCATCCGGTAGTCGGAGATGTCCAGCTCTGTGCCGGCAGCGGCCAGCTCGTCCAGGACGGGCTTGATGACCTGGTTGGCGATGTCCGGCTCGAGCAGCCCTGCCAGCGAGATGTCAGCGGCGTGCTGGGTCGACAGAACGACGGTGTCGAGCTTGACCGCCTTGTCCCCGAGGTAGGAGATCGTGACCTGGGTCTTGCCATCGGGACGCAGATAGGGGACCTCGCCGGACTTGCGCACCGCCGACAACCGCTCCGCGAGCCGATGGGCCAGATGAATCGGCAACGGCATCAGGTCGGGAGTGTCCTCGCAGGCGTAGCCGAACATCAGGCCTTGGTCGCCGGCGCCCTGCTTGTCCATCGGGTCGACGCCACCGGTGCGGCTCTCGTATGCCGTGTCGACACCCTGGGCGATGTCGGGTGACTGCTGGCCGATCGAGATCGAGACACCGCACGACTCGCCGTCGAAGCCCTTGGTCGACGAGTCGTAGCCGATCGCCAGGACCGTGTCACGCACGATCCGCGGGATGTCGACGTAACCGGTCGTGGTCACCTCACCGGCGACGTGGACCAGGCCGGTGGTGACCATGGTCTCCACTGCCACTCGGCAGGTCCGGTCCTCGGCGATCATCGCATCCAGGATCGCATCGCTGATCTGGTCGCAGATCTTGTCGGGGTGACCCTCGGTCACGGATTCGGACGTGAAGAGACGTGCGGACACTTGGGTGCTCCTTTGTGCAGCGGCTGCTGACTGATGGCTTCGCGAAGGTTATCCCGAGGACAGGACATCCTGTATGACGTCCCACACCGTGGCGGCCACGATGCCCTTGGGTGCCGGGCCGGCGTGCGTCACGGCGTCGACGCCTCTCCGGAGGATGTGGATGGTGTTGGTGTCCTGCCCGAAGGTCTTGTCGACGCCCACCTCGTTGGCCACGAGCACGTCGCAGCCTTTGCGCGCGAACTTGTCTCGGGCGAGGTCAAGGACGGTGTGTTCCGGATCGCCGGTCTCGGCCGCAAAACCCACGATCACCGGCCTTGTTGAGGGGCCCCTGGACTGCACCAACCCGGCCAGAACATCGGGGTTGCGCACCAGCTCGATCGTGGGTGCCAGCGGCTGGTTCGCGGGCCGGGTGTCGTCGTAGTTCTTCTTGATCTTGACGTCGGTGTAGTGCGCCGGCCGATAGTCCGCCACGGCTGCCGCCATCACGACGACGTCGCAGTCCTGGGCCGCTTTGGCCACGGCTTCACCCAGCTCGACTGCGGTCTGAACCGGCACCAGGGTCACGCCTTCAGGGACCGGCATTGCCACGTTGGCCGAGATCAGTGTCACTTCAGCGCCACGGGAGAGCGCCACCTCGGCCAGCGCATAGCCCTGCTTGCCCGACGATCGATTGCCCAGGAACCGAACCGGGTCCAGTGGTTCTCGCGTGCCACCGGCGCTGATGACGACTCGGCGCCCGGCCAGCTCGCCGGCCGCCGTGACGCTGCCGCCGCTTCGGGACAGGAGCTCGCGGCACACGTCGAAGATGTCTTGGGGCTCCGGGAGCCTGCCAAGGCCGGTGTCGGCCCCGGTCAGGCGCCCTGAGACGGGGTCGATCACGAGCACGCCCCTGGACCGCAGGGTCGCAACGTTGGCCACGGTGGCAGGGTGCTCCCACATCTCGGTATGCATCGCGGGGGCGAGCACCACGGGACAGCGGGCAGTCAGGAGGGTGTTGGTCAGTAGGTCGTCGGCTAGTCCGTGTGCCGCCTTGGCCATCAGATCTGCGGTGGAAGGTGCCACGACGACGAGATCAGCGTGCTGGCCCAGGCGTACGTGCGGCACCTGGTGGACATCGGCCCACACATCGGTGGAGACGGGTTTGCCCGACAGCGCCGACCACGTGGCCGCTCCGACGAAATTGAGCGCAGCGGCCGTGGGCACGACCGTCACGTCATGTCCGCTTTCGGTGAACAGACGCAGCAACGAGCAAGCCTTGTAAGCGGCGATACCGCCGCTGACCCCAAGGACCACCCGTTTGCGTGTCACCATCTGCCAAGCCGGCTCAGCCGTCGGTGGGCGTGGAGGTCAACAGACCCTCGTTGATCTCCCGCAGTGCGATCGACATCGGCTTCTCGTGGACCCTGGTCTCGACGAGCGGGCCGACATACTCGAGCAGGCCCTCGGAGAGCTGGGAGTAGTACGCGTTGATCTGGCGCGCACGCTTGGCCGAGTAGATGACCAGCGCGTACTTGGAGTCCGCCACCTTGAGCAGGTCGTCGATCGGCGGGTTGGTGATGCCCTCGGGGGCAGCCTGCGTACCAGACACGGTCAATCTCGATTCGTTGGTGAAGATATGAATACAGCGACTATCGACGCATGACAAAAGGTCATGCGTTCATCAATGATACGAGTTCTTCGCTCGCCCGTTGAACATTGTCGTTCACGATGGTGACATCGAACTCACGTTGAGCCGCCAGCTCCAGCCGTGCAGTCGTCAGGCGGACCTCTCGTTCCTCATGGGACTCGGTGCCTCGCCCGATCAGCCGACGCACGAGCTCATCCCAGCTCGGGGGGGCAAGAAACACGAACAACGACTCTGGCATCTGCGCCCGCACCTGGCGGGCACCCTGCAGGTCAATCTCCAGCAATGCCTTTCGCCCCGCCGCGAGCGCTTCAAGCACAGGCCGGCGCGGTGTGCCATACCTGGCCCGACCGTGGACGACGGCCCACTCCAGGAGCTCCCCCGCGTCACGCACCCGGTCGAACTGCTCGTCGTCGACGAAGTGGTAGTGCGTGCCGTCGATCTCACACGGACGAGGCTTGCGGGTGGTCATCGAGACGGACAGCCAGACCTTGGGAAAGTTCGCCCGGACGTATGCCGCCACGGTCCCTTTCCCCACCGCGGTGGGGCCGGCCAGGACCACCAACCGGCTTGTGGGCGACGCCAGGCTCTCGGAGGATGTCACCAGCGCCGGTCAGGACTGCTCGAAGCGCTCGATCAGGGCGGCAATCTGATTGTTGCCCAGGCCACGGACCCGGCGGGTCTCGGATATGCCGACCTCCAGCATGATCTGGCGGGCACGGACGCGCCCCACACCCGGCATCGACTCCAGCAATGCATGGACCTTCATCTTGCCGACGATGTCATTGACCTTGCCGTCGGCGATGACCTCGGACAGCAGTCCTTGCGCGTACTTGAGACGGTTCTTGACCGCTGCCCGCTCGCGGCGAGCGATGGCTGCCTTTGCCAGAGCGTCGGCACGCTGCTCAGGGGTCAGTTGGGGAAGAGCCACAGTCAGTCTCCTCATGAGGACGAATCGAATGAGTACATCGCGATGCCCCGGCCGGTCAGGCCGCCGATAACGCGTGTGGCCCGAACCTAGCGAGTCGGGGCGCGCCCTGGCAACGAGGGGTGTCAACCGGTGTTCAGAATGGCCTTCAGCATGAGCGCGGTTCGCCGGGCCGTCGCCCTCAACGCTGCGACGTCCGCCCCGGCGGAGAGGATCTCGCGGCTGCTGCTGGCAAGGACGTTGGGAAGGGCGGCACCGAACACGCTGCGCAGGTCCTCGGCTGCACCGCCTTGGGCACCCACCCCGGGGGCGAGCAGGGGGGCGTTGGCGGCGGCGAGATCGAGCTCAAGGTCCTGGGCCGCCGTGCCGACGGTGGCGCCAACCACCAGGCCGACGCTGCCGAGGACTCCCGCCCTCGCGTCGTCCGCGTTCTGCAAGGTCACGCCGTCCACGATGAGGCCGGCCACACTGCGGCCATCCATCATCGCGTGCTGCACCTGGGCACCCTCGGGGTTCGAGGTGAGTGCGAGGACGAACAGGCCCCGCCCGTTGTCGTGGGCCAGATCCAGTGCCGGTCGCAGCGACTCGAAGCCGAGGAAGGGGCTGACGGTGATGGCGTCCACCCGCAGCGGACTGTCCTGTGAGAGGTAGGCCCGGGCGTAGGCGGTCATGGTCGAACCGATGTCCCCGCGCTTGACGTCGAGCAGAGACAGGGTGCCTGCATCCCGCAGGGCCGCGATCGTGCGCTCGAGCACAGCCACCCCCGCAGAACCGAAACGCTCGAAGAACGCGGACTGGGGTTTGACGATGGCCACGGTCCCCGCGAACGCCTCGACGCACGTCATCGCAAACGTCTCCAGACCCTGGACGGTCTCATCCAGCCCCCAGCGTGCGAGCAGTCCTGGATGGGGGTCGATGCCGGCACAGAGCGGACCGTGCTCGTCCATCGCGATGCGGAGCCTGGCGCCGAAGGAATCGGTCATCGCCTCGGGTCCAACCTCGTGTGAGCGATCCCTACTGCATCGCTGAATCGGGCGAAGCCTTTGTCCTGCAGGGCTGCGGCCAGTTCACCGTTGACCCGGATGGGTGCGCTGGGGTCGTTGAAGGTCGCGGTTCCGACCTGGATCGCACTGGCTCCGGCCGCGACCAGCTGCAACGCGTCGTCGCCGGTGCGCACTCCCCCGACACCGATGATCGGGACAGTGGGGATACGGCCTTCAAGCATCGCGGCGCGCACCTGCCAGATGGCGCGTACGGCCACCGGACGTATGGCGGGCCCGGACAGTCCTCCGGTCACGCCGGCCACCTGGGGACGCAGAAGATCCGTATCGATGACCATTCCGAGCAGGGTGTTGATCATCGTCAACCCGTCGGCTCCCGCCTTGACGCAGGCACGGGCGATCTCGACGATGTCGGTGACGTCGGGGCTGAGCTTGGCGAAGATGGGGATGTCCCGCGGGAGCTTCTCGCGTACCAGGGCGATGACCTTGGCAGCTGAAAGCGGGTCACAGGCGAATACCAGCCCCCGGTTCGCAACGTTCGGGCAGGAGATGTTGACCTCGATGCCGACGACCGCGTCGAAAGCCGGCGACGCACGCAGGACCGCGGCCACGTCGGCGTACTCGCCTGCCGTGTTCCCCGCGATGGACGCGAGCACGCGAGCCCCCACCGACTTGAGCCACACCAGGTCGTTCCGGGCGAAGTCGTTGACCCCCGGTCCTTGCAGCCCGATCGAGTTGAGCATCCCGCTCGGCGTCTCTGCCATTCGTGGAGTGCCACGTCCGGAGCGGGGATCCGCAAGCACCGTCTTTGTCACGAACGCACCCAGCGCCGCGATGTCGAAGAAGCGGTGCAGCTCCTTGCCGTTCGCTGCGCAGCCCGACGCGGTCATCAGCGGGTTGGGCAGTCGCATCCCCGCCAGGTCGACGCTCATGTCAATGGTGTCGCTCAAGCTGGTCGTCTCGCTCAAGCTGGTCGTGTGGCTCGGGCCCACACTCGCCTTCCCGCCGGTCATCAGTGCCCCCTCATCGCGGCTGCGCCGTAGGCGTCATCGGGGACGCGACCCCAGCCGGACTCAAAGGCATCCCACCGCACCCGGTCACCACGGAAGACGGGCCCATCGACGCAGGAGCGCACCATCCGGGTCTGCCCGTCGGTGCCGACGACCGGCATCACGCACGTCATACAGACCCCGATGCCGCAGGCCATCGACTCCTCGACGGCAACCTGGGCGATGGCGCCCTCGGCTGCGGCGACGTCGGTGACAGATCTGAGCATCGCCATCGGCCCACAGCCATAGACAACCTCGGCGTGGCTTCGCCGGATGACCTCGGGCAGGACGTCGGATACCCAGCCCTTCACGCCCATCGACCCATCGTCGGTGGTCACGGTGACGCCGTCTGCAGCGCGTCGCGCCTCGACGACGCCGAACAGCCGGTCCTCGCTGGCAGCACCCAGGATCATCTCGACGCGGCAACCGCGCTCCCGCAGTGCGGCGGCCAGCCAGAACAACGGTGCGCTGCCATAGCCACCGCCCACGAGAACACAGGCCACGGGCTGTTTCGGCAGCGGGAATGCACGTCCGAGCGGGCCGATGATGTCGACCTCGTGGTGCACGCTCAGACCTGCGAGCCACCGGGTGCCCGGGCCGCGGGCGGCCACGACAACGTCAACCGTGCCGCCGTAGGTGCCACTCGGACTCACCTTGTGGATGGAGAAACAGCGACGCAGCAGGTTGGCCGAGGTGTCGCCACCAACCGCCAGCGCAACAAACTGCCCGGGTTTGGCCAGCTCGGCCACGCCGGGCGCCACGAACGTCAGGTGGTGATAGGCACCAACCCTGCGGGTGGCTATCAGCTCACCCGCGACCTGGGGCGTCCGCTTCATGGGGTGGCGTTCCAGGGGTGTGCGTTCAAGGGACGTTTCGTTCACGCCTGGTCTTCCGTTCGGGCATAGAAGTCGAGGTCGCGGGCGTGGTCCTGCAGCGACTTCACCCGGACGGTCTCGGTCATCTGTGACTCGATGCCCTGCACTGCCGCCCCGAGCTGCTGGACCGTGGTGATGATCGGCCGATCCATGCTCGTCGTTGCCGCCCGGATCGCGTAACCGTCGGCTCGAGCGTCACTACCCGACGGTGTGTTGATGACCATCCCTACGTCGCCCGCCACAATGCGGTCGACGATGGTCGGTTCACAGTGTGGGCCCGGCCCCTCACTGTGTTTGCGCACCACCGAAGCATGAATTCCGTTGCGCCGCAATACATCTGCGGTGCCCTTGGTGGCGATGAGGTCGAAGCCCAGATCGGCAAGGCGCTTCATAGGAAAGATCATGGCACGCTTGTCCCGATTGGCCACCGAGACGAAGACCGTGCCACTACGGGGCAGGCCCGGGCCGAACCCGAGCTGGCTCTTGGCGAAGGCCGCACCAAAGTCCGAGTCGATGCCCATGACCTCGCCGGTCGAGCGCATTTCGGGGCCGAGGAGGCTGTCGACCACTTGGCCCTCGTGGGTGCGGAACCGTTTGAAGGGCAACACCGCCTCCTTGACGGAGACGTGGGCGTGGGCAGGCATGGCCCCGCCATCGCCCTGCGGTGGAAGGATCCCCTCGGCGCGCAGCTGGGCGATCGTGGCGCCGAGCATCACCCGGGCGGCCGCCTTCGCCAGGGGCACGCCGGTCGCCTTGGCCACGAACGGAATAGTGCGACTGGCGCGCGGGTTGGCCTCCAGGACATAGAGCACGTCCTGAGCCAGGGCGAACTGCACGTTCATCAGGCCCCTGACGCCAATTCCCTTGGCAAGCTTGAGCGTTGACTCGCGGACTCGCTTGAGCTCCTCGTGGCCCAGCGTCACCGGCGGGAGCACACAGGCCGAGTCGCCGGAGTGGATACCGGCCTCCTCGATGTGCTCCATGATGCCGCCCACGTACATCTCGTGGCCGTCGTAGATCACGTCCACGTCGATCTCGATGGCCTCGTCGAGGAACCGGTCGACCAGCACTGGGTGCTCGGGCGCGGCCTCGGTGGCGCGGGTGACGTAGCCGATCAGCGTCGCGTCGTCGTACACGATCTCCATGCCGCGGCCACCCAGGACGTACGAGGGACGGACAAGGACCGGGTAACCGATCTCGTGGGCGACCTCCACGGCCTCTTCACCGCTGTATGCCGTGCCGTGCCGTGGGGCCGTCAGCTTTGCCTCAGCCAGCACCCGGGAGAAGGCGCCTCGGTCCTCAGCGAGATGTATCGACTCAGGGGTGGTGCCCACGATCGGCACCCCCTCGGCCTTGAGCGCCTTGGCCAGACCGAGCGGAGTCTGCCCGCCGAGCTGGACGATAACGCCTGCCACGGGCCCGGCCTGCCGCTCGGCGTAGACCACCTCCAGGACGTCCTCGAGGGTCAGTGGCTCGAAGTAGAGCCGGCTCGAGGTGTCGTAGTCCGTGGACACCGTCTCGGGGTTGCAGTTGACCATGACGGTGTCAAAACCGTGGTCCCGCAGTGCGAAGCTCGCGTGGACGCAGGAGTAGTCGAACTCGATGCCCTGTCCGATCCGGTTCGGTCCGGAGCCCAGGATGATGACCGCAGGCCGCTCACGCTTGGCGACCTCCGTCTCCTCGTCATAGGTCGAGTAGTGATAGGGCGTCTCGGCCGAAAACTCGGCCGCGCACGTGTCGACCGTCTTGTAGACCGGGCGCACGCCGAGCGCGTGACGAACCCCGCGGACGACCGCCTCCGGCATACCGGAGAGCTCGGCGATCTGGGCATCGGAGAAACCATGGCGCTTGGCCAGCAACAGCACCTCGGGAGTGAGGTGCGGGCTGGCCGCCACGTGTTCGGCCACCTGGTTGATGAGCACCATCTGGTCCAGGAACCACGGGTCGATGCCGGTTGCTTCGTGAACGGTCTCGGCCGACAGCCCACCCCGAAGAGCCTGCTGCACCAACACGATTCGGCCATCGGTGGGAGTTCTTGCATGTTCGAGCAGAGCGTGCGCCTGCTCCTTGGAGGGACACTCACCCTTGCGCCAGTGGAAGCTCGAGCCGGCGCGGTCCAGCGATCGGAGCGCCTTCTGGAGGGCTTCGGTGAAGTTGCGGCCGATTGCCATGGCCTCACCGACGCTCTTCATCGTCGTGGTCAGGGTCGGGTCGGCGGCGGGGAACTTCTCGAAGGCGAACCGCGGCACCTTGACCACGACGTAGTCCAGGGTCGGCTCGAAGCTGGCCGGGGTGACTTTGGTGATGTCGTTGGGGATCTCGTCCAGGGTGTACCCGATGGCTAGCTTGGCGGCGATCTTGGCGATCGGGAACCCGGTGGCCTTCGAGGCGAGTGCTGAGGACCGGGAGACCCGCGGGTTCATCTCGATGACGATGATGCGACCGTCGCGCGGGTTGACCGCGAACTGGATGTTGCAGCCGCCCGTGTCCACCCCCACCTCGCGGATGATGGCGATGGCGAGGTCGCGCAGCCGTTGGTACTCACGATCGGTCAGGGTCATCGCCGGGGCCACCGTGATGGAGTCGCCCGTGTGAACACCCATCGGGTCGAGGTTCTCGATGGAGCAGATGACCACCACGTTGTCGGCGCGGTCGCGCATCACCTCGAGCTCGTACTCCTTCCACCCTGCGATGGACTCCTCCAGGAGCACCTCGCTGGTGGGTGAGTCATGCAGGCCCGCGCCCGCCATGCGGCGCAGGTCCGCTTCGTCGTGGGCAAATCCCGAGCCCAGTCCGCCCATGGTGAATGACGGTCGCACCACGAGTGGATAGCCGAGTTCCGTAGCGGCGGCTACACATTCGTCCAACGTGTGCGCGATGTGGCTGCGCGCGGTCTCGCCGCCACAGCGTTCGACGACGCCCTTGAACAGGTGTCGGTCCTCGCCCAGCTGGATGGCCTCGAAGCTGGCGCCGATCAGCGGGCAGCTGTACTTCTCGAGGATGCCTCGCTCGTGCAGGAGGATGGCCGCATTGAGCGCCGTCTGGCCGCCGAGCGTTGCCAGGACGGCGTCGGGGCGTTCCTTGGCGATGATCGCCTCGATGACCTCGGGCGTGATCGGCTCGACATAGGTGGCATCGGCGAACTCGGGGTCGGTCATGATCGTGGCCGGGTTGGAGTTGACCAGGATGACCCTCAGGCCTTCCTCGCGCAGCACCCGGCAGGCCTGGGTTCCGGAGTAGTCGAACTCGCAGGCTTGGCCGATCACGATCGGGCCGGACCCGATCACCAGAACGCTGTTGATGTCGGTACGGCGGGGCATCAGGCGGGGCCTTCGGACGTTGGGGACAGGTTGGCAGCTGGAGATGGGCTCTCGGACATGAGCTCGATGAAACGGTCGAAGAGGTAGGCCGAGTCGTGCGGACCAGCGGCGGCCTCAGGGTGGTACTGAACCGAGAAGGCAGGAATATCAAGGCATTCCAACCCCTCCACCACGTTGTCGTTGAGACCGACATGCGAAACACGCACCTGCCCGTATGCCGTGTGGGCCTCGCCCTCCAGGGGGGCGTCCACAGCGAAGCCGTGGTTGTGAGCTGTGACCTCGACAGCGCCCGTGCGCCGGTCCAGAACCGGCTGGTTGATGCCGCGATGGCCGTACTTGAGCTTGTAGGTGCCGAAACCGAGCGCACGACCGAGGATCTGGTTGCCGAAGCAGATGCCGAAGAACGGCACGCCCGCGTCAAGAACCTCACGCAACAAGGCGACCTCGCGGTCCGCTACCGCCGGGTCACCGGGGCCGTTGGAGAAGAAGACGCCGTCGGCCCCGGTGGCCTGGATGTCGGCGAACGTGGACGTTGCCGGCAGCACATGGACCTCGATGCCTCGCGCGGCCAGGTGTTCCGGGGTCCGGGCCTTGATGCCGAGGTCGAGGGCAGCGACGGTGAAGCGCCTCTGCCCGACTGCCGGCACGACGTACGTCTCTGACGTGGTGACCTCGACGGCGAGCGCCGCGCCGCTCATCTGCGGAGCCGACAACACCCGTTCCAGCAGCGCATCCAGGGACTCGAGCACGAGCGGGCCAGAGAACACACCAACGCGCATTGCGCCGCGCTCGCGCAGATGCCGGGTCAACGCACGGGTGTCGATCCCACTGATACCCACAACGCCCTGCTCCACAAGCACGTCCTCCAGGGAACGCCGGGAGCGCCAGCTGGACGGCCGAACAGCAGGGTCACGAACGACAAAGCCGGCGACCCACATGCGTCGGGACTCGTCGTCCTCGTCGTTGACGCCGGTATTGCCGATGTGCGGTGCGGTCATGACGACGACCTGGCGGTGGTAGCTGGGGTCGGTCAGCGTCTCCTGGTAGCCAGTCATGCCGGTCGAGAACACGGCCTCACCGACGGTCCCCCCAACCGCGCCGTAGGCGTCACCACGGAATGTGCGGCCGTCCTCCAGAACGAGAACCGCAGGCTGGCGGTCGAGAAACGTCGGGGTATCCGTCACACCAGCGCTCCCTTCAGGACGGTCGGGACGCCGCGCAGCAGTGTGGCCTGAACTGCGCCGGTGAGCCGCCGACCGTGCCAGGGGTTGTTGCGGGACAACGACACTGAGGCTTCACGATCCACTGTCACCACGGCCGAAGGGTCGACCAAGGTGAGGTTGGCCGGCTCCCCCACCGCGATCGGTCGGCCATGACCGGCCAGGCCGGCGATGCGGGCCGGACGCACAGACATCACCTGTGCGACGCCCGCCCAGTCCAGTCGATCCGAGCCAACCATGACATCGCTGATGACCGACAGCGCGGTCTCCAGGCCCAGCATGCCGAAGGCGGCGTTGTCGAAGGTGTGCTCCTTGTCGTGACGGGCATGCGGCGCGTGGTCGGTCGCGACGGCGTCGATCGTGCCGTCCGCCAAGGCGCCCCGGAGGGCTTCGACGTCCTCGATCGGCCGCAGCGGCGGGTTGACCTTGAACGTCGGGTCATAGCCCGCAAGCAGGTCCGTGGTCAGCATCAGATGGTGCGGCGTGACCTCGGAGGTGACCGCGATGCCCTGTGTCTTGGCCCAACGGAGGATCTCGACCGAACCGGCCGTGGATACGTGGGCGATGTGCACCCGTGATCCGGTATGGCGTGCCAGCATCACGTCGCGAGCAACGATGACCTCCTCGGCGACACTGGGCCACCCTGGCAGGCCGAGGCGACCGGACAGCTCGCCCTCGTGGCAGCAGGCCTTGTGGTCTGCAAGTTTGGGGTCCTGTGCGTGCTCAGACACCACTCCGCCGAAGGCCCTGATGTACTCCAGGGCGCGGCGCATCACCCTGGCGTCGGCAACACACCTGCCGTCATCGGAGAAGACACGCACCCGTGCCCGCGAGCGGGCCATCAGACCAAGCTCGGCGAGCTCCTCGCCGGCAAGTCCCTTGGTGACAGCGCCGACCGGTTGTACGTCGACCAGCCCGGACAACCGGCCGAGGTCCAGGATGCGCTCGGCAGCCTCCGCGGTGTCGGTGACCGGAGTCGTGTTGGCCATGGCCAGGATCGCGGTGAACCCGCCGATCGCGGCCGCGGCAGAGCCGCTTGCGATGGTCTCGGCATCCTCGCGACCGGGCTCACGCAGGTGCGTGTGCAGGTCAACCAGACCCGGCAGCGCGACCAAACCGTTGGCGTCGATGGTCTGGTCGACGGTCCGCATGCCAGCGACCTTGAGGCTGCCGATCTCGATGATGACACCGTCGCTGATCAGCAGGTCCTGGCGGCCGGCGCCGAGCAGGTCGGCACCCTTGATGAGCAGGCTCATGCGACAGTCCCTTCGCCGGCGAGCAGATGGTAGAGAACGGACATTCGGACTGCGACTCCGGCCGAGACCTGGTCCAGGACCAGCGACTGGGCGGCATCAGCGGCATCCGTGGCGATTTCGAGGCCGCGGTTCATCGGCCCCGGATGGAGGATGACCGTGTGTTTCTGGAGGGATCTGAGCCGCTCCCGCGTCAAGCCGTAACCGACGGTGTACTCGCGCTCCGTCGGGAAGAAGCCGCCGCTCATCCGCTCACGCTGGACCCGCAGCATCATCACCGCGTCAACGGTGGGCAGGACGGCATCGAAGTCGTAAGACGTGTCGAAACCCTCGCTCTTGGCCCAGGTCGCGATGCCGCCGGGCATCAGGGTCGGCGGCGCCACGACCGTGACGTGGGCGCCCAGGGTCTTCAGGCAGATCAGGTTCGAGCGCAGCACCCGGGAGTGCGTCAGGTCACCGACGATGGCCACGTGCCTGCCCTCGAGGTCACCGAGGCGCTGGCGCATCGAGTAGGCGTCGAGCAGGGCCTGCGTCGGGTGCTCGTGCGTCCCGTCACCGGCGTTGATGACCACCGCGTCGACCCACTCGGACACCTGATGTGCGGCGCCGCTGGCGCTGTGCCGGATGACGAAGCCGTCGACACCCATGGCCGCGACCGTGCGCACGGTGTCGCGCAGGGACTCGCCCTTGCTGGTGGACGACCCTTTGCCCGAGATGTTGATGACGTCGGCCGAGAGCCACTTGCCGGCCAGCTCGAAGGATGAGCGGGTGCGCGTGGAGTCCTCGAAGAACATGTTCACCACGGTCCGGCCACGCAACGTCGGGAGCTTCTTGACCTCGCGACGCTGAACGTCGTGCATCGACTCGGCGGTGCCGAGGATGGCCAGAATGTCTTGCCTGTCAAGGTCATTCATCGACAGCAGGTGACGGTTCATCGTTCTCCTCCACTGATGCGAACCTCGTCCAGGCCGTCGTAGGCGGCCACACACACCTGCACGCGCTCACTGCGGGAGGTCGGCAGGTTCTTGCCCACATAGTCGGCGCGGATCGGCAGATCCCGATGTCCGCGGTCGACCAGGACCGCGAGCCGGACAGCCCTAGGACGGCCCAGGTCGGACAGGGCATCCATGGCGGCGCGCACCGTACGCCCGGAGAAGAGCACATCGTCCACGAGCACAACCGTCTTGTCGTCGATCCCCGGTGCGGGGATGGTCGTGTGCTCGACCTCCCTGATGGGGTGACGACGCAGGTCATCGCGATGCAGGGTGATGTCGAGGGCGCCACACGGCACCTCTTGCCCTTCGACCTCGGCCATCACCGCCACAAGGCGACGGGCGAGCGAGACGCCACGGGTCGGGATACCGAGGAGAACCAGGTCTTGTGAGCCCTTGTTGCGTTCGAGGATCTCATGGGCCACTCGCCGCAGGGCCCGGGATACGTCACCGGAGCTCATCACGACCCGCGCGGTCCCGGCGAACTCGTCGGCCGAACGGCCATCGGATGGTGGAGCAAAGTCTGGTCGCGTCACAGCGCCGGACCTCCTTCCCCGCCTCACTGGACGGGTCGTTAAAGGATGTCGATCGAACGCCGCGATACTAACACTGCGCCGCGATGGTGAGGATCGCCGACACGTCCCGCTGGTGCGCCAAGAAGGTCAGACAGGTGCGCGTCAGACCAGGGTGGGCTTGACCTCGACGAGCCTGGCCAGGAGCCCGTTGACGAAGGTGGGCGAGTCGTCGGTCGACAACGTGGTCGCCAACGCCACAGCCTCCGAGATCGCGACGACGTCGGGGACCAGCTCGCTGTAGACGACCTCCCACGCACCTATACGCAAGATGGCCCGGTCGACGGCCGGCATGCGGTCGATCGTCCAACCCTGGCTGTAGGTCGCCAGCAGCTCGTTGATCTCGACCCACTTGGCGATGACACCGTGGACGATCTCGACCGTGTAGTCATTGAGAGGGTGCTGGGTTGCCGGCTTCGAGATCCGCTGCGCCAACAGCGTGTCGGCGTTCAGACCGCGCTGATCGGCCTCGAAGAGAATGTCGAGAGCGCGCTTGCGCGCCTTGGAGCGTGCAGACACCTCAGTTGACTCGGCCCAGGTAGGAGCCGTCGCGGGTGTCGACCTTGATCTTGGTGCCCTGCTCGATGAACAACGGGACCGCGATCTCCGCACCCGTCTCGAGGGTCGCCGGCTTGGTGCCGCCGGTCGAGCGGTCACCCTGCAGACCAGGCTCTGTATAGGTGATCTCGAGAGTCACGGAGGCAGGCAGCTCGACATAGAGGGGGGCGCCATCGTGCGTGGCCACCATCACGTCCTGGTTCTCGAGCATGTACTGGGCCGCGTCGCCCACCACATCGGCGGAGACGTGGAGCTGATCGTAGGTGTCGCCATCCATGAAGACGAAGTCGTCGCCGTCCTTGTACAAGTACTGCATCGTTCGCTTGTCGACGTTGGCGGTGTCGACCTTGGTGCCCGCGTTGAAGGTCTTGTCGACGACCTTGCCGGAGAGGACCGCCTTGAGCTTGGTCCGCACGAACGCCGGACCCTTGCCGGGCTTGACGTGCTGGAACTCGACAACGGACCAGAGCTGGTTGCCGATGTTGAGGACCATGCCGTTCTTGAGGTCGTTGGTCGAAGCCAAGAGATGAGTCACTTTCGTATGACGGACGACCGGCTTGGGCGCGCTGGCGCGCCTGGACCGTGGTTCTGCCCGTGGGAGGTATTCAAGGGATCGCCACCCATTCTAGCCGCAGCGGCGCCTTCGACCCGAACTCCCGCAATCCGCTGCCGCCACGCGCGAGGTTCACTAGACCGAGGCGGTCCTGCTGCCCGGCACCATCGACGCACCGGCATCCTCGTCGGGAGCCTCGTTCGAAGCCTCGGGGTGATCCGCGTCGGCCGCCTCGGCCGGCAGGCCCGGCTGACCCTGCCGAACGGCCGGCCCACTGTCCGTTCCAAGCTCTAGCTCGTGGCCCACGCGGTGCGCCTGCAGCCATAGCTCGAGCGCCGGGACCTGCGCCACGTCCGCCAACGCGGCGTCGACGAGCAACGGCAGGTCGTCGGCCGCGCCATGTTCATCGACCAGCAGCCGCGGGGCAGCCCAGCTGAACCGGTAGCTCGCGGTGCCCGACTCGATCGCCGCGGTGGCGAGGAAACCGGTCACGAGCCGACCCGCAAGCTTCCGTTCGGCCTGTTCCGACGCGCCCGCGGGGAGCATGGGACGCACCATCTCGTCAACCAGCCCGAGACTCAGGAGCTCCACGAGGGCCGCAACCGACAGTGTCGGCCCCAGCCCACCCTCCTGACCCAGCCGCTGGAGATGCATGGCGTCCTTGCGTGCCGCGGCGCCACCGGCCTCAGGCAGGATGTCTTCCCACGTGGCAGCGACAGAGTCCGACTCGCGGAACATGCATTCCTCGACCTGCCGGATCAGCTTGTCGGGGTTACGCATCAAGCCCAGCGCCGGTCCCGATCTGTCATGGATGTCGTCTTCCGGCAGCGACTCGATGGCAGCCAGGCGGTCCTCCAGCGATACCTGGCTGGCGTACGCCGACGGCTGCTGCGACCCAGTCTCATCGGCGGACTCCGCGAGCTGCGCCCGCCGACCGGGATCCTGGAGGAAGGACGTGAAGCCAGCGAAGAGCGCTTCAGGGCGACGGCCAACCGCGGCAGCCGGCCCTGCATATCCATCCACAAAGGCGGCCCACGCCTTGCTCAGCACGGCATACTCACTCAGCGCGGCTGCCGTCGCGTTGTTTCCGGAGATGTCCGCGCTGAGCCTGTCCGCCTCGAGCTCGTGATCGCGGGTGATGGGCGACGAGACGGCAAGGTACGCGCGGCCGAACCGCCCGACGATCCCGCCGACGATCGACTTCTCACCAACCCGGTCGGCGACCCGTCCGACGATCTCGCGGCTACGGTAGACGACCCGAGCGAGCGAGAAAGGCCCCCAACGTCGACAGGACTCAAAGGCAATCACCGCCCGAAGCTCCCGCTCGGTCATTCCGGCCAGGAGAGGCAGGCCCAGATGCAGCCGACGGACTCCTGGGCGCAGGCCCATCCAGGTCCTGCCCTGGGAGACCGACACCTCCGCGTCGGGGAACAGCATCAGCTCATCGGGCGGGTCAATCTCCAGGCCCTCAGCGACGCGGTAGATCTCCACCCAGAACAGCGGCTGTTCCTCTGTGGTGATGCGCACGCCCGCACCCTCACCCCTCTTGCGGCGGCGGCGTCTCCCGAACAGCGCCACCCCGAGGGCCGCGAGAAGTCCGGCAACGGAGATACCCGCCAGGACTGACCACGCACCACCGGCGTTCACGGCCACAACCAAGGCCACTGCCACTCCCAGGACGGCCACAGCAGCCAGCGCGCACACAACCGCCAACATCAACACCGCGACAGCCAGTCGGAGGGCATGTTTCATCTGCTTCCTCCCTCAGGCATCACACGCTCTATTCCAAGTTTGGGGCCACAGAAGGTCAAATCCAATAGACCAAATGTATTTTCTTGACAGATGAGGCCTACGGGTACTTGCGCCTCACCCGCCTCACCCGCCTCACCCGCCTCACCACGATCCTCACCTGATGAGCGGTGGGAAGGGCGTCATCGGGTCAGGGCGCGAAGGGCGAGCACGTAGGAGCCAGAACCGAATCCGGCGATCGTGCCGGTGGCGACTCCCGCGACGACCGATGTATGCCGGAACTCCTCGCGCGTCGCCGGGTTGGACAGATGGACCTCGATCAGCTTCGACCCTCCGGCGGTGACCAACGCGCAGGCGTCGCGGACGGCATACGAGTAGTGCGTGAAGGCAGCCGGGTTGAGCACGACGTCTGCACCGCGGTCAACGGCCTCATGGATCCAGCCGATGAGCTCCGCCTCGTCGTTCGTCTGTCGGAAGTCGATCGTGAGACCAAGCAGATCCGCTTCGCTCGATACCAGGGCGGCAATTTCCTCGAGGGTTTGCGAGCCGTAGATCTCCGGCTCGCGGCTGCCCAGCCGGTTGAGGTTCGGACCATTGAGCACATACACCAGCGACGCGGTCATGCCCGAGAGTCTAGGCAGCGGATCAGCCGGGCGAGCTGGTTCTCACACCCGGTTCGGAGCTGACCTCGGCATAGGCCGCGCGCAACAGCGACGCGTCGGGACCCTCGATGCGACTCGGTCGGGCCAGATCGTCGAGCACGACGAAGCGCAGCTGCGAGCCACGGCTCTTCTTGTCACGCTTCATCGCATCGTGCAGCATCGGCCATCGGTCGCCTCGGTAGCTCGTCGGCAGTCCGAGACTGGCGAGGACCGACCGGTGCCGATCCACCACCACGCCGTCGAGCCTGCCCGCGAGACGCGCCAGCTCGGCCACGTAGACCATGCCCACGCTGACCGCAGCGCCGTGGCGCCACGTATAACGTTCGACCTGCTCGATCGCGTGGGCGAAGGTATGGCCGTAGTTGAGGATCTCGCGCAGGGAAGACTCCTTGAGGTCTTCGGTCACCACTCGCGCCTTGACCAGGATCGACCGCTCGATGAGCTCACGCACTGCCGGTCCGTCGCACCGCTTGGCACCATCAGGGTCTGCCTCGACGAGGTCCAGGATTGCCGGGTCCGCGATGAATCCACACTTGATGACTTCGGCCATGCCCGACACGAAGTCGTCGGAGGGCAACGTCTCCAACGTCGCGAGATCGCACAGCACACCCGCCGGCGGGTGAAAGACACCGACAAGGTTCTTGCCCTCAGCAGTATTGATCCCCGTCTTGCCGCCCACCGCGGCGTCCACCATGGCAAGCAACGTCGTCGGCACGTGGACCACCGTGACGCCACGCATCCATGTCGCCGCGACGAAGCCGGCAAGGTCCGTCACGGTGCCGCCACCCACGCCCACGATCGCGTCCGAGCGCGTGAAGCCGGACCGTCCCAGGACTCCCCACAGGAATGCCGCAACCTCGGCCGACTTGGCCTCCTCGGCGTCAGGCACCTCAGCGATGAACGCCCTCAGTCCCTGTGCCCCCAGGTCATCGCGCAGGACCTCACCCGTGGCCCGCAGCGAGCGAGGGTGGATGACCAGCACCCGCTCCACGCCGGGACCGAGCAGATCACGCAGCTCCCCCAGCAGTCCGGTCCCGACCACGACGTCGTATGCCGCGTCAGCGCCCCGTCCGACATGGATCCGGGTCGGCTCACTCACTGAAGGTCCCCAGCCCCGTCGGTCGCCGGCTCCAGACTGCTGCCCAACCGGTTGAGGTTCGGCCCATTGAACAGACACAACAGCGACGTCGTCATGCCCCAAGTCTATGAACGCGCCTTGGCGCCATGGGGCCCTGACTGGTCTCACCACGACACTTCTTGTGCTCAAAATCACACCGTCGCGCCCAAATGACACCGCCCGGTCGCGAAGGCGACGCGATTCGGTAACAGTCCGATGTCGCCGCCCGTTGGTGGAGGCCGTCTGTGCCTATGCTGCACGCGCAAACCTTTGGAATCCCTTGGAGGATCTATGCGTTGCAATTCAGTCCGTGCTCGCTGGGTGACAGCTGCCGCTGGCGCAGCGTCCCTGGCCCTGGTGCTCTCCGCCTGTGGCGGCAGCACCACCCCTTCGACTACTCCCACCGCTGGCGGCGGCGGTGGCACCGTTATTGCCTACGGCAGCGAGCCGCAGAACCCGCTCCTTCCGGCCAACACCAATGAGACCGGTGGCGGTCGCATCATGAAGCTGCTGTTCGAGGGCCTCATCAGCTATGACGCACAGGGCAAGCCGGTCAACCAGGTCGCCTCGTCGATCGACACCACCGATGGTCAGAACTACACCATCAAGCTCGCGCCCGGCTGGAAGTTCACCAACGGCGAGGCAGTCAACGCCAAGTCCTTCGTAGACGCCTGGAACTTCGGTGCGCTCATCGACAACGCGCAGCTCAACGCCTACTTCTTCGAGCCCATTGATGGCTACAAGGAGGTCCACCCCGACGCGGAGGGCGCCAAGGCCACGGCCAAGACCATGAAGGGCCTGGCCGTCGTCGACGACTCGACCTTCACCGTCAAGCTGACATCTCCGCAGGCCTCGTTCCCGCTGCGTCTCGGCTATACCGCGTTCTTCCCCATGCCTCAGTCCGCCTACAAGGACATGAAGGCGCAAGGTGAGAACCCGGTCGGCAACGGCTCCTACATGCTGGACGGCAAGTGGGTCCACAACGTCGAGATCAAGGTGAAGAAGAACCCTGACTACAAGGGGACCTTGGTGGCCAAGAACGCTGGCGTCGACGTGAAGGTCTACACCGACCCGGGCGCGGGCTACATCGATCTGCTCGCTAACAACCTCGACGTCATCGACACCATCCCGGACAACGCTCTGGCCAGTTTCACGAGCGACTTGGGTAGCCGTGCAATCAACCAGCCGGCCGGTGTCTTCCAGGCCTTCGACTTCCCGCTGTACCAGCCTGAGTGGAAGGGCGACAACGCCAAGAAGGTTCGCCAGGCGATCTCCATGGCGATCGACCGCAAGACGATCACCGAGAAGATCTTCCAGGGAACCCGCACCCCGGCCGTCGACTTCTCGTCGCCGGTCGTGGCGGGCTACGACCCGTCAATCTGTGGCGAGATCTGCGTGTTCGACGCCACCAAGGCCAAGGCAAAGCTTGCCGAGGCCGGTGGCTTCACGGGCAAGCTCGAGATCGCATACAACGCAGACGGTGGCCACAAGTCCTGGGTCGACGCGGTCTGCAACAGCATCAAGAACACCCTCGCCATCGACTGCTCCGGCAAGTCCTACCCGGACTTCAAGTCCTTGCGTGACCCGATCACCAAGGGAGTGATGAAGAGCGCCTTCCGCGCCGGCTGGCAGATGGACTACCCGGCACTGGAGAACTTCTTGGCACCGCTCTACGCCAAGGGCGCCGGCTCGAACGACTCGCACTATGACAACCCCGCGTTTGACGCCCTGCTCAAGAAGGGTGACACGGCCAAGACGCTGGACGAGAGCATCGCGGCGTTCCAGGATGCTGAGAGGCTCCTGGTCGCGGACATGCCTTCTATCCCGCTGTGGTACTCCAACACCACTGGTGGCTACTCCGAGAAGGTCTCGAACGTGAAGTTCGACGTCTTCGGTGTCCCGATCTACACCAACATCACCAAGAAGTAACCGGCGGGCAACAACCTGCTGATGCATTTCCTGAGCCGGGGGGCGCAACGGCGCTCCCCGGCTCAGGCATGCTCCCGTGAGGCGATCAGCCCCTAAGGAAACATGCAGCTGCTGGTTCCAGCCCCGATGACCCGGACGCTGCGATCACGTCGTAGTGTCATCCTCGATCCCTCCCTAATGTCATCCTCGACGCGGGGCGGGTCGAACTGCCGCAGGCCAGCGCAACCCCCGTACGGGGGGAACGAGATGTGTTTCACCGACTCGAGACAAGGAGGTCCGGGTGGGCATTTATGTCCTGCGGCGTCTGCTTCAGATGATCCCGGTTTTCTTCGGCGCAACGTTCCTCATCTTCTACCTCGTCCTGGGGATGCCCGGCGACCCGCTGGCCTCCATGTGCGGCGAGCGAGGGTGCGACCCGGCGACGGCAGCGGCGCTACGTGCGCAGTTCCACATCGGCCAGCCGCTGTACTACCAGTACTTCGAGTACATGAAGGGCATCGTCACCCTCGACTTCGGTGAGACGTTCAGTCGTCGGCCGGTCCTCGATGTCATGCGCGAGGCCTTCCCCATCACGATCCGGCTCGCCATCGTGGCGTTCATCATCGAGACGTGCATCGGTGTCCCGTTGGGTCTGATAGCAGGCCTCCGGCGTGGCAAGTTCTTCGACACGAGCATGCTGCTGGGGACGCTGCTCATCATCTCCATCCCCATCTTCGTCGTCGGCTTCCTGATGCAGTACTACCTGGGTATCAAGGCCGGATGGTTCAGACCCACGGTCAGTGGTGAGGCCCCATGGAACGAGCTGTTACTGCCCGGCATTGTCCTCGGGACAGTGTCGCTCGCCTACATCATGCGGCTGACCCGCACCTCTGTCGTCGAGAACTTCCGAGCCGACTACGTGCGCACAGCCGTCGCCAAGGGCCTTCCCCGGCGGCGGGTCGTCACGGTTCACCTGCTGCGCAACTCGCTGATCCCGGTGGTGACGTACCTCGGCGCCGACCTCGGCGCCTTGATGGGCGGCGCGATCGTGACCGAGCGGATCTTCAACATTCACGGTGTCGGCGGCACGCTGTACCAGGCGATCAACCGCGGTGAAGCGCCCACGATCGTGTCGTTCGTGACCATCCTGGTCATCGTCTACCTGTTCGCCAATCTGTTCGTGGACCTGCTGTACGCCGTTCTCGACCCGAGGATCCGATATGAGTGAGCCCTCGCACCCCACCGCCGCGCCGCAGGATCTTGGGAGGGAGGCCCTGACCCTGGGCGTCTCCCCCGACACGGGAGAGATCGGGAAGCCCCGCAGCCTGTGGTCCGACGCCTGGCACGACCTGCGCCGCAACCCCACGTTCATCGTCTCGGCGTTGCTCATCCTGTTCTTGATCGTCGTCGCGGTCGTGCCCTCGCTGTTCACGGGCACGGACCCAAAGTTCTGCGACCTCTCCCACTCCAACGAGACCAGCGCGCCCGGGCACCCGTTCGGATTCACCCGGCAGGGCTGTGACATCTACGCCAGGGTGATCTACGGCGCGCGGGCGTCGGTGATGGTCGGCGTCCTGGTCACCAGCGGCGTCGTCCTCATCGGCGGCGTCATCGGGGCTCTCGCCGCGTTCTATGGCGGCGCCCTCGATGCAGTGCTGTCCCGGATCACTGACACGTTCTTCGCCATCCCGCTGCTGCTGGGCGCCATCGTCTTCCTGCAGGCCTTCCCCTTCCGCAACATCTGGACCGTGGTCGCCGCCATCATGATCCTCGGCTGGCCCACTGTGGCCCGCATCATGAGGGGGGCGGTCATCTCCGTGAAGGAGTCCGACTTCGTCACAGCAGCCAGAGCCCTCGGTGCCAGTGACATGCGGATCCTGCGCAGGCACATCCTGCCCAACGCCATCGCACCGGTCATCGTCGTGGCAACCATCTCGCTCGGTCTGTTCATCGTGCTCGAGGCGACGCTTTCCTTCCTCGGTATCGGCCTTCCGTCGTCCACGGTTTCCTGGGGCTCGGACATCAATGACGCGCAGTCGTCGCTGCGATCCGCCCCGCACGTGCTGCTCTACCCTTCAGTGGCGCTGTCGATCACCGTGCTCGCCTTCATGCTGCTCGGCGACGCGGTCCGCGACGCCCTCGACCCGAAGCTTCGGTGAAACCGCGATGACCCAGGACACGATCAACACGACCAGCTCCGCCGACAGCGTGCGTGGCAGCGAGGACCCCAACGCGCCGGTGCTCGAGGTCGAGAACCTGCACGTCGAGTTCCGCACCCGCGACGGGGTGGCCAGGGCCGTCAACGGCGTCAGCTTTGACCTCCTGCCCGGCGAGACCCTCGCCATCCTGGGCGAGTCCGGCTCCGGCAAGTCGGTGACCGCACAGGCCATCATGGGCATCCTCGATACGCCGCCGGGCTTCGTCACCCAAGGGTCCGTCCGGTTCCGGGGCACCGAGCTGCTGACCCTCCCGGAGAAGGAACGGCGTCGCTACCGCGGCGAGAAGATCGCGATGATCTTCCAGGACGCGCTGTCCTCACTGAACCCCGTGTACAGCGTCGGATACCAGATCGGTGAGATGTTCCGGGTGCACCGTGGAGCGTCCCGGGCCGACGCCAAGAAGAAGGCCATCGAGCTGATGGACCGGGTCCACATCCCGGCCGCCCGTCAGCGGGTCACCGACTTCCCGCACCAGTTCTCCGGCGGGATGCGGCAACGCATCATGATCGCCATAGCACTGTCCCTGGACCCTGAGATCATCATCGCGGACGAGCCCACGACCGCCCTCGACGTCACCGTGCAGGCGCAGGTCATGCAACTGCTCGCCGATCTGCAGGCGGAGAGCAAGATGGGCCTCATTCTGATCACGCATGACTTGGGGGTTGTGGCTGACGTCGCCGACAAGATCTCGGTGATGTACGCCGGGAGCCTGATCGAGCAGGCACCCTCCATCGACCTCTACAGCAACCCCGCACACCCTTACACCGAGCGGTTGCTGGCCGCGATCCCCAGGGTGGACCTCAAGGGCCAGGAGCTGTACACGATCAAGGGCATCCCGCCGAACCTGACGGACATCCCGGCCGGCTGCGCGTTCCACCCGCGCTGCCCCTACGCACAAAAACCCATCTGTTTCGAGCAGGTCCCGCCACTTCAGGACGTCTCGAGCGGCCGCCGCAGTGCGTGCCACTTCTGGAAGGAGACCCTCGATGGCAGCATCCAGACCCGATGAGCCTGTCCTTGAGGTCCGAGGACTCGTCAAGCACTTCCCCCTGACGAAGGGCATCCTGTTCAAGAAGCAGATCGGAGCGGTGCAGGCCGTCGACGGTATCGACCTGAAGCTCTACAAGGGTGAGACCCTCGGCGTGGTTGGTGAGTCAGGCTGTGGCAAGTCCACGACCGCCCGACTGCTGATGCGTCTCGAAAGGCCGACCGCGGGCCAGATCCTGTTCCACGGTGAGGATATCGCCCAGCTGTCCGGCAAGGCGCTCAAAGCCGTCCGACGCAACATCCAGATCGTTCTGCAGGACCCGTACTCGTCGCTGAACCCGCGGATGACGGTCGGCGACATCGTGGCTGAGCCGTTCGAGATCCACAAGGATGTCGCGCCCAAGGGCAGCCGCCGCAAGCTGGTCCAGGAGCTGCTGGAGGTGGTTGGCCTCAACCCCGAGCACATCCACCGCTACCCCCACCAGTTCTCCGGTGGTCAGCGGCAGCGCATCGGGATCGCCCGAGGGCTCGCCCTCCGTCCCGAGATCATCGTCTGTGACGAGCCGGTCTCCGCTCTCGACGTCTCCGTGCAGGCCCAGGTCATCAACCTCTTCGAGAAGCTCCAGGACGAGCTCGGGCTGTCCTACGTCTTCATCGCCCATGACCTCTCGGTCGTGCGACACATCTCAGACCGTGTTGCTGTCATGTACCTCGGCAAGGTCGTCGAGACCGGCGACGAGGAACAGATCTACGAGCGGCCCACACACCCCTACACGCAGGCGCTACTGTCCGCCGTGCCTGTTCCCGATCCGTCGTTGCGCGGTCACCGAGACCAGATCATGCTCGAGGGCGATGTGCCGAGTCCTGCCAACCCCCCGTCCGGCTGCCGGTTCCGCACCCGCTGCTGGAAGGCTCAGGACGTCTGCTCAGTGGAGGAGCCCGAGCTGATTGTGCGCGAGGGTCTGGATCACCCGAGCGCCTGCCACTTCGCCAGTATCCGCGAGGTCATCTCGACCATTGACGTGAGCTGACCAGCCTCACCCCCGGGCAGGACTCCGGTCGCCCTCGTCGTTCTGGTTGTTCAGGCGATTCAGCCGGTGCACGATCTCGGCTGCAACGTCCTGCGGTGTCCGTCCGGCCGTGTGCACACTGAACGTTGCCAGCCGCTCATACGTTGGCCGCCGCGCATCCATCATCCGGGTCCACTGTGCCCGCGGGTTCAGTGCCAACAGCGGACGGCTCCGGTCAAACCCCACCCGCTTGGCGGCATCAGCGATACCGACCTCGAGGAACACGACAGTTCGCCCGGCGAGGGCAGCCGACGTCATCGGGTCCATCACCGCTCCCCCACCGAGCGCCAACACGCCGGCGTGTGAGGCGAGCGACGCCGCAACCTCTGCCCGCTCCAGCTCGCGGAACCGCGGCTCGCCCGCATCCATAAAGATGTCCGAGATCGACTGTCCCTGTTGGACTTCGATGGCGTGGTCGGTGTCGCGAAGCTCGACACCCAACAGCTTCGCGAGGACGCGCCCGACCGTTGTCTTGCCCGATCCGGGCGGGCCAATGAGAACCACGCGAGGGCCAGCGGGACCGGGACTGCTGACCGTGCCCGCGGTGTCCCTCACCACGAGCGCAGTTTCTCGGGGATCGCGTCGAGGTATCCGCGGTGATTCCTCGAGGTCTCCGCAACGCTGTCGCCGCCGAACTTCTCGACGCACGCCTGTGCCAGCACCAGGGCAACCATGGCCTCGGCCACGACCCCGGCGGCCGGCACCGCGCAGACGTCCGAGCGCTGATGGATGGCGGTTGCCGACTCCCCCGTGGCGATGTCAACGGTGGCCAGCGCCCTGGGCACGGTGCTGATGGGCTTCATGGCCGCACGAACGCGCAAAATGTCACCGGTCGACATACCGCCTTCGGTGCCCCCGGCCCGGCCGGTGCGCCGCCGGATCACGCCATCCTCATCGCGGTCGATCTCGTCATGTGCGGCAGATCCGCGGCGTGCGGCGGTCAGGAAGCCGTCGCCGACCTCGACACCCTTGATCGCCTGGATACCCATCAGTGCTGCCGCCAGCTGCGAGTCCAGGCGACGATCCCAGTGGACGTGGGACCCCAGCCCCGGCGGCAGCCCGTAGGCCACGACCTCCACCACTCCGCCGAGCGTGTCGCCGTCCTTCTTGGCCGCCTCCACCTCGGCCACCATGGCCACCGAGGCCACGGCATCCAGAGTTCGAACGGGGTTGGCGTCCAGTGCATCGACCTGATCCGGGCGCGGTAGCGCGGCGTCAGGGCCAACGCGAGCCGTGCCGATGGCGACCGTGTGAGAGACCAGCGTGATCCCATAGGCCTGTCGCAGGAAGGCTGAGGCCACGGCGCCCAGGGCCACCCTGGCCGCGGTTTCGCGCGCCGAGGCACGCTCAAGAACGGGGCGAGCGTCGTCGAACCCGTACTTCTGCATCCCCACCAGGTCCGCGTGACCGGGACGCGGCCGGGTCAGCGGCCTGTTCCGGGCGATCTCCTGCGGCGACCCGATGTCCCCAGCGGCTGCCAGGGCGTCAGCCGACACCGGATCCGGACTCATCACCGTCTCCCACTTGGCCCACTCGGAGTTACCGATGCGGATCGCCAGCGGCGACCCGATGGTCACGCCATGACGAACTCCGCCAAGGAACTCCACCGCGTCCTGCTCGAACGTCATCCGAGCCCCGCGGCCGAACCCGAGCCGGCGCCGAGCAAGGGACGCGGCCACGTCAGAGGTGGTGACCTCGACACCTGCAGGCAGGCCTTCGAGCACAGCGACCAGAGCAGGGCCATGGGATTCACCAGCAGTCAACCAACGCAGCATGGCAAAATCCTGCCACAGCGCACGCGCAGAACCCGTCAGCGAGTCAAGACTTGGACCGGAAACATCAACGCGACCCACGCGCCCAGGATCATCGACGGGCCGAAGGCCATGGATGACGAACGGGTCGCGCGCCGCGCGAGGAGCAAGATCAGAGCGATGAAGCCACCGAGGACGAACGCCGCCAGGACGGAGACGACCGCAGGGCCCCAGCCCACCCAACCCAGCAACAGGCCCAGCACACCCGCGAGCTTGACGTCCCCGAAGCCCAGCCCCCCACCCCCCGGCGAGACGAGCGCCAGCACGAGATAGCCCACGAAGAGCGCAAGCCCGGCCAGCACCCCCCGCAGCAGCGCGCCCCAGTCACCCGACACCACCGTCGGCACGAGCAACAGCACGAACGCGATCGGGTAGGACGGCAGGACGATCAGGTCGGGTAGACGATGCACGTCGAGGTCGATGAGCGTCAGCGCCACCCCGATCGCACCCAGATAGAGGTACGCCGGAAGGAGGGACCAATGCGCCTGGCCACCAATGCGAAACGTCAGGCTGGCCCAGGTGAGGGCCACGGCGATGGCAAGCCACATGGTGTATCGCGGTAAGGGCCGGTCCCGTTCGTCGGTGCGCCGGTAGCCGGCGTCAGCGAGCGCCCTGGCCAGCCATGCGCCCACAGCCGCACCCAGGACCGCCAGCAGGATGATCGCCCACCACGGGCTGGCCTGCGGTGGGAGCACGAGAGTCATGGCGACCCCATCGCGGCCAGACCGGCGGCCCGCATCTGCTCGACGGGCGCGAGCAGGCCCGTCATCAGGTGCACCTGCTCGGCGCCCTGATGGACCAACACCTCGAAACCGGACACCACGCTTGCCCCCGCGTCCAAGAAAACCCGCGCCAGCGGCGACGGCCAACCGGCGTAGACCACGTCCAGCAGGAGGTGATCCGGCAGCCGCGACCCGGAGGGCAGCACCAGATCTGCCAGGGCGCTGGCAGACAGGGCGTCGGCCGGCAACGTGCTGATGACCAGGGGAGTCTCACCAACCCGGCTGGCGAGCTGCCCCAGCCCGACAACCTCGACCTCAAGCCCAGCACGGCGCGCCTGTGCCACGGTCTGCGGACGCGCCACCGATCGCACGGCAAAGGTCACCTTCGGGCACCCCAGCGCCGCCAGGGCCGCCACGACGGACCGGGCAGTCGCCCCTGAGCCAAGCACCATCGAGCTGGCCACCGGCCCGGCGCCGGCCCCACGCAGAGCCTGCGACACGCCATACACGTCGGTGTTGTCGCCTCTCCAACCACCGTCGGGGCGGCGGACGAGCGTGTTGATGGCGCCGACCTCACGGGCCAGGTCCGAGACCTCATCGGCCACCTCGAAGGCAGCCTCCTTCAAGGGCATGGTCAGCGACAAACCCACCCACTCAGGGCCCAGCGCGGCGACGAACCCGCGAAGTGCCACAGCCCGCACCTCGTGGGTCTCATAGGACCAGTGCGTGAGCCCCAGGGCGCGGTATGCCGCCTCGTGAAGCGCAGGTGACAGCGAGTGGGCGATCGGCGACCCGAGCACGGCCGCGCGTCGAGCGTCCGCAGTCAACATTTGCCCGGATGTGCCGAACACCATTTCTGGAACAGCTTCACATTGGCCGCGTGACCCGCCGCGTCGACAGCGAACCTCGTCTCACCCGTCTGGGGGTTCACTGCGACGAAGTACATCCACGGGCCTGGGGTTGGACTGACCGCGGCCTTCATGGCCGACAGCCCGGGACTGTCAATGGGGCCGGGCGGAAGTCCTGTGACCAGGTAGGTGTTGTAGGGGCTCTGGCTCGATCTCTCGGTGTCGGTCGTGACTAGCTTGCCGCGCCGTTGCGCGATGAAGATGACAGTCGAGTCGAGCTGCAACGGCATCAGTATGGCCAGGCGGTTCTCGATGACACGCGCCACCTTCGGGCGGTCGGCACTTGCGCTGGCCTCAGCCTCGACGATGCTCGCGATGGTCAACACCCGTTGCATCGTGTCGGGAGTCACGCCGAGCTTGCCGAGCTCTTCAAGAGACTTGGCCACCATCGCGTGCAGCTGGTCGGCAGCAGTGACGCTGGCGTCGAACTCGTACGTCGACGGGAAGAGATAGCCCTCTGCGTTGCCCTTGGCCGCAGCCGGCAGGCCCAGCATCACCGGATCCTGCAAAGCCAACGTGTAGTCGGCGAGCGGCCGTCCTGTGCTGGCGGAGAGCTCGTGGATGATCTCCGAGACCCACAGACCCTCGCGGATGGTGACCTGTTGAACCGTGCGGTTGGCCGGGTCCAACAGCATCGCCAGTGACGACGCAGCGCTCATGTGGGCGCGCAAGGTGTACGTGCCCGGCTGGATGGAACCGGCCCGGGGGTCCTTTGCAGACGCATCGACAAACGCCTTGGCCGACTTGACCACCCCGGCCTTCTCGAGCGCCGCGGCGATGGTCCGGCCGGCGTCTCCCGGGTGCACCACGACGGTCACGGCGCCCGACCCAGCCCCGAC
>Ga0208079_1000187_pt1 | contig 35498 bp, 35 predicted proteins | sample NGESurdeep092012_5_FD_184474 | JGI IMG/M metagenome (GOLD analysis project Ga0208079, IMG submission 184474) | Arctic peat soil microbial communities from Barrow, Alaska - NGEE Surface sample 210-2 deep-092012 (SPAdes) | ecosystem: Environmental > Terrestrial > Soil > Wetlands > Peat ... | reverse complement strand
AGTCCTGAAACTGAAGCAGATAGGATTCTTTATGAAACGGCAAAAAATCTGCGGACAAAATAACCGGGAACTAAGAATCACGATTTCTTCCCGTTCTTTCTGGCTTTAATTATCAGGTAAACAACAAATATAACTCCTACCCCAAGAAGAATATGACCGACATAGGGGAATATCTGATCCCTTATAGCATATAAATAATAACCTATTATTGCCAGGATAATGTTCCAGATGCCTGCTCCGATAAAAGTAAATAACATGAAATCGCGAAGATTCATTTTCGCCAGTCCTGCAGGAATTGAAATCAGATGACGTATACCGGGAACCAGCCTACCTATAAATGTGGATGTTTTCCCGTTCCTGACAAAATAATCTTCAGCATGTCTTACTTTCTCTTCCGATAAAAGGAAAATCTTTCCCAGTTTTGATCCGGCAAATTTGTATACAATGGGACGCCCAAGATAAAAGGCCAGCGTATAATTGATCAAAGAACCTGAAAGAGCCCCTAAAGTGCCCATAATAACAACTATAAAAACATTAAGGTCACCCTGTCCTGCCTTATACGCTGCGAAAGGAATCACAACCTCTGAGGGCAGAGGGAGGAAAGTGCTTTCAATTAACATCAGCAGAGCTATTGTGAAATAATTCAGATTAGCCATATACCAATCGAAGAGTGCCTGGAAAAAAGCCATATTTTATATTTAATAAATAATTATTCACCTAAACCGGTTCGACGACAATATTAATCTTTTTGGCTGTTAATGCAACCTATCTAACTACAAATTTGTTAATACAATTATAAAAACAGACAACTTAAATATAATGATTATGACAACTCATGAACTTCTTGAAACTTATTATAAAGGTTTCGCACAAAAGGGAAATTGGACTTCAGTTATTTCTGACGATTTTAAATTTTTCTTATGAAACCATTTTGCGTCCTTTGCAAAATCTTTGAGCACTTTTCTGTTAGTGGATTTCTTCTTTCATTTCGAATTGTTAACTTTGGTATATAAACTTACAATCCTAATAAAATACATTCTCTTGTATGGAAAATTTGCAGACGACCTATCTAGGGTTAAAACTCAGGAATCCGCTCATAGCAGGCAGCTGCGGACTTACAAATTCATTGTCAAATATTAAGGAACTGGCAAACAAAGGTGTTGGCGCTATTGTTATCAAGTCTCTCTTCGAGGAACAGATACACATAGAAGCTGAGAAAGTAATCAAGAATGACACCAAAGGAGTGAATACTTTCAGCCATGCCCCCGATACTATATTCAGCAAAAGAATTTATGATTACGATGAAGCATATTCATATATCTACGATTTTGCCAAGAGAAACATACTTGGGAAATATCTGTATTTCCTTAATAAGGCAAAAAAATCGGTCAACATTCCTGTTATTGCCAGCATAAATTGTGTCTCAAATCAGGACTGGCACTCATTTGCCAAAAAGATCGAAGAGACAGGTGTTGACGCACTTGAGCTGAATATCTACATACTCCCTTCTGACTGGCGTAGAAGTGGTGAAGACAATGAAAAGATTTACTATGACATTATAAGAGAGGTCAGAAACTATGTCAATCTTCCGATCTCAGTCAAGATAGGATTCTATTTTTCCTCACTTGCTCAATCAGTCAAAAAATTATCAGAATGTGGTATTAAAGGACTGGTTCTGTTCAACAGACCCTATAACACTGATATTGATATTGATAAGATAGATCTCAGTCACGGTCCGATATTTAGTACTCCTGAAGAATTTACTCATACCCTGCGCTGGATATCAATATTATCGGGACATGTTGAGTGTGATCTTTCGGCTTCAACAGGGGTACATGATCATAAAACCTTTATCAAGCAATTGCTTGCAGGCGCTACTACTGTCCAGATTGCCTCAGCGTTATACAAGGAGGGATTTGATGTAATACCTGAAATTCTCAAAGGGACAACATCATGGATGAAAAAACATGATTTTCAAACAGTTGATTCATTCAGAGGCAAACTCAGCAAATCGAAACTCGAAAACCCGGCTGCAATAGAAAGGGTTCAGTTCATGAAACTCTATTCAGGAATCGAATAATTATCAGATGACATATCGGCGCATCCCTTAGGCCTCAGAATAAGTCTGGTGGACTGATCGTAGGTAAAATATTTCCATGCCCAGTTGATGAAGATCTGCAGTTTATTTTTTACCCCGATTATGCTCATCAGATGAACGAACATCCAGATAAACCAGGCGAAGATACCCTGAAACCTGAAAGACGGTAGTTCGACTACAGCGAGGTGTCGTCCTACAGTTGCCATAGTACCAAGGTCCCTGTAATTAAACTCTTTCAGTTGTTTATTGGTTTTCATTCTGCCCAGATTTTCTGCCAGAAGCTGCGCCTGCTGAATCGCTACCTGGGCTACCTGAGGATGTCCCCTGGGATATTTTCTATCAGTCTGAAGAGCAATATCGCCAAGGGCAAACACATTGGAATATCCATTTACCCTGCTGTAAATGTCAACCTTAATCCTGCCTGTTCTTGTGAAACATTCCGGCTTAAGTCCTTTAGTACTGTTTCCTGCAATTCCGGCAGTCCAGATAATCATTCCTGTGTTGATGGTTTTTCCTGAATCAAGATATACAGTTTTTTCATCGCATCCTGTCGCTTTGGTACCGGTAAGGACCTGAACTCCCATCTTTTCTAGAAAACCGCGGGCCTTATCGGATGATTTTTGTGTCATCGCACTTAATACTCTGTCAACAGCCTCAATGAGGTATATTTTTGCCCTTATCTCTTTAAATTCCGGATAATCCTTTTTAAGAACATATTTATTCATTTCTGCCAATGCCCCGGCTATTTCAACTCCCGACGGACCACCTCCGATTATCACTATAGACATAAGCATATCGCGTTCCTCATCACTTTGGGCAGTAAGTGCATTTTCGAAGTTCATAAGGAGAGAATTTCTCAGATCAAGCACTTCGGCGATTGTTTTCATACCCTTTGAAAATCTCTCCATCTGTGCATTGCCAAAATATGCATTGTTAGCACCGTGTGCCAGTACAAGATAGTCGTACTCAATTTCTCCTGAAGAGGTAGCCAGTTTATTGTTTACCGTATCCACAAATTTCACCTCCACCTTTCTAAGATGAAAATCTTTATAATGCTGAAATATTTTACGTAATGGAAACAGGATTGAACTCTCCTCAAGTCCGGCAGAAGCCACCTGGTAAAAGAGAGGCGGAAACTGGTGATAATTATGTTTGTCAAGAATAACTACTTGAAAACCCCTGTTTTTAAGTTTTTTAGCCAGGGTTAACCCGGCAAATCCACATCCAACTATTACTATTCTTTTTTTGTCTGTTTTTGGAATATTAAGCATACGTTTTGTTCTTATTGTTATATTATTAACACCAGAAGTAGTTAATAGTTCATCCGCTGTATACACTAAAAATTTAAAGGATAATAATCTATAAAACTAAAACCGGACAAGAACAGTTTATGCAATTGCTTTATTTTTCAGAGCTAATTCAAAGATGATCAGAGACTGACAAATCTTACAATAATATCAATCAACCAGCCGGGATAAATTCCTAATAACAATATACCTGCTCCGGTGATTGCAAGGGTAATATTACCAATGAAAGACAGTTCAGGTAATTTACTCTCATTTCCAGATGAAAAAAGCATAGTTATTATTCTCAGATAATAGTACAATCCAATTACACTATTGATTATCATAGAGATAATAAGTACCATCAACCCAGCATTCATGCCTTCCAGGATCACGTAGAATTTTGCAATGAATCCAGCCGTCAGAGGAATTCCTGCCAGCGACAGCAGGGAGAGTGTAAAAACTATTGCGATTCCCGGCCTTTTCCAGAATAGACCTTTGAAATCTTCAATTTTCTCAGCTTCATATTCGTTTGTCGACAGAAGGGCTATCACGCCGAAAGCTGCAATCGTTGTAAAGAAATAGGATATAAGATAAAAAACTGAAGCCTGAATTCCTTTGTCACTGCCTGTTAGTAAAATAATAATCAGGTATCCCATATTTGCAATGGAGGAATATCCTAAAAGTCTTTTTATGTTTTTCTGCCGTATAGCCAGTATATTTCCTACAAACATGGAAAGAATGGCGATTCCTGATATTGAAACAAACAGGTATTGATTATCAAATCCCTTAAGATTAAAAAAGAACCGAATGAGGACAGACATCACCGCCCCTTTTGAAACTGTGGCAACATATGCTGAAACTGGCGCAGGAGCACCCTGGTAAACATCAGGTGTCCACATATGAAACGGGACCAGAGCCAGCTTAAATCCTATTCCGACCATCATCATACCAAAACCCGATAAAACTATTGGAGATAATTGACTGCCTGCCCCAAACGATTTTACAATTTCAGTGAATTGCATTGTCCCTGATGCAGTATATATAAGAGCCATACCAAATAATAAGAACGCTGAGGATACGGATGCCAGGATCAGGTACTTTATTCCTGCCTCAATTGAATTGCTTTTTGACCGTTGGAACGCTATGAGTATGTACAATGATATGCTGAGCGTTTCAATACCCAGAAAGAAAATTACAAAATGATTTGCTACAGCCAGCAATGCAGCTCCAAGCGTAGATGTAAAAAGTACAATATAATATTCTTCCCTGACCCCGGTGAGCTGTTTGATATAATCATAGGATAAAAATGTAACTAACAACGCTGAAATAATTATTATTCCCAGAAAAAACAAGCTGTAAGCATCAATAATGAATAAAGGTTCTATTGCATGCGGAACTGAAGGGAAAATGAAAAAAATCGAAGAAAATGCAGCTAATAATGACAAAACCGAAAAACCAAAAACAACATTGTAATTCCTTAGGATTGAAACTACTATCATAATCACAACTGGAACTGTTGCTAAAATGAGAAAAGGTACTAAACACAAAAAATCTTTTTCGGTCATACTTAAAAAGCATTAATTGTCCTGTTCTTCCTTTGTGTTACTTTGTGCTTTACTTAATGTTCCTTTGTGTTTAAATGAATTATTTTTTACCACAAAAGTACACAAAGGGTTACACGAAGGATCACAAAGGATTTTTTCAGAATTACTCACAGGAGACTCATAACTTATTTCTTTTTGCTTATTCAGTGTCTTTAAAATTGCAGGCTTTGCTGTATCAAGAACAGGTTTTGGGAACAGGCCCAGCCAGAGTATTGCAATAACCAGAGAAGCTGAAACTGCTTTTTCGCGGATTGTCAGATCATTCATTGTCCAATCTGTGTTCTTTTTCCCCAGAAAAACCTTCTGAACTATCCTGAGAGAATAAATTGTTGCGGCGATCAAACCAAGACTGGCGAGACATGACATTAACACATTCGCCTTAAAAACTCCGATCAGAATAAGAAGTTCAGCTACAAAATTTCCCAATCCTGGTAAACCTAAGGAAGCCATTGAAAAAATAAGGCCGATTGCTCCCATTACGGGAGCCTTTTCCCACAACCCTCCCATCCTGTTTATATCTCTGGTATGGATGCGCTCATACAACTGCCCAACCAAAATAAACAGCGCCCCTGTGCTTATTCCATGTGCAACCATCTGAATAACAACTCCCTGGTATGCCAGTTCATTAAATGAAAAAACACCAAGTATTACGAATCCCATATGACTAACACTTGTATAAGCCACGAGTCGTTTCAGATCTGTCTGTGCAAAGGCAAGTTTGGCCCCGTAAAGAATACCGGCGACACCGAGTAACATACCTATCGGAGCGAATGTCACAGATGCAGACGGGAATAGGGGGACAACAAACCGGAGAAGGCCATAGGCTCCCGTTTTTAAAAGCAAAGCAGCAAGAATGAGACTCCCGGCAGTAGGCGCCTCGGTGTGAGCATCAGGTAACCAGTTATGCAAAGGTACAACAGGCAGTTTTACAAGAAATGCAGCAAGGAATCCAAGCATTATCAACATGGCAGTCGGACCGTTCATTGCAGTACCAAGCAGTTGAAGGTAATCGAATGTATACAATCCTGTGGAATGTCCGTGTACAAAATATAAGGCAATTATTGCAATGAACATCAATAGTCCGCTTGCCTGGGTATACAGAAAGAATTTATTTGATGCTGAAGTTTTGTTCTCATGTCCCCATATACCTATCAGAAAATACATCGGTACGAGCATCAGTTCCCAGAAGAAATAGAAAAGAAAAAGATCGAGGGAGAGAAATACACCCGTAATTCCTGCCAATATCAGGAGAAGATTAAAATGGAAAAAACCGACCTTTGAATTTATCTCTTTCCACGAAATAATAACAGAAATTATCCCAAGGAAAAATGTAAGGATCAACATTACCAGGCTCAGCCCGTCGAGAGCAAGGTGGAAACTTATTCCAAAAGCAGGGATCCAGTCAAGTTTAATATCAATAAGCCATGATTTATCCAAAGGAAAAGAATTCAGTACATAAATTATGATGATAAGAAGATCAATGGACAATGCCGCAAGTGAAATGATACGAGGCCATTCAGAACTCTTCTTTCCTGTGATCCATGCAAGAAAAGCGCCTGTCAATAATATGACTATAAGATATATGAGTATCATTTGCTAAGCATATAGGTTAATATGATCACGATACCGATGACAAATGAGAGCAAATACCATCTGAGCTTCCCGTTCTGAGCCGTGCTGAGCACCCGGTTAAAGAATAGCGCCAGTCGTGCAAGACCTTTGTTCCAGAGGTCAAAGAAGTCATCTTTATCGACAACTGACAGCCATACTATTGGTCTCACAAAAAGAGTTTCATAAAGGCTATCAAAGCCCCATCCCTTTTCAAAGTATTTGTTTATCCTGCTATGACTGTAAGGCTCTGACAAAGAAGGCTTTTTAAAATAAACTATATATGCCAGGTAGATTCCCGATAGTGCTATTAAAGAGGAAAGTAACTGAAATAAAAATTCTTTGTTTTCTGCGCCCTTTGTTACAACAACAGGCAAAGTGTTATCAACCAGGCGTGAAAACAGATGAATACTACCAATTGAAGAAGGAAGTTCTATAAAACCTCCTACGATAGACAATACTGAAAGAATTACCAAGGGATATGTCATAAGTTTACCAGGAAGGAATGAGGGTTGCGTTTTGGCTTCACCATAGAAAGTTATAAATATCATTCTGAAGGAATAGAGCGCAGTAAGAAATGCGCCTACAATACCTGCCATCCATAATAATACGCTTCCGGTTTGTGATGAGTAAGCATACCACAAGATCTGGTCTTTACTGTAAAATCCTGCGGTTATAAGTGGCAGCGCTGACAGAGAGGCTGAACCAATCAGAAAAGTATAAAAAACGAAAGGCATTTTTTTCCGCAGACCGCCCATTTTGAATATATCATGCTCCTCATCTAGCACTAAGATTACAATACCTGCCCCAAGGAAAAGAAGAGCTTTAAAAAAAGCATGTATCATGAAATGAAATACAGCAGCTGACCATGCCCCGACACCCAGAGCAAGAAACATGTAACCTATCTGACTTATCGTAGAATATGCAAGTATTCTTTTCAGATCGTGCTGAGCCAGCGCACTGAAACCCGCTATCAGCAATGTTAGAGCGCCTATGATCGCAACGGCAGACTGTACAACCGGTGCAAGACTAAATAATACATGTGTCCGGGCTATCAGATAAACACCTGCAGTGACCATTGTCGCTGCATGTATGAGTGCACTTACCGGTGAAGGACCTGCCATGGCATCCGGCAGCCAGGTTTGCAAAGGTAATTGGGCAGACTTACCTAATGCACCACCCAAAAGTAAAGCTGCCGTCAAAACGGCAATTGATGATCCTGTAACCCAATTTGCAGATGCCAGTCGCATCAGTTCGCTTATATTAACAGTGCCAAAATTCAGAAACAGAATGAATATGCCAATGATCATTGCCGTATCCCCAATACGTGTAATTATAAATGCCTTCCGTGCTGCATAACCATTATCAGGTTCTTTATACCAGAAACCGATCAACAGATAACTGCACAAACCGACCCCCTCCCATCCAAGATACATGAGTAATATATTGTCTGCAAGAACAAGAACGAGCATTGAACCAATGAACAGATTCATATAGGCAAAGAACCTTGTGAATCCTTCATCTTTTGCCATAAATTCAATAGAGTAGAGGTGTATAAGAAAACCTACAAAAGTGATGACAAAACAGAATACCAGTGAGAGCGCATCGAGACTGAATGATATGTCAACCCTCAGGTTGCCAGCACTTATCCATTCCCAGAGGTTGACTGAATACGATTTGATTTCCGGCAATGATTTGAAAAAACCGATAGCAATAATGATTGTGAGAACGGAAATTATTCCAATCGATCCGGCGCCAATAATACCTGCAGTCTTCCGGCTCAGCTTGTGGCCGAATAGAGCCAGTATGAGAAAGCTCAGAAAAGGGATGGCTGGTATCAGGGGGATAATTGTGGGCATCCGTTAATTAATTTTGATCTTTCAAATTATTAATCGCATCAGAATCCAGTGTTTTGAAATGATGATAAACCTGCAGTATCATCGCAAGAGCAATAGCGACCTCAACAGCTGTTACGGAAAGTATGAATATAAACATTACCTGTCCGTCGGGTTGTTTCCAGTGCGTGCCTGCAATTATAAATACAAGCCCTGCAGCATTAAACATGATCTCGATTGACATTAACATAAAGATCATGTTCCTTCGAACAAGCAAACCTATAAGTCCCAGGAAGAAAATTATTCCTGCAAACAATATTTGAATTCCAATTGGTATAGTAAGCATATTCCTATTTTACTTCAAGAAAACGGTGTTTTACTTTTTTCTTCTGGCTTCCCAGATGATAAGCTCCTATAACTCCTGCCATAAGGAGAATAGCTGCAATTTCAACTGCAAGCAGATAGGTTGAAAACAATGAAATACCAACCTGTTTAGGCATTATTGCATCCTTAACCGAAGGGATTGCAGGTACGCTTTTTATTGCAAGGATGAGGTCGACCAGAAGAACAGTTGATAATATTGACGGAACTATCCACATACGCGGCCTCAGCCATTTCTTTTCCGTTTCTCTCTCAAGTCCTATATTAAGCATCATGGTAACAAAAATGAAAAGCACCATAATAGCGCCGGCGTAAATTATTACCTCCAGAGCTGCAATGAAAGGTGCACTGAGCAGATAAAAAATCACAGATATTGCCAGTAATGACAAAATAAGAAACAGAAGTGAATGGATGGCGTTCCTTCCTGAAATGGCCATTATCGTTGAGATAATTGCTACAATGGCGGCTATATAGAAAAATACATCCATTTTATGTGAAATATAATTATGGTAAAAGGTCTGTTACATCAATAGGTCTTTCTTCATTATCCCCTTCTCCTTTTCGCTTTACCCCCATATCAACACCTGCATTTCTATAAAAGTTATATCCATGATATTTCCCTTCTCCGCTTATAAGCAGATGTTCTTTTTCATAAACCATATTCTGTCTGTCATATTCTGCCATCTCAAAATCAGGGATAAGCTGAATAGCATAAGTAGGGCAGGCTTCTTCGCAGAAGCCACAGAAAATACATCTCGAAAAATTGATCCGGAAAAACTCCGGATATCTTCTGCCATTGATGTCTTCCGTTGCCTGAAGAGAAATACAATCGACAGGACAAGCTGCGGCACACAAATAACAGGCTACGCATCTTTCATTCTTTTCTGCATCACGGGTCAGTACAATTCTCCCCCGGTAACGTGGAGCAAGATATGGCTTTACTTCAGGATATTCCACAGTTTCTGTTTTGTGAAACACATGAAGAAAAATAAGCCACATACTGCGAAGAATGCTGATCATATCAGAGTCTGTATTTTATTATAAATATCATTTTAAAAATATCAGTATTGCACCTGTAATCAAAAGATTCAGTAATGACAAAGGCAATAAAATCTTCCATCCCAGCTCCATCAGCTGATCATATCTTGGACGGGGTAAAGAAGCTCTCAGAAGTATGAACACACAGATAAAAAAGAATGTCTTGAACAAAAACCAGAAAACCGGAGGAAGAAACGAAGGTCCAAGCCAGCCTCCGAAAAACAAGGTGGAGATAAGTCCGGAAATAAGTGTAATGCCCAGGTATTCACCAACAAAGAACATCCCGAATTTCATTCCTGAGTATTCCGAATGATACCCTGCTATAAGCTCACCCTCGGCTTCGGGAATATCAAATGGCAAACGGTGCGTTTCTGCAATACCCGCTATGAAGAAGACAATAAAACCAATGAATTGCGGAATAAAGAACCACCCTCCTTTTTGTGCTTCAACAATTTTACAGAAACTAAAGCTGTCAGCCATCATCACCACACCCATAAGGGAAAGTCCCATGAATACCTCATATGTGAGCATCTGAGCCGATGCACGCATAGCTCCTATCAGAGAATATTTATTGTTTGAAGCCCAACCACCCAGAACTATGCTGTAAACACCGAGCGATGAATTGCCCAGGAAAAATAGCACCCCGATGTTTGAGTCAAAGACGTAAAAGTTAGGGCCAAAGGGCACAACTGCAAATGTCAGCAGAATGGTGATCATAAGTATTCCCGGAGCGAGGACAAAAACCGGACGGTCAGAAAATGGAGGCACCCAGTCCTCTTTAAAGAATAATTTTATTGTATCTGCAATAACCTGTCCAAGTCCAAATGGGCCTACCCGATTTGGTCCCAGCCTGTCCTGCCATACTGATAGAAGCCTGCGCTCAACCCATATCAGCCCTGCTGCAATGGACAACGGTATCATAACTACTCCTGCTATTATAAAGACATATTTCATGAACATATAATTATAGTTTATGAAATTTACCATTATTCACCTGTTCAATCAGTCTGATTCCGGGGTCACCACCTTTCATTGATCCATTCGGTTCATCGAGATAATTATACTGAGCCTGCACGGAGTTCCATCCCGGTGTCCAGTAGAATGGCACGAGTGAAGACGGCGGATTCTCCTGTTGTCCCTCCATACTGAATGCCAAAGGTGAATCAGGATCCTCCGGAAGCTTACTCTCACTTACGGCAGTATTTGCATTCATTGCTGTCCTGCCACTGTAACGCATAGTCTGGCGTGGTATCTTCGCATTCAACATTCTGAAATCCTCACCAGGCGCGTAATTCTTTAACTTTGAAAAAAGAGCCAATTCAGTAACCATTGATTCAGTGATACTATCGAGAGTGTTCCAGTTTACTTGTCCATTCCGTATTTTTATAAGCTCTCCAATCCATTTCCAGCTCTCCCTAATCTGGTCCTTTACTATTGCTTTATAAAAACGTTGAGCCCTTCCTTCATTATTCACGATTGTACCTTCAGATTCGGCAAATGTTGCTACAGGCAGTAAAAAGTTAGCCTTTTCAGTAGTTTTATCAGGAAGTTGAGCAAGAACTATTATACGTCTGCTTCTCTCAAACAGTGTATTTACTGTTTCTTCATCAGCTCTCCTGTATAAATCATTTTCAAGAACAATGAGTGTGTCAATTTCTTTGTTTTCCTGCAAATCCAGGCTCTCCTCAAAAGATTTACCAGGTAATAATGCGAGACCCATACTGTTGCACTCAGGCAAAACCATACTTAGCATAACATCTGAACCTGATGCCATAAGTGCAGTAGCTGTTTTTAATGCAGCTTGTATTACTGACTCATCACCACTGCTGACGCCGGAAATTATTAAAGGTTTCTTTGCATTTTTTAAAGACATTGCTATATTGTTGGCAAGCGCCTGAATATCTGTTTTCTGAAATACTACATCCGTAGTCTTGCTTTCAATTAATTCTGCAATTGCAAAACCCAGACCGGCAATGTCGCGGGATGAAGCACGAAAAGTTTTCTTTGCAATTTCATCCAGAGAATCTGCACTTGTGGTGGCTATGAACAGAGGACTTTTTGTATCCTGTGCAAGTTCTCTGACAGGCGCATCATTCCAAAAAGGTATGCCTTTGGTTTTTGCCTCATAATAGGCCAGATTTCTGATTGCCTGACGTAATGCGAGTGCAATCATTGGTGCGGTATTTACCAGGTCCTCACCAAGAACCAGAATAGCATCAGCCGTTTCTATCTGTTTCAATGATGGAATGGTTACACCACTTGATTGCAGGTAATATAGGATCGTTTTCGTCAGCTGGTATTCCTTTTTTGAGATCCCATGATAAAAATTCTCTTTACCGGCAAGCGACATCAAAGCATAATTCGACTCGAGTGAAGCTCTTGGGGAACCTATCCCCGCAATCTTATTATTTTTCGACAAAATTGAAAGAAGAGATTTAAGAAGAGTAGTGTTATCAATATATTCTGCTTTCTTCTCTTTGTCCGGGCGTGTCAGTACAGTTTTTATCCGTTTTTCGTCATTAACAAACTCATATCCAAAACGGCCCCGGTCGCAAATGAAATATCCGTTGACAGCTCCATTGTATCTGCTCATAATTCTTCTTATGGAACCATACCTTTCACTGACTATAATATTACATCCGACACTGCAATGAACGCAGACTGAGGGAGTATTTGAAAGATCCCATTTACGGGTAAAGTGATTCTTCAGCGTTTTATCTGTAAAAACTCCGGTAGGACATACTTCAACAAGATTACCGCTGAATTCATTTTCCAGTTTTCCATCCTCATGACGTCCGAAATAAATATGATTCCTTGACGAAAAAACATTCAGATCTTTTCCTCCTGCATAATCCCTGTAAAACCTTACACATCTGTAACATTGTATGCAACGGTTCATCTCGTGACTGATGAATGGACCCAGTTCCTGATTTTCATAAGTCCTTTTCGGGAAATCAAACCGCCTGTAATTATGACCTGTCATGATTGTCATATCCTGAAGATGGCATTCACCTCCCTCATCGCAAACCGGACAATCATGTGGATGATTTGTCATAAGACCCTCGATAACTGAGGCACGGAATGCTTTTGCATCGGGATCTTTAACTGAAACAATAAGACCTTCAGTGACAGGTTCCATGCACGACATTACTATGCGCCCTTTCGTATCATCTTTATCCCTGAATTTTTTTACCGCGCATAACCTGCAGGCTCCAACCGAACCGAGAGCCGGATGAAAACAGAAATGAGGTATATCTATTCCGAGTGCAAGACAGGTCTCGAGAAGGTTCTTCTCCGGTTTTACTTCATAATATTTCCCGTCTATTGTGATCTTCACCATATTTACCTCCAGGGACATTTTTTGTCACTAATATGCTTAACAAAATCATCGTGGAAATATTTCAGCCCGCTCTGCAACGGTTCTGCTGCACCGGGAGCATGGGCACAGAATGTATTGCCAGGTCCGAAATACTTTGCATTAAAACTCAGAAGATCAAGGTATTCCATTTTACCAGTTCCCCTCTCAATAGAAGACAGCATCTTCTCGACCCAGGGGAGGCCCTCACGGCATGGAGTACACCAACCACAACTTTCCAGCGCAAAGAATTTTTCTACATTATGGATAAATGCTATAGGACAGGTTTTATCATCAAGGATAATCATTGTGCCTGTTCCCAGTCTGCTGCCTGCAGCAGCGACAGTTGAAAAGTCCATTTTCACATCAAGATGTTCTTCAATAAGAAAGTCTGTAGATGCTCCTCCCGGTAATGCTCCTCTGAATTTGTGTCCATCTGTCATCCCGCCTGCATGCTCCTCCAATAGTTCCCTCATAGTTATTCCAAGAGGCAGTTCCCAGGTGCCGGGATTTCTAACTTTACCGCTAACACCAAAAAGCTTGGTTCCACCTGTAGGAGTAAGACTTAATCCCTTAAACCAGTCAGCTCCATTCTCCACAATATGAGAGATCCATGAAAGTGTTTCAACATTGTTTACCACTGTTGGTCTGCCAAACAACCCGCTTATTGCAGGAAAAGGTGGTTTTGTCCGTGGTACAGCCCTCTTACCTTCAAGCGAATTCAGCAATGCAGTCTCTTCACCACATATGTACCTGCCGGCACTGGAATGTACATACAAATTGAGGTTAAAGCCTGATCCGAGAATATTATTTCCGAGGTAACCTGCATTATAAGCTTCAGCTATTGCAATACGGAGACCAGTTTCTGCCTTTTTATAAGCCCAGCGAAGAAATATATATGCTTTTTCTGCCTGTATTGCGTAAGCCGATATTATCATTCCTTCAATAAGCTGATGGGGATTACCCTCAAGAAGATACCTGTCTTTGAAAGTCCCGGGTTCCATCTCATCTGCATTACACACCAGATATTTTGGCTTTGATGCATTTCCATCCATCGGCACAAGACTCCATTTAACTCCGGTAGGAAAACCAGCACCTCCACGTCCCAGTAAATTTGAAGCTTTAACCAGATTTGTAATTTCACCTGGGGCTATGTTTTTCAATGCTTTTGCGACAGCACTGTAGCCACCGGCCTGTTTATACTCTTTAAGATTATAAGGAGCAGTTCCTGGTTTTATATGTTTGGTTAATGGCTTTTCCATCTCTGACTATTTATACTGCTCAATTAATTCATCAATCTTTTCCGTAGTAAGTCTGTTATAATGATCATTGTTGATCATCATTACGGGTGCGTTATCACAATCTCCCAGGCATGAGATCGGGAGAAGCGTGAATCTTCCATCTGAGGAGGTACCTCCAAAGCTGATCCCAATTTTCTTCGAAATGTATTCATAAAGCGATTCAAATCCCATGACCATACAACTAACACTATCACAAATAAGTATTACATTCCTGCCAACAGGTTTGCGATAGATCCTGCTGTAGAATGTTGCAACGCTGTCGACTTCTTCATTTGAAATACCTAAAAGTTGAGCAATATCTTTTACTGATTCATCAGATACCCATCCACGATGATGCTGAACGATCTTGAGTGCGTCGATGCATGCCACTGACGGGTAAGGATATTGCTTTATCTCCTCCTGTATCTCTTTTATTTCTTCTTCAGTCAGCATTGGACTTTAATATTGGTGCTAGTTGCTGGTTACTTGTTCCTCGTTTTGCGTTTCTAGTTATCAATTTTCATTATAATCAGAACTTGATTACTTGCAACGTCATTGCGATCCCGCAAAGCGGGAGAAGCAATCTTTTGTCATTTTACTTTCGTCCTATTACTTTCTCCTTTCTCCTTACCTATCCAAGTCGGCTAAAACAAAATCCATTGCACCAAGTATAGCCAGCAGATCAGGGATAGTGTATCCTTTGGTTATAAATGGTAACATCTGCATATGTGGGAAAGAAGGAGTCCGTATTCTTGAACGGTATGAGGATGTTCCCCCGTCGCTGATAAGGTAATAACCATTACTCCCCTTAGCCGCCTCAACGGGTACCATGGCCTCCCCTTCAGGAATGACCGGTCCCCACGACACACCAACAAAATGTGTAATAAGGGTTTCAATGTCTGTCATGGTTTTGTCTTTTCTGGGTGGTATTGCCAGAGGATGATCTGATTTATAATGACCTGCCGGCATATTTTTTATGCATTGCTGGATTATTCTCAAACTCTGACGCATTTCCTCCATACGTACAAGTGCCCTGTCGTAACAATCACCATTTTTCCCAAGCGGGACATCAAATTCAAATTTGTCTATGCCCGAATAAGGTCTTTTCTTGCGGTAATCCCAGTCATAACCAGTCGCCCTGAGCCCTGAGCCGGTTATCCCCCATTCTATAGCCTCCTTTGTCGTAAATACACCTATGCCAATAGTCCGGGCCTTTAATATCCTGTTTTTAAGAACAATGTTGTCAAATTCTTTAAGCCTCTTTGGCAAATAATCGACAAACGACTGCATCAGTTTTTCCCATCCATCAGGCAAATCATGAGCGACTCCACCTATCCTGAACCACGAGGGGTGCATTCGGCCTCCCGTTATAGCAGCCACTATATCGAATATCCTTTCTCTGTCATTGAATGCATAGAAAACCGGCGACATCTGACCCATGTCCTGGGCAAATGTCCCAAGCCAGACCAGATGGCTGGCTATCCGGAACAGTTCGCTCATCATTATACGTATGACCTGTGCCCTGTCAGGAGGTTCAATACCGGCCAGTTTCTCTACCGAAAGAAGGTATGCCAGGTTATTCATAACACCTCCCAGGTAATCGATACGGTCCGTATATGGGATAAAGGTATGCCACGATTGTCTCTCGCCCATTTTCTCTGCTCCACGGTGATGGAATCCTATGTCGGGTATAATATTGACAATATCTTCTCCGTTCAGCTGTACTATTAATCTTAACAGACCATGAGTACCCGGATGTTGCGGACCAACATTAAGGAACATGAAATCGCTATCCTCACTTTTCGTATCCAACCCATACTCTTCGGGATTAAACTTAAGATTTCCATCTTCCTCTTCCCTCAAAATATCTGTCAGTACAAACGGATCCTGATCAGTAGCTCTGGCATGATGTTCTTTCCTTAAGGGATGTCCCTTCCATGTCTTAGGCATCAGAATTCTGGTAAGTCGCGGATGACCTGTGAAGTTAATGCCGAACATGTCAAACACTTCCCTTTCATACCAGTTTGATGATTCCCAAACACTTGTTATACTTGGAATATTAATATCAATTTCTTTGAGGGCAACCTTGATCCTGATATCCTGATTCCTTTCAAATGAAGTAAGATGATAAACAACAGAAAAATTGCTGGCCGGCTGTCCATTCCGTCTCGTCCGGGTTCGTTCATCAATCGCGGTAAGATCAAACAGCATCTTATAGGGTAGTGCGATTTCGTTCTTTAAATATCTTAATACCTGAATAAGATTGTTCCTGTCTATCCAGATTGTCGGGGTACCATCCATGGTTACCTGTTCATAAAGAATGGTATTCTCACTGAATTTAGATCGCAGTTCAGAAACAATATTATTGTCGGATTTATTCATAAAAACATTAACAACTTTACTCGTGAATTAGATTTCATTCATTGGTCTAATGATGTCCATTCGCGATCGCTCTTCCATCTTTTTATCACGCATTGAAATCTTCTCAGCCTTATGCACACCCTGCGGTCCTATTACCCAACTGAAAGGGCGCTCCTCTTTTCCAATAGATTCCCTCAGCAACAACAGTCCTTCAAGGAATGCATCGGGACGGGGAGGGCAACCGGAAACATAAACATCGACCGGGAGGAACTTGTCAACTCCCTGAACAACACTGTAAATATCATACATTCCACCGGAATTGGCGCAGGATCCCATTGAGATGACCCATTTTGGAGCCATCATCTGTTCATACAACCTTTGTATTATCGGAGCCATCTTAAGAAATACTGTTCCGGCAACTACCATCACATCAGCTTCGCGGGGTGTTCCACGGATCACCTCTCCGCCAAACCGTGCAATATCATACCGGCTGGTGAGAGCTGTAGCCATCTCAACGAAACAGCAGGAGAGTCCGAAACCAAAAGGCCAGAGAGAGTTCTTCCTTCCCCAGGTGATCATTTCATCCATCTTTCCCATCAATACCGATCTGCGTATGGCTTCGTCGATACCCAATTCCTCACCGGGATATATTTTATTGGCTTTTATCATTAAGATAAATCTTTTATCCTGTTCTTATATTTAAGAATTTTCTTCCCGTTTGGTCCAAAATCAAGTGCACCTATACTTAGCTCATAAATTAACAGAACAACCAGTAATCCAATGAATATTAATATTCCGATATATCCCGCGACTCCAAGTTCACGGAACGACACAGCCCACAGCATGATAAAAGCCGCATCAAGATCGAAAATGACAAAAAACATTGCTATTATGTAAAAACCGGAAGAAAATCTGAGTCTGGCATCACCTGTCGGGGGAATCCCCGACTCATAAGGCTCGTCAGTGGTCTTCTCCTTATGTCTCTCTCCAAGTATCCAGGAGAGACCTATCATTATTCCTATAAGAGAAATTACAATGAACGCGAAAACTATAAAAGGCCAGAAAGTAATGTCTTGTACCAACGACATAATATACAAAGTGTTGAATGTAAATTATTACTTCAGATTATTAAACAGGAAACAGATGTGAATATTTGATCTTTTAAGTTTAATAATTACAAATATAATAATAAACAATTTCTATATGACTCATCAGGAATAAATCAAATTTGAATACAGAAAACCTTAAGCAGAAAATTCAAAATCACTCAACATTCGTCAGTTTTAATATATGGTTAGCAGTGCTCAAATTATCAATTACAATAATGAACAATGAAAGATATGAGTTTGTTTAATCTACAACACCAAATAAGTTTGTTTGGTCCAGTTTTCTCTGATTAAATAATTTAAGAATGAATCACAGGGTCTCCTTATGACAAAGAAGAAAAATGAATGAAAAGTTAGTATACACTTTTATGGCTGACAGAAAAGAGGATATAAAAAGAGAGAATCTTGAAGGATACCCACCTTATCCCTCAGGTGAGGATATTTACGGTAATTGTAAAAAAGACAGAAAGGTAAATCCGGAAGACCCTTCTAATTTGAAAGATCATACTAACGATAATACAACAGGAAAATTTAACGAGAAGGATTTCGAAGAAGACGTAACCGGCGGTGATCTTGATATTCCCGGATCAGAATTGGACGATGAACTGGAATTAATAGGAAGTGAAGATGAAGAGAATAACTATTACAGTCTGGGAGGAGATGATCATAATGATCTTGACGAAGATTATGTTGAATAGATCTTAATGACCATAATTTGAATCGTGTGGCAAGAAGGGAAAATTGAAATAATGTAAAAACCGTAAATGGAATAGTATTAAATTAGGAAGAGTAATTCTTATTAATAATTAGTTCACGTTAATTAAACCTTATAAATAAATTAAAAAACATGGTAATATCAAAAATCTGGATAGAAGATGGTTGTACTGCCTGTGGACTGTGCGAGGAAATATGTCCCGAAGTATTTAAAATTGAGGATGTAGCAACTGTGATTCAAGGTGTGAATTATGGTGAGTATGAGGAGAAAATAAAAGAAGCTGCAACCAGCTGCCCGGTAGAAGTAATTAGGTATATCGAGTAAATTTTCCTCTCACGCTGCATAAAACCATACATATGAATAAGCTTAAAACAACTTACATGGGGATTGAAATGAATAATCCCATTATTATTGGAGCATCTAATCTTGTAACAAACACCGATACACTTAAGAAAGCAGAAGAATCCGGAGCGGGAGCGATAGTCTATAAGTCACTTTTTGAAGAACAGATTCAGCTTGAGAGTTTTCAATTAGATGAAAAAATGACCGAATTCAATGACCTGTATGCAGAAATGGTTCAGATACATCCTAATATCGAACATGCAGGACCAGATGAACATCTTCTGAATATCAGAAAGGCAAAAGAGAGTTTAACAATCCCTCTCATCGCAAGCCTTAATGCAGTTAATGATGATACCTGGCTCAAATATGCCAGACTGATCGGTCAAACTGGGGTCGATGGTATTGAACTGAACTTTTACCAGATTCCTCTCGATTTTGATAAATCCGCTAAAGAAATTGAAGACCGACAGATAAATATCCTGAAAGAGATAAGACAAAATATTTCAATTCCTGTAAGTGTAAAATTAAGTCCCGACTATTCCAACATCCTTAATTTTATTAAAAAGCTTGATGAAGCCGGAGCAAATGCATTTGTTCTTTTTAATTCCTTTTTTCAACCCGATATAGATATTATAAGTGAAAAACATATAAGAACTTCCCACTTTAGTAATATCGGTGACTATAAAAAATCATTAAGACATGCCGGACTACTTTTCGAAAATATCAAAGCTGATATTTGCAGCAGCCTTGGAATATTCAGCGGGGAGGACGTAGTAAAATTAATATTATCGGGGGCATCATGTGTACAGGTGGTGAGTACAATTTATAAAAACGGCCTGTCGCAGATCTATAATATCAAAAAAGAACTGGAGGAGTGGATGGATAATAAAAATTATAAAAGTATTGATGAGTTCCGGGGTAAACTGTCGAGAAACAGATTAAGCGGCGATCCATTTGTTTATAAAAGAGCCCAGTATGTGGATTTACTACTGAATTCGGATGAGATTTTCAAAGTTGAGGGAACTTCCCGTATTTCATCCCCTGAAGACTAGTGTCTATAAGCCTGTATACAATTACAAATACAGCGATTGTTCCTATTACAAATGGCATTGCATTCATCGATCAGAGAACTTATTTATTTGCTGACGGAAATATCCTGCTGATTCTAGTTTTAACAGGCTGATCAATGGTAATAGGAACCTGCTCCTCAATAGTATTTGCAGAATCGAGTTGTAAGGCTTTTACATCGGAGATGCAGAGAAGTCTCGAAAGGCTGTGAAGCGCCAGTGTAACATTCTCCATGCCCGAAAGTTTGTAATCACGAGGCATTATTCTGTCGATAAGAATATATTTAAAATCGGCAGGCATGGAATGTCTTTTTAATGAATCAAAAGTACTCTCAAGTTTTATTTCTCCTGAAGCTGTCATATCTTCCAGCACCTCCTTGAAATAAAGATTGATTTTGGGTTCTACCTTAAATCCAATATGGAAGTCCACTCTTATTAAAACACCAGGGATTAGCTGATTAACCTGATAATCAATCCTGTCAGGTTCATCAATCCTGTCCACATGAATGAACCAGTATGTATCAGCTCGTTTAGGTTGTTTCTGGAAAATAGAATAAATCACTTTCGATTCAACCTGATCGGGCCTGTTGGCCTTGATTATATAGACCAGGTTGGTTGCTGTTTTAGCAACAGAATTATCTTTTGATAGGTCCTTGAATAGGTCAATATATTTATAAAGGTCCGTAAATGTCACGTACCTGTTTTTCAGCTTCCTTCCAAAATACCATCCGAACATTATGACAAAGTAGGCGGATGCCAGAAGGAGTGTGAACCAACCTCCGTATTTGAATTTGTGAAGGTTTGCAATTAAAAAGCTGCCTTCAATTGTCAGGTAGACTGTAAGCATTAATAATACCAGCCTGTGATTCCATCCACTCTGATAGGAATAGTATGACAACAATAATGTAGTCATTATCATTGTGATCGTTATCGCCAAACCGTAGGCAGCCTCCATATTTGAAGACTCTTTGAAGAAGAAGACAACAAGGCTGCAGGTTATCCATAGGAACCAGTTTACAAAGGGAAGATAGACCTGTCCCTGGACAAATGTAGGATGCAATATTCTGATTTTGGGCCAGAGATTCAGGGAAACAGCCTCGCTGAGAAGGGTATACGATCCGCTTATCAATGCCTGACTGGCAATTACGGCCGCAGCTGTTGAAATCAATATCCCGGGCAGAAGGAACCATTTGGGCATAATTGCGTAAAACGGATTTGAATCTGCAGCGGAAGCGTTGTTCATCATTGCCCATGCTCCCTGTCCAAAGTAGTTCAGCAACAATGTGATCTTTACAAAAATCCAGGATACCCTTATGTTGGCCCTTCCGCAGTGACCCAGATCAGAATAGAGTGCCTCCGCACCGGTGGTACACAGAAAAACGGCCCCCAAAAGAATAAAACCTCCGGGATATTCGGTAAGAAACCGTATGGCATATGAAGGATTTATTGCACGGAATATTTCAGGATAATAAATGAGTTGAGAAAAACCAAAAATCCCTAACATGGAGAACCAGACAACCATTATCGGACCAAAGGAGCCGCCGACGAAATTGGTGCCAAACTGCTGAATAAAAAATAGTGCCCCGAAAATGATCAGAACAATCGGAATTACCGGAATGTTAGTGTTGAAAAGTTTTAGTCCTTCTATGGCCGAAGTAACTGTAATTGAAGGTGTAATAACTCCGTCTGCAAGCAATGCGGCACCTCCAGCCATTGTAAGAAGAGCTGCCCATCCCGATTTTTTCTTTATCAGGGCAAAAAGAGCAAAAATTCCGCCTTCTCCATTATTGTCTGCCCTAAGGGTTATAATGACATATTTAATTGTTGTCTGAAGAGTCAGAGTCCAGAAGATACACGATAATGATCCATATATCAATAGTTCGTTGATATTTGCTTTACCTGCCAGAAGAATTGCCCTCATCGTATACAGGGGACTGGTACCCAGATCACCATAGACTACTCCAAGGGTAATGATAAGACCAGCAAATGAGAGCTTCTTAATGTCGAGATGGTGTTCTTTCCCTTTCATATTAGTACCCTGAATTTCTACGTGGGTTTTAAAATAAGGCGGGGAAAGTTAATAATTATTCGAATTATAATACCAGTCGATCACCAGAGAAACAACCTGGTTATAATTCTTAACCCCTTTTTCAATATTATTGGCTTTCAGATAACTATTGTCCACTGCCGTTTGCATTTTTGAAAGCGTTATATTTTCAAGGCCAGCGTAATATTTCTGCCTGGAATGAAAATCCTGTAGTACCTTCTGGTCTATTTTATTCAGATATTCCTTATATTCCTTAAGATGTGATGCATCCCTGAGAAAATAGAGCAGCAAAGACTGATAACCTGAATACCTCAGACCTTGATCACCCGATCTGACACAAACAACAAATGCAACAAGATTTGCCTCGGCTTCACTTGTTACTCCAAATTGGTGGGCTTTCTCATGGGCAAGCAGAAAAGGATAGTCAACAGGAAGCACATAATGATTCACATGGATCTCATTGAAGAATGGTCCGAAATAGCCGCTTAATCCAAGTTTTCCATAGAATGAGCTAAAAACCATAGTCTTAGGCCTCCGCGTACCGTTTGGATAATTGATGCCAAGTTCTGGACTTACCTTTCGGTAAGACTCTTCCACAAGAGTATCTATGTGAGGATACTCAGATGACAAAATTGCAATATAGTTCAGATTTGTTTGGGTAATTAATGAATCGAGGATCGATCTGAAAATTACTGGGTCAGCTTGTGGAATCTTCCAGTCAATCCGTTGTTCAATCTTTGGTCTGAAATAGTTATAACCCCAGACAAAATAGAAAAATGAATAGAGCAATGCCACCAGCTGCAATGTTCTCAAACTAAACCAGTAGAACCTGATTTTTCTGAAAGCAACTAATATTAATCCGCTTATTAACAGCAGTATGATCAATACCCAAAAAACATCCCATAATGAAAATGGAATGACATTGCTGATAAGGGAGAAGCTTTTTGCAATAACAGGATAGATTCCCCTGGAATAATTATGTTCGACAAATTGGGGGTTTCTTATGGATAACCTTGTACTCAGGAAAACAAGCAGGGATAAAATAAAGGGCCAGAAAATTAAAATAATCTTCCTGATTCTGACAATCTTAATCTCTTTGCTTTTTTTACCCATGGTTTTTATAAGTCAAGTTCACAAATTTAATGAATCTAAAGAATGTTGAATCCGCAAAGAACACAAAGAAGGCACAAAGAACGCAAGTAAAAGGGGGGATGGAGGGTAAAAACTTTGAGGTTAGTTGTTATAGTTGCAATTCTTTTCCCGATCACAACAATTACTACCATAATGTCAGTAGTCCTGGCTTTTAATATGCGATTGAATAAGATAAACCTTAAACTTGTTGAGAAATACAGTCATCTTATAGCAGGTGCAGTTATTTTCTTTTCCGGCCTGGCTATTCAGTATCTGGGATTATAGGACTTCCCGGGGTTTTACTCTGATCCGGAACAATCCTGAACAGAAGGTTTATGTTTGGATCTGGTATTATCTCAGTTACTTTTTCGCTCCTGATATTCTTTCTTGTAATTCTGTCCGATACAGGAATTTTTAGAATATATGACCCTTTAGAATCTTTAATCTGAAGTTCAATATCAAAGCTAAAGAGATACTCCTGTTTCTGTTCAATAATCAGGTCTGTAAATCCTTTTTTTTCTCCGGGAGTGGTTGTGATTTGTAAATCGGGCTGACCTGCGGTAAAAAGCCACTGTTTAAAAAACTGGCCAAGGTCTTTATTACTTACCTTCTCCATAACATTCTTAAAATCAGATGTTAGCGCATTTTTGTCTCTGTATTCCTCGTAATACAATCTCATCCCTTTCCAGAACAGATCATTTCCAATTTTGTTTCTTAACATATGTAATACCCAGGCTCCTTTCTGGTACGAGTTGGCATTCAATAGTTTCATAAGGTCTGTGACAGTTGTATCAACCACAGGGCGGGGCGATCTTATATAATATCCTATAACCCTGTCACGAGCCGATTTCATAGTTTCATCTGATTTTCCCTTCCCATAGGTTTTCTCCTGGTAAAAAGCAGTCAGATAGGTTGCAAATCCCTCGCTCAGCCAGATGTGATGCCAGTCATTCTCAGTGACGGAATTACCGAACCACTGATGGGCAATTTCATGGGCCATAAGGTTTTCTGCATTGCCCCGACCGGTTACTGAATTCTCGGCATAAAAAATACAGCCGGCATTTTCAAGACCACCGAAGATTGTTTTGGATTGGACATTTGCCAGCTTTTCATATGGGTAAGGTCCGATTAACTTGCTGTAAAAGTCAAGGGGCTTTAATGCTACCGAATAGTCATAAAATCCCTCCTTCCTGTTTTCAGTAAAAACCCAGCTCCATACGGGGGTTCCGAAAACATTTCCTTCGAGCTTTGTCGCAAAAGGTGCGATACCAATTGCCATGACTTTTGTAGCAAGAGGCACATCTTCTTTCCAGTGAGTCAGTTTAGTATGTTCAGCCATACAACTCTCCTCAACCAGATAACCGCTTCCGACCACCTCATAATGATCCGGGGAGGTAACAATAAAATCTACCGTGGCTTTGTCATAGGGATGATCAATACAGGGAAGCCAGTTATGAGCCCTGTCAGGCCAGTTATCTGCAAAAAAAGTCCGTCTTCCATACCTGTTATCTGATATTATCAAACCATCGGAAGGAATACCCGAATAGTCAATTGTAAAAAGACCCCGGGAACCTTTTTTCGCTGGTTCGTCAAGACTTATTGAGATTTTACTCCCTGAATGGACCCATTTTATTGATCCTGCATCAAAACTTATATTTTTTATTGTCATCCCCTTTCCATCGGTTCCCTTATTTTTCAAGTCAAACTCAATTGTATTAACAATACCCGTAAAATCGACAGTTATCATTGTATGACCATAAATGATATTATTGGTGTCACTTACTGAAATTGAAAAATCATAATGAATTATGTCAACATTGGGATTTCGTGTATAGCCATCCTTCGCACCAACCCCAATGCAATAAAGGACAAAAAATGAAACAGAGAATATTATTTTCATAGTTCAGTTACTGTTACTTATTCGCAATCAAAGGTAACAAGGTATCCTTAAGAAAAAGATAATGTTGATTCAAAATATTTATCTGAATACCACTTTACTTTTTAACGGTCAGTATGGTATCGTGAATTTGCATTAAATTACTAGCTTTGCATAAAATAATAAGGTCACAATGAATTACGATTATAATACTCAAAGGAAAAGAATGGCGTTGCCGGAATATGGTAGAAATGTCCAGAAAATGGTTGATCATATTAAAACTATTGAGGACAGGGCTGAGAGAAACCGGGCTGCAAAGACCATAATTTCCATAATGGGTAATCTTAATCCCCATCTTCGTGATGTTGGCGATTTTAAACATAAATTATGGGATCATCTGGCTCTGATAGCAAGCTTTGAGCTTGATATTGATTCACCTTATCCTGTTCCTGAACCATCGAAATTCGTTGAAAAACCAAAACAGGTACCTTATAAACAGGGTGATATCAGATTTCTCCATTATGGACGTATAATTGAACTTATGATTGACTCTGCCTGTGAGCTGGAAGAAGGAGACAAAAAAGAATATCTTACTACACTGATTGTCAATCAGATGAAAAAATCTTATATCACGTGGAACAGGGGTCAGGTAGCTGACGAGGTGATAATAAAAGATATGAAATTGCTATCTAAAGGAAAACTGTTGATGACTGAAGGAGTAAGAATTCTTGAAGTCAGAGAACTGATTCCTCCGGTCAAAAGAAAACCTGTTGGAAAACCTCACGGGAAACCACAAAATAAAAATTTCATTAAGAAAAAGGGACACAGCCGTCATTAATGGGTACTTTTATCGTTCAGGGAGGGAGGCAGCTTAAGGGGGAAATAACACCTCAGGGAGCCAAAAATGAAGCTTTACAGGTAATCTGTGCAATTCTCCTTACTTCACAAAAAGTAACTATCAGGAATATTCCAGATATAAGTGACGTCAATATGCTTATAGAGCTGATCAGTTCTATGGGTGTTAAGGTAATCAGGGAGTCTGATTCAGTCGCAAGTTTCGAGGCTTCGAACGTTGATCTCGATTATCTTCAGACAAGTAAATTCAGGGCCCAGAGTTCAAGTTTAAGAGGCTCCATAATGATAGTAGGACCTCTTCTTGGCCGCTTTGGTAAGGCTTTTATTCCGAAACCGGGAGGCGATAAAATCGGAAGACGCAGGGTAGATACACATTTTACAGGGTTTCAGAAGCTGGGAGCAAAGTTTGAGTTTGATTCCAACGATCCGTTTTTTAAAGTTGAAGCACCTGCATTAACTGGTACCTATATGCACCTTGATGAGGCTTCTGTTACCGGGACCGCCAATATAATAATGGCTGCAGTTCTGGCAAAGGGCCGCACCACAATTTATAATGCTGCCTGCGAACCTTATATTCAGCAGCTCTGCAGAATGCTGGTTTCAATGGGTGCAAAAATTGAGGGTATTGGTTCCAATCTTCTTCATATTGATGGTGTCACTGGTCTTAATGGGTGTACTCATACTATTCTGCCCGATATGATCGAGATTGGTTCATTTATGGGTCTGGCCGCTATAACGGAATCTGAAATAACCATTAAAGACACTTCATTTGAAAACCTGGGAATCATTCCTGATGCTTTCCGTCGTCTCGGGATCAATTTCGAAAGAAGAGGTGATGATATTTTCATCCCGTCTCAGAAACATTACGAAATAGAGACCTTTATAGATGGTTCAATAATGACAATATCTGATGCCATTTGGCCCGGTCTGACTCCTGATTTGCTAAGTGTATTCCTTGTGACTGCCACTCAGGCAAAAGGGGCTGTTCTGATACACCAGAAAATGTTTGAGAGCCGTCTGTTCTTTGTTGATAAGCTCATCGATATGGGAGCGCAGATTATTCTTTGCGATCCGCACAGAGCTACTGTAATCGGGCAGGATAAAAAAATAAGATTAAAAGGAACAGTGATGTCATCACCCGATATTCGCGCAGGGGTTGCACTTTTGATTGCTGCTCTTTCTGCAGATGGCAAAAGTGTTATTCATAATATTGAACAGATCGACCGGGGTTATCAGAATATTGATAAACGGTTGAATGCTTTGGGGGCGGATATACAGCGGGTCTGATCCAACATGGGAGTTGAAGATTGCTTCGCTTCGCTCGCAATGACTGTCCGTGTTATTTTGATTTGGAAAAGGGGTTAGACGGAATTTTTTAGATTAAGGGTCATTGCGAGAAGCAAAGCTACGAAGCAATCCTTAACTCCCAAATCAGAAACTTCTAAGAAATTGCCTTTGTGCCATTGAACCATTGAGCCATTGTGCCGTTTATTCCCTGCCAAATTGTCAACTTCTATAGCTTGGCAGGCAATTTGTTAATTAATGATATTAATTGGAAATATTGTGCCTAATGATGAAAAAGAAAATGAAGAACCACGAAGAGAGAAGACATATTCATATTAACAATTCAATTGAAGATAAAGAAAATACTGCTGATAGTAATAATAATGGCAATGAAAATAACGGGGATTCCTCTTATGGACCAACTGAAAATTCATTTGATGTTCTGGAGGGAGAGGGTGCTGCCTCTGACAATGTTCTCCCCGAAGTGAGAGTTGTTGAAGAAAAACTGGCAGAGACGCAGGACAGGTATATTCGTCTCTCTGCTGAATTTGACAACTACAGGAAAAGGACACTGCGTGAAAAAATGGAATTATCAAAATATGCAGGTGAAAACCTGCTTCTAAGTATCATTCCTCTGATGGATGATTTTGAAAGAGCTCTTAAACACATAGATACAAATTCTGATTGTGCTGCATTGAGAGATGGAATTAATATAATATATGGGAAATTCAGTGACTTTCTTAAACAGAACGGAGTAAAAGAGATTGATTCACTCAACGCCAATTTTAATGTTGATTTGCATGAAGCTATTGCAAAAGTTCAGGTGGAGGATCCTGACAAAAAGGGCAAAGTGGTCGATATAGTACAAAAAGGTTATTTCTTACAGGACAAAGTTCTAAGGTTTGCGAAAGTTGTTGTAGGTGAATAAGATCTGAATCTCAGTCCAAAAAATAAAGAGTGGCTGAATAGAAAAAATAAACAGGGATGGGAAAAAGAGACTATTATGAAATTCTTGGAGTGTCGAAAGAGGCCACAAAAGAGGAGATAAAAAAAGCATACAGAAAACAAGCTTTGAAGTATCATCCTGACAAGAACCCAGGTGACAAGAAATCCGAAGAGAACTTCAAGGAGGCTGCCGAAGCATACGAGGTCTTAAGCAATGATGAGAAAAAGGGCAGGTACGACCGTTATGGCCATGCCGGGATGGGGAATAATGGCGGAGGCTTTTCAGGTCAGGGAATGACTATGGATGACATCTTCTCCTCATTTGGCGATATTTTCGGCGATGCTTTTGGTGGTTTTGGCGGATTCGGAGGTGGCAGGCGCGGGCAGAGAGTTAACAAGGGAAGCAATCTCAGGGTTAAGGTTAAGCTTACGCTTCAGGAAATCGCTGCCGGAGCTGAAAAGAAAATCAAAGTAAATAAATACGACACATGCGATTCCTGCGGAGGTACAGGAGCAGCTGATCCATCGAGCATATCGACCTGTTCCACATGCCGTGGTTCGGGGAATGTTACCCGTCTGACAAATACAATGCTTGGCCAGATGCAGACCACATCAGTATGTCCGGCATGCGGCGGAGAGGGAAAGACCATAACAAAAAAATGTACAACCTGTTACGGTGAAGGTATAGTACAGAAAGAAGAGATAATCAAAATCAATATTCCTGCAGGTGTGGGGAAAGGGATGCAGATGACTGTTGGTGGCAAAGGAAATGCTCCAAGAAGAGGTGGCATAAATGGTGATCTCCTGGTAGTAATTGATGAGGAAGAGCATCCTGAACTGATCAGAGAAGGTAACGATCTGATCTATAATCTGTTTATTAGCATCCCTGATTCCGTGCTCGGTACTCACGTCGAAGTACCCACAGTCGACAATAATGTAAAAATAAAAATAGAACCCGGTACCCAACCGGGTAAGATTCTGCGTCTCCGCGGAAAAGGATTGCCGGAGGTAAATGGCTACGGACGGGGCGATCTTCTTGTTAACGTGAATGTATGGATACCCAAAAGTCTCAATAAGGATGAGTTGAAGATCTTTGAAAAGTTCAGGGATTCAGACTCCTTTACACCCGACCCTGACAAAAACGACAAAGGTTTTTTTGAACGGATGAAGGGGTATTTTGAATAAGACTTCTTTTCCCTTATTAAACTTCATGAACTCACCCCCATCCCCCTCTTTACAAAGTAGAGAGGGGGAACAAAAGGGAGTGAGTACATTCAATTCAAAGAGAAACATAGAGTTTCACAGAGTTTTTTCTATATTTGAACTTCTTTTAAAATATTAAAATAATTCACTTATGGCACTTTTTGAAGCAAAGAATGTCACAAAACAATACGGCACCCAGCTTGCTCTCGATAATGTAAGTATCTCTGTACCTGAACAATGTATCTATGGGCTACTTGGACCAAACGGGGCCGGGAAGACTACACTAATCAGGATCATAAATCAGATAACAGGACCGGACTCAGGTGAGCTGTTTCTCAATGGTAAAAAACTGATGCCTTCGGATGTTCAGCTCATCGGCTATCTTCCGGAAGAAAGAGGATTGTATAAAAAAATGAAGGTAGGCGAACAGGCTTTGTATTTTGCCCAGCTTAAAGGTCTTCCTAAAGCTGAAGCAATGAGAAGGCTGAAATACTGGTTTAAAAAACTTGATATTATAGACTGGTGGGGCAAAAAAGTAGAAGAACTGTCAAAAGGAATGCAACAGAAGGTTCAGTTTGTTACTACTGTGCTTCATGAACCTAAACTTCTGATCTTTGATGAACCTTTTACAGGGTTTGACCCCTTGAATACAAAAATTATAAAAAATGAAATCCTTTTCCTACGGGAAAGAGGAGCTACCATAATCTTTTCTACTCACAATATGGAGTCAGTAGAAGAGCTATGCGATAACATCACTCTGATTGATAAGGCAAAAACAATTCTTGAAGGCAGTGTGCATGAGATACGCAGTAAATGGGCCGCAAACGAATATGATCTGGTATTTGACGGTGACGTGAAAATCGAAGGGAACGGTCATTATAATATTCTCAATCAAAAGAAGGAAAACAATAGAAGTGTCATAAGACTGAAGACCACCAGCGATATAAATACAAACGATATCCTGCAGACCGTTATGAAATCGGGAAATATTATCTCCTTTAATCCGGCACTGCCATCTATGAATGAGATTTTTATCAGGGTTATTGAAGCCCGTAATTAATGCCTGAAATTAAATTCGAAACCTTCCTATTATGAACAAGATATCTGTAATTATTAAAAGAGAATACATAACAAGGGTAAGAAAGAAATCATTTATAATTATGACTATTCTTGCACCTGTTCTCATGGCTGCAATAATAACTGTGCCCACTATACTGATGATGAATCAGAGTGGTGAGTTTAAAAAAATTGCCGTTGTTGAAGACAACTCCGATCTTTTTAAAGGAGTTATCAAAAACACAAAAGATGCCGAATTTGTTTACCTCGATAACACAAAAGTTGAGGATCTGAAGAAAACCTTTGAAAAAGCAGGATATTATGGTATTCTGTATATATCACCTGAACTTGTAAATACTCCAAATGCTGTTTATATCATTTCGAAAAAACAACCACCGATAGGCCTCCTCCAGTATATCGAAAACTCACTTAAAAAAGAAATTGAACGCCAGAAGTTATTGGCATACAAGATTGAAAATCTTGATGACATAATGAAGAACGTAGAGACCAATGTATCTGTTCAGACAAAAAAACTGGATGAATCAGGAGTGGAAAAAGGGACCAGTACTGGAATAGCAATGGCACTTGCCTATTTACTGGGGTTCCTGATGTATATGCTCGTCTTTATTTTCGGAGCCCAGGTAATGAGAGGCGTTATCGAGGAAAAAACAAGCAGAGTTGTTGAAGTTATCATTTCCTCTGTGAAACCCATTCAGCTTATGATGGGCAAAATCATCGGCATTGCTCTAGTTGGTCTCACACAATTCATGATTTGGATTATCCTTACCGCCGGAATTATTGGCGTTGTGAAAACGACCATTCTTCCGAAATCTGGCGTCACCGAAATATCACAGTCAATGCCTCAAAACTTAATGTCAGGAAATCAACAGGTTGCCGGAAAAACACAAACTACAGAAGTGTCACCACAGCTCGCTGAATTCTCTAAAATGTTCGATAGCGCAATGAATCAGCCATGGGGTTTGATAATAGTATGTTTTGTCTTCTATTTTGTAACAGGTTATCTGCTATATGCTTCAGTGTTTGCAGCAATTGGATCTGCGGTTGACAACGAAACTGAGACACAACAATTTATGCTTCCTGTCACCATTCCTATCATACTGGGTCTAATGGTTGCTATGGGCACTATGCAAAATCCTGAGAGTCCGCTTTCGTTCTGGTGCTCAATGATCCCGCTCACCTCCCCTATCGTAATGATGGCACGAATTCCATTTGGAGTTCCCATCTGGCAGATCGCGATATCCATGGTAATAATGCTGATCACCTTCGCTTCATTTGTATGGATGGCAGCAAAAGTATATAGAACAGGTATCCTGATGTACGGTAAGAAAACTTCCTGGAAAGAGATATGGAAGTGGCTGAGATATAGCGGCTAGAGGCAACAGGCATGAGGCATGAGGTGACAGGATATCCGACGTCCGATGCCTGACGCCAGACGCCGATTTATATACTGAATATTGCACAAAAAAAATGTAGATGTCGAAAATACTGGTCATAGACGATGAAAGGGCAATCCGGAATACTTTGAAAGAGGTACTGGAGTATGAGAAACATGAAGTTGACCTTGCTGAAGATGGGCCAAAAGGTATTGAAATGTTCACCGCCAATTTATACGACATAGTTCTCTGTGATATCAAAATGGCAAAAATGGATGGTATAGAAGTTCTCGGCAAGATAACTGAAACTTCATCTGATATACCGGTAATTATGATCTCCGGACATGGCAATATAGATACTGCAGTTGAGTCAATAAAAAAAGGAGCGTACGACTTTCTCGAAAAACCTCTCGATCTTAACAGGCTTCTCATTACCATAAGGAATGCTACAGACAAATCGAAGCTTATTACCCAGACGCAGGTCCTTAAAAACAAGGTAAGCAAGATGTACGAGATTGTCGGTGAATCGGAAGCAATTGAGAAGGTTAAAAGCATGATCGACAGGGTTGCTACTACCGAGGCAAGAGTTCTCATCACTGGATCCAATGGTACCGGGAAAGAACTTGTTGCTCATCAGATTCATGAAAAAAGCAACAGGGCAAAAGGCCCCTTTATTGAAGTCAACTGTGCCGCCATCCCATCAGAACTTATTGAAAGTGAACTTTTTGGTCATGAAAAAGGTTCCTTTACTTCAGCAATAAAACAGAGGATCGGCAAATTTGAACAGGCAAACGGAGGTACACTCTTTCTCGATGAAATAGGAGATATGAGCCTCTCTGCCCAGGCAAAAGTTCTGAGAGCATTGCAGGAAAATAAGATCACAAGGGTAGGTTCAGATAAAGATATTCATGTAAATGTCCGTGTGATTACAGCAACAAATAAAAACATAAAAAGAGAGATCGAAACTAACGGGTTCCGCGAGGACTTGTATCACCGATTAAGCGTCATACTTATACATGTTCCTACTCTTAATGAGAGAGAGACTGATATCCCAATCCTTGCAGAACACTTCAATGCTTTGATCTGCAATGAATACGGAATGAGTAGAAGAATAATCAAGGAGGATGCAATCAGAGAACTGCAAAAGATCCAGTGGACAGGGAATATAAGGGAATTCAGGAATGTTCTTGAAAGACTTATCATACTTTGTCCTGCAGAGATTACAGGAAACGACGTGGTTGCTTATGCAAAACCGGTTTCCGGGAGTAATATGTAATTCTGTTACTTCTCTGGGGTTTTTTACCCCCCATCCCACCCGAGGGGGGGCTAAATCAAACTTTAGTTAAAGCCCCCCTTGGGAGGTTTGAGGGTGAAAAACTATTGAAAAACAGTTTATTATGTTCCGGATTGAAAAAGATAGTTTAGGAGAAAAAAAGATACCATCCGATGCTTTATATGGTATCCATTCTGTCAGAGCCAGAGAAAACTTCCCCGGGATTTCTCCTTTTCCTATGGAATGGTATAAAGCTGTTGGCATCACAAAACTAGCCTGCTACAACACTTACAGAAAATTTCGCAAAGCGGCTGAAGGCAGATTAGGAAAAGAGCTCACTTTCAAAATAATAGATGACAATATTCTCGATACCCTGAGTGCTGCTGCAAAAGAAGTCTCTGACGGTTCCCACTTTGATAATTTTATAATCCCTGCCATACAAGGTGGCGCCGGAACCAGTATAAACATGAATATCAATGAGATAATTTCCAATTCGGCTCTTTTAAAATGTGGACATAAATGCGGTGATTACTCCTTTATCGATCCCCTCGAGCATGCAAATATTTATCAGTCTACAAATGATGTAATCCCAACTGCACTTACAGTAGCAGTAATGCAACTGTTACAATCCCTTGAAGAGAAAATAAACCAACTCCGGCAGAAAGTAGAAGAATTTGAAAAGGGAAGCAGAGAGAAACTTCGTCCGGGATATACCCAGATGCAGGCTGCGGTACCCTCATCCTTCGGAATTCTTTTCAGCACCTACAATGAAGCCCTTTCACGCGACTGGTGGAGGGTTTCAAAATGCGCTGAACGGATCAAACAGGTTAACCTCGGAGGTGGTGCAATTGGTACAGGGTTATCTCTGCCACGATATTTCATAATGGAGGTTGTTCCGGAACTTCGCAAACTGACAGGACTTCCCCTGGCGCATAGTGAAAATCTTTCAGACGCAACATCCAATATGGACAAATGGGTTGAGATACATGCCACTCTGAAAGCCCATGCGGTAAATCTGGAAAAAATGTCTTCGGACTTCCGTCTTCTGTCTTCCGACCTTGTTGGAGATAAAACAATTTCCATCCCCGACCGTCAGGTTGGAAGCTCAATTATGCCAGGCAAGATCAATCCGGTAATTCCCGAATTTGTGATTTCTGCAGCGCATAAAATATATTCCAACGATATGCTTGTTTGTTCGCTCAGTGGTCAGGGCACTCTGGAGCTCAATGCATATTTGCCGGTTATAGGATCTTCAGTTATAGAAAGTTTAAATCTTCTGATCTCATGCAACCAGACTCTGCTAAACAATCTCTTTACAGGTTTAGTAATTAATGAATCACCCGGCTATGAAGCTGTGATCAACAGTCCATCGGTAACAACGGCCTTAAGTCCTTATATCGGTTATCATAAAGCAGCAGAACTGGCAGGATTAATGAAAGATAAAAAAATCAATATCTTCGAAGCAAACAGTATTCTGAAATTGATTGACGAAACAAAACTTAAGTCCATCCTTGAACCCGGGAATCTATTAAAACTAGGTTTCTCTCTTGATGATCTGTGACAGGCATCAGGCGTCGCGCTCCTGGCTGGAGCTGATTTATACTCTGTACCATAAACTGAATCTGCGAAGATCAGTGAGATCTGCGGGAGAAAAAAAGATTTAGAGTTTCCCGCAGACGTGTCTGCCGAAGCATTTGCGAAGGCAGATTTCGCAGATTGGCGCAGATAAGCCTCTATGGTTCTCTGTGTCTCCTCAGTGGCCCTCTGTGTAACCAAAAAATATAAATTTATATCTAGTTAAAATTAGTAGAGACGCCCAAATTGGGCGTCTCTACATGACAAATAAATTCGCTAATTTTGCACCAAATTCTTCCGAATGGTAACGAAAGGCAGGGAGTCTAAACCACATATAGGTATTTATGGCCGTCGCAATAGCGGCAAAAGCAGTCTCATAAACTGTCTGGCAGGTCAAGATATAGCTATTGTTTCCGACCATGCCGGAACTACAACTGATCCTGTTAAGAAATCATTCGAGATTACCGGGTTTGGCCCTGTTATCCTTGTAGATACAGCCGGCATTGATGATTCAGGGGAGTTGGGACAGAAGAGGATTGACCGGACTCTACAGACGCTTGATACTGTCGACCTGGCTCTTTTGGTCGTGACTGATAATTCGTGGGGGTATCATGAAGATGATCTGATAAAAAAATTTAGTGACTATGATCTTCCATTTATTATAATACACAGTAAATCTGATATTCAGGAACCAACTATTGAATTCAAACATAAGCTTTCTTCAATCAGCGGTATTCCTCTTTTCGAATTTTCGTCGGTTGACAAACGGAACTACGAGGATCT
>Ga0208079_1000186_pt1 | contig 35553 bp, 45 predicted proteins | sample NGESurdeep092012_5_FD_184474 | JGI IMG/M metagenome (GOLD analysis project Ga0208079, IMG submission 184474) | Arctic peat soil microbial communities from Barrow, Alaska - NGEE Surface sample 210-2 deep-092012 (SPAdes) | ecosystem: Environmental > Terrestrial > Soil > Wetlands > Peat ... | reverse complement strand
CAGCCGCCACCGGATCGACCAGGACACTTCCCGAAACAGGAGTGAGGATTACTCCTCCCGGATCGGCCCGGACCAGCCCGGATCGGACCGGACCGGATCGGACCGGATCAGACCGGAAAAGCCCGTGCGATGCCCGACGGGCGCCCATCCACGCCAAGACTGCCGACATGCCGGTCGGCATTGACGCGCCGCCGAAACTAGCCAATCGAGCTCCTAGTTGAGTCGGGTGAGGGCCTTGCGCATGTTCCGAATTGCCTGGCCGGTCCGCTGCTCGTTCTCGATCAGCGCGAACCGCACGTGACCATCCCCACCGGGGCCGAATCCCACCCCTGGTGAGGTAGCTACATCTGCCTCATTCAGGAGGAACTTGGCAAATTCGAGAGAGCCCATCTCCTTGTACGGCTCGGGGATGGGTGCCCACACGAACATTGTCCCCCGAGGCGGAGTGATCTCCCACCCGATGCGATTCATTCCATCACAGAGCGAATCCCGTCTGGATTGATAATACTCGTTGATGTACTTCGGATAGTCCGGCGCTTCGTTCATGGCCACAATGGCGGCAATCTGGATGGGCTGAAACATCCCGTAGTCGAGATAGCTCTTCAGCTTGGTCAGCGCTTGCACGATCTCGGCGTTGCCCACCATAAAGCCGACCCGCCACCCGGCCATCGAGAATGACTTGGTCATCGTGTACAGCTCGACGGCGACTTCCTTGGCGCCGGGAACTTCGAGAATCGACGGTGGCCGGTAGCCGTCGAAGGCGATATCGGCGTAGGCGAAGTCGTGGACCAACACGATGTCGTGTTCCCGGGCGAACTCCACGATGCGGGTCATCCATGCCAGGTCGACGCATTCCGTCGTCGGATTATGGGGAAAGGACAGCACGATAACCCGGGGCTTGGGCCAGGCCGACTCCCACGCCTCCATCAGATTTGCGAAGAAGGCTTCTCCGGGTGGGTTATTGGTGGCATCCCCAGGCCCGTCTAGGCGGACGTGGCGAACGTCGGCACCGGCAAACAGGGGCGCGTAGATATGAATGGGGTAGGACGGCGACGGCACCAGGGCGGTGTCACCCGGGCCGACCAGAACCCACATCAGGTGGGACAATCCCTCTTTCGCACCAATGGTCGCGACCACCTCGGTTTCAGGATCGATGGCCACATCGAACTTGCGGAGGTAGAGGTCGGAGATCGCCTGGCGGATCTTCGGGATGCCCCGGCTCGCCGAATACCGATGGTTGCGAGGGTTATGAGCGGCTTCCGCCAACTTCTCGACCGCCACGTCCGGAGATGGCAGGTCCGGATTGCCGAATCCCAGGTCGATGACGTCTTTGCCGTCGTGACGGGCTGCGGCCTTCAGGTCGTTCATGGTGGCGAACACGTAAGGGGGCAGTCCGAGTATGCGGCGAAACTCCATGCTGAGAGGCTACCCGCGGGTGTAGACCTCTCCGCCACGCTCAGCGCATCGCGTTGGCGGCCTCGGCAATCACTTCGAGCGAGTCGAGCGAGTCGAGCCAGGCGCACACAGCCCACGTGGCCCCGGCTTCGGCCAACTCGCGTAGACGCTCCTCGATCTGGACGACGTTCCCTGCCACCGGGCCACCCCAGGTCACTTCGTACCCGGCCGCCGTCATCCCGGCCACCTGCGTGGCCTCCGCCTCCCACAGGTTCACCGCTCCCCCGACGGTCCGAGCCAACTCGGTGGTGGATGGAAGTCCTCCCCCCACCCACACCGGTATCCCTCGGGCCTCGACGGCAACGGCCACCGCTCCCATTCGGACCCGTCTCACCTCGGCCGGTTCGAAGGGGATCCCGAATGCTTGGTTCTCCGCCCGGCTCAAGTGGTCTCCAGTGCCCAGGCCGGCGATCAGTCGCCCATTCGAGATCGCGTGCAAGCTGGCCAACTCGTCCACCAAGACATCGTCAGGGAGCAATCCGATGCGCGCCACCAACGTGCCAATGTGAATGACAGAAGTCGACGCCGCCAATGCCCCAAGAAGTGGCCCGGAGGAGAGGGCGGGGCGCCCGGGTTGACCCATCGGCCACAGGTGATCGAAACAGAACACACCATCGAGACCGACCTGCTCCGCCCGGAGGGCAGCGGCAAGAGCACTGTCCGCCTCGTCGCGGAACTGCGGAAGTGTGGTGCCGACCTTCATGCCGCCCGTGAAGTAAGTCCGGCTCCTGTCCCGATCACGCTAACGACTCAACCCGGACTTTCAGATCCCGGAGGGCGATGGACATGATGCGGCTCTGAGCCCGCATTTTGATGAAGCCCGGAAGTGGCACCTTCATCTCGACTTCGAGGTGATAGGTAACTTCTGTCCCCCCGTCGGCTGTCGGCTCAAAGACGTAGCGCCCATCCAATTTCGAAGTGATATCACCGCGTGTCTGCACCCACGACAATACGTTCGGCGCCGCGCTGTAGTCGTAGGACAGGGTGTAGCTGGTGCTCCGGCCAAAGGCGGCGGCGCGAAACGTGACCAGCTGGGGACGACCTTGATCGTCACGGTCGTGGACGGTGACCTCTTTGATATCCGCGGCCCACTGTGGATAGGCGTCGATGTCACTACTGACAGCGAAACACCGTTCTGCGGGCGCCGTCACGAACATGCGCTCGGTGGCTAGTTCCGCCACGTTCATTCCTCCTGCTTGGGTTGATACGTCTGATGCGACACCGGGGTTTAGCCTTCCACGTCTGCAAGTGCCGCGGCCAGCCTAGGGGCGAGCTGGTCATAGTCGAAGGATGCCTCCGCCCTACGCCGGGATTCATCCCCCATGCGACGTCGCAGTTGATCATTGTCCAGCAGTTTTCCAATTGCCCGCACCACCGTAGCGACATCGGCGGGCCGCTTGACCACCGACCCGGTCAGCCCGTCCAGGACCGCTTCTCCGGCTCCTCCTGAATCTCCGGCCACCTGGGGAACTCCGGCGGCGGCGGCCTCGACGAACACAATGCCGAAACCCTCTCTTTCGAGGCCGAGCCACCGGTTACGACAAAGCATGGCAAAGACGTCGGCTGCTCCGACCAACCTGGGCAGATCGTCATCGGATACACCGCCGAGCAGCCGGACCGGGGCCTGCCGCTCGACAATCTCGCCGGCCAGGCGATCCCGGTCCCGGCCACGTCCGGCAATTGCCACCACCAGGTCGGGAACCGCGGTGCGTAACTCGGCGGCCGCGTCGATCAGGATGTCCATGCCCTTACGGGGCACCAAGCGGCTCACGCTCACCACCAGGGGTCCGTCTGTCGGTAGCCCAAGGTCGATACGGGCGTCGAGTTTCTCGGACTCCGACAGGGGGCGGAATCGTTCCAGATCGACCCCGGGAGGGATCTCGATCACCGGAGGCATGCCTCGGCCCCGCACCGCCCGAGTGGCTTCGGCCGCCGGATAGCCGCCGGCCGACACGGCCAGGACACTGTGTCGCAGCGTGGAGGCCAGCAACTCACGACTGCCCGGGAGCCGTCCCGGAATGGCCACCTCGGCACCGTGGAGGACCACTGCGTAGGGGATGCCGAGCCGGGGCCCGATGACCCCGAGTGGAAATGCCGGGTCGATCACCACCAGTGAGGCGCCAACCCGTTGGGCGGTAGCCCGGATGCGGCGAACCAGCCCCGGGGTCGGAACCAGAATCCGGCCCGGAACCCGCTCGATGCGGATACCTCGGGCCGCCTGCTCGCGGTCGAACTGCTCGCTACCCGGGTCAGACGAGGCGGTAATGACCACGAACGTCTCGGGATCCATCCGCCGCCATAGTTCCCATAGGTAGGCCTGGATCCCTCCCACCTTGGGCGGGAAGTCATTGGTGACGAGAAGGTGGGTCACGCCACTCGACCAACCAGATCATCCCGTCCCAGCTTCTGTGCCGCCCACGCCGCGTGCTCGGTGATCATCGGATCGGGGTCATCGAGAGCACCTCGTAGTACTCGCTCGGTGGCCGGGTCGTTCCCATCTCCGGTGTTACCCAGAGCCACCAGGGCATTCCTCCGCAGGTATCGGGGGTCGCGGCGGGCAATGTACCAACGGCCATGCCGTTCGAGCAGTTCGGCATCGCTCGACTCGAGCAGGCCGAGCAGGTCGACATCGGCTTCACTCTCCGACTCGGAGGGCGCGGGTGGGTCTTTGCGTTCAGCCAGCCGGTTGATCGGGCATACCTGCTGACAATCGTCGCATCCATAGATGCGGTCGCCGAGTGCGTCCCGGTACTGCACGGGGAACGAGCCCGGTGCCTGTACCAACCAAGCCAGGCACCGACGGGCGTCGAGAACCCCGGGAGAAACCAGCGCCCCGGTGGGGCAGGCCGTGATGCAGCGAGAGCAACCGCCGCAGCCACTGCCATGGGCATCCGGTGTGCGGCCCTGGTCCAGGGCAGAGCCGGAGCCGTGGGCGGAGCCGGATCCGGAGCCGTGGGCAGAGCCCAACGGGGCATCGGTGACCACGCTACCGAGTACGAACCACGATCCAAGACCGGGAAGCAACAGCAGGGAATTTTTGCCGAACCAGCCCAGCCCGGCCCGGTGTGCGGCCGCCCGGTCGACCAATGCATTGTCGTCACTGATGATGGTGGCCCGCCAGCCATCTGCCTTCAGCCGTTCCGCCACCGGGGACAGCGCCTGGCGCAACGCGGCGTAGTTGTCCTGGTGGGCATATCGGGCCACCCTGGCCAGGGGGCGTGAGCGAGAGCCCCGTTCCACGTCGGGGGCTGCATCCTCCCGGCGGTATCCCCACGCGCCCACTACCAATGACCGAGCACCAGGAAGGATCCGCTTCGGATCGGTGGACCGCTCCGGGTTTCGATAGGTGAACTGCATCTGCCCGTTGAGGCCCTTGCTCCGGCGATCGAGGAGGTCGTCGAGAGTATCGGTGAATACATCGGCGTCGGCTACGCCAACCGCTGCCAGTCCATGGCTGCGGCCGATAGCCACCAACTCGTCGGCCAGGCCATCGCCGATAACGGCGCTGCTCTCTTCGGATGGGGCCGGTTGGGGCATGCACCATGCTGGCACGGCACCCGATAGGGCGTGATCGGAGTCCGGACCCGACCGTCTCGGGTGGGATCAACCCACCCGACGGGAGTGACGGACACCTGGAACCAGGCCGGCCTGCTCGAGCAGGCGAACGGCTCGGGCTTCGTCGGCGTCCACCACTACCGCGTCCTCGGGATGGTGATCCACGATGAAGCTCACCACGCAGTCGTCGCACACCGAGGTGGATTGATGTTCGCAGTCAGCGCAATCGATGGTGAATGCCGTCGGCGGAGAAGGCCGGAGTGTCCGGACCGCCGGGTGGGCGACCCAAGATGCTCTGGGGGTAGGGGCGATGGGCACGATGCGGCCTCCTATGGTTGACAATGCTGGGGTGTGTTCCATGTCCGGGCCATCCTGACCCGAGGGTGTGACTCCCCCCCGGACATCTCCGGGTATCCAGCATTTCCCCTGGTCAACAGCTTCGTTGCCCTCAGCAGGGATCTCGTCAGTACCCCTCCACCGGGTCAACCAGGCCAATGAGTTCCCGGCCGGCCGCATACCGCTCCACGTTGGCCCGGATGCGCTCCCCCAACAGTGGGCGGATCATCTCGATGGTGTCGGCGGTATGCGGAGTGATGATGCAGTTGGGCAGCTCCCAGAGGGGATGGCCGTCGGGCAATGGTTCGGGTTCGGTGACGTCGAGGGCGGCGCCGGCGATCGATCCCGATGTGAGAGCCGCCACCAGCGCGTCGGTGTCCACGTGGCGCCCACGGGCCACGTTCACCAGCCACGCCCCCTCGTCCATGATCTCAAGCTCTGGCGCGCCGATGATCCCGGTCGTGCTCGGGCTCAACGCCAGGGCCAGAAACACCACCAGGGCGCCAGGAAGGACCTCATGCAGCTCCGACATGGTGACTGTGCGAGCCGCCCCCGGCACTGGCTCGACGTGCCGCCTGACCACTGTCGCCTCCACCCCGAACGGAGCCAAATGCTCCAAGAGGAAGTGGGTGATTCCGCCTCCACCGAGGACGGTCACTTTTTGGTCATACAGGCTGGTGCCGGCCGGAGTCCCCCATGATCGCGCCTCAACCCGGGTCCGGAGAACCCGCAAACCGGCCAGGGCGAGTGCCAGCGCGTGCTCGGCCACCGGTTTGCCGTAGGCGCCCTTGGCGCTGGTCCATTGACGTTGGTCGCTGAGCAGTCCGGCTTCGGCCACCCGCTCGACGCCGGCGAAGGGGAGCTGTACCCACTTCGCCTCGGGAGCTGCCTGCAAAGCGGCAGCCAGGCCGGCAACGTCAGCGGCATCGAGCCAGATCAACGCGTCGGGCTCATCCCCGATGTCGACGACCGTTCCTCCACCTTTTTCGACTGCGCTCACGGCGAATGATCCGGCGCGGGGTCCAACGGCTATGCGAGGAATAGGCATGCCAGCACGTTACCGAGTCCCGTTCGTTCCGCCGTCCATGACAGCAGAACCGACCCGATAGAGCGCATGCCCCCGACATTTGGTTCAATGGAGGCAAATCGGCGAGACGAATCGGCGAGACGAATCGGCAGGGTGAGTGAAGGCAATGAAAATGAAGGCCAATGAAGAGGTGAAGAGGTGATCGTTCAGTTCAACGTGCGGGACTTCCTCGATCGCGCCGAGTCGGCGTACCCGGAACGTCAGGCTGTCATCGATGAGCCCCACCAACCGGCATCCTCGTGGGGAACGTTGACCTTTGCCGAGATGGCCAGTCGGGCTCGGGCCCAGGCCGCCGGACTCGACGCGTTGGGCGTGGAGCCGGGCGAGCGGGTGGCCATTGTGTCCCACAACTCGGCCAGGCTGCTGACCGCGTTCTCCGGAGTATGCGGGTGGGGGCGCACGCTGGTTCCCATCAACTTCCGCCTGGCACCGGCGGAGGTCTCCTACATCGTGGAGCACTCCGGTGCATCGGTGTTATTGGTCGATCCCGAACTCGAAGACGCCTTGGCCGACATCACCGTCCCTCACCGGTTCGTCATCGGCGCCGACAGCGACCCGATCCTTTACCCGTCGGGAGTGGATCCTCGCTCCTGGGGCGGCGACGAAGAGGCCACCGCCACCATCAACTACACCTCGGGCACGACGGCCAGGCCCAAAGGGGTGCAGCTCACCCACCGAAACTGCTGGGTCAATGCCAGCGTGTTCGGATGGCATACCCAGGTCTCCGACCGCGATGTCTATCTGCACACGCTGCCGATGTTCCACGCCAATGGATGGGGTATGCCGTGGGCGACAACCGGTATGGCCTGTCCCCAGGTGGTGCTCCGCAAAGTGGACGGCACAGAAATCCTCCACCGGGTCGAGCGACACGGGGTAACGCTGCTCTGTGCGGCGCCGGCAGTGGTCAACGCCGTTCTCGATGCACTGCCCACCTGGGAGGGACCGGTGCCGGGTCGGGACAAAACCCGAATCATCGTGGCCGGCGCCCCGCCCCCCAGCCGTACCATCGAACGGGTCGAAGCCGAACTCGGATGGGAGTTCATCCAGATCTACGGGTTGACCGAAACGGCGCCGCTTCTGACCATCAATCGGCAACGAGCAGAGTGGGACGACCTCTCATCGGGCGAACGGGCGCGGAAACTGACGAGGGCCGGTGCGCCGGCCCTCGGGACCGAGCTCTCGATTAGTGCCGATGGCGAGGTACTGGCCCGCAGCAACACGATCATGGAGGGGTACTGGCAGCAGCCGGAAGCTACCGAAACTGCCTTGGCCGATGGGTGGTTCCATACCGGGGACGGCGGGTTCTTGGATGACGAACGCCACCTCCAGATTCTCGACCGCAAGAAGGACGTCATCATCACCGGAGGAGAAAATGTCTCCTCCATCGAAGTCGAAGATGCCATCTTCTCGCTGGCCGGCGTGGTAGAGGTGGCGGTCATCGGCATCCCTCACGACACGTGGGGCGAAATGGTCACTGCCCTGGTGGTGACCAACGACGGCGTCATCATTACCGAAGAGAACGTACTGACCCACTGTCGGACGCTTCTGGCCGGTTACAAGTGTCCGAAACAGGTGGAGTTCCGCGACCAACTCCCGCGTACCGCCACCGGAAAGCTTCAGAAGTTTCGACTGCGGGCTCCGTATTGGGAGGGATACGAACGGCAGGTCAACTGACAGGTCGACTGACAGGTCGACTGATCGCCACGCCAACCGATGGCCCATGGCGACATTCGGCGGCAGCGCCATTGTCGCCAGGTATGAGACGACGCAGTAGATTCCGGCGCATGGAGGGTCCTTTCGCAGCGCCGGCTGAACACTCGTGGACCCGGGTGTCACCGCGTCTCGCCCGGATGCGCCGCACCATATTGGCGCTCATCGGCATCCCGGTCATCGTCGGCATCTCTGTTGGACTTTCGTTCGTCAACACCCTGGTCGGCGTGGGTGCAGGGATCATCGTGGTGGCCCTCGTGGTGGCGGCATGGTTTTCGATCGGCCGCAATTTGAGGTCGTGGGGATACGTCGAGCGAGACGAAGACCTATTGGTCACCCACGGCGCGATGTTCAAGAAGCTCACCATCGTGCCGTACGGACGCATGCAGTTGGTTGACGTCGAAGCCGGACCGATCGAACGGTCCTTCGGGCTCGTCAGCGTCAAACTCCACACGGCGGCGGCGACAACTGACGCCAAGGTCTGTGGACTGACCCCCGACCACGCTGGAGCTCTTCGTGATCGGTTGACCGCCCTGGGCGAGGCTCATGCCGCCGGACTCTGACGAGTGCCCGATCGATTCACCTCCGACCACGCCTCCCGGATCATCAACCACAACGCCTCCAACAACGCCTCCAACCACGCCTCCAACCACGCCTCCAACCACGCCAACCGGATCACCACCCGACGAAACATTCCGGTTGCATCCGTTGACACCTATCGCGCTCGGTGGACGGATATTGGGGATTGTCATGGTCTTTACCCTGTTCACACTGTCCGAACGGAGTACCGGCCTGGGGGGAGGGTTGCATTGGGGCACGTTCGCCGTGTACGCCGCCATTGGGATCCTCGTCATTGTCCGCGGATTGATCACGGTGGCGGTCACCCGTTATCACCTGATGGGCGGAGAACTCCGTATCGACAGTGGCCTGTTACAGAAGCGTTCGAAGCGCATTCGACTGAACCGTGTGCAGAGTGTCGACGTGCTCGAACCGCTGGCCGCCCGCATCTTCGGCCTGGCTGAAGTAAAAGTGACCACGGCCGGAAGTGAGCGTTCCGCGGTTCAACTGCGCTACCTCGCGCTTTCAGTGGCCCAGGCTCTCCGCGCTGATCTCTTGGGTCGATCAACCGGGGTCGGTAATGGAGCAGTCGAAGCTCCGGAGCGGCCGCTCATCGTGGTACCCCATGGCCGACTGGTCGGTGCGGTACTTCTGGAAATGGTTTCGTGGCGATTGCTGCTTTTGGCCATCGGTCCGGTCCTCACCGCCGTCGGTCAGCAGAATGGTCACGGCGCAACCATCGGGGTTGGCATCGCCGTCTTCGCCGGGTTCGCCATTGTGCTGGGGCACGCCGCCTGGCAACGGGTCAACTCACTGTGGGAGTTCACGGTCTCCGAGTCTCCCGATGGCCTCCGAATCCGGCATGGGCTCCTTTCCACCAGTCGCCTGACGATGCCACCGGGCCGGATTCAGGCCATCCTCATCCACCAACCTCTGTCCTGGCGTCCGTTGGGTTGGGTTCAGGTCCGCATGAACGTGGCTGGATATGGAGGAGCCACCTCCACCAAGAGCACCATGTTGATTCCGGTCACCAATCGTGCATTTGCCGAGTCACTGGTTGGCTGGGTGCTCGGAGGCATCGAACTCAACGCCATTCCGCTGACACCGCCGCCTGGTCGGGCGGCACTTCGGGCTCCATTGTGGTGGCGAGCCGAACTGGCTGGATCCGACGGGCGGGTCTTCGTTGTCCACCATGGATTGCTGTCTCGCACCGTTGACGTGGTTCCCCACGCCCGCACCCAAAGTGTGCGGCTGACCGCGGGCCCATTTGAGCGTGCCCTCGGACTCGCCACCATGCACCTCGATTCCACCCAGGGTCCGGTGAAGACCCGGGCCGCCCACCGCGACGGTGCCGAGGCCCGCGCCATGCTCGACATGCAGGTTCTTCGGGCACAGGAGGCTCGTCACCATGGTTCGACTCCGGCGGCCTTCGGTCTGCTTCTGCCCCGCTGAAGACATCCCGCCGTCGGCGGGGTCACACCCTGCGGGTCGCCTCCGCCGATATCCGCGCCGCGTCCGCTCCCGCGAGGCCGAGCCAACGTGTGATCCGGTCGAGGGTCCATTCCGGGACCTCCATCATGGGGATATGACCCACACCCACGGCGATATCGAACGTCCACTCAGGCTTTGCTCTGCTCAACTGCCTGGACGCTGCCAGAGGCACCAATCGATCGGCATCGCCATGGAGCAACAGGGTGGGTTGGCAGACGCCTCGGAGTTTTTGAGCGAAGGATCTCGGGCGAAGAAAGATCTGAGACAGAGAACGTGCCGAAGCAAGATAGGCATTGTCCAGCGCCACTCGATCCGCGCTCATCAAGAAATGGACTTGGGCGGCAACGAGGCCAGGAGGCACCCGGGACGAGTCGGCACAGCAGGCGGCCAAAACCCGATGCACGCTCTGCTCCGCTGACAGATACTTCCTTCGTTGCGACAGGAGAGACTCCCCCAGGCGCGGCGTGACACCAAGCAGAAATCCGGCAATGGCCCTCGGGTGGGCGTTACCCCAGTGGGAGGTGGGTAACGCGGGGTCGATGAGGATCAGCCCAGAGACAGTGTCCGGTTGCTCCGCCGCTTGCAGCGTTGCCACCAATCCCCCCATCGAGTTACCCACGAGGATGACCGGTCCGCCGGCAACCTCACGCAGAAATCCGCTCAGGAGTCGGCGGTGGCCTTCGATGTCGACGATTCGGCTTCCGGTCGGGGTCCTTCCGTGGCCAACGAGATCGAGTGCCAGCACCCGGGCATTGAGGGCTAGCGAGGGAGCGAGGGCCATCCAATTGAGATGGGACCCACCCAGACCGTGCACACACACAATGGTCGGGGAACCCTTCGGCCCCTTGAATTCGGTATAGCTGACGGGGCCGTCGATGTCAGTGGTGAGCAACGCTGGAAACGAGACTGGGAGCGAGGTCACGGACGTGACGATATCGGGTGTCTGCTCTCTGTTGGTCTGCCTGATGCCTCGCCCTCGGCCATGCCACCAACGCCAGCAGCACCATCATCGGTCCGCGGCTGGGGTCGGTGGTGTCAGGAGTGAGGATGCCGCCCATCTGCTGCCCACCACCCAAAAGAACAGCGAGAACCCGATACCGAGCCCCAACCACATCGGTTGGTGTGTCGGGTCGAAGAGCCAACTCAACCCGATGGTGAACTCGAGAACCACCAACCCCATCACGACCGCCAACGTGTGGTGGGAGGTGAGTCCGGCAAACCAATGGCTGGTGTCGGCCAGATACCGCGGTGACCCATCGGAGGTCATCGACAGGATGGCGTCGAATGCCTGTCGGCCCGAATACACGAGGGAAAGATGGAGAAACGCCCCCCCGGTCCACAGTGTCGACCAAAGAGCGAGCCAACTGCGTCGGTCAATGTCAGGACGGTGATGGCGCGGCCACGCCATCACACCGAACATCGCATACAGCAGGGCCGGACCGGGGGCGCCTCCCTAACAGCGCGATTCCGCTGGGAAGCATCCCGAAGGATTCGCCGAGCCACCAGATCACCAGGGCCCACGCCATCGAAATGCCGAGAGCCGGGCGGGTAAAGGCCCGCTCACCAAGGCGGCCCCGATAGCCACTTGCAAGAGCACGCTGCCCAAGTTCGAAAGTGGCCAGTGGGAGACAAAGGAATGAATCCCCGCAACTACCGACTGCTTCACCCACATGGGTGCACCCATGACCGATTGGGCCAGGGTGCCAAGGGGATAGTCCCGGGAAAACTTCGGTCCTTCGGCCTGCAAGAGACCCTCGAATATCCAGATCACGCCAAGCGCAATTTGGAGTCCTCGCTGGCTCACCAGGAGCGATGAGACCGCGGCGCCCGCTCCGGCGGCACCTTCTTTCCCGGCTCGTTTCATAACTACCCATTGGTACGAAGTCACAGGCGAGATGAATGAGGTTTATGTAGCTGATGCTGGGCAATCTCCATCGTTGTGGCTTCTTCATGCCATCATCAAGGCCGTGACCGACCCACTCGACGAGTTCGGCGAGACCGTCTGAATCGACATGGCCGCTACTCGCCAAGTTCTTGCCGAAGCTGCCGCGTCATTGAGCCAGCGCGACCCGATTCTGAGAGACCTCATTGACCAACACGGCAAGCCGCCGCCGCGACCCCACATTCCCGCATCACTGCGGTTCGCCTCCCTGGCTCGCTCGATTCTCTACCAACAGTTGGCCGGCAATGCCGCCGCCGCCATTCACGCCCGGTTGGTGAGCGCACTGGGAGGGGTGATCACCCCCGATCGGATTCTCGCCCTTTCGCCCGACATCCTGGCGTCGTGCGGACTGAGCGGAGCCAAGTCCAGGGCTATCCGAGATTTGGCCGAGAAGGTCTCGTCCGGGCAGGTCTCACTGGATCGGATCGGCCGCCTCTCCGATAAGGCGGTGATCGAACACTTGGTGCAGGTCCGGGGAATCGGTCCGTGGACAGCTGAGATGTTTCTGTTGGGGACATTGGGCCGCCTCGATGTCTGGCCGGTCGGGGATTACGGAGTACGGGCCGGCTATGCCCTGAGCTGGCGGTTGCCCGACATTCCATCGCCGAAGGAACTGATGGCACTGGGCGATCCCTATCGGCCGTATCGAAGTGTGGTGGCGTGGTACTGCTGGCGGGCGTTGGACACCCGCATCTAGTCAGGGGTTCATCCGCACTGGTCCGGTGATCGTTCAGCCATACAGCAGCTCACCAATCGGTATCGGGGATCAGTTGCCCTTCCCAGATTTGCCATTGGTCCCGTTCCCCTTCACGGGACCAGACGACGTGGTGGGTGGCGGAGTGGGGAGTGTGCTGCAGCGCTCAGTCCCGGCGCTGTAGCAAGGGCCGACAGATCCGCCTGAAGCACCGGTCCCTGGGGCTGTTCGATTCACCCGTACCCCATGCCGTGGACGATCGCCGTGGCCGCCTGCTGCAGGTCGCTGGCTGCCTGATTGGGTTTCTCGGCCGCTCCGTCAGTGATAGCCCGCTCAGCCAGGGCGGAAATGGTCTGGCCGGTATCGGGGTCGATGGTCCCTGCGGTCACGCCTGATGCCACATCCCGAGCGAAGGTGGCGAGCACCTGGGTTGCCGTCGGAGCGCTGGTGGCCAGCGCTCGTCGCGCCAGAGCGGGCCGGTGCGCGCCCTCAGTTTACGGGCGGGGAACCGGGGGATAGACATGCACCATGAGGACCGGTCGCGGATTCGAGCGCCGTCGATGACGGCTGCACCTTCGGGCCACCAGTTCGAGATCGTCCACGGCGATCAACGGGCCACCATCGTTGAAGTGGGGGGCGGGGTCCGCACCTACGTCGTCGGCGATCGGGATGTACTGGATCCGTATCCACTCGGCAGCATGCGCGACGGCGCCCATGGAGCCGTGCTCGTTCCCTGGCCCAACCGGCTGGCCGACGGCCGTTATCGATTCGACGGTGTCGACCATCAGGTCGCGTTGACGGAGCCGTCGAAAGACAATGCGATTCATGGATTTCTCATGTGGCGCTCGTGGAGTGCTCTCGAGCACGAATCGAGCCGGGTCGTGATGGGGACACGGTTGCACCCGATGATGGGATACCCGTTCGACCTCGAGTTGCGGGTGACCTACCAACTCGACGATGGGGGCTTGACAGTGACGACCGACGCCACCAACGTGGGTGCCGAACCGTGCCCCTACGGATGCGGCCAGCATCCCTATCTCTCCCCCGGTTCCGGATTGATCGACGACTGTGTGCTCGAGCTTTCTGCCGATACTCGGATCGTGACCGACGATGTCCGCCAACTCCCTGTTGAGACCGAAGCAGTTGACGGCACCGCATTCGACTTCCGAAGGGGCAAGGTGCTCGGAGCCCTACAGATCGACTTCCCGTTCCGGGAGTTGTCCCGGGACGAGGAAGGCCGAGCGTGGGTTCGTTTATCGGCCCCTGATGGGAATCGCGCCGAATTGTGGGTAGGTGAAACCTACCCGATCATTGAGATCTATACCGGCGACACTCTGGATCCGAAGCGCCGTCGCCGCGGTCTGGGCACCGAGCCGATGACCTGTGCCCCCAACGCCTTTTCCAGCGGTGACGGGCTGGTGCGGCTCACACCGGGTGACACGTTCACGACAACCTGGGGCGCCCGCCTGGCCTGATCATTACCGCAAGGGACTACTGGTCGCCTTCGTCGCTTCTTTGTTCTTTGCTTCCTCGGGGCCCCGTGTATTCGACGCCGGATGGGGAGATGCAGTGTTCGCGCGGGGACTGGCTCGGCAGAAGGCTGGCGCGGGCATCGTCCGGGCTATCCCGTGGGATCATTCCTTGGTGTCTGATCGCGTGACATGGCTCACCGAATCTCCTCCCGAGACGATCATGGTGGGAGACATCAATCTGACCCGAGCCTTGTTGTCCGACGCTGCAAAGTTGATCGAGGCGGTGAACGCAAGTCTCCCCCATCTTCAGCCGTGGATGCCCTGGGCCCAGGAGCCGGCGGCCACCGAGTCGATCGGGGCCTTCCTACGCGAGGCTGTCTCGGATTGGAAGACGGGCCAGGCGTTCCAGTTCGCTATACGCTACACACTGAAGCGCGTGTCATGCATTCCCAGCGGGTCGAAGATGCGTTCCCGAAGGAATTCCTCCAATGGTTTAGCGGCTGCCCGCTCGAGCAGGACGCCCAGCACCTGCGTCACTGTGTTGTACATCCACTGCTCCCGCGGCTGATGCATCAGCGGCAATGTTCCAAAGAGTCGGATCCATTCGTCAGGGGTATGCGGCGTCGGTGACCAGGGCTGACCGATGGTGGCGAGTCGCAGTTCTGCCTCGGTCCTCTGGATCGGATACGAGTTCGGCGCGGCCAGGACGTTGCCGAAACCAAGGCGGAACGTGAGCAGACCCTCGAGCGTGATCGGACGGTTCGACGGGACGGTGTCATCGAGCTCGGCATCGAGGCTCCTCAGTACCCGTCGATTGGCCAGCTCAGGAAGCAGGTCGTCCACGGCCGAACCAACCGCAGGATGCCATCGTCGACCCGGACCATGGCCGCTGCTGCCGCGATCGGTTTGGTCAGCGAGGCGATTCGGAAGATCGCGTCGCGCTGCATCGGCTCGGTGTCCCCGAACGCCTTGGTCCCGATCACCTCCACTTGGGCCCGGCCATGACGGACGACCAGCGCGATGAGTCCCGGCATAGCGCCCTGTTCAACGTGGCCGGCCAAGACCTCCCGCATACGTCTGAGCCCCTCTTCGGACTATCCCGCAGTGGGTATTCGCGACACTCCTCTCGCTCGCTTCGGATGTAGTGGTGCTTTGGTGTGTTCGACTGACCGACAACGCAGGACTCATCGCCAGCCATGGCCCGTATGGGCCGAGATGACTGCGGCGTGGCATCCGGCGGCAACATGGCGATTTCGGCCCGGGCTACCGGGATACCTCCCCATCGGCCCAGGTCAGGGGCACTTCGAGGGCTCCATCAACCTCCACCCGGTCATTCGGTTGGCAGGATTGGTGGCCTGTTGTCAGGCGACCTGCTTGTCACCCCTAGCATCCGTTGGATGTCCGATGACTTGAGCGCCGCATCAGTAGAGCAGGCCGCGGCCCGTCTGGCGCCCATCGTGCGCCGCACCCCGCTCGAGATCAGCGAGCGGCTGACCACCATCCACGGATTCCCGGTGTGGCTGAAGCGCGAAGACAGCCAGTTGTGCCGGTCCTACAAAGTGCGGGGCGCCTACAACCTGATCTCCTCACTCAGCGCGAACGAGCGCGAGGCGGGCGTCGTCTGCGCCAGCGCCGGCAACCACGGTCAGGGACTGGCGTTTTGCTGCCGCCAGCTACGCATCCGGGGTCGGGTCTTCCTCCCGGCGAATACCTCGCGCCAGAAGCGTCAACGAATTGCCGCCATCGGTGGAGACTGGGTCGAGGTGGTCATCGTCGGCAGCTCGTACGACGAGGCCAGCGTCGCCGCCCTCGCCAATACTGCCCGCACCGGCGCCGTCTACGTTCACCCTTTCGACGACCCCCGGACCATCGTGGGCCAGGGCACGGTGGGCATCGAGCTGGCCGAGCAGAGCGAGGGTCCGATCGACACGGTCGTCATTCCAATTGGCGGAGGGGGTCTGGCCGCCGGGATCGCCCTGTGGTTCCGGGAGCATCACCCCCGCACACGCCTGGTCGGCGCCGAGCCGTCCGGGGCGGCCAGCATGCGAGCCGCGTTGACCAGGGGCGGACCGGTGAACCTCGAGCACATGGACACCTTCGTCGACGGAGCCGCGGTGGGGCGAGTGGGCGACGTCACCTTCCCCATCGTGCGGGATCTGGTGGACGAGGTGGTTGCCGTGCCCGAGGGGGCGGTGTGCACCGAGATGCTCGACCTGTACCAGTCCGAGGGCATCATCGCTGAACCCGCTGGCGCCCTCGCCAGCGCTGCCCTCAAACAGCCCTTGGCCTGCCGGCCCGAGGGCCCGACCGTGTGCATCATCTCGGGGGGCAACAACGACGTGAGCCGCTACGGCGAGGTACTCGAACGGTCGTTGCTGCACGAGGGGCTGCGTCACTACTTCCTCGTCACGTTTCCTCAGGAGCCGGGGGCTCTGCGCCACTTCCTCAATGAAGTGCTGGCTCAAGGAGAGGACATCGTCGTGTTCGAGTACGTAAAGAAGAACAACCGAGAGACTGGCCCAGCCCTGGTGGGCATCGAGGTGGAGCGGGCTGTGGACATCGAGCCCCTCCTTGCCCGCATGGCGGCCAGCCCCCTGCAGATCGACCGTGTCCCTCCCGGTTCTCCACTGTTCTCGTTTCTTATGTAGGTCCGCCTTGACATCGGTATCCCGACCGGCCTCCGGAAGGTGCGGGCCGCATCCGTCGGTATCGACGACTACGAATCAGATCGGGAGCGACCGCGGCGAATCGGGCCGGATTGTCGGTCTATCTCCAAGAGTGACATTAGATGTCATCCATGTTGGCTCGGTGAGCATCACATGGTCCGCTGGTACCTGCGGACACGGCACTTACCCACCAAGTGATCAGCACCTTTGGCGCTGTGGCCCACTCGGACCTGTCATGCACCGAAAAGGTGTGGGTGATCGCCCATGCACGCGACGGTTCCCTGCAGGTGGTATTCGGAATCGGGAAGTACATCAACCGGGTGTGTTGGACGGCTCCGGTGGAGTGTCACGAGGCACCGAACAGTGGACGGTACGGGGAAGTCGCAGGCTCTCGGCTGATCCGGGAAGTCTGTCTGTCTGCCCATTGCACTGAACGTGGCTGATCGGCTCCATTGCCGGTGACCAGTAGCACAACTTCTGAGCGGTCAACCGTGCCATTGGGTTGCCCACTCCAACATCGCAGCCAGAGCGCTCGATGATGCAGCGTGTCCCAACCCGCTGCCATCGGTTGGTGACCAGCCACTAGGTTGACCCCGGCATGCGCAAAATTGGGGTGGCACTAGATCTCGCCGCGATTCTTCTGTTTGTGGGGATCGGCCGGGCCTCCCACGCTCACGGCCTCACTTTCGCCGGATTGGCCTCGACTGCGTGGCCATTCTTGGTGGGCGTGGCCCTCGGCCGCCTCGCGTTGGTGGTTATTCGCCACAGCGGAACATCCTTCACGGGCGGCCTGGTGGTGTGGATCTCGACAGTGGTTCTCGGAATGGCATTCCGGGTGGTTTCGGGTCAGGGCATCGCAGTCGCCTTCGTCGCTGTGGCATTGGGCTTCCTCGGGGCGGCAATGCTCGGCTGGAGAGCCCTAGTGGCGGCCATTCGGCGCTGGCGGCCGGTGAGTCAACCCCCCTGACCTCGCACCCTCATCGGGCGGTCGTCAGCTACCGTCGAGTTGATGGAGATCGTTCCGAACAGCAAAGGCTGGACGTGGGTTCTCGATCGACCCTGTCCCGAGTGCGGGGTGGACACCCGGGAAATCCGGGCTGAGAACGTTGCCGACATGGTCCGGGCCAACTCGGCAGGTTGGGCTGACGTCATCTCCAACACTCCGGACGTGAGTTGACGGCGCTCCCCGCAGGTCTGGTCACCCCTGGAGTGCGCCTGCCACGTTCGAGACATATCCCGACTCTACGACGAGCGCCTCCTACTGATGCTGGCCGAGGATCATCCTCTCTACCCAAACTGGGATCAGGACGAGACCGCCGTGGAGCAACGATACGGGGAGCAGGACCCGTCGACCGTCAGCGCTGAGCTGCACGAGGCAGCCGCGACACTCGCGCAGCACTTCGACCAAGTCGACGAGGAGCAGTGGCAACGAACCGGGCGCCGAAGTAACGGGGCACACTTCACCCTCGAGCCGTGTGCCCGCTACCTCATCCATGACCCGATCCATCACCCGATCCATCACCTCTACGACGTCACCGGGGCGGGCGCCCGATAGGGCCCCATCATGGGCTTCGACGACCTGTTCGCAGCCTGCAACTACCTTGACTGTCAATGCCCATGACTACTGGAACGCCGCAAGGCACCTTCCTTGCATGCCGTCTCCACCCGATGCCAATGAGGTCGTGATTCCCGCACCTCGCAGGGCGGCACGAGGCACCTACGCCCAGGCCATCCGCGCCCGCCTCGCGGATGCGGGATTCGAGGACACTCCCCCGAAACGGCCGTACGTGTTGGGGGGAATGGCCAACCACGGCGGATCGGCGGTCGACCTGATGCGAGAGTTGGGATTACCAAGCAAGCGGCCAGTCAGCTGATCGACACCCTCGTCGTACGCGGGTACGTCGAGCGCCAGGACAATCCCGACGACCGTGGCCGGAGAACGATAGAACTCACCGACCGGGGTCGTGCCGCTGCCACTGCGGTCCGCTCCGGGGTCGAGGCAGTCGATGCCGAGTTGGCCCAGTTGCTGTCTCCGGTCGGGCTGGTCGGCTTACGAGCCGGCCTCGAGGCATTGGCCGATATCCGTGCCAGGACGGAGGAAGGATCTTGAGCTCAACCACCCGCCTCACACATTTCAGCCCGATCTTCCCCGTCAGGGACCTTCAACGGGCGCTGGCCCACTACGAGCCGTTGGGCTTCGACACCAAGCCCTATGCAGACGGCAACGAATCGGGATTCTCCGACTCGGTGCGGCCTGCGTCTTACCGGCGGCGCCGGTCAGACGAGCCGTAGGGAGCGGTTCCGTGTGCCTCCGCGACCTGGCCAGGCGGCCTCGGTCCTCGCGCCAATTGCTGCGCCCCTACCGCCGGTACCGTGCGGTACTCCTGAGCTATCCGATGCGCCGAAGCTCAGCAGCAAGGTGGTGAGTAAGCGGCTGCCCGACGGCCGACATCCGGAGTGAGTACCGAAGAGTCTCGCCGTCGATGAAGAGATCACGTTCGATCGCCGTGACTTCCTTGGCTGATCCGGTGCGCGCAACCACGGTCGATCGGAGCTGAATGGTGGAGCCTTCGAAGGTGCCTTCGGCGACCTCCACGATGCCGGTTGGGTGCGACACAACCAGTTCGACCCAACCTGGACGCGCCATGCGCCAGAAGCCAGCCTCCGCGTGGAGAGGGCGGCCGTCGGCAGCGTCCTTGGTCCGCTGGCTGTAGGCGAGGAATGGTTTGCCGACGTGCGAGAAGCCGATGGTCTCCTCATAATCGAATGACTCGATTGTCGGGTACTCGCCATGCCCTTGCCCCGACCAGGTCCCAAGTAGCACGGCGAGAGCTTCAACATCTGGGTGCAGAGGAGTCGTCACATTCCAAGCGTGGCACTCCGACAGATCCTGCGCTTGAGCATCCCCGTATAACAATGACACTGTCCCGTAGGGTCGCGGCGGAGCGATGCGCTATTTGGCCGCCTAAGCACGCGGAGAGAACGCTCCCGAACCGAACCTCTGGCAATCCTGGCCAGTCGACCGGCGGAGCGGAGGACGTCACGCGGCATGATCGGGCCTGGCTACCACTGGTGACACATGGCCGTCTGATTGGGAATCCGCGGATTCCCAGCTCAATCGGCCCAACTGCTGTCCAGATCGTGAGTCGCCTGAGGGATTCTGTTGGTTCATTTGCGATTCGAAGGCAATCCATCGGGTCGACCGGACGATCCTCGTGCGATGCTGGCACAATGGCTACTGCACCCGAGTACGGCGACTTCGCTCTGAAGCACTTTTTGGGATTGGAGATCGAGACGGTTGCCTCGGGTCGCGCCCGTGCTCAGATCACCATCGCTGATGAGCACCGGAATCCCAACGGAGTTGTCCACGGTGCGGTCTACTTCGCCATGGTCGACACCGCCATGGGCGCAGCAACGATGTCGGCGCTCTCCGACGGGAGGTTCTGTACGTCAGTCGAAGTGCAGTTGCGATTCATCCGGCCAGCCGCCGACGGAGTCCTGATCGCCGACGTCTCCGTCGTCAAAATGGGGCGAAATATCGTGCACCTTGAGGCGCGAGTCCACGACGGCGACGAGCAGCTCATAGCTACTGGTGGCGGGACCTTCGCCATTATCGGGTCATAACCGCGGGTATCAGATCGCTGGCTCCCGCCGCTCTCTCCCAACTGCGCCATGCATTCACTATCGACACGAGGCCGGAGGTTCTTCAGACCAAAGATGCCAACCGTGCCGTTAGGGAGTACACCCCGAGCCGGGATACCAATGCAACCTCGGAACCGCCGCCCGGTGGTGGATCCACCGCCCGGAGTCCATGACATGAAATCCGAAGAGCCAGCAAACAGGGCGTGCCGAGAGACCAGCTCACTCTGCACTCGGATCGAGGATCACCGATGACCGCCAAGCCGGTGGCCCATCTGCTGGCCAACTCGGGGTCACCAAGTCGCACAGCCGGCCCCATGTCAGCAACAACAATCCATATTCCAAATCACAATTCCGGACCTTCAAGTACCGACCCGACGTCCACTACGGACAAGCCGAAGAGATCCGAGATCGACGTGGTGCCGTCCTCCTCGATGCCTACGCCGAGCACCCCGAACGCTTCGTTCGCAAGGTCCACACTCCACCGGCCCTTCCGGCCGTCACGTGGATCAACCAACCGAAGGAGAAAGCTACCGACTCTTCAAATCAGTGAACAATCTGTCTCGGAAAGGTTGACATGTACCGGCCCCGGAATCTGTCAAGCCCAATGAGACACATTCTGTTCACGAGCGGTTGGAGCCCACCGTCCTGCAATGAGCACAGACACGGACTTTCCCAAAAGGAGCTATCCGTGTGAGCGGAATAGTGCCCACATTTTGTGTCCAGGCCGACCTGATACGCCCGAGGCACCGCAACACGTTGTGGCCGCTCCGGTTAGATGGATACCCCTTAAAATTAGTTCACGTTTCTGTTATCGACCTATGTGGTCATGTAGGCAGGGCCCGCGGTTCCCGACCGGGCGGCGGCCGATGTCGCCGGCAACGGGATTCTGCAAGCTCTCCGTCGATTTCGAAGAACAGCGGCCCTACGAGGTCGATGTCGGACTCGGCGAGTGCCCTGGGGCGTGATCGGCCCGACCCGACCGCCGGGTCCGAGCCTGGCTCGCACCGGCGGATTCCACACCCGACGCTTCGGCACCCGGAGACTCACGGAGTGCCAGAGCCTGATGGGGGAACATCGGCCAGGTGGTTTGCGCCGATGTCCGCCTCTGCTCCTCGGGCCAGTTGGCGCAGAAACGACCGCATGGTCGCCTGCACCAGCCGTTCGCTCATCGCCGGGTCGGGGGCAGATCGCGCTCCGCCAACACCCGGAGGACGCATCCGCCCCTCCGCACGGACCTCCGTTCGCTGATCGTCCAGTGAGCGTACGGTCAGCCGACCTTCGAAGCGCGAAACGAGCGCCACTCCCACCGGGGCCGACGCCTCCCAGCACAGCGGCACCGTTGCACTGTCCGGATCCTCTGGATCTCCCGGATCCGGCACCCCCAGTTGCACCCGCCGTCGAATTTCCGCTCCGTCTGCAGCCAGGCTGACGGCGACCGGCCCTGCGCTCGACCAGGCCAGTCCTCCCGGATCAAGCCGGTGACGGATCTCGTCCGCTTCCCCGTACGCGCGTGCGATCATCGCCGGGAACCACGATTCCCCACGGCCGACCCGGGTAGCGACGGCATCGACGGGACCTTCGACCAGTACCAGGTCGTCGACATGCACCGCCGAGAACCCATGACGGTGGGAGTCCGGCGGTTCCGCGTAGTCACCCGATTCGATCGCCCGGTCGGTCACTGCGAGCTCGCTGAGCAACGTCTGCGCCAACACGGATTGCAGAGCCGCCGTCGCCGCGCCCCACGTTTCGTGCAACGGGCAGACGGACTCCCACCGGCATGGGCCCTCTCCCAACGCACAACGCTCGGCACGGAGAATCCCCTCTCCGGCTTCCACCACCTCGAGCACGCTGATGTCCTCCGGCGCCCGTCGCAGCCGGTACCCCCCGCCCTTGCCTGCTTTGGAGGTCGCCAGATCCGCATGGACGAGGTCGGCCAGAATCTGCGACGCGAAGGTCGACGGTACGTCCATCTCGGCCACCACCTCGCGGATCTTCCGGTAGCCGCCAGACGGGTAAGCGCGCGCGAGCGCAAGGGCCGCCCGAATCACGTAGTCGCCCCGCTTGGAGAGCGTCAGGTTCACAAGCAGAAGTGTACCCAATGGCTTGACGTATTGGCGATGACGCTCTCCGTTGACTTTCCGCATGGAGAATTACTCCATGTATGGACAGGGCAACGCCGTCGCTCGAGGCGGACCGGTGTTGATCGCCACGCTGATTGACCACCAGCAGGGCAGCTGGCGACACGGAACATGGACGAGCAGGAGGGCCGACGGCACTTCTCGAGGACCTCGATCATGCAAGTGGGGCCGACCACCCCATTCCGGCATCCATCCACCTGCGACTACCATCGGCAACCGGGCTCGTGAACACTTCAACCCGAGCGACTTTCCATCGGGCCGGGACGTGGCCCGGCACCCAAAAGTGGCGCGCATCCTGGCCAACCGGTGCATGCAATTCTTCCTCATCCTCCCTAACCAGCTCGCCTGTTGGGCGGTGATCCTGCTCGGCCTGCTCGGTTCGGTCGTCCGGGGTTGAACTTCGGCACGGCGATCACCTGGTACGTCTGGTTCTGCCTGGTCTTCGTGATGATGGTCGTCGTGGGGAGAGCATGGCGCTCGATGAGCCCGTTCAGCGGCTTCGGCGAGCGGATCCAACGACCCGCCGCCCGCCGCCGTCCGGTCGGGCGGACGGCACTGGATCGAGAAGTGGTAATCGAGGCGGCCGAGCTTCCCGAGGTGGATCGACTGTGGGTGGCCGGCGAGCAGCGGGGAGCCGCTCCGGGTGGTGGTCGCCTACGAGAGCCGCAGCCGGCATACCGCCGAAGCCGCGAACCGAATCGCCGACGCCTTCGAGACCTATCGGGCGCAGGTGGGAATGGTACCGCTCGGTTCGCTGGCACCCGAACGGCTGGTGGCAACGGACCTCCTCGTCATCGGGACATGGGTCGAGGGTCTGGTGCTCGCCGCCGTGGGGCCGCCAAGGCGGCAATGGCGGCCATCGAACGGCTCCCCCGGCTGGCCGGGATGCCCGTCGGGATCTTCTGCACCAACTTCAACCCCGGCGGCACACTCAAGACGTTGCAGTCGGTCATCGAGGCAAGAGACGGTCAGTTCATCGAGACTGCAGCGTTCGGTCGGTGGCGGCCGGTGACGCCGAGGTCATTCGCCGCCGGGTGCAGCCGGTCGTTCCGTTCCGTCGGCCCTGCGCGGTAACACCCGCTTCCACAGGCTTCCCGGACGCGGGCGTTCGAGGCTCGAGGCGGCTCTGGTGTCGGGACAGCCGAGTGGGTGGCGGCCGGAAGCCTAGGACACGACCGGGGCAGCACCAGCCACCATCATGGCGACGGCCTGTGCCAGCGCCATGATGGTGACCTGCGGGTCCACCTCGGGACAGGAAGGGACATTCCCTCGTCAACAGCCCTCGCGGCCGGCGGTCGACAAGACCGTTCTCTCGACGTCGCGGGAACCGACGGGAGCAGTGCGGTCCCTGGTGCCCCTCGCCGACAGATAGGCAACCGCGACAACGACAGCCCACAGTGCCGAGGCCAAGGCGAGATGCACATCCGCAAGAGCCGCTGGCGCACCGAGCAACGCGTCGAATGCGCCGACAGTGACCTGCGCTGCAAGCAGCGCCAGGCCGCTCAACGCCAGTAGGCGCTGCGCGTGGAGGGCACTTCCCTTACGGAGGAGTGTAATGAGGTAGACGACGACGAGCGTCCCGCCGATCAGGACCATCGAACGATGGACGAGTTGGAGCGCGACGAGTCCCCCGGATGCCCGACTTCCGAAGCACGCTGGCCATGACCCACACGCCGATTGCGCGCCCCCGTCGACCACGAGCGAACCGGAAATGAGCACGAAGAACAACCCGGCGACGGTAACCCAGGCGAGGCGGCCCGGTTGGTGAGGCAGCGGCCATGACTGCTCGGGCCCGATGAAGGACGCGACCGCGGTCATCGTCACGATCCCGAGGAACAACAGCCCGACCGCGAGGTGCAGTGCGACAGTGACCGGTGCGTTGTCGGTAAGCACCGTGATAGCACCGAGCACGATCTGCACCGCGATCGCCCCCACGGACACCAGCGCCGGTCCCCGCACATGCCGAGCCTTCGGGCCGGTCCGCCAGGCGAGCGCGGCGAGCGCGAGGATCAAGATGGTCACGAGCGACGCGAGATATCGGTGGGACTGCTCAATCAACGGATGCAATTGGGCGATCGGACCGACCTGTCCGGCGCACAGCGGCCAACCCGGGCAGCCCATCCCGGAGTTGGTCACACGGACGGTACTCCCGAGCACGACAAGGCCGTAGGCCGCGACCACCGTTGCCAACGAAAGCACCCGGATCCAGTGAACACTTGCATCCTGTCGACGAGAACCTCGGCTCCGACCATCTCTTCTTGTACCCGGGCCATTCATAGAGCGCTAAACTACACGTTTGCAATAATGAAATTGAAATGGAAGCTGCCGGAGCCGAGGTCTCGCGTCGTGCGCCAGCCGCTCGCCAGAAAAGAGATGGGAGTTCGATTTGGCGCGTCCGATCGTCGATGCGGAAATGCGGCCTGTGCCTGATGGAGCACAGACCGATGGAGCGCAGGGGCAGACGCGAGCCAATCCACTTGGAGGGGCTCTCCGCCCGGATTTCTCCCGAGCTCCGATGACGCTCGCATGGGAAGTCACCCGTGCCTGCCCACTGCGGTGCGTTCACTGCCGCGCCGACGCACAGCACCACCGCGATACTCGAGAGTTGTCCACAGAGGAAGGTGCCACGCTGGTGGACGAGGCCGCCGCGATGGGCACCCGGGTCTTTGTTCTCACCGGCGGCGACCCACTCGCCCGGCCCGACATCTTCGATCTCGTCGCCCACGTCGCGAGCACGGGGATGTACGTGGGCTTCTCCCCATCGGTGACGGGACGGCTGCGGTCCGGAGCGCTCGAACGGGCAGTCGCGGCCGGCACGGGGACCATCCACCTCAGCCTGGATGGTGCGACGCCTGCCACTCACGACGCATTCCGCGGGGTCGAAGGGCACTTCGAGCGGACCTGGCGAGCGATCGACGCGGTCTGCGCACTCGGAGCCCGGTTGCAGATCGCCACCACAGTCTCGAGACGGAACATCACGGAACTCCCCGCTATCGCCCGGCTACTCGACGGGCGGGTGGCCAGCTGGACCCTCTTCTTCCTCGTCACGACCGGTCGTGCGCAAGCAGCAGACATGCTCACGGCTGACCAAGAAGAGCTCGCGCTCCACTGGCTCGCCTCCGGTGAGTTCTCCTTCACGGTTCGAACGGTCGAAGCTCCCCAGTACCGCCGGGTGCGAGCCCAGCTCAACCTGCCGGTGGCACCCGGAGTGACCGACGGGAACGGCTTCTGCTTCGTCTCACATGTCGGTGAAGTCCAGCCGTCGGGGTTTCTCCCGCTCACCGTCGGGAACGTACGGGACCGGCCGCTCCGTCACTGGTACCAAGACCACCCCGTGTTCCGGGCGCTCCGAGACCCCGCTCAACGCGGCGGCAAGTGCGGACGGTGCGAATTCCTCGAGATCTGTGGGGGGAGCAGAGCCCGGGCGTGGGCGGCGACCGGTGATCCGCTCGCCGCCGACCCGACATGCGCCTACGAGCCAAGGGGGGATCGTTCGGATCCCGTCATCACCGGTCGCGGAATGCAGACCTCAACGCATAGAAGCCACCAGTCACCACCCTGACCCCTCGCCGTGCATCCCATCGATGCGGCGCGGGTACCAGCGCGGCAACAACGAGACACACCGGCAACGCGAGTGCGCCCGCCCGATCGTCGCCGCAGGCGAACGGACCGGTGAAGACCGGCCATGACGTCAGCGGCCGAGGCGCCCTGTCCGCTACGTCCCGTCCTGGACGCGGGGCCGCTGCGGGACGTTCGGGCCACCCCGTCGCGGCGGCGCCTCGGCCTCGCGAACCCGTCGACGCCGTCCCCACCGCTGTGAGCTGCCCGGCGGGAGGCGTGGCCGGCGTCGCCCTGGCCCGCACGACGTCGCCCAACGACAGCGTTGGCCCGTGCGCCAACCTTCCTGCGGTCGGGCCGGACCACGCCAGGGCGACGGCGTGACCGGGGCGACGATTGCGGTCGTCGGCGGCGGCATCACCGGCCTGGCCGCGGCCTACGAACTCAGCCGGGGGGGGAACGCGCCCGGCATCGTCCTCCTCGAGGCCGGCGACCGCCTCGGCGGCAAGATCACCACCACCGAGTTCGCCGGCGTCCCGGTCGATTGTGGCCCCGACGCGATCCTGGCCCGCGTGCCGTGGGCGGGCGAGCTCATGCGGGAGCTGGGCCTCGGGCCTCAGATCGTATCGCCCGCCGCCGCCGGGGCCAGCGTGTACGCCCGGGGGAGGCTGAGACCGCTGCCTGAGGGTCTCGTGCGCGGGGTGCCCTCCCAGGTGCTACCGCTACTGCGCTCCGGGATCCTCTCGCCGTCCGGGATCGCCCGGGCTGGCCTCGACCTCGTCCTCCCGCGACACAACCACGGCAGCGACCCCACGATCGCGCAGGTGATCGGCGGGCGCTTCGGCCTCGAGGTGGTCGACCGGTTGGTCGGCCCGCTGCTGTCAGCCATCAACGCGGGCCGGGCAGACAGCCTGAGCCTGAGAGCCACCGCGCCCGACATCGAGGCGCTCGCGTCGGGCAGCCGCAGCCTTCTGCTCGGCCTGCGGGGCCACCGGCGCAAGGTCCCCGAACCGTCGTCGCTCGGGCCGCTGTTCATCTCGCTGCGGGGAGGCCTCGAGCGCCTGGTGGACCGGCTGGTCGAGGAGCTGCGGGCCGCGGGCGTCGAGCTGCGCACCGGCACCCCGGTCACCGAGCTTGGCCGCGACGGCCGTCGCTGGCGCCTCGACCCGCTCGACAGGCCCGTCGACGGCGTGGTCCTCACCGCCCCCGCATTCGTCACCGCACCCCTCCTTGCCGAGGTCAGCCCCGTCGCGTCGCTCGGGCTGGCGGGGGTCGTGTACTCCTCGGTCGCGGTCGCCACCCTGGCCTACAGGGAGGCCGCGCTCCCGCGCCCACTCAGCGGCAGCGGCTTCGTCGTCCCACGCAGCGAAGGATGGCTGATGACCGCGTGCACGTTCATGTCATCGAAGTGGCCCGCGCTGCACCCACCCGGCCGGGTGATCATGCGCTGCTCGGCCGGCCGCCACGGCGACAACCGCCCCGCCGCCCTCTCCGACGATGATCTCGTCGACCTTCTCCACGGCGAGCTCAAGCAGGCCGTCGGCGTCACCGAGGCCCCGGTCCAGTGGCGGGTTGACCGGTGGGATCGCTCGTTCCCGCAGTATGGCCCGGGCCACCTGGCCCGGGCCGACCGCATCGACGCCGCGCTGGCGGTGGGTGCGCCCGGCGTGGTCGTGACCGGCGCGTCGATGCGCGGCGTGGGGATCGCCGCCTGCGTGCGCCAGGCCCGGGACGCGGGCCGGAAGGTCTGGCCTGGCGCCCTACCTCACTAGTGGTGCCGCGCAGAAGTCCCTTGAACATGGATCATGCGGCTTTGGTCTTGGCGTCGTAGACCCATTTGAAGGGCGTGGCGGTAGTGCCGTAGTGGTCAATGAACGCCAGCATCTTGTCGACGAGTTCTTGTCGTGACTCGAACTCCCCTCTGCGCAACCGTTTGCAGGTCAGGATCGAGAAGCACGCTTCGGCCTGATTGAGCCAACTGGCGTGAACCGGTGTGTGGTGGACGACGAACCGTAGGTGGTCGTCCAGCCAGGCTTTGGTGGCTTTGGTGGCTTTGGTGGTGTGAGAACTCCCATTGTCCATCGCGATGTGGATGGCGAGGTCAGAGTTGATGCTCATCTCGATCTCTTCAAGGAACGCGGTGAAGGTGACCGAGTTGTTGCGCTCGATGCCGGTCGCCATCACCTTGCCAATTGCAACGTCCAAGGCGGCGATCAGTGAAGCAGCGCCGTGACGGACGTACTCGGACTCCCGCCGTGCTGGTCGACCGGATCGGACCGGCTGGGTCGGGTGCTTGCAACTCTTCGCTTGTATGCCTGTCTGCTCGTCGATGGACAGCACCACGGCGTTCTTCGGTGGTGCGAGGTAGAGCCCACAGACGTCGGCGGCACGCTCCCAGAACTCGGGGCTGTCCCTTCTGGTCAGCCATCCATCGACCCGGTGCGGCTTCACGTCGTCGGCGGCAAGGATCCGACCGATCTGGGATGCCGAGATGTCGATCCCTGCGGTAGTCATGGCGTCGGCCAACTCGGAGTGGCTCCATTGCGAGGAGACCTCGGGGTGCTCCTCGGTCACCTTGGCCATAAGCACCAAACGATCTGTCGGTCCGTAGACGAGGGGGCGTCCCGAGCGAGGTGCGTCATTGAGCCCCTCGATGCCAGCCTCAAAGAACTGGCGCCGCCACTTGCACACCGACTGTTCGGAGAGCCCCACCAATGGTGCGATCTTCGCGCCCGGAACTCCGTCGGCCGCCAGCAGCAGGACCACTTCTGCTCGTTGTCGATCCCGATGCGGGGTGGTCTGCGCTCGCACCCGTCGTTCGAGCTCGTCACGCTCTTGGACGCTCACTACCAAGGGTTCCACGATCCACATCTTGACCACCCGGGCCGACGATATGGATCAGCTCACTATGTTCATAGAACTACTGCGGGGAGGCACTAGGGCCGAAAGCCCCGACTCGGAAGCGCCGCTCTCCCGTAACTCCGCTCGTGGCGCTTCCTCCTCCCCCGCTTCTTGAGTTGAGTCCAACAGAGTGGTCTACAAGGGGTAGCCCGGCCTGAATGGGGCCGCCCGCACCGCCCGTTGGCGTCTCGCGCCCGCTCGAGGCGGTCCGGGGGCGCTTCGCCGGTGACGGGCGGTGGCTCGCGGTCTCCGCTAGCGCGGTCGAACGGGACAGGGACACGCTTCGCCTGCGGATCGGACCGTCGTGGGCGGCAGGGCGGATGACGAGCGCGCTTGCGCACGTATGCCATTGAGCATAATGTTGACTTATCTAGTCATGATTAGTGCCAGTGTCTGGGAGGGCAGCGATGCACCATCGGATCGTCATCGTCGGGGGCGGTAGCGCGGGCATCAGCGTCGCCGCCCGGTTGCGCCGGGCCGGCGAGGAGGACGTCGCCCTCATTGAGCCGGCCAGCGTGCATTACTACCAGCCGCTGTGGACCCTCGTCGGGGGTGGGGTCGTCCCCGTGGAGCGCAGCCGGCGCTCCGAGGGCGCCGTCGTGCCGAAGGGGGTGCGCTGGGTGCAGGACGCAGCGGTCGAGCTCGACCCCGACGCTCGCCTCGTCGCCACGGCGGGCGGCGCCCGTATCGGCTATGACGTGCTCGTGCTCTGCCCCGGCCTCGAGCTTGCCTGGGACCTGGTGCCGGGGCTCGCCGAGGCGATGGCGACACCGCACGCGACGTCGAACTACAGCGCCGAACTCGCCCCGAAGACCTTCGAGCTCGTCCGGCGCTTCCGCGGCGGCGAGGCGGTCTTCGCCGCCCCGGGCTCGCCGATCAAGTGCCCGGGTGCCCCGCAGAAGGCCGCCTACCTGGCCTGCGACCACTGGCGGCGCACCGGCGCCCTCGATGGTGCGCGGGTGACCTACGCGACGGGCGCCGGCGGGATCTTCGCCGTGCCGGAGTTCGCCGCCGTACTCGAGCGCGTCGTCGAGCGCTACGGGATCGAGACCCGCTTCGGCCACGAGCTCGTCGAGGTCGACCCCGACGCGCGCCAGGCGACCTTCGAGACGACCGGCCCGGGGGGCAAGGTGCGCGAGGCGCTTCGCTACGACCTGTTGCACGTCGCCCCGCCCCAGCGCGCTCCCGCGTTCGTGCGCGAGAGCGCGCTCAGTGGCCAGAGCCCGTTCGGCTGGGTGCCCGTCGATCGCCACCACCTCGTGCATCCCCGCCACCCGGAAGTCTTCGCTCTGGGTGACGTCTGCGACGCCCCGACGTCGAAGACCGGTGCCGCGATCCGGCGCCAGGCCCCGGTGGTCGTCGCCAACGTGCTCGCCTTCTTGTCGGGGCGCGGGCCGTCCGCCCGCTACGACGGCTACGCCGCCTGCCCGTTCACGACGGCCCGGGGCAAGATGCTGCTTGCCGAGTTCGACTACAGTCTCGCTCCGCACCCGACGATCCCTGTCATCGATACAAAGCGCGAGCGCTACGACATGTGGCTGCTGAAGCGCTACGGGCTGCCCGCCTTCTACTGGAACGTCATGTTGCGCGGGCTCGGCTGACGCCGTCCGCTCCCCGGCGGTTCCTCGAGCACCTGGGCGGGATGAGAGAGGAAGGAGCGAAGGACCCGACGGGGACCACCGACACCTCCGCCTCGAGGCGGCTGCCCGGGCCCTGTGGGTGCCGAGAACCCCGTCCCACCAGCTCATGCGACGAGTCGGTACTCGTGAATGAGGCCGCCGAGCTCATCGCTCCTTCGTAGTCATGCTGGATCTGGGTCGCCGATCCGCAGTGGCTTCTTCTCCGCCGCGAGCGGTGCCTGCTGACCGAGAGAGCGGTGCGGACGATGTCGGTTGTAGTGATCGATGAATTCGCTGAGGACCGTTTCGAGCTGAGCACGATGGAACGCCAGCATCCAGTCGAGGCACTCCCGTCGTGCCGTGCCGACGAACTGCTCGGCGAACGCGTTCGCACGAGGGGATCGGATCCCTACCTGTCAGGATGGCGTGAGACGCCCGTTGCTGTGAATCTTCCCGCGTAGGGCAAGAACGGATTACCAGATCCTCGAAGAGGACAACTCGGTCGGTTTGGCCGTGCTGACGTGCATGGTCGCACGAGCGCGACGACTACTGGTGGGAGGGGAGCTCAACCCGCTACGCGACGAAGCTCGGCGTCCCTGAACTATCCCGCGAGCCCGTCAGCGCATCGGTGGCTGACATGGCGAAACGAACCCAATCGGAGTGGTCCCGTGTGACGCTGTCACGTCAAACTCAGGGCAAACACACCGAGTCGGACGGGCCCACATTCGGCATCCTGGGGCTGGCGCCGCTTGAGTCGTATGACGCTCTGACCAGCACTGACGCGCTCCCCCCGTCACGACCCCTAACACGTGGTTCGGGCTCGGCCTCCGATAACCCGAGCTTCCACCAAACAGTACAGTTCACACCTCACTCAAGGGTTGTCCGGTCCAAGTTCGGTTCGGGTCTGTACTTCCGTGTTCACGGTCTGGCAGCATGGGCTTCATGAACCTCACTGGTCGTGATCGCCCGCTCGGGCTCGCCCCGGCCTCGGTGCGCGACTACCGCGAGCTAGCGCGTCGCCGCCTGCCTCGTCAGCTGTTCGACTACATCGACGGTGGCGCCTACGAGGAGGCGACGATGGCCGCGAACGTGGCGGACCTCCGCCGGATACGCCTCCGGCAACGAGTGTTGCGTGACGTGTCCGAGCGGAAGCTGGGGACCACGGTCCTCGGCGACGAACTCTCTCTCCCGGTCGTGCTCGCGCCGGTCGGTCTGGCCGGAATGTTCGCTCAGCGGGCCGAAGTCCAGGCCGCCCGGGCCGCTGCCGGTATCGGAGTTCCCTTCTGTGAGTCCACCGTGTCGATCTGTGGGATCGAGGAGGTCGCCGCCGCGACCGACCGACCGTTCTGGTACCAGCTGTACGTGATGCGCGACCGCGCTTACGCCGAGGATCTCATGCACCGTGCGCAGGCGGCGGGTTGCAACGTGCTCGTGCTCACTGTTGACCTCGCCGTGGTGGGCGCCCGCTACCGGGATGTCCGCAACGGCATGGCCAGCTCGCTCTCGACCGCGAAGAAGCTGCTGCGTGGCCTCGACTTCGCCCTCCATCCGGCGTGGGTGCGTGACGTCGCAGTCGGGGGCAAACCGCTCACGTTCGGCAACCTCGAGAAGGCGGTGCCGGGGGCGTCCACGCCCGGCGCCTTCCGGGAATGGGTCGACAGCCAGTTCGACCCCAGCGTGACCTGGGATGACCTCGCCTGGGTTCGCGAGAACTGGGCCGGCAAGCTCGTGCTCAAGGGGATCCTCGACCCGCAGGACGCCCGCGAGGCGGTGACCCGCGGCGCGGATGCGGTCGTCGTCTCGAACCACGGTGGACGCCAGCTCGACGACGTGCCGTCGACGATCACGGCCCTCCCAGCGATCGTCGACGCCGTCGGCGATCGGGCCGAAGTGCTCGTCGACGGTGGCATCCGCAGCGGCCTCGACGTGGTGAAGGCGCTCGCCCTCGGCGCCCGGGCGTGCCTGATCGGCCGACCATGGGCCTATGCCGTCGCCGCCCGAGGGGAGAAGGGCGTCAACCACGTGCTGCGCATCCTGCGCAGCGAAATGGAGGTGGCGCTCGGCCTCACCGGCGTCACTGACGTCCGGGGCCTGGATCGGTCCGCACTGGTCGACGTCGACGACGCGGGCTGATCTTGAGGAGGGCGACCCCTGCAGTCGAGGCCGGGAACCCAGGGCCGGCGTAGGCCTCGCCACCACCGACATCGCAGGTCAGGGCAGGTGCGACGACACCGCGCTACGGCATCAGCCGACGACCGTCTGGTTGGTCCACTTGCCACGGGTCGAAGGTTCTCCTTGATCGCCCACGCCCGAGCCGTCTTGAGATCGGCGTTGCGCAGGGCGGCGAAGCGCTCGTGGTGGCGCTCGGGAAGGTTCTCCTCGGAGTACAGCCACAGGTACTTGGATCCGACCAAGGCCTTGTCGCCATGGGCATGAAGGACACAGTTCTCCCGTTTGCGAACGGTGTCGAGCGCCTTGGTCATGTATCCCATGATGTGGAACCGGTCGAAGACGATCTTGTCATCGGCGGCGCTGAGGTGGGCGCTGAGGTGGGCGCTGAGGTGGACCTTGGGGGATACAATAAGAACCGCTTCCCCATAATCGCCGGCCTGCCGATCGGCCTGAGATAGCCACCAGGGTCTGGCGCGAGCGCAGGGCAGCTGGACTGGGCCGCCATGGACCGAAGACCCTCTCGTAGCACCCGGTGCTACGATTGTGGTCATGGCTCGAGACATCACCCAACGTCAGCTCAGGAACGAGAGCGGCGAGATCATGAGGGGATTGGACCGGGGTGAGACCTTCGTCGTCACCCGGCATGGCGTACCCGTCGGGGAGTTGACCCCGCTTCGGCGCCACCGGTTCGTGGATGCGTACACCGCCATCGCTATGTTCCGGGGCGCTCCGAGCGTCGACCTGGCCCGGCTTCGCACCGATCTCGACAGCGTTGCATCCCAGGACCCCAGCCCTCGTGCCTGATTCCCCACGTGCCCAGCGGGGGGTCATCGACACCTCAGTGGTCATCGACCTCGAACAGCTTGAGGCCGGCCAGCTCCCCATCGAGCTGGCCGTCAGCGCGATCACCATGGCAGAGCTCGCCGCCGGACCTCACGCCACCGGTGACGCCGACGAGCGGGCGCGCCGGCAGGACCGATTACAACGGACGGAAGCAGCGTTCGATCCCCTCCCCTTCGATGGAGAGGCGGCTCGCGCCTATGGGCGGATCTACGCTGCCGAAGTCGCGAGCGGACGCAAGGCGCGTGGCGCTCGGGCGTTGGATCTCCTGATTGCGGCAACAGCCTGTGCCGCAGGACTCCCGATCTACACGCGGAACCCGGAAGACTTCCAAAGTCTCCGGGGGCTGGTCGATGTCGTCGCGGTCTGAACGGCCGGCCAGTGTGAACACCGATGAGAGCTCCTTTCTTGATTAGCCGGTCTCGGGTGGTGGCGAGCTGTTTCGGGGTGGGCTGCATGCCGTCGGCAACCGCTTGACCAGGAGAGTGGAGCACGACGGCCGACGACCGTCTGATCAGCGGCATTTCATGTAGGAGAGTAGGAAAACCGGGGAAGGGCTTCGGCCGAGCCTAGATCGCGAGATAGTGAGGATTGCCGAAGAAGGCGTGGTCAGGCTGCGACGAGAGGATTGAGGCATGGACTTTGAGTTGTCACCAAAGGCGCAGGAGCTGAGTGCTGCCATGTGGGATTTTATGCGCGACGAGATCTTCCCGGCCGAGCCGGTGTATGCCGCCTACTTGGCCGAGCGTGGAGAGCACGAGCATCCACCCGTGATCGATGACCTCAAGACATCGGCCCGCAGGCGCGGCCTGTGGAACCTTTTCCTACCCGAGCTGTCCGGCCTGTCGAACCTGGAATATGCCGCGGTGGCCGAGATTTCGGGATGGTCGCCGACCATCGCACCGGAGGCAATCAATTGCCAAGCCCCGGATAGCGGCAATATGGAGACGCTGCACCTGTTCGCCACTGCTGAGCAGAAGCGACAGTGGCTGGAGCCGTTGCTAGCCGGGGAGATCCGCTCAGCATTCGCGATGACTGAGCCGGACGTGGCATCCTCGGACGCCACGAACATCACCACCCAGATCGTTCGCGATGGTGACGACTATCTGATCAATGGCCGTAAGTGGTGGATCAGCGGAGCGGCTGACGAGCGCTGCCAGGTGTTCATCACGATGGGCAAGACCGACCCGACCGCGGAGACGCATCGCCAACAGTCGATGATCCTGGTGCCGCGAGATGCCCCGGGACTGGTCATCGAGCGGCACCTACCGATCTTCGGATATCAGGATCAGCACGGACATTCTGAGATCGTGTATCGCGACGTTCGTGTGCCAGCCAGCAATCGTCTCGCGGGCGAGGGCGACGGGTTCATGATCGCCCAGGCGCGCCTCGGCCCCGGCCGTGTCCATCATGCGATGCGTGCGATCGGCATGGCTGAGCGTGCGATGGCCCTGATGGTCGACCGGGCGAAATACCGCGTAGCATTCGGGAAGCGTCTGGCCGACCAAGGGGTGGTACGGGACCTGATCGCCCGGTCGCGTATCGACATCGACCAGGTCCGTCTATTGGTATATAAGACCGCCTGGCTGATCGACACATACGGGGCTAAGGGGGCCCATATCGAGATCGCCGCTATCAAGGTGGCGGCACCTACGATGGCCACCCAGGTCATCGACCGGGCCATCGAAGTGTTCGGGGGCCAGGGAGTCAGCGATGA
>Ga0208079_1000184_pt1 | contig 35586 bp, 34 predicted proteins | sample NGESurdeep092012_5_FD_184474 | JGI IMG/M metagenome (GOLD analysis project Ga0208079, IMG submission 184474) | Arctic peat soil microbial communities from Barrow, Alaska - NGEE Surface sample 210-2 deep-092012 (SPAdes) | ecosystem: Environmental > Terrestrial > Soil > Wetlands > Peat ... | reverse complement strand
CACCTGCGGACGCTGGTGGACGTCGGTCTTGGTTACGTCAGGCTCGGCCAGCCGGCGCCCACGCTGTCCGGTGGTGAGGCTCAGCGTGTCAAGCTCTCGACCGAGCTGCAGAAGCGCTCGACGGGCCGGACGATCTACGTCCTGGACGAGCCGACGACTGGTCTGCACTTCCAAGACATCAACAAGCTGCTCGGGGTGCTCCAAGGCCTCGTCGACAAGGGCAACACCGTCATCGTTATCGAGCACAACCTCGACGTCATCAAGAACGCTGACTGGATCGTGGACATGGGTCCCGAAGGCGGTAACGGCGGGGGACGGGTTATTGCGCAGGGGACCCCGGAGCAGGTCGCACTGGACGAGGACAGCTACACCGGGCAGTTCCTGGCCCCGGTCCTGGCCCGCGGGGGGCGTGAGCCAAGCACCACTGCCGGCACCAAGGTCGGCGCGTCGCCATCCATGGCTTTGGCAGCCTCCAAGACCGCAGTGACCAAAAGTGCGGTCAAGAAGACCGCTGTCAAGAAGACCGCTGTCAAGAAGACCGCTGTCAAGAAGACCGCTGTCAAGAAGTCGTGACCACGCGCGCACTCGATAGCCAGACGCACTCGGGCGGCCCGGCGCCCGAATGCGCGGGCTTAGCTTTAGCTGGGTCCCGCGGGTCAATCCTCGCCGAGGTAGGCCTTGCGGACGGCGTCGTTGACGAGCAGGTCCTTGCCGGTGCCCCTGATGACGATCTTGCCGACCTCCAGGACGTAGCCGTGGTCCGCCAAGCTCAACGCTGCTTGTGCATTCTGCTCGACCAGCAGAATCGTCGTGCCCTGCGACTGCAGCGTCCTGACCGTCTTCATGATTACCTTCATCATCAGCGGCGACAGCCCCATCGATGGCTCGTCCAGCATGAGTAGCTTGGGCCTGCTCATCATGGCGCGACCCATGGCAAGCATCTGCTGCTCGCCGCCCGAGAAGGTCCCGGCCAGCTGGTTGCGTCTTTCCCCCAGAACCGGGAACAGGTCGTATGACGCGTCAAGGTCCTTCTTGACCCCGCCGTCCTTGCGCGCGAACGCACCCAGGTAGAGGTTCTCCTCGATGGTCATCTTCGGGAAGATCTTCCGGCCTTCGGGAGAGTGCGCCACCCCCAAAGCCACGATCTGGTGAGCGGGAACCGCGTCGATTCGCTTGCCCTGGAACAGGATCTCGCCGGAGTCGGGCCGGATGAGCCCGGAGATCGTGCGCAGAGTGGTCGTCTTTCCGGCGCCATTGGTGCCGATGAGAGTGACGACCTGACCCTCCTCCACGGAGAAGCTGATCTTCTTGACGGCGAGGATCTTGCCGTAGGCAACCTTGAGGTCCTTGACCTCGAGCATGGCCGTCATGGGGTGTCCTGTTCATCCTGGGCGTTGGTAGCGCCGTCATGGCCGTCGCTGTCCTGGTCATCGTCATCGTCGTCGTCGTCGTCGATGCCCGTTCCGATGTAGGCCTCGATGACCCGGGGGTCGGACTGCACCTCGTTCGGGGTGCCCACGATCAGGGTCTCCCCCCGCACCAGGCACAGCACACGGTCACACAGGTTGAAGATGAACCTCATGTCGTGCTCGATGACCACTACGGCCAACCCGGTGTCCCGGATCTTGAAGATGAGGTCGCTGGCCTGCCGGGTCTCCAGCGGGTTCATCCCCGCCGTCGGCTCATCCAGCAGGACGAGCTTGGGGTCTGTGGCCAGTGCCCGGGCGATCTCCAGGCGACGCTGGTTGCCATACGGCATGTTGCGCGCCAGGTGTTCGGTGGAGTCCCCGAGGCCGACGAAGTCCAGCAGCTCCTGCGCCCGCGCCCGGGTCTCGGCCTCTTCACGGCGGTACTTGGGACCATGCAGGATCGAGGTGATTGCCATGGAGGAGGTACGGCAGTAACGGCCTACCATGACGTTCTCCAGGGCCGTCATGTTGGCGAACAGCCGGATGTTCTGGAAGGTGCGCGCCATGCCGGCCTGGACCACCGCCCGAGGCTTGGGGGGCAGCTCGACACCGCAGAGGCGGACATGGCCCTCGGTTGGCTTGTAGAGTCCGGTCAGGCAGTTGAAGAAGGTCGTCTTGCCGGCACCGTTGGGGCCGATGAGTCCGAGGATCTCGCCCTCGTTAACAGTCATGCTCACTTTGTTCACGGCGGTCAACCCGCCGAAGCGCATGGTGACGTCGTCAGCCTGCAGCAAGGGCACGGTGGCCGGCGCACTGGCCGTCGCAGCTTCTGTCGACAGCGTCATCCCTGCACTTCCTCTGCGATGTCGCCCTCGACCCGGACGGCGAGCTCCTCGTCTTCCTCGTGGAACTCCAGCTGTCTTCGTCGACTGGCCACCAGGCCTTCGGGCCGGAAGCGCATCATCAGGACGAGCAGCAGACCGAACAGCATCAGGCGGTAGTCCGCGAAGAAGCGCAGCTTCTCGGGCAGGAGCTTGAGGATCACCGCTCCCAGCAGGACGCCGACGATGGTACCCATGCCGCCCAGGACGATCGCCGCGAGCAGGAACGCCGACTCCAGGAAGACATACTGGTCGGGGGTGACCGAGACGTCTACGTGGGCTTTGATGGCGCCGGCCATCCCCGCAAGGAACGCCCCGCTGGCGAAGGCAAGCAGCTTGAGCCCGAAGACGTTGACGCCCATGGCCTCCGCGGCCTTCTCGTCCTCGCGTATCGCCACCCAGCCGCGGCCGATGCGACTGGTGTTGAGACGGTGGAAAACCATGATGACGAACGCGAGCAGAATGAGCAGCAGGAAGTAGTAGTTGGAGAATCGGCTCAGCGGGATCCCCAGGAGATAGTGGGTGTCGCCGAAGTTGAAGTTGCCGAAGATCAGGTCCGGGATCGCGGGGATGCCGTTGGGGCCGTGGGTCAGGTCGGGACCGTTGTTGCCGTCGAGGTTGAACATGGTGAGGCGGAAGATCTCACCGAAGCCGAGCGTGACGATGGCCAGGTAGTCACCGTTCACCCGCAGAGTCGGCGTACCGATGATGAGGCCGAGCATCCCGGAGAAGCAGGCTGCCACGAGAATCACCACGATGAACGGCGGTTTCCAGCCGATCGTGGCAAACCCCGACGTCGAGAGGGTGGCCCCGACATAGGCGCCCGCGCCAAGGAAGGCGATATAGCCGAGGTCGAGCAGGCCGGCCAGACCGACCACGATGTTCAGGCCCATCGCCGCCGCGGCGAAGACGAGGACCTGGGCGGCGATCGACATGTTGGCGTCGGAGCCGCCCTGGGTGAGCGGGAAGCAGAACGCCACCGCGAACGAAGCCAAGATCAGCTCGCGCCTGCGCCGCAGTGAGACGTGTCCAAGCCAGGACATCAGTCCCGCCCGGGTCCCTCCGATCGCCATGGCAGTCGCAAAGACGAGGAACAACAAAAGCACCCAACCATCGGCGACGTTCAGGGCGTAGGCCGTGCCGAACAGCAGGGCAGCCATGATCACGACGATGACCAGGATCTCGGCCCAGCCGGGCAGGAGTGCTTCGGCGAGGTCGCGGGTCTTTCTGGACACGACCAGCCGGGAGGTGACAAAGAGGGCCACCGCCCCGAGCAGCGAGACCCAGCAGCCCGGCTGGACGTTGATCAGGCCACCGGCTTCGACGGCGATCGCCACTACCACCATGGCCATGAAGAGCAGGGTCCACGTGGCCAGGGCATTCAGACCTTTGGCGGTGTCTGCCCATTGGCCAAGGAACGTCAGCGGGCCTTTGCGGGCCAACAACAAGATGACGGCAAACAAGGCGAGTGCAATGGCCATGATCTGCAGCCCGCCGGGGTTGAAGCTGATGGAGAGGTCCCCCAGGACCTGTGGGTCATAGCTCCAGGAGAGAAGGGACCCGAGGATGAGCAGGCCGGCGCCGGCCAGGCCCAGCGGCCAGGCCTTGGAACCGTGCCTGGCCACAACGCCAGGGGGGACGGTGAGGATCTTCATCATGCGCGGTCCGCCACTTTCTCACCGAGGAGGCCCTGCGGGCGGAACACCAGGACCAGGATGAGCAGGATGAAGGCCCAGACGTCTTTCCAGGGGCTGCCACCGAACTGGCCCGGGATGTACTGGGTTGCCATCGCTTCGACCACGCCCAGGACCAGGCCGCCGACGACGGCACCCGCCACGTTGCCGATGCCGCCCAGGACGGCCGCGATGAAGGCTTTGAGACCTGCCAGGAACCCCATGTGGAAGTCGATGTTGTGGTTCTGCAGACCCTGGGCCACACCGGCAACGCCGGCCAAGGCTGCGCCGACCGCGAACGCCACCACGATGACTCGGTCGACGTCGATGCCCATCAGACGAGCCGTGTCCTGGTCCTGGGACACGGCCTGCATACCGTGGCCCATCTTGGTGTGGTTGATGAACCACCACAGCAGGACTGAGCACACCAGGAGGGCACCGATGGTGAAGATCGCCTCCCGCTGGATGGTCACGCCACCGACCCGGAACGCCGGCCCGGTCACCACGTCGATCTCAGGGAACGGGATAAGGGACTTCGCGTCCGGCAGGTTGAACGGGTTCCAGTTCGTGAACGGGACCTGGTTGTAGTTCAGCCGGACGAGCTCCTGCAGGAAGACCGAGATTCCGATGGCCGTGATCAGCGGAGCAAGACGCGGTGCGTGGCGCAGCGGCCGATAGGCAAACCGTTCCATCAGGACGGCGGTGACTACCGAGGCGATGACGGCGCCGATGATCATGACCGGCAGCGTCCACAGGGCCGTGTTCCCGTTGAAGAGCACCAGAGACGTTGTCAGGGCACCGAAGGCCCCGATCATGAAGACCTCGCCGTGGGCGAAGTTGATCAGCTGGAGAATGCCGTACACCACGGTATATCCGACCGCGATCAGCGCGTACAGCGATCCCAGGCTCAGACCGTTGACAAGCTGTTGGATAAAGGTATCCACCTTGTGGGCTCCAGTGATCAGATTCGGCAAGGCAGTAGGGGAAGGCAGCTGTGCCCACCCCTACTGCCTGCACGGTCGAGTTACTTGAATGCTTTGGTCACGACTGGGACCCACTTAAGTGACGCGACCTTGTAGACGGTCAGCACCCGGCTGGTGGTGTCACCGAACTTGTCGAAGGCGACCGGGCCTGTGACCCCGGTGAAGCTGACCTTCCCGAGCGCGTCAATGGTGGCCTGGCGGACCGAGGCCACGGCAGCAGCGCCCTTCAGCGACACCTTCAGGGCGTTGATGATTGCGTTGGTGGCGTCGAAGGAGTACGCGCCGTAGGCGGCCGCGGGGTCCTTGTAGCCTGCCGCCGCGTAGTCGGCGAGGAACTTCTTGCCGGCTGCCAGGGAGTCTGTCGGAGCGCCGACCGAGGTGGCGAGGTCACCGTTGGCGGTGGTACCAGCAAGCGCGACGTACTTCGGGTCGTAGATGCCGTCGCCGCCCATGAGTGGGATGTTGAGGCCGGCTGCCTTCATCTGCTGCGAGAGCGGACCTGCCTGCGGGTACTCGCCGCCGTAGTAGAGAGCATCTGGCGCCGTCGGCTTCATCTTGGCGATGACGGCCTGGAAGTTGGACTCGTCCGGGTTGATGGTCTCAGCATCGGTGATGGTGCCGCCGAGCTTCTTGTACTCCTGGGTGAAGGCGGCGACCAGACCCTCGCCGTAGGTCTTCTTGTCGTTGATCGTGGCGACCTTCGTGATGTGGTCCGTCTGGTACAGGTACTGAGCGGCGAAGGGACCCTGGACAGCGTCCGTGGTGCACGTGCGGAAGTAGGTTGCGTAGGTCCGCACCGGCGCTGTGGTGTAGTTTGCGCCCTGGGTCAGCGACGGGTTGGTGTTGGCAGGGGAGACCTGGACGATCTTGGCTGTGGCCAGGACTGGCTGGGTGCTCTGGGAGACGCTGGAGTTCAGGTTGCCCACGACGCCGGCGACGTCGGGCTCACCGGCGAACGCCGTCGCGGCGTTCTTGCCCACGTCGGGCACCCCCTGGTCGTCCTTGGCCTCGACCTTGAGCGTCCAGCCAGGGATGGCGTTGCTGGCGTTCGCCTGGCTCACGGCCAGCATGACGGAGTTCTGGATGCCCAGGCCGAGCGCCGACAGGTTGCCGGATAACGGTGCCATGATGCCGATGACGGCGGTCTTGTTGCCGCTCGACGGGCTGCTGGTGCTGCTGCCTCGGGAGCCACACGCTGACAGGGCCAGCGACGCAATGAGCAGCGAGGCGCCAACCTTTACAATCGAACGCTGATGCACGTTTCCTCCTGAATTGTCATCGCCCGGGAACCATCCCGGACCCCCGCGGATCCCACGGCAGGTGTGAACAGTAGCCCCGCGCTCGACAGTGTGGGCGACTCCACACGGTTGTGTTGCAGGGTCGTTATATGCCTGCCACAAAGTCGTGACACACGGATAGGAGCAGAAATGCAGGCCACGCTCGTGGATTGTCCCCTCCGGAGGCGGCCGTCCGGGCACAGTGGCGTGCCGCTTACACCCGTCTTCGATCCACGAATCACACAACAGGTGCACCGCGCGCGCCGTGGCTACCATGGGGTCCGTAAACCCCCAGATCGGCTCCTGAGGACACCTGCATCGCAGGCCGGCCAGCGGTCGTGTTGGAGGACTTCGCGAGCATCCCTGACTAGTCCACCGCGCGCCAGCGGCCAGCACAGCGAATGGATCGTCGAACTGTCATCAGGGGTGCCGGCGTGATCGGCGCGGCGTCGTCGGCGCAGCGACTCTCGCGGCCTGCGGAGGAGGCAGCAACATTGCAGACCAGACAGGCGGTTCGGCCGGTTCTGCGGGGTCGGGCAAGCTCGTGGTCAAGGCCGCTGACATCCCGGTGGGTGGCGGCACCGTCTTCGCCACCGCAAAGATCGTGGTGACCCAGCCCAAGGCTGGGGAGTCCAAGGCCTTCAGCGCGGTCTGCACCCATAAGGGCCGCACAGTGGCCAGCGTCGCGAACGGGACCATCAGCTGCCCCTGTCACGCAAGCACGTACGACATGGCCACTGGCCAGGTCACCGGTGGCTCGGCTCCTGCGCCGCTGCCGAGCAAGACCATCACCGTCAGCGGCGGCTCGGTCACGATCTCCTGACCAGTTTCAGCAGCTCTGGCCACGCAAAGGGATGCGCTCAGGGCAGAAGGTCAGGAACAGGCCGGTCGCACCTCATAGAGTGATCCTGTGGCCGACCCGTCGTCATACCGACCCAGACCGGGGGAGATCCCGGTCGACCCCGGCGTCTATCGCTTCCGCGACGGCGACGGCCGGGTCATCTATGTTGGCAAGGCCAACTCGCTGCGCCCGCGGCTCTCGTCCTACTTCCAGGATCTCGCGGCGCTTCACCCACGCACCCGTTCGATGGTGACCACAGGTGCCAGCGTCGAGTGGACTGTCGTGGCCAATGAGGTTGAGGCGCTCCAGCTCGAGTACTCCTGGATCAAGGAGTTCGACCCGCGCTTCAACGTCAAGTACCGAGACGACAAGTCCTACCCCTACCTGGCCGTGACATTGGGTGAACGGTTCCCCCGAGCCCAGGTGATGCGCGGCGCCAAGCGCAAAGGGACCCGATACTTCGGTCCTTACGCCCATGCCTGGGCGATTCGTGAGACCCTCGACCAGCTGCTTCGCGTGTTTCCCATGCGCACCTGCAGCAGCGGTGTCTTCAAACGTGCCGGCCAGGTGGGCCGCCCATGTCTGCTCGGCTACATCGACAAGTGCTCGGCTCCGTGCGTCGAGCGGGTCAGCGCCGACGAGCACCGGGTGATCGCCGAGGACTTCTGTGACTTCATGGCTGGCAACACCAGCAAGTTCGTGAGGCGCCTTCAGGCTCGGATGAAGGCCGCTGCCACCCAGCTGGACTACGAGCAGGCGGCCCGGCTGCGCGACGACCTCGCCGCGCTGACCAGCGCGCTCGAGAAGTCGGCTGTGGTCCTGGGCGATGCCACAGATGCCGACGTGTTCGCCCTCGCGGACGACGAGCTCGAGGCTGCGGTCCAGGTGTTCCACGTCCGGGGCGGGCGCGTCCGGGGTCAGCGTGGCTGGGTGGCCGAGCGCGGGTCCGAGGACGCCACCGAGCTGTCGTCGGTCGTGGAGCACCTGCTCCAGCAGGTTTACGGCGGTGAGTCGCCCGAGGGGGTGCCGCGTGAGGTGCTGGTCCCCGTCCTGCCGCCGGATCCCGTACACATGGGGGTGTGGCTCAGCAGGCTGCGCGGCGCCCAGGTCGACCTGCGGGTGCCTCGCCGTGGTGACAAACGTGCCTTGATGGAGACGGTGCGGCGTAACGCGGAGCAGTCGCTGGTCCGCCACAAGGTAGCCCGGGCGGGGGACCTCACGGCTCGCAGCCTTGCGCTGCAGGAGCTCCAGGACGGACTCGACCTGGCCAGCGCGCCGCTGCGGATCGAGTGCTTCGACGTCAGCCACGTGCAGGGCACCAACGTCGTGGCATCCATGGTGGTCTTCGAGGATGGACTGCCGCGCAAGGCCGATTACCGCCGGTTCATCGTCAAGGCCGCGCTGGGGCCGACGGGGGAGGCCAACGCGGCGATCGACGACACCGCAGCCATGCATGAGGTGCTTACCCGCAGGTTCAAGCGCTATCTCGACGACCGGGTCGAAGCCGGTGATATCGAGGGCATGGCAGTGGACCCTGACACCGGCCGGCCGCGACGGTTCGCTTACCCACCCAGCCTCGTCGTCGTCGACGGGGGCCTTCCGCAGGTCAACGCCGCCCAAGGCGCGTTGGCGGAGCTGGGGATCGACGACGTAGCGCTGGTCGGCCTGGCCAAGCGCCTCGAAGAGGTCTGGCTCTCGGGTAAGGAGTTTCCGGTGATCCTTCCCCGTACCAGTGAGGGTTTGTACCTCCTGCAGAGGGTGCGCGATGAAGCCCACCGGTTCGCCATCACGTTCCACCGCCAACGGCGCTCCAAGGCGATGACCGCCAGCGTGCTGGATGACATCCCCGGGCTGGGTGAAGTCCGGCGTAAGGCGCTGCTGCGCCACTTCGGCTCGGTCAAGCGACTCAAGGAGGCCTCCGTAGACCAGATTCGGGAGGTACCCGGCATCGGCGCCGCTCTGGGTGCCACCATTCATGTGACCCTGCACCATCCGAGGACCCAGACTGCACCGGCCGTCAATATGACCACCGGCGAACTGCTTGACTGACATGGACTGCTGACATGACATTCAGCTGCCGACCAGGCAGCGCGCCCACGAGACAGCGAGGACAGCGATGACCACCGCCCCCCCCGGTGCCGGCACCGGAGCCTTTGCGGGCGATTCGGGGCCGGTCAAAGAACCCGACGCGACAGAGCTGGTCATCCTCACCGGTATGAGCGGCGCCGGTCGAAGCACGGCAGCCAACGTGCTCGAGGACCTCGGGTGGTATGTCGTCGACAACCTCCCGCCGCAGCTCATGCTTCCGATGGCCACCCTGGCGGCCCAGGCCACCGACGAAGGTGTCTCGAAGGTCGCGGCGGTGATCGACGTGCGCAGTCGCACCTTCTTCACCGCCTTCCAGGACGCGCTTCAGTCCTTGCGCGTGATGGGCTGGGCACCGCGGGTGATCTTCGTCGACGCCACCGACGAGGCACTGGTCCGACGTTTCGAGAGTGTTCGTCGCCCGCACCCCCTGCAGGGTCACGGACGGATGTTGGACGGCATCATCCAGGAACGCGAGCTGCTGGGGGACCTTCGCTCCGAGGCTGACGTCGTGATCGACACCTCCGGCCTGAATGTCCACCAGCTGTCGGCCAAGGTGTCCCAGATCTTCGCCGCCTCCGATGGCCCCCGGCTTCGCATCGCCGTGATGTCCTTCGGCTTCAAGTACGGCATCCCGCTGGACGCCGACCTCGTCTTCGACATGCGGTTCCTGCCCAACCCCTTCTGGATACCCGAGCTTCGGTCCAAGAACGGGACGGATCTGGCGGTGTCCTCATACGTCATGAACAAGCGCGGGGCAGCCGAGTTCGTCGATCGCGTCGTCGCCCTGATGGAGCCGATGATTGTCGGCTACCAACGTGAGGGAAGGCGTTACATCACCTTGTCGCTGGGCTGTACCGGGGGCAAGCACCGCTCGGTGGCCGTTGCCGAGGAGCTTGCCAAGAGGCTGAACGGCGAGGATGTCGTCACCATCTTGGTTCACCGCGACCTGGGCCGCGAGTGACCAGCCCGGTTGTCGTGGCCCTCGGGGGCGGACACGGTCTGGCTGCCTCGCTGCGGGCACTTCGGCTGCTCACCGACCAGCTCACGGCCGTGGTGACAGTTGCCGACGATGGCGGCTCCAGCGGACGGCTGCGCCAGGAGTTCGGCGTGCTTCCGCCCGGAGACCTGCGGATGGCCCTGGCGGCGCTGTGTGATGACACCGAATGGGGCCATCAGTGGCGGGATGTGCTCCAGCACCGGTTCGCCGGTGAAGGGCAACTTGGCGGGCACGCTGTGGGCAACCTGCTCATCGTCTCGCTGTGGGACCTGCTTGGGGACACCGTCGGCGGTCTGGACCTGGTTGGCCGGTTGCTCAACGCTCACGGCCGGGTACTCCCGATGGCCGCCGTGCCGCTCAACATCGAGGCCAACGTCCTGGGGTACGACCCGGGCCATCCGTTCGAGATCACGACGGTCGTCGGCCAGGCGGCCGTCGCCACGACCACGGGCAGGGTGCTGTCCGTGCACCTCAACCCGCGCGAGCCGCCCGCATGCGACCAGGCGGTGGAGGCGATCCACGAATCCGAATGGGTGATCCTCGGACCAGGTTCCTGGTTCACCTCCGTCATTCCGCACCTGCTGGTTCCCGGAATCCATGACGCGCTCATCAGCACGTCTGCCAAGCGTGTCCTGACACTCAACCTCGTGATGGATACCGTCGAGACCGTTGGCTTCTCGGCGAAGAACCACCTCGAGGTCCTGGCCGCACATGCTCCTGAGCTCCGTCTGGACTACGTGCTGGCCGACCCCGCGATCGTCGGTGACGAGACCCTGCTGCGTCGGGTCGCCGGGGACATGGGGGCAGAGCTGGTGCTGGCCAACGTGGGGGACCAGGGGCGCCGCGACCAGCACGACTCCCTGCGGCTGGCCGCGGCCTACCGCGACATCATCCGCTGAAATCCATGGGCTTCTGCAGGCTCCAGAGTTGCGCACCAGTGGCAGGATGGCCCAATGGCGATGACGGCGAGGGTTAAGGACGAGTTGAGCCGGCTCACCGTGACAAAGCCCTGCTGCCGCAAGGCTGAGGTGGCTACGACATTGCGGTTCGCCGGGGGGCTGCATATCGTCGGGGGCCGGATCGTGGTCGAGGCCGAGCTGGACACTGCTGCGGCGGCCCGCAGGCTCCGAAGGGACATCTCCGAGGTCTACGGCCACAGCAGCGAGATTATGGTGCTGTCCGCCGGGGGCCTTCGTCGTGGCAGTCGCTATGTCGTAGGAGTGTCCCAGGAGGGTGAGGCGCTGGCTCGTCAGACCGGGCTGATCGACGGCCGCGGCCGCCCCGTACGCGGCCTGCCGCCCCGGGTCGTCAGCGGTTCGGTCTGTGACGCCGAGGCTGCCTGGCGCGGTGCGTTTCTCGCTCACGGGTCGCTGACCGAACCCGGCCGGTCCGCTGCGCTGGAGATCACCTGCCCCGGGCCGGAGGCTGCCCTCGCGCTGGTGGGCGCTGCGAGGCGCCTTGGCCTGCAGGCCAAGGCCCGCGAAGTCCGCGGCGTGGACCGCGTCGTCATCCGCGACGGCGACGCGATCGGGGCCATGTTGACCAGGCTCGGCGCCCACGACGCGGTGCTGGCCTGGGAGGAGCGCCGTATGCGGCGCGAGGTACGGGCCACCGCCAACCGGCTGGCCAACTTCGACGATGCCAACCTGCGCCGTTCCGCACGTGCAGCCGTTGCGGCCGGCGCCCGGGTCGAGCGCGCGCTGGAGATCCTGGGCACCGATGTTCCGGACCACCTGTGCGAGGCCGGCAGGCTGCGCCTGGAGCACAAGGAAGCCTCTCTGGAAGAGCTCGGCCAGCTCGCTGACCCGCAGATGACCAAAGACGCCGTGGCCGGCCGGATCCGCCGGCTTCTGGCCATGGCCGACAAGCGGGCCGCGGACCTGGGAATCGTCGGCACCGATGCCAATCTCACGCCCGACATGCTGGACGCCTGAGTCGGCGCACCGACCGCTGCGCCCGCTCACGGGTAACCGGGAGGGTGCCCTCTGGTCGTCTTCGCCGACCCCATAGTGTTTGGGGTGACGAAGTTGTCATCCGGGTGCGGTCCCGCCGCATCGTAAGATCGTCCAGAAGGGTTCCACCTCGTGACTGTTCACGTTGGTATCAATGGCTTTGGCCGCATCGGCCGCAACTTCTACCGTGCCGTGCAGGCTTCCGGCGCGGACATCGAGATCGTCGCAGTCAACGACCTGACCGATACAAAGACGCTCGCGCACCTGCTCAAGTACGACAGCATCCTTGGTCGACTGGGCAAGGACGTCGTCGCCGGCGATAACGAGATCACCGTCGTCGGCACCGGCAGCTTCCCCGTCTTCGCCGAGCGCGACCCCGACAAGCTGCCATGGGCCAGCGTCGGCGCCGACGTCGTCATCGAGTCGACCGGCTTCTTCACCGACGCCGCCAGCGCGGGCAAGCACATCACCGCAGGCGCCAAGAAGGTCATCATCTCCGCGCCGGCCAAGGGCGAGGACATCACCATCGTGATGGGCGTCAACAACCAGGACTACGACCCGGCGGCGCACCACATCATCTCCAACGCGTCGTGCACGACGAACTGCCTGGCGCCGATGGCCAAGGTCATCGATGACACGTTCGGCATCGAGCGTGGCCTGATGACGACCATTCACGCCTACACCAACGACCAGAACGTCCTGGACTACCCCCACAAGGACCTGCGACGTGCTCGGGCCGCTGCCCTCAACATGATCCCGACCACCACCGGTGCAGCCAAGGCAATCGCCCTGGTCATGCCACAGCTGAAGGGCAAGCTCGACGGCTACGCCATGCGCGTGCCCCTGCCGACCGGTTCGGCCACCGACCTGACTGTCCAGCTGAAGAAGCCGGCCACCAAGGAAGAGATCAACGCGGCGATCAAGGCAGCATCCGAGGGCCCGCTGAAGGGGATCCTGTCCTACACCGAGGACCCGATCGTCTCCACCGACATCGTCACCGACCCGTCATCGTGCATCTTCGACTCCGGCCTGACCTACGTCAACGGCAACATGGCGAAGGTTGTTGGCTGGTACGACAACGAGTGGGGCTACTCATGCCGCCTCGTCGACCTGATCACCTACGTCGGCAAGACGATCTGAAGCCACGATGAAGACAGCACACGACCTGATCTCGGCCGGTTGGGTGCGCGGGAAGCGCGTCCTGGTCCGAAGTGACCTGAACGTCCCTCTCGATGCCCACGCCAACATCACCGACGATGGTCGGGTGCGGGCATCGGTGCCCACTATCAAGGCACTGACCGAGGCGGGTGCACGGGTTATCGTGTGCGCCCACCTCGGGCGGCCCAAGGGTGAGCCCGAGGCCAAGTACTCCCTGGCTCCCGTGGCCACCCGGCTCCAGGAGCTGCTCGGCGCGCCCGTCACCTTCGCGACCGACACGGTCGGGCCCTCGGCCCGTTCCGTCGTCGCGGCGCTCGCGGACGGGCAGGTGGCGCTGCTGGAGAACCTGCGATTCAACCCGGGCGAAACCTCCAAGGACAATGCCGTGCGCGGGGCCTTCGCAGACGAGTTGGCCTCTCTTGCCGACGTTTTCGTCAGCGACGGTTTTGGTGTCGTCCATCGCAAGCAGGCCAGCGTGTATGACGTGGCGCAACGGATGCCGAACGCCGTCGGCGGCCTCGTGCAGACCGAGGTCGAGGTGCTCAAGCGGCTGACCGAGTCGGTCGAGCGCCCCTACGCCGTCGTTCTGGGTGGTGCGAAGGTCAGCGACAAGCTGGGCGTGATCGCCAACCTGCTGCAGAGCGCCGACCGTCTGCTGATCGGTGGCGGCATGGTCTTCACATTTCTCGCGGCGCAGGGCCACGAGGTCGGCAAGAGCTTGCTCGAGGCCGACCAGATCGACGTGGTCAAGGGCTACCTCACCTTGGCGCAGGAGCGTGGCGTCGAGATCATCCTGCCGACCGACATCGTTGCAGCCGCATCGTTCTCGGCTGATGCAGAGCACGACGTGGTCGCCGCAGACAGCATCCCTGCTGACCGGATCGGCCTCGATATCGGTCCCGAGTCGGCCAAGGCCTTCGCGGCCAAGCTCGTCGATGCCCGCACCATCTTCTGGAACGGTCCGATGGGTGCGTTCGAGATGGCGCCCTATGCGGCCGGCACCAAGGTCGTGGCCCAGGCGCTGGTCGAAGCCACGTCCAAGGGTGCGCTGACGGTCATCGGTGGTGGCGACTCGGCTGCGGCCGTACGTCAGCTGGGCTTCGCGGACAGCCAGTTTGGGCACATCTCAACCGGTGGAGGTGCCAGCCTTGAGTATCTCGAGGGCAAGGCGCTCCCCGGTCTTACAGTTCTGGAAGGCTGAACCCCATGGCACATACGAACACCTCACATACCGCCTCATCCAACCGCACACCGCTGATGGCGGGCAACTGGAAGATGAACCTTGACCATCTCCAGGCCACGCACCTGGTCCAGAAGCTCGACTGGACACTTCGCGACGCCAAGCACGACTACGGGGCCGTCGAGGTCGCGGTCCTCGTGCCGTTCACGGACCTGCGCAGCGTCCAGACCCTGATCGAAGGTGACAAGCTGCTGCTCAAGCACGGGGCACAGGACCTGTCGGTGCACGACGCCGGTGCCTACACCGGGGAGATCTCGGGAGAGTTCTTGTCCAAGCTGGGCTGCACTTATGTCGCAGTCGGGCACAGTGAGCGCCGTCAGTACCACGCCGAGGACGACACGGTGGTGGCCGCCAAGGTCAAGGCGGCCTACCGGCACGGACTGACCCCGATCCTCTGCTGTGGCGAGGGTCTCGAGGTCCGCAAGGCAGGCCAGCAGGTTGAGTACGTCCTGGCGCAGCTCGATGCTGCCCTTGATGGTGTCAGCCCCGAGCAGGTGCGGTCCATCGTCATCGCCTACGAGCCGATCTGGGCCATCGGGACGGGCGAGGTGGCGACCCCGGCGGACGCACAGGAGGTTTGCTCGGCGATCCGCACGAGGCTGGCCGAGCTCTACTCCGGTGATATCGCCGACGGCATCCGCGTCCTTTACGGTGGCTCGGTCAAAGCAGCCAACGTGGCCGCGATCATGGCCGAGGCCGACGTGGACGGAGCACTGGTCGGTGGTGCTGCGATCGTGGCGGACGAGTTCGTCTCGATCTGCCGTTACCGTGACCACGTCACGGTCGGCTGAGGTCCCTTGCTCGCGACTTGGGCTCGGTGACTGTCGCCCGGAAGCCGTGGTGGGCGCAGGGTTTTTCGCGGTTTCTGGGCCTCGTGGCATACAGTGAACTGTCAGTCAGTGCAGGTGACTGACCGCGAGGCGCAGTGGCCAGGCGGGGGCCGTCAGGTATCCTGTGCTCTGGGTCGTGTTGGTGCGACCGCACTGAATCCGAACGAGATTGGGTCTAACTTTCGTGACTGCCGTGAAGATCGGGCTACAGGTACTGCTCGTGGTATCTGGTCTGCTGCTGACCCTGCTGGTCCTTCTGCACAAGGGCAAGGGTGGTGGCCTGTCCGACATGTTCGGTGGAGGCATGTCGAGCACGATGAGCGGCTCCTCGGTCGCTGAGCGCAACCTCGACCGGTTCACCGTCGCGCTGGGCCTGGTGTGGGGCGCCACCGTCATTGGTCTGGATCTCATCGCGCGTTTCACCACATAGCCCTCGCGACTCGAGCGTTTCACCAGATAGTCCCGCGACCGGCCCTTATCTTCGGGCTGGCCTGAACCTCAAGGAGCGACTTCGTGGCCAGTGGCAACGCGATCCGGGGGAGCCGAGTTGGTGCGGGGCCTACGGGCGAGTCCGAGCGCGGCGACGCGGCCCCGTGCGTCCACATCTCGTACTGGTGCAGCAACGGTCACGAGACGCGCCCCTCGTTCGCCGACGAGGTCAGCTTGACGATTCCGGAGAACTGGGACTGCCCGCGCTGTGGTCTGCCTGCCGGTCAGGACCAGGCCAACCCGCCGCCGGCCACCCGCGTGGAGCCCTACAAGACCCATCTGGCCTATGTGAAGGAGCGTCGCAGCGAGACCGAGGGCAAAGCGATCTTGGACGAGGCGCTGAAGTCCCTGCGGGGCCGGGGACTCATCAGTTAGCGGCATTGGTCACAAGCGGGCAAGAATCGCCTGCCTTCGAGACGCCGCCCGCGCTGGGATGCCGGTTCATGACGCTGGACAGCTCAGTGGCTGGCCAGCCGGATCAGCTGGGTGGGCACGTGGGTGGCGGCATCCCGGTCCACAAGCCACGTGGTGGACCGCAGACCGGATACGCCGGCTGCTGGCGCCTGGAGCTGGCCGGCCCCCGAAAGGGCGAAGCCGACCGCGCCGGCCTTGTCCGGGCCGGCGACCAGGAACCATACGTCGCGGGCAGCGCACAGGCTCGGGAACGTCAGGGACACCCGCACAGGGGGGGGCTTGGGTGCCCCACGAACGCCGATGGTCGACGCATCGCGCTCGTGCAGGGCTGGGTGCTCGGGGAACAGCGAAGCCACATGAGCATCCGGTCCCAGGCCGAGCATCAGTACGTCGAACTCTGGAACGTCGTGCCCGCGAGGCGCTGCAGCGGCGAGCTCGGCGCCATAGCGGGCAGCCGCCGCGTCAACGTCGGGCCCGTCTGGTCCATCGGAGGCAGGCATCGGATGAACCCGCGATGGGTCAAGGGGTACGGCATCGAGCAGCGCCTCGCGGGCCTGGGTCTCGTTGCGCTGCGGATCGCCTGCCGGCAGGAAGCGCTCGTCGCCCCACCACAGGTTCAGGCGCCGCCAGTCGATGGTTTCCCTGGCAGGGCTGCGACCCAGCGAGACCAGCACCGCCGAGCCCATCGAGCCGCCGGTCAGAACGATGTCTGCGTGCCCGCGGGAGGACTGGGCCTCGAGGATTGCCATGACCAGACGCGCCGCGGCGTCGTCGGCCAGGAGCTGCCTGTCGTGGTGGACGACAACGGTGGGGCCTTTGCTCACGATGTGCTCACTCCTTATGATGCCGAAGGGGTTTGGCCTTCTGGCCGGACTGCTGGTGGTTTGGCGCCTTGACCATGGCCAGACCTCGGGTCAGGGTCCCGGCGTAGATCTCGTCAGGGTCGAGCCGGTGCAGCTCGTCGGCCAGGCACTCGGGAAGGGTGCGGCGCCCGAGGCTGATCCGGCGGACCGGCTGGCCCGGTGGCGACAGTGTGGCGACGGCACCGTCGGGGCGCAGGAGGTCGATATTGCCGCTGGTACGGGTGAGCCGGACACTGACCATCCCGGTTCCGGCACCGGTGCGCGTTCGGGTGACCGGGCACCGCAGTGCCTGCGCAAGCCATCCCGCCATCAGGTCTGCGGAGGGGGAGTCGCTTGCGCCGGCCACCGTTGCTGCCAGGACAGGCTCGTAGGGCGGTTGGTCCAGTACTGCGGCCAGGAGGCCACGCCACAAGGTGATGCGGGTCCACGCGAGGTCGGTGTCGCCCGGCTGGTAGGTCTCTGCCCGACGCCGCATCTCCGCCCGAGGACTGGCGGCCTGGGCGGCATCGGTGACCCGTCGCCCCGCCATCTGCCCGATCGCCGACCTGGACACGTCAAGGGGAGCCTTGCAGGGCCACCAGGCCACCACAGGGGAGTCGGGCAGAAGCAGGGGTGTTAGGACAGCGTCACCATGGCCGGCGAGGGCGCCGAACAGCCGCAGGATGACCACCTCGCTGGCTCCGGCGTCGCCGCCGACCCGGATCTGGGCGTCGAGCCGGCTGGCGCCGCTCTTCGTGCCACTGATCACCGCGATGAGGCGACAGGGATGCTGGCGGCTGGCGTCGTTGGCGGCCTCGATCGCTGACTCGGCCTGGGCCTCGGTCACGACGATGACCAGGGTGAGCACCCGTCCGAGAGTCATGGCGCCAATGTCATGCCGGAGCTTGACCAGGTAGCTGTTGACGGCGGCCGTGCTGGTGCCGGGCAGGTCGACCATCATGGCTTCCTCCAGCTGCGGCCGTCGCGGGCCATCATGGCGTCTGCGCACTCCGGGCCCCATCCGCCGGCCGGGTACGGGTCGGGCCGTCCTTGGGTGGCCCAGAAGGCCTCGACCGGATCGAGGATCTTCCAGGCCAGCTCCACCTCTTCATGGCGGGGGAACAACGGCGGGTCACCGAGCATGACGTCCAGGATGAGCCGCTCATACGCCTCGGGGCTCGACTCGGTGAAAGAGCTGCCGTAGCCGAAGTCCATGGTGACGTCGCGGACCTCCATCGCGTTCCCGGGCACCTTGGAGCCGAATCGCATGGTAACGCCCTCGTCAGGCTGGACGCGGATCACGATCGCATTCTGGCCGAGCTCCTCGGTCGCGGTCTGGTCGAAGGGAAGGTGGGGGGCGCGTTTGAAGACGACCGCAATCTCGGTGACCCGCTTGCCCAGGCGTTTGCCCGTGCGCAGGTAGAAGGGGACTCCGGCCCAGCGACGGGTATCGATCTCGACCTTCAGTGCGGCATAGGTCTCGGTCGTGGAGGTCGCGGTGATGTCTGCCTCTTCGAGGTAGCCGCCGACATGCTCACCACCTTGCCATCCCTTGGCGTACTGACCGCGCACGGTGGAGGCGCCCAGGTCCCTGCCCAGCCGTACCGCCGAGAGGACCTTCTCCTTCTCGGCGCGCAGATCTTGGGCCTGGAAGGACACGGGCTCCTCCATGGCTGTCAGGGCCAGCAGCTGGAGCAGGTGGTTCTGGATGACGTCGCGCGCGGCGCCGATGCCGTCGTAGTAGCCGGCGCGGCCGCCGATGCCGATGTCCTCGGCCATGGTGATCTGCACGTGGTCGACATAGTTGGCGTTCCAGATCGGTTCGAACATCTGGTTGGCAAAGCGCAGGGCCAACAGGTTCTGGACTGTCTCCTTGCCCAGGTAGTGGTCGATTCTGAAGACCGAGTCCGAGGCGAAGACTGAGCCGACGACCGAGCTCAGCTCACGGGCGCTGGCCAGATCGTGGCCGAATGGCTTCTCGATGACGACTCGGCGCCAGGCGCCCTCAGCGTCTTGGCTCAGGCCGGAGCGGTCGAGCTGCTGAGTCACGGTGGAGAAGAACGCGGGCGGGATTGACAGGTAGAAGATGTTGTTGCCAGCCGTCCCGCGCTCCTGGTTGAGCTTGTGCAGCGTCTCGCGCAGCGTGTCGAATGCGCTCGGGTCGTCGAACGTGCCTGAGACGAAGCGGAACCCCTCGGCCAGGTTTCGCCACACCTCCTGGTGGAAGGGGGTGCGGGCATGGGCGCCGACCGATTCACGAACGATCTTGGCGAAGTCCGAGTGGGTCCAGTCACGGCGCGCGAAGCCGACCAGGCTGAAGCTGGGCGGCAACAGGCCACGGTTGGCCAGGTCGTAGATGGCCGGCAAGATCTTGTTGCGGGCTAGGTCACCGGTGACGCCGAACAGGACCAGGCTGCAGGGGCCGGCGATCCTGGGGAGGCGCTTGTCCTGGGGGTCGCGAAGCGGGTTCTGTCCCGCAGAGACGGTGGCTGGGATCATCAGGCCCCCGAGGCGGCGGCGGTTCCGGCTCCCGCTGGGCGGTCGAGGCCAAGTGCCAGTCTCAGCTGGGCAAGGCCGGCGTCATGGTCGGTCAGGTGCAGCCGCAGGACGGGGCGGCCGCGGCCGGCCAGGACCTGAGCGTCACCACCGGCTTGGGCGGTGATGAAGTCACCGAACGTGAAGTCCCGCCCCGGGATGGACAAGTCCTCGTGGGGTGCCGCGGTGATCTGCAGATAGACGCCCGTGGTCGGGCCGCCCTTGTGGTACTGCCCGGTTGAGTGAAGAAAACGTGGTCCCCAACCGAACGTCGTGGGGGCCCCGGTGCGTTCGGCGATGGTTCGGCGGGCCTGGGCCACGGTGGCGTCGGTGTGCCGGTCGAGGTACGCCATGACCGACACGTAGCCCTGCTGTGGGTCCAGCTGGGCGAGCAGGCTGTCCACAGCGGCGACAACCGTTGTGGCACCCGAGAGCCAGTCGCCCCCCAGGGCGCGCACTTCGATGGCAGCGTCGGTGAAGGCTGCCGGGTCTGGCTTGGCGTCGCTGGCGTCAAGCAGCCCGCGGGTGGCCTTCTTCGCACTTTCGACATCGGGCTGATCGAAGGGGTTGATGCCCAGGATCCGGCCGACAGCTGCAGTGGCAACCTCCCACAGCAGCAGCTGAGCTCCCAGGGAACCGCTGACCTGGACCTCGGAGCGTGACGGGTCTGTGGTGGCCGGCGTGTCATCATCAGTGCCGGCGACGTCCGCCTCGAGCCGGGCAATGGTGACCTCGGCGGACGGGGCGTGGACCTCAGGGTCCTGGTCGTCCTGTACGACGACGGGCAGCACCCCGGTGCCCTTCTTGCCTGTGCTCTCAGCGATCAGCTGCTCGGCCCAGTCGGGGAACCCCGGCAACCCGGAGCCATCGTCGACCAGCACGAGCTTGTCGCGCAGGGGCTTGGTGCCGGCGATGGCGGCACCAAGGCGAAGAGCGGGGTTGGCCTCGTCGTCATCGGCCAGCAGATCGGCGACGGACTCGGCCTCGTCCAGCAGCTGCTCAAGGTCGACCCCGGCCAGCCCGCTTGGCACCAGGCCGAAAGCGGTCAGTGCGGAGTAACGTCCACCGACGTTCGGGTCGGCGTTGATGACGCGATACCCGGCCGCACGAGCCTCCTGGTCCAGGGGGCTGCCGGGGTCGGTGACGATCACCATGCGCTGGGTCGGGTCGATGCCCGCCCGGGTGAACGCCTCCTTGAAGGCCCGACGCTGGGAATCGGTCTCGACTGTGGATCCGGACTTGCTCGAGACCACCACGACCGCCCGGTCGAGCCGGTCGGTCAGGGCGGCGCGCACGGAGTCGGGATGTGAGGAGTCCAGCACGGTGAGCTCGACGCCCGCCGTGGCGCAGATGACCTCAGGGGCCAGTGAGGAGCCGCCCATGCCGCACAGGACGACGTGGTCGACGCCTTGTTCGGCCAGCAGGTCGCGCAGGGCAGCCACCTCTCCGAGCAGGGGTCGTGAGGTCTGCCCTAGGGCAACCCAGGACAGGCGGACGGCCGACTCGGACTCGGCGTCCGGCCCCCACAAGGTCGGGTCCTTGACAAAGAGCCTGCTCGCGAAGCCGTCCGCGACCAGTTGCGGCACGTGCCGGGCCACCGCGTCGGCAGCGGGCCCGGAGGCCAGGACACCCAGAGCCACCTTGGTCATGACGCCACCTTGGTGAGCTCGGTCTGCACGCCGGACAGGAGCTGCGCCCATGACTTGTCGAACTTGTCGACGCCTTCACTCTCCAACACGGCGGTCACGTCGGCATAGGAGATACCCAGACGCTCGAGGGAGTCCAGGACGTTCCTGGCGTCGTCATAGCTGCCGGTCACCTGGTCCCCAGCGATCTGGCCATGATCGGCAACCGCCTGCATCGTCTTGGTCGGCATCGTGTTGACGGTGTGAGGAGCCGCGAGCTCCACGACATACATGGTGTCCTGGTAGGCCGGGTTCTTGACCCCTGTGGATGCCCACAGGGGGCGCTGCCGGTGTGCGCCTTCGGCCGCCAGGTTCGCCCAGCGCGGGGTCGAGAAGACTTCTTCGAAGGCCTGGTAGGCGAGCCGGGCATTCGCAACGCCCGCCTTGCCCTTCAGCGCCGTGGCCTCGTCCATGGCCAGGGCATCGAGACGTTTGTCGACCTCGGTGTCGACGCGGCTGACGAAGAAGGAGGCCACGGAGTGGATCGTCGAGAGGTCAAGACCGCCCAGACGGGCCTGCTCGAGCCCGGTCAGGAAGGAGTTCATCACCCCGCGGTAGCGGTCAAGGGAGAAGATCAGGGTCACGTTGACGCTGATGCCCTCGGATAGAACCTGCGCGATCGCCGGCAGGCCCTCGACGGTGGCCGGGATCTTGATGTACACGTTGGGCCGGTCGACGGCGGCGTACAGCGCCCTGACCTGCGTGATGGTCCTGGCGGTGTCGTGGGCGAGACGGGGGTCCACCTCGATGGAGACCCGGCCGTCCTCACCACCGCTGGCCCGGTAGATGGGCGCCATGATGTCGCAGGCGTTCTGCACGTCGCTGGTGATCAGGGCGAACGCCGCCTCGTCGACGGTCTTGCCTTCGACGGCAAGCTCCTTGATCTGGTCGTTGTAGGTGTCGCCGCCGGACAGCGCGCCCGCGAAGATCGTGGGGTTCGTGGTCACCCCGACGACACTGCTGGTGTCGATGAGCTCCTGCAGGCCACCACCGGTGATCAGGGGCCGGGAAAGGTCATCGAGCCAGATGGAGACGCCTTGTGCAGACAGTTCCTTGAGGTGGTCGCTCATACTCACTTGCCTCCCGCGGAATGGATGGACTCCTGTGCTGCGGCCACGACGGCCGCAGGGGTGAAGCCGAACTCACGGAACAGTGTCGCGCCGTCAGCCGAGGCGCCGAAGTGGTCCATGCTGACGATGCGGCCGGCGTCCCCGACAAAGTCTCGCCAGCCCAGGGGTACCCCCGCCTCGACGCTGACCCGGGCCCGGATCCTGGCAGGCAGGACCTCGTCGCGATAGCTCTGGTCGCAGGCCTCGAACCACTCACGGCAGGGCATCGACACGACCCGGGTCGAGATCCCTTGCGACTGCAGGGTCTGCCGCGCGGCAACGGCGATGCTGACCTCCGAACCGGTGGCGATCAGAATCACTTCTGGGCCGGAGCCAGCGGTGCCATCGATCAGTACGTAGGCGCCCTTGGCGGTGCCCTCGGCTGACGCGAAGGTCTGTCGGTCCAGCGTCGGCACGGCCTGTCGCGACAGGATCAGACCTGCCGGGCGGTCGGTGTGCCCCAAGATGGTGCGCCAGGCAACTGCGGTCTCGTTGGCGTCGCCGGGGCGCACGACATCCAGGCCGGGGATGGCACGCAGCGCGGCCAGGTGCTCGATCGGCTGATGGGTTGGTCCGTCCTCTCCGAGGCCGATCGAGTCGTGGGTCCACACGAAGGTCACAGGCAGCTTCTGGAGGGCGGCCAGGCGAACCGCCGGACGCATGTAGTCCGAGAACACCAGGAACGTGCCACCGTAGGCGCGAGTCAGCCCCTCGAGGGTGATTCCGTTCAGGATGGCGCCCATGCCGAACTCGCGGATGCCGAAGTGCAGGGTCCGGCCGTACGGGCCGCCTCGGTACTCATCGGTCTGCTTGCCGGCCGGGATGAAGCTCGGCGCCCCTGCCATGGTCGTGTTGTTGGACCCGGCCAGATCCGCCGAGCCTCCCCAGAGCTCGGGCAGGACGGCGGCCAGCGCGTTCAGCACCGTGCCCGAGGCGGACCGTGTCGCGACGCCCTTGGGGTCGGCCGGGAATGTCGGCAAGGCGGCGGCCAGGTCCGCGGGCAGCTTTCGGGCGACCAGACGGTCGAGCAACGAGGCGCCTTCGGTGTGGGAAGCCCGCCAGGTCGCATAGCCCTTGTCCCACTCAGCGTGGGCGGTCTTCCCGCGCCCCATGACGGCGCGGGCATGGGCAAGCACGTCGGCGCTGACCGCGAAGGCCTGTGCCGGGTCGAACCCGAGCAGCGTCTTGGTGGCGGCGATCTCCTTGTCGCCCAGTGCCGAGCCGTGGGCGGCGCCGGTGTCGCGTTTGCCCGGAGCGGGCCAGGCGATGACCGTCTTGAGGATGACCAGCGTCGGCTTGTCGCTGACGCTCTTGGCGCTCTGGATCGCGGCCAGCAGCGCGTCGACGTCCTCGACGTAGGAGTTGCTGGCCTTGCCGTCACTGGTGCCCTTGTTCCAGGTGCTGCGCCAGTCGACGGTGACCACGTGCCAGCCATAGGCCTGGTACCGCTTGCCCACGTCCTCGGAGAACGAGATGTTGGTGTCGTCCTCGATGGAGATGTGGTTCTGGTCGTAGATCAGCGTCAGGTTGCCCAGCTCCTGGTGCCCGGCAAGGGCACTGGCCTCGTGGGAGACGCCCTCCATGATGTCGCCGTCGGAGGCGACCACGTAGATGTGGTGGTCGAAGGGGCTGGCACCGGGTGCGGCATCAGGGTCGAGCAGACCGCGCTGGCGGCGCTGGGCGATGGCCATCCCCACTGCCGAGGCCAGACCTGAGCCCAGCGGTCCCGTCGTGATCTCCACGCCGGCGGTGTGGCCGAGCTCGGGGTGACCCGGGGTCAGCGAGCCCCACGTGCGCAGCGACTTCAGGTCGTCGAGCTCAAGGCCGTAGCCGGACAGGTACAGCTGGATGTACTGGGTCAGGCTTGAGTGCCCGCACGACAGGACGAACCGGTCACGGCCCAACCACTTCGGGTCGGAGGGGTCATGACGCATCACCTTCTGGTACAGCAGGTAGGCCAGCGGAGCCAGGCTCATGGCAGTGCCCGGATGGCCGTTACCGGCCTTCTGCACGGCGTCAGCGGCCAGGCACCGCGCGGTGTCGACGGCACGCACGTCCAGTTCGGTCCACCCGGCGCGGATGGCGATCGGAGCGGCCAGCGACGTGTCGCGGCTCCAGCTCGTGTCGGCTCGGTTAAGGTCAGTCCTATTGAGGTCGGTCACGGATTGAGCCTATCCCTAGAAAGACAAGCCACTGTGCGCGTTCAAACCTTGCGCTCGGGCCGGGCGCAGCTAGACTTCAGCTGCTCAAAGGGCGCCCGGCCTCGACGGATTTCGTGTCCGGTCCACACCTCACCTCCAAGGACGCCGTGACTGCATTACCGCGTTTGGATCCTGGATCCACGGGGTCACCGCACTCGGGCTGGCGCAAGAGCGCTGCAGACTATGTCGCCCTGACCAAGCCGCGAATCATCGAGCTGCTGCTGGTGACGACGTTTCCCACGATGTTCCTGGCGCAGCGCGGGCTGCCTCCGTTGTGGCTGATCGTGGCGACACTGGTCGGTGGCACGTTGTCGGCTGCGGCCGCCAACGTGCTCAACTGTTATCTGGACCGCGACATCGACAAGGTGATGCACCGGACCGAGAACCGCCCGCTGGTCACCGGGGTGATCACCCCTGGTGCGGCGCTGCGTTTTGGAGCGGTGCTGGCCTTGGCATCGACTCTGTGGCTCGGGCTGCTGGTCAACTGGCTGTCCGCGGTCCTGTCCCTGGCTGCGATCGTGCTCTACGTCGTCTTCTACACGATGCTGCTTAAGCGTCGCACCTCCCAGAACATCGTGTGGGGCGGTGCGGCCGGCTGTATGCCGGTGCTCATCGGCTGGTCCGCGGTCACCGACTCCCTGGCGTGGCCGGCGCTGGTTCTCTTCCTGATCGTGTTCTTCTGGACGCCGCCGCACTACTGGCCGTTGTCGATGCGCTTCAAGGACGAGTACGAAGCCGCCGGAGTGCCGATGCTCCCGGTCGTGGCCAAGGACGCCGCGGTGGCTCGTCAGGTCGTGATCTACAGCTGGCACACCGTGCTGACCTCGGTGGCGCTCATCCCGATCGCCTCGATGGGCTGGATCTACCTGGTCGTCGTGCTGCCGTCCGGTGGGCTGTTCCTCCTGGAGGCGCACCGGCTCCTGTCGCGCGCCAAGGCGCCGCAGAACGTGACGACCGCGTCAATCAACCCGATGCGGTTGTTCCACTACTCGATCAGCTACCTGACGCTGGTGTTCCTGGCTGTCGCGGTCGACTCACTGCTGCACATCGCGCTTCCGTAGGCTCAGCACCCCGAAGGTCAGCGACACCGCCACGAGGCTGGCCCCGAGCATGTGGACCATGACCAGTACGTCGGGCAGGCCGGTGAGGTACTGCGCGTAGCCGATCATGGCCTGCAGCACGGTGATCCCCAAGACCGCGTGCCAGGCACGTCGAGGTCGTGGGTCGGTCGCGGTCAGGCGCACCGCCAGCAGCACGGCGACGGTCAGGCCCACGAAGAGCATCACGGCGTCGGCGTGCACCCACGAGATGGTGCGGGGGTCGAAGCCGAAGCGTGGCGTGCTGGCATCACCGGAATGCGGGCCGGACCCGGTGACCATCGTGCCCAGGACAAGGATGACCGCCCCGAGCGCGGCGGTGACCCACGCCACCGAACGGATCTGTGGGCGCGCCAGGGCAACGGGGGGCAAGTCGCCCTCGCCCACCCGGTAGAGCAGGTATGCCGACAAGGAGACCAGGACCATCGAGGCCAGGAAGTGAGCGGCCACGATCGCCGGGTTCAGGCCGGTCAGCACGGCGATGCCGCCCAGGACCGCCTGCAGCAACACACCGACCAGGGGCAGGATCGAGATCCGGCGCAGGCCGCGACGGCCAGGGGCCCAGCGCCAGATCGCGACGATCACCAGCAGGGCCGCGACGCTGACGACACTGGTCAGGCTCCGGTTGCCGAACTCGATGAGCTTGTGGAACCCCTGGGCCTGGTAGGGCACCGGCGTGAACGACCCCGGCACGCACTCGGGCCAGGTCGGGCAGCCGAGGCCCGAACCGCTCAGGCGCACCAGCCCGCCGGTGACCACGATGGCGATCTCCAGGGTCAGGTTGACCAGCAGGACTCGGCGCAGCCAGGGGTTGACGATGGGTGGCCTGGGTTGCGCGGGCGCCAGTGGCGGTGGCCTCAGTGGCTGTGTCATCAGTCGCTCCAGGAGAAGGTTCGGGAGGCTAGCGTCGTCGCCACAGCGCCCCACACCACGAGCACCAGCACCGGTGTTACGGAAAGCCGCCCGCCGATGAACGCAACCCGTAGGCCGTCCCCCAGCGCGCCGGAGGGAAGGAGGGTGGCGACATGGGACAGGCCGGCGGGCATCTGGGATGGCGGGACGATGACGCCACCGAGGCCGAGAAGGCAGATCCAGATCAGGTTCGCCAGCGCCAGTACGCCCTCGGCGCGCATCGTGCCGGCCAGCAGCAGGGCCAGTGCGACGAAAGCCCAGGTGCCGAGCAGTGTCAGCAGCGCCGCCGGCAGCAGTGCGATCCACTTCGGGTGCCATCCGAACGCCAGAGCCAGGCCGCCGATCAGGATGAACTGGAGAACCTCGACGCTCAGCACAGCCAGCGCCTTGGCGGTCAGGAGGCCGCTACGACCCAGGGGACTGACCCCCAGCAGACGCAGCACGCCATACCTACGGTCGAAGGCCGTGGAGATCGCCTGACCGGTGAACGCCGTGGAGATCACAGCCAGCGCCAGGATCCCCGGGACGGCCACGTCTATCCGTCGACCAGGCCCCAGTGAAGGGCTGTGGCTCAGGGCCAGGCCCACCAGCGCCATAGCCGGCAGCACGAGGGCGACCAGAAGCTGTTCCCCGTTACGCAGCAGGGTGCCGGTCTCGAACCGGGTCTGTGCCAGGACCCGCTCTCGGGTTGGAGCCGCAAGATGGGTTGCCGCGCTGCTCACCGGCGACGCGCTCATCGGGCGGACTCCCGGGTGAGGGAGAAGTAGAGGTCCTCCAGTGAGCGTTCACCGGTCAGCTCGGCGATGCTGCCCTGGGTAGCAACGCGCCCGCTGTTGACGATGACGATGTGGTCGGCCAGCCGCTGCGCCTCCTCGAAGGAGTGGGTGGTGACGATGACGGCGCAGCCGGCGTCGCGGGTCTCACGGATCAGGTCCCAGGCGTCGAGCCGGCCGTGAGGGTCCAGTCCCGCGGTGGGCTCGTCCAGGAAGACAACGTGCGGTCGGCCCACTAGGGCCGCGGCGAGGGCGACGCGCTGCTTCTGCCCGCCGGACAGCCGGCGGACGGTCGTGCCGCTGAAGGCGTCGATCCCGAGCCGGTCCACCAGCGTGTCGACATCCGCCGGGCACTGGTGGAAGGCGGCGAGGTGGCGCAGCAGCCGCACCGGGGTGCTGCCGTTGGGCAGTCCGCCGTCCTGCAGCATGACCCCCACGGCGGCGCGGTGGTCCGGACCGGCCTGCCAAGGATCGGCGCCCAGGACCCGGACCTCGCCGGAGTCGGGGCGTTGCAGACCCTCGGCGCACTCAATAGTGGTCGTCTTTCCGGCACCGTTGGGCCCAAGGACTGCCGTCACCTGGCCATGGTGAGCAGCCCACGTCATGCCCGCAAGGGCAGTGGTTGCACCAAATCGCTTGGCGAGATCGCGCACCCTCACAGCCTCAGTCACGCACAGGAGTCTAGGTGCACCGGCGGTGATCACCTCGGCGGGCTTCACCGGCTGGCGGCGACGTGGCGGTCCGGGCGACGAAAGTTAGGTAACCCTCACTAGCCATCTGGGGTCGAATTAGGTCACAATGTTCTTGTGTTTATCACCGACCACCCCAAAACCGAGCGTACGCAGGGGTCCAACCCCCCTCCGCACGTTCTTGAGGCGCGCACCCGGGACCGGGTCCGACGGGCGATCTCCGAAGACGGCCCCCTCACCGCGACCGCACTGGCCACCCGCCTGGGGCTCACCCCCGCCGCGGTGCGTCGCCACCTCGACCTTCTCCTCGAACAGAGCGCCATCGAGGAGCACGAGCCGTCCACCACAGCAGGTCGCGGACGGGGACGGCCAGCCCGGGCCTATGTCTTGTCCGAGGCCGGGCACCTCGGCATGGACAGCGACTACGACGACGTGGCCACCTCCGCACTGCGGTTCCTCGCAGAACACGCCGGGGAAGAGGCCGTGGGCGAGTTTGCCCGCGAACGTATCGCTGATCTTGAGCAGCGGTATGCGGCGGAGCTCGCCAGATCAGGCGGGGACGTCGCCTCCCGGGCACAGGCGCTGGCAACGGCTCTGACCGCCAATGGTTTCGCGGCCTCAACCAGGCCCGTGCTCGCGGGCACGCCCTTGGCCGGGGTGCAGCTGTGCCAGGGGCACTGCCCGGTGCAGCACGTCGCGGCCGAGTTCCCACAGTTCTGTGACGCCGAGACCGATGCGTTCTCGCGGCTGCTCGGAGTCCACGTCCAACGCCTGGCGACCCTTGCCCATGGCGAGCACGTCTGCACCACGTTCATCCCCCTGAGTGCCGTCTCCGCTGCGGCATCTTCGGGAAGCCAGACACTGCCAGGAACGACCGCTTCAGATGGAAGGTCCACACCATGAGCATTGACGAACTGAGCACCGGCGCCCGCAGCACCGTCGAAGAGCGCAACCCGGGCCTGAAGGGCCTGGGGACCTATGAGTACGGCTGGTCCGACAGCGATGCTGCCGGCGTGTCGGCTCGCAGGGGTCTGAACGAGGAGGTCGTTCGCGACATCTCGGGCCGCAAGAGCGAACCTCAGTGGATGCTCGACCTGCGACTGAAGGGGCTGAAGCTCTTCGGTAAGAAGCCCATGCCCAGCTGGGGTTCTGACCTGACCGGCATCGACTTCTCGAACATCAAGTACTTCGTGAAGTCCACCGAGAAGCAGGCGACCACCTGGGAGGAGCTGCCCGAGGACATCAGGAACACCTATGACCGTCTGGGCATCCCCGAGGCGGAGAAGCAACGTCTCGTGGGCGGGGTTGCTGCGCAGTACGAGTCCGAGGTCGTCTACCACCAGATCCGCGAGGACTTGGCGGAAAAGGGCGTCATCTTCGTCGACACCGACACCGGCCTGCGGGAGCACGAGGACCTGTTTCGCGAGTACTTCACCTCGGTGATCCCGGTCGGTGACAACAAGTTCGCCGCCCTCAACACGTCGGTGTGGTCTGGTGGGTCCTTCATCTACGTGCCGCCGGGCGTCAAGGTCGACATCCCGCTGCAGGCCTACTTCCGGATCAACACCGAGAACATGGGCCAGTTCGAGCGGACCCTGATCATTGCCGACGAGGGCTCCTATGTTCACTACGTCGAGGGCTGCACCGCGCCGATCTACAAGTCGGACTCGCTGCACTCCGCCGTGGTGGAGATCATCGTGAAGAAGAACGCCCGCGTCCGCTACACAACCATCCAGAACTGGTCCAACAACGTTTACAACCTCGTCACCAAGCGTGCGACTTGCGCCGAGGGCGCGACCATGGAGTGGGTCGACGGCAACATTGGCTCCAAGGTGACCATGAAGTACCCGGCCGTATTCCTGCTCGGGGAGCACTCCAAGGGTGAGACGCTGTCCATCGCCTTCGCCGGCGAGGGTCAGCACCAGGACGCCGGGGCCAAGATGGTTCACGCAGCCCCGAACACGCACTCCAGCATCATCTCCAAGTCGGTGGCTCGCGGTGGTGGCCGTACCTCCTACCGCGGTCTGGTGCAGATCATGGAGGGGGCGCACGGGTCGGCCTCCAACGTGCGCTGCGATGCGTTGCTCGTGGACACCATGAGCCGCTCCGACACCTACCCGTACGTCGATGTCCGCGAGGACGACGTGACGATGGGCCACGAGGCCACGGTCTCCAAGATCGGTGACGACCAGCTCTTCTACCTGATGTCCCGAGGGATGACCGAGCAGGAGGCCATGGCGATGATCGTGCGCGGGTTCATCGAGCCCATCGCGCGCGAGCTGCCCATGGAGTACGCCCTGGAGCTCAACCGCTTGATCGAGCTGCAGATGGAAGGGGCGGTCGGTTGATGACTGTCACTGAGGACATTGCCCAGCAGCGAGTGAGCGCACAAAAGCGAGCCAGCGCCCCGACCCGGCCAGGGCAACAGGCCCACACGGACTCTGCGGCGGCCTTCATCCCCGACCAGTCGCGTGCAGAGCGCAAGACCTCGTTCGACGTGGCCGACTTCCCGATCCCCGGTGGTCGCGAGGAGGACTGGCGCTTCACCCCGGTGGACCGTCTGGCCGGCCTGTTCCAGGTCGAGCCGACCGATGACTCCAAGCTGATCCTTGACATCTGCGCACCGGCCGGGGTGCAGGTCAGTGAGGCCACCGTCGGCGACAGCGTCTTCGGCTCCGTCTTGCGCCCGGCCGACCGCGCGTCCGCTGCTGCGTGGGCTGGCGCCCAGAAAGCCACCTTGGTGACCATCGGCAGCGAGGTCGAGCTCGCTGAGCCGGTGAGTATCACCATGACAGCCCAAGACCGTGCCCGGGTGAACGGTCACCTGATCGTGGACGTCGGCCGGTTTGCCAGGGCGACAGTGGTCCTGACGCACAAGGGTTCGGCTGAGTGCGCCGCCAATGTGGAGCTGCGTGTCGGTGACGGAGCGGACCTGACGTTCGTCACCATCCAGGAGTGGGACGACGACGCGATCCACCTGGCCCAGAACGACGCCCTGATCGGTCGCGACGCCAAGCTGAAGCACATCACCATCACCTTGGGCGGCAAGATCGTGCGGGTGTGCACCAACGTGCGCTATGACGGCCCAGGTGGCTCGCTCGAGGCGATCGGCGTGTACTTCGCGGACGCGGGTCAGCATCAGGAACACCGTCTCTTCGTCGACCACGAGGCGCCTCACTGCGTCTCCAACGTCGAGTACAAGGGTGCCCTCCAGGGCGACTCGGCGCACACGGTGTGGATCGGTGACGTGCTCATCCGTGCGGCCGCGGAGGGCACCAAGACCTACGAGCTGAACCGCAACCTGATTCTCACCGAGGGTGCGCGGGCTGACTCCGTGCCGAACCTCGAGATCGAGACCGGCGAGATCATCGGTGCCGGGCATGCATCGGCGACTGGCCGTTTCGATGACGAGCAGCTGTTCTATCTGCAGAGCCGTGGCGTCACCGCCGACGAGGCTCGTCGCCTTGTCGTGCGGGGCTTCTTCGCGGCCATCGTCAACCGCATCGGTGTGGTCGCGGTCCAGGATCACCTGATGGGTGCCATCGACGCCGAGCTGTCCATGTCGCTGGGCTTGGCTTCCTCGGTGGAGGCCGTATGAGCGAGATCTCAACCGTCTCTGGTAACACGCTGGCTGGCAACCTGATGGAAGGGGTCGACGTGACCGGCAGTTTCGTGCGTGTCTGCTCTGTTGATGACCTGCCGGCGGTTGGCGCCCTGCAGGTGGAGATCGCCGGCGAGCCCGTTGCCATCGTGCGCGACAGCGCAGGCGAGATCCACGCCATCGACGACACCTGCAGCCACGCTAACGTGTCCCTGTCCGAGGGCGACGTCGAGGACGGCGAGATCGAGTGCTGGCTGCACGGCTCCCGCTTCGACCTGCGTTCCGGCAATCCCACCGGCCTGCCGGCCACTGCCCCCATTGCTGTCTACCCCGTCAAGATCGACGGTGACGACGTGTTCGTCTCCGTGACCAAGGAGAGTTGAAAACCTATGGCAACACTGGAGATTCACGACCTGCATGTCACGGTCGACACCGAAAACGGCGTGAAGGAGATCCTGCGTGGGGTCGACCTGACCGTGAAAGCGGGGGAGACCCACGCCATCATGGGGCCTAACGGCTCGGGGAAGTCGACCTTGGCCTACAGCATCGCCGGCCACCCGAAGTACACCGTCAGCGGCGGCACGGTAACTCTGGATGGGGCGGACGTCCTGGCGATGACGGTTGACCAACGTGCCCGCGCCGGTCTGTTCCTGGCCATGCAGTACCCGGTCGAGGTTCCCGGCGTGACCGTGTCCAACTTCCTGCGCACGGCCAAGACCGCGATCGACGGCCAGGCTCCCAAACTGCGGACCTGGGTCAAGGACATGAAGGTCGCCATGGCTGAGCTGCGGATGGACCCGGAGTTCGCCGAGCGCAACGTCAACGAGGGTTTCTCCGGTGGCGAGAAGAAGCGCCATGAGATCCTCCAGATGGAGATGCTGCACCCGAAGGTGGCGATCCTGGACGAGACCGACTCCGGGCTGGACGTCGATGCCCTCAAGGTTGTCTCCGAGGGTGTCAACCGCGCAGCGGCCGGCGGTGACGTCGGTGTCCTGCTGATAACCCACTACACCCGGATTCTGCGCTACATCAAGCCTGATTTCGTTCACGTCTTCATCGAGGGAAGGATCGTCGAGGAAGGTGGCCCTGAGCTCGCCGACCGGCTTGAGGACGAGGGTTACGACAGGTTCGTCAAGGTCGAGGCCTGAGGGTTCGGGGGATGTCTTCCATGTCTGATGTAGCTGTGGGCGCTGCGTTCACCGCAGCGGAGTCGGCCGCCCTGCGCGGCGACTTCGCGATCTTGTCGCGCACCGTGCGCGGCGGGAAACCGTTGGTGTATCTCGACTCCGGGGCGACGTCACAGAAGCCGCGGCAGATGCTGGAAGCCGAGCGCGCGTTCTATGAGCAGCACAACGCCGCGGTTCACCGTGGCGCTCACCAGCTGGCCGAAGAGGCCACGGATGCTTACGAGGGAGCCCGTGCGACGGTGGCCCGTTTCATCGGCGCGCAAACCCAGGAGGTTGTGTTCACCAAGAACGCCACAGAGGCGCTGAACCTCGTGGCCTACTCCTTCAGCAATGCCGGCGCTACCGGGGCCATGGACGGCGTCGACCCTGCGCTCGCCGCGAAGTTCGCGCTGGGGCAGGGCGACGAGATCGTGATCACCGAGATGGAGCATCATTCCAATCTCGTTCCGTGGCAGGAGCTCGCGCGACGCACCGGCGCGACACTTCGCTGGATCGGCGTCACCGACGACGGCCGTCTCAACCTGGGCGACCTCGACACGGTCATCACCGACCGCACCAAGGTCGTGGCATTCACTCACGTGTCCAACGTCCTGGGCACGATCAACCCTGTTGATGTCATTGTCGAACGGGCCCGGGCGGTCGGCGCGCTGACAGTCCTGGACGCTTGCCAGTCGGTGCCGCATCTGGCCGTGGACGTGGTCGATCTCGGTGTCGACTTTGTGGCTTTCAGCGGTCACAAGATGTTTGGCCCGCTGGGAATCGGTGTCCTCTGGGGTCGCTACGACCTCCTGAAGGCCATGCCTCCGTTCCTTACCGGGGGCTCGATGATCGAGGTCGTCCGGATGGAGGCGACGACCTACGCCGATCCGCCGCAGCGCTTCGAGGCGGGTGTTCCCATGGCAGCGCAGGCCGTCGGCCTCGCCGCGGCCTGCGACTACCTCACAGATCTCGGTATGGCGCGGGTTACCGCCCAGGAGCAGGTACTGACTCAGGCACTGCTTGCCGGTCTGGCACAACGACCCTGGGTGCGTGTGGTCGGGCCGCTGGATGGCAATGACCGCTCGGGGGCAGTGTCATTTGTCGTCGATGGAATCCACCCTCACGATGTCGGCCAGATCCTCGACGATGCCGGAGTCGCTGTGCGGGTGGGTCACCATTGCGCGTGGCCGCTGCATCGGCGGATGGGCCTGACCGCGACCACGCGAGCCAGCTTCGCGGCATACAACACGTTCGCTGAGGTTGACGCCTTGCTGACCGCTCTGGATCGGGTTCCAGTAGTGTTCGGGACGGTGATCTGATGGACCTCTATCAGGAGATCATCCTGGAGCACTCCAAAAGGCCACTTCACGCGGGCCTGCGTGAGCCCTTCAATGCTCAGGTGCACCACGTCAACCCGACCTGCGGGGATGAAGTCACGCTGCGGGTCCAGCTCAGTGGGCAGGGGCGGTCTGCGGTGATCGCCGACGTGTCCTACGACGCGCTCGGCTGCTCCATCTCGACGGCCGCAACCTCGGTTCTGGCCGATGAGGTCATTGGTCACAGCGTCAAGGAAGCACTGAGCTCGTTCGCGGCCATGCGAAAGATGCTGACGAGCAAGGGCGCCGACCCCGGCGACGAGGATGAGATCGGCGACGGCGTGGCCTTTGCTGGCGTCTCCAAGTACCCTGCCCGGGTCAAGTGCGCGCTCCTGGGTTGGATGGCTTTCACCGATGCGCTCACCCAGGCGGGGGTCGACATCGCTGAGATCTCCGCTTCCCGCACCTCCCCTTCGGGATCACCTAGCACTGTCTTGAACAACACCACTGCCATCAACCCCACCCAAGTAGAACCAAGGAGGACTCATGACTGACAGGACTGTTGAACGCGCCCCCGCAGTCGCAGCCGCGGGCCCGACGCCGCCCGATGTTGCAGACATTGAAGAGGCTCTGCGTGATGTCGTCGACCCTGAGCTGGGGATCAATGTGGTCGATCTGGGCCTCGTCTACGGCCTCACCGTTGACCAGCACGCGCATGTGGTCATCGACATGACGTTGACCAGTGCCGCATGCCCGCTGACCGATGTCATCGAGGATCAGATTGCCCAGGCGCTGGACGGCTTGGCACCCAGCCACCGGATCAACTGGGTCTGGATGCCGCCGTGGGGCCCGGACAAGATCACCGATGACGGTCGTGAGCAGTTGCGGGCGCTCGGCTTTAACGTCTGAGCGTTGAAGTTGGCCGTAACCGTGCAGACCGGCTAATTGAGCCTCTGACCTGTGACGATGCCGGTCTGCACTCCGGTCATTAGTGGACAGGGTTAGCCACGGATGTACCCGCGGATCGCACGCGGATCGCATGACCGAGAGGACAGTTCGATGGCTGGCAAGGCGAACCACAGGGGTTTCGGGTACGTCCGCAAGCTTCCGAGCAAGCGGTATCAAGGGTCCTACATCGGTCCGGACCTGGCCAGATACTCCGGCCTGACGGCCTTTGCCACCAAGGGTGACTCCGAGGCGTGGTTGGCCGGCCGAGCATCGGCTGATCTCGATGGGGGAGTGGACTGCGCCTAAGGCTCGGCGCCTTGCCGAGGGTCTCGAGGTGCTCGACAGGCTCACCGGCTCTGATCTTTGCCGTTACGGCGCCGGCGTCGTGGATTCGACCCTTGGCACTCAGCAGGCTTGCGGTTCTTCCGGCAACCTCTTGACTCGTGTAGCCGAAGAGCCTTTCAGCGGCCGGGTTCCAGT
>Ga0208079_1000183_pt1 | contig 35740 bp, 48 predicted proteins | sample NGESurdeep092012_5_FD_184474 | JGI IMG/M metagenome (GOLD analysis project Ga0208079, IMG submission 184474) | Arctic peat soil microbial communities from Barrow, Alaska - NGEE Surface sample 210-2 deep-092012 (SPAdes) | ecosystem: Environmental > Terrestrial > Soil > Wetlands > Peat ... | reverse complement strand
GGGTGCGGATGATACACCACCGGCGGGACTATGGTGTCATCATTGCAACCACCGTTGTCCTGTGCCCAGGCAAACACTGAAGGATATAAATCCGGGTCGGGAGATGATGGGACGTGCGGCACCTGCCAGAGTGGCTCAATCACGGCTTGAACCACACAGGATTGCCATTGGGTACCATCCTGTTCGTCCAAGGCCACCGCCGGGAAACCGTAGGTAACACCGTTCGGGAAACTCTCACCATTGGGTGAGATGCAAACGACGGAGGGATCGCACGGTGTGAACGGCAGACATCCCTGGGTTTGGTTGAAACTCGTTATATCCGTCAGGGGCACGCTTTGGGGTGAACCAAGCGGAGACAAATCGTCAATACCCATAGCGCCGCCATTCGCCTGGTAGGAAGTTATGGTGTCATTGATTCGGATGGCTTCGGCGCGGGCGCGATAGTTAAACAGGAAATCAAGCAGCAGATAACTGTGCTTGGGCGTGGTGTCGTTCCAATGCCACGATGCCGCGCCGTGAGCGACTATCCATTTGGCTGCCGCAATCGTGGCGTAGGCTGTGGGCACGGTAAATTGAGGGTCGCTCACCCGCGTCACGGTCACGTTTGACGCGAGCACGTTCATTCTTTTATCAAGGATGTCAACTTTCTCGTCGGCCACTTGGTTGAGCGCGAGATAAGGAGAGCCGGTGATGGTGAGTTTGACGGGAGATTCATCGGCCACGGTCGTCACCACAACCCGCCCAATAATGCCGGGCGCATCCGGGAAGCGCAGCCGGCCAAAGGTGGTGGCTGAATCGCCGGACGACCATACCGCCGGCCAGCCAGTCGGTACGTTGAACTGCTTTGCGCCCAAAGTCACGGTCGAGCCAGTGGCGGAAGCAATCAAGTAAAATCCTCCCACCGATATACCGCCCCAAATCTGGCCCGCGTAAGCGCCAAAGTCTGGGGGTGTGATCGGGTTTCCACCACCATCCGACAGCGTAACGACTGCGCCAGCCCCGCTGCCGGAAACTGAAACCACCTGATACACGATGCAAACTCCGAACGCATGGGGAACGGTTTCATCATAGGAAAATTTATCCGCTCCGGCGGGCCGAGCGAAGTTGTGGGATTGCCAGGGCAGCAACGTCTCCACCCATTTTTGTTTGAAGATACCCGTGGGCGGGTTTACGATACCCATCACTGCCCAAATGTTTTTTTTGTAATAAACGCCTGCGCCGGACGGGAGTGGAGTGTTGTCATTCGTCCATTGCGTGCAGTTTTGCGGCAGAACGTCCGGCGTCCAAGCGCCGTAACTGTTCACATCCATGTAGGCCGGATAGGAGTCAATGGCTGCACACTCAATCCAATTTTCGCGCCGGAAATCGAAGGACTTCTGATAACCGGCGGGGTTTGGTGCGCCGCGAATTGAGCCGTCGTAAAGCGCGGCGTTTGGGTCAACCCACGAAGGTCCAAGAAATCCTTTAATAGGACTCGTCTCCCCCGATTCGTTGCGTGTCACCAGTGGAGCAAAGCCGCAATAACCGTCCGTCCGAAACGGATAAAGCGCATCATCATTGAGCGGCCAAAGCGACAGCAGGTTGGCGTCAATGTCGTTCAGCACCGCACTTCCGGGGTTGGGGACAGAAAGGGTCATGCTGCCGTAGGAATGAGTGTGATCCCCTCCACTAATTTTGAGCGGATGGTCTGGGTCTGTGGTAACATAATAAAGGGGATCTCCGGGGGCGCGGCCGTTGTGATCAACTATGAGGTTTGCTATAGTGTAATTTTCTAACACTATAATATCCCACGAAACAACCGTAGCTGACCGGGAAAATGAAATCGTTATCGAGGTAGAGTTACCCTCCAATCCTAGAAAATCAGCGAACGGTATGCTGGCTGAACCAGAGTAATTGTTAAAATCAGTCAATGGAGGCAATAAAGTTCCGGACGAGTCAAGGCCAGCATTCCACGCAGTGATAATGTCAGGAAGTGTCATTCCCGCCGCCACCGCACCGTACCACGGTGCGCCGTTAGCGGCTGGCCAACCCGGAAAGTTGGACAAATGCAAGTCCCAAAACATAGTATCAGCATTCGCCGCCCCACCATCAGGGCCAGACCCGCCTGAAGTGTGATATTCTCCGCTGTACCCGTACTTATCTTGACTTGTCCACAATGAACTGGTTAAACCCCCCGTCAATGGGTCAACTGAAACGCTTCCGCTGCCAGTTGAAGTAGAGTATATCCCATCCCCGTTCTCTTGGACATGCTGCCAGTCGAGGTGAACATCGTAAGTCACGGTCAGATATTTCACATCGTCAACCGTGGGTTGAAACGATGCGAAGGGCAAAATAGCCCCCCCGGCAGCGGTGCTAACCAGGGCTTTATCAGCATTGCCATTACCCGTCGTCCACGGTCGAGTTCCATGGTGTTCTCGATACGCCTGCACGTTCTTGAATCCGCGTTTGCAGCAGACCGACAAGGAAATCGTTTCCGGCGTGAAGGTTAAAGTGAAACTCGCCGACGCGTTGCCGTTGGTTGGGGTGCAAGGCGAGGGTGGGTTCGTGGAATACGAGCCACGGTCAGCCGCACGGGCTTTCTTTATTTTTCCCGTGACGGCCTCCACTGAAACCACCTTGATACTTGCCGGCCCGCCGCCGCCGCCGGCGTAAACACCGCCCGGCACGTTCAGTAAATTGCCGACAGCGTAACCCGTCCCGCCGTCCAGGATGGAAACCGACAGAAGCATGTCCGGTCGCATCCAGGTATTTGCCGGAACATCGTTGTCAATCGCCCAAGGTCCACAACCGCCGGAATTTCCCGCTCCGCCTCGGCCGGTGCCGGTTTTGTAATTATAATTGCCGGTGCAGTTATAGCCTTCAATTCCGCAGGGATTTGGTGTCGGCAGTGGCGACGGGCCGGTGACCGTGTCGCCGTACCAAGGCGTGGTGTTATTGCGATAGACCGGGATGTTTTCCTCCGACTCTTTGCCGTGGCGGTATCTCTTGCCATTGCCGCAAAGGACCGAGCCGGGGCAGGGAGCGCGAAACGGAGGGCGTTGTCCACCAACGAGGCTCATAATTAGCACCAAACTTGCGCGGCCAAAATATCAGTCCTAAGCAGTTGGCGCGGGATGGAGATTTGCTGGGCGATCTGGGTCTGGGTGTTAACGTAGCCGATGGGCACATGTGCGGCATCGGGTACGGGGTAGCTGGTCCAGCCCTGGTCTATGGGCGCGCCGCCGGGGTCGTCGCCCAGGCCGCTGGCGGGGTCTCCCCATTTCACAACGGCCGTGGTGGCGCTAATTTCCAGCCAGATCCAGACTTTGGGGATGTTGGCGGGCAAAAGTATTTCAAACGCGCCGACGTTGAGGATGTCCGGGTAGGTCTCGTCGTCCGGATCGAGCGCGCCGTCGGTGCCGGTGGCTTGTAAGCTGGAGACGTAGCCGCCGCGGACGCGGAACTTGAGCCAGTCGGCGGCCGGGTCCGGTGCGGCGCGGAGATAATAAGGGAGCTGGTAAAGGCGGAAGGGAAAATGGCCGAAGGAATGGCGCTGCGGGAGTATCGCGGTGGTGTCGCGGCGGAGTTGCGCGAGCTGCGCGAACAGCAGTTTTACGTCTTCATCCTGCTCATTGATGCGGGTCCAGTTTTTGGTGACGGATCCGCCAGCTTCCAGCGGCTGACGCCCGGCGGGTTGGTGAGAAGTTCCCTCCATAACTCACGGGGGGTAAAGGTCCGGGTCCCAATGGCTGGCGGGGGTGCAGAGCCAGGCGCAGGTGTATTTGTACTGAGCGCCGGTCCACTTGATATCATCGGCCGTGCGCAGCGAAGCAAAAGTGGATGGGATGAAACTGGCGAGCGGACCAAGCGGAGCCTGGCTGTAGCCGCCGAGGTTGGCGACTCCCACGAGCGAATAATAACTGCGGGTCCAACTGTATTTAAAACCGGCGAGGTAGAAGTGGGTGTTGCCACGGTTTTTCTTGTTGAACAAATCCAACAACATGCCGGTGAGCGCGTAGGGCGTGGATCCGTCTTTTTGGAACGCCTTGATGCAGGCTTGAACCTTGGCAAAATCCGCGTCCACGAGGGTGCTGTACCGCTTGTTTTTTTCGAGGGCTGGGTTGACTTCGAAGGGCGCGAGGCCGACTTCATCCGGAGGAAGTTGCTGGCCGCTGGCAGCACCGTTGCCACCGCCGGCGGCGAAGACGATGGTGAGCTTGCCGATGCCGCCGCGCTGGCGGTTGATGGTGCTTTTTTGAACCATCCAGCCGGCCATGTTCATAGTGCCGATGGTGCCCCGCGGGAGCGCGCCGGCCAGGGCCATCTCGTGCGTGCCCATGTAGGTGCGCGTGCAGGTCGGCTTGGTGCCCAGGTCGTAAACCGGGCTGTCCGGCATCTCGATGAGCTGGTCGGTGGGACCGAGCCATTTTGGAACGCCTGCCATTTGATGGTTATTGGTTGAGGGTTGAGGGTTGAGGGTTGAGAGTTATTCTGCCGGCAAGATGCCGGCAGCACGTTGGAGGGGCAGGTCGTCGCTGGTCATCTTGGGTTTGGGCGGACATTTGAGGTCGGGTTCGATGCTCACCAGAATTTCGATAAGGGCGGCGAGGGTGATGCCGGCATGGAACTGGCCGCGCTGCATGAGGAGGCCGGCATCGCCGAGAGAGAGTTTGCGGATGACGCCGGGCCGGGGTTCATCATGGACGGTGGAGCGGACGCCCTGCGGTTCGTGCCAGTGGCCTTCGGCAACACCTTGCGGTGTGGCCACCTTGAGTTTGGAGATGATTTTCATTTTAATCGTTTACGAGTTTGTCGCCGAAATCTTTCCCGGCGATGGTTGCCAGGTGATCGTTGGTGATTTTTTGCATATCGAGCATGTCCGCCGTGTTGCGCGCGACCTGCTGTTGGACATCGCCGCCGCCGTTGCTGCTGTTGAAGATGAGTCCGATTTTTTCAAGGTCGGTGACTTCTGGTTTGTAAGGTTCGGCAAAACCGACGCCCGTCGCCGGGCCGGACTTGGTTTCCTCGGCCACAGCTTTGGGGATGCGCGAGACGAGGCCGGCAACCAGGGCGGCAAATTTGTCCTGCTCCGGACCGCCGGAGTTTTTGTAGGCATCAACCAGGGCTTTCGCCTGGTTTTTTATCCCTTCGGCCGTCATGGCGGCGCTGGCCTTGAACATGGCGCCGAGAAATCCGCTCGCATCGCTGTTTGCGTCTTTCTGATGCTGGTAATTTTCGGTGAAGGATTGGGCTTTGTAGTTGTCCAGCCCGACCAACTTGCCGAGCTTGGGAATCTTGCCAATGCCCTCGTAGATTTTCTGGAATAAAGTGTCAAAGGCGGCCACCAGCAGGTCGCCGAGGGACAGGAACATTTTTGCCACCGTGGCCTGCAACAAGCCAAATTCGCCGATGGCCACCTGGACGATGCCGATCCAGTAACCGCTGTTGCCGAGGGTGCCGGCGATGATGTTGGTGACCTTTTCAAACGCGGCGGTGAAGCCCTGCACGATGATTTCCGTGACGCTGCCGTCCTTGAAGGCTTGCACGACGGCGAGGCCCATGGTGGTGAAGTCAATGGAGGAAATATATTTCTCGATCTTGATGATCTCCGGGGCGAGGCCGGAGGCGAGTCCAGCCCAGAAGCCCTCGATGTGAGACTTGATCTCGGTCATTAAATCTCCAACTTCGCGGAAGGCTTTGGCGTTGGAGGCGAACAAGGCGGCTTCAGTCTTGCTATGAGCCAGCGCGCCGGCGACCTGCTCCGCACTGCCGGCCATTTGCATGAAGTCGCCGGCTGAAAACCGGCCGAACAACCCATTGGCCGCGCCGACGGCGTCGTTGGGGTTCATCTTGTGCAGGGCGGCGGTGATTTGCTGGATGGCATCGAGGGGGCTTTCCGAGGCGAGTTTGGCGCGGTCCAATCCGAGGGCGGCGAAGATGGAATTGGTTTTGCCGCCCATCTCGTTCACGCCGCTGAGGGCCTTGCGGACGCGGAGAATCATGGGCGCGGCGGAATCGGCGGACAGACCCGTTTGTTTTAATATCTCCTGCAATTGGTAAAGGTGGGAGACGGTCTCGCCGGTGCGGGCGCTCAGTTCGCCCAGGTGCGCGCCGCGTTCCATGGCGGAGAACATGGACTCGAAGGAAGATTTGACGATTTCACCGGCGCCGGCGAAGGCAACCATTGCGCTGCTGCTCACGCCGATTTGGGTGAGAAATTGGGAGGCTTGAAGACCAAGGGTGAATTGTAAAACGCCGGCCATATTAAGAAAAGGCTGAAGGCTGAAGGCTAAAGGCTAAAGTCCGGCGGCGGATTTCTTGCGCTATATAACCGGGCGAGGTGCGCTCGGCGGAGCCGAGCGGATTGCATTCCTGGCTGAAGGCGGCCAGGGCGAACGCCTGGGCCAGCGGCAGGCGGTCCTGCGCTTCGCTGCGGGTCATGTGGAAGTCGCGCATCATGGTTCCTAAGAGGCAGAGCCACCAGCCGAGGCCGTCTTCGGCGCCGGTGGTGGCGGAGTAAAAACCTCGCCCTCCCGCGGTTTATCTCCGTGTTGAATGACGGTCGCGAAACTGGCGGCGTAATGGCCGGCCACGGCGGCTTGTAATTTTGCCAGGACGACGGGGTGGATGGTGTCGCCGAGGGTGGTCATGGCGGTCTCGCGGAAGCGGTCCCGGCCGGTCGCCAGGAGGGCGCGGAGCCGTGGCGGTGGTGTGATAAAACAGAAAACAGTTTCCACGCTGGCGGCTTCGTCGGATTTGATTTCCTTGGCCATACGCCCGCTCGCGCGCTTCATGCGCAGCGCGTGCGCGGCGGCCTGGCCTTCGGTGGTGGATTCGTCCACGGCCGTGCCGGCGGCCAACTCCTCGCGCATGATGCGGACCACGTCGAGCAGTGGAGATTTTATCTGGGCGAGGATGGCGAGCAGGCCGAGGGTGACGGGGAGCAGGGTGAACTCGCCTACCTGGCGGCGGCCGTCGGCGAAGGCTTCAGCCAGCGGGCCGGGCAGGACGACGTCGCCGGATTTCTCCGTGGCCTCGAACTGGCTGCAAGCCTTGGCGAGGTAGGCTTTGGGGAGGCCGGTGGCGAGGTCAATGGAATCAGGAGTTGGATCTGCCAGCGGGACGCTGGCAGCACGTTTTTTTTGGGTTCGACGCGGCATAGTTTTTGGGGACTGCCGGTCCCGCAGTGCGGGACCGGTCAGCACGTTGTTAATTATTCGTAATGGCGAAGGTTGTGGGGCCAGTGGGGATCACCGGCGGGTTGTTGGTCATCGTGGCGGCCAGGGTGTTGGTGTTGTAGAGCGTCAGGGTGAGGTTGGTGCTCAACAGACCGTTGGTGCCGACGGAGCGGACAATAATCCACGCCGGCGATCCGACGGTGCCGTTGATGACGATGCGCGTGCTGCTGGTGGGCACCTGGGCAAAGAAATACCAGGTGTTGGTGCTGGTGGTGTTGGTGTATTGCCAGGCGGCCTGGTAGCCGATGAGCGCGCCGTTGGTGTCGGCGGGCAGCGGCGGCACAAACGTAAGCGTGTAGGAAGCAAAGGCTGAAGGCTGAAGGCTAAAGGCTAAAACCGCGTAAAGCGCAAACAGGAGCGCCACGCGGCAGGCGGCCAGGGCGCAGATAACGGCAAGGGACTGCCGGCAAGATGCCGGCAGCACGTTGCGGCCACGCGGTTCAAGCCGCCGCCCTACCATTATCTTCCTGCGGGTCGTCATACGGGGTCGTGATCGGCCAGGAAGGCGTTGGCCATGACGGTGCTCACGGTGTCGGTGTCCTCGCGCACAATGGTGAAGGCGGGCTTGCGGCCGCCGCGGCGGGCGCCGAAGTCGAAGTCGGGCGTGTGATCGGCCACGGTAAAAAGCAGGCCGTTGGTTTTGTGGCGGAATTTCTTGGAGACGTGAGCTTTGTAGTCCACGGCGGCGGGTTTGGTGATTTCGGGAGGCATAGGTTTTATTTGGTTAGTTGGTTCTGCCGGCAAGATGCCGGCAGCACGTTGTTAGACGATGGAGTTGGTGAACCAGTTGACGGTCATGGTGTGGTCGCCCTCGCGTTTGCGTTCAAGGTCAATGCCGTCCTCAATGAGGATGAAGTTTTTGGCGTTGGCGGCGCCGGGAACTTTCATGGTGATGATGTCGTACTGGACGGGCCAGGTGATGGCGGTGTCGTCCACGCAGGTGATCTGGAGTTCGTCGCCGTCGTTGAGGCCGACGAGGATGGCGGTGAAGCCGTTGTTGTCCTGGATGAGGGTGGGGGCGCCGCCAAGGCGTTTGTACATGATTTTTTTGACGATGGCGGTATTGAGGGCGTTTTGGAGGACGGCGTTGCCGGTGTTGGCGTTGGCGGAGCCGGTGCCCCAGCGGACGGTGGTGACGCCTTTAATTACAAGTGTGCCTGGCATAATTTAGTTGAGTGTTGATGGTTGAGTGTTGCTGGGTGAGGGATTGGTGGATTATTGGATTCGTGGATAAATGGATGAGGGGCCTGCCCCGTGTGGCTCGGAGCGAAGCGGGATGGTTGGTTTTGAACGGGGCGTGGTCATGGCATCTTCCCAAATTTGTTAATTCTTAATACAACGGACAGAGAATCCCCAGGCACGGTTAGGGTAGGCATTACCTAGGAATATAGCAGAGCCGCTATCGTACATGCGATAGGCGAAAGCTCCGGAAACACTACTCGCCCACCAAAAGCCGTTGACACTAGTAAAGTTCAGATCCCCAGTGTTATAGGCGCGGCCCCCTGCTAGGGTAAGTTTTAATGATGAACTATATGCCGTGGCGGCATTCGTAATGGCCGGAGCACTTGTGGCAAGCGTGGTCCATTCCTGTGTTGTCGGCAGACGAAAACCTGGTGGAGATGGATTATTCGTGCCATTCACTCCTTGCCACAAATCGTTATTTCCCGGACTGCGCCAATCAGGTGTACCGATAATAAACAGATTCGTTCCCGGATTGTCTGTGGAACTGGTGTTGGTCGTAGTTCCATACAACGGGGTTCCTGTCACGGGGCCTGTCCATGTTATCTTTTGATGGCCGTCTGCACGTCTACCCCATTGGAACAGGGAACCATATGCTTGATAATCATTAGCCGCTGTTGCTACGCTCTTTGCTCCGAGGTCGCGATCAAGCCAAACCCTTGTATCGGCACCAGTAACAACACCGTAGGTAAGATGGTCAACCGTGTTGGAAAATAGCGTGGCGGCTGTATTCGTCCACCAATCACCACTGAATCCTCCTGCTGCCGCCGCGCTCGGCACGGTGGTCCATTGCCCTCCGGTGGCCCATTGCCCGCCGGTCTGCCAGTTGGTGGTGTTCTGGGCCTGCGAACATCGAACATCGAACATCGAACATCCAATAACCAAAAATGTTGAAATAAAGAATTTCATGGCAGGTTGGTGCTGCAAGGAATGGTCATTACCGTTGAACCGTTCGTCCAAGTCAGCTTGCCGGTAAAGATGCCGGTGAAACTTCCGGCGGTGTAACCGGCGAAGTTCAAACCGGCCAGATTAGTCAGCGATAGCGAGGCAGATTGCGGCACATAGGGCAGTTGAGAGTAGGTAATGCCAGTCAGATTGGAGCCGGTGCCGGTGAAAATCCCCCAAATTGGCCCGCCGCCAAACACGAAACCGTTAGCCGCATACCAGGTGGCGCGATTGTTCGTCAGGCTGCCCCATGGCGTTCCATCCGACCAGACAAACGTGTTGTCGTTGGTGGCACTGGCATTTCTCCCGCCAGCATGACTCGCAGACCCGGTGACCGTGTTGAGATAACCCTCCACATGACTAAAAGGTCCGGTGACAACATTCCCTTCACCTTCTGCGTGGGCGACTGTGCCGAGGTTTGAATTGCCATAGCCTTCCGAATGACTTTCACTACCGCTGGCCGTGTTACCGTAACCTTCCGCGTGGGCTTCGCCGCCATCAGCCACATTATTCATGCCTTCGGCGTGACCAAAGATGCTGGCACTATTATTCAAGCCTTCTATGACACTCCCACCCAGAATCGTCGGGTCGCCAATCACCATCCATCGCAGATCGCCCTGGGCGAAGGTGGGGTAGTTGGTGGAGAGGTTGGGGACCGGGGAATAGACCAGCGAACCTTCCGCGCGGATCGTGCCGTTGGTGGCGGGCATGATGAAGCTGAACGGGGTGAAGTTGTTGCCGATGGGCGCGACCTGGTATTGGCTGGGCACGGCGTTGCTGATGGTGAACTGGCCGTTGATGTCCGTGGTGAAGTTGGTCCGCCAGAGCACCGCGACGCCGCCGCTGGCCGGCTGCGGGAAGTCGAGGGCGCTCACGATGCACTTGACGCCGGGAAGAGGGTTTTGTTGGGAGTCGAGGAGGGTCACCACTACATTCCCGGCAAGGGAACATTCAACATTCAACATCGAACTTCCAACCGCGTAAAGCGCTAACAGCGCCACGCGGCGGGCGGCCAAAAGAAAACAACACCTCACCCCGGCCCTCTCCCCGCCGGGCGCGGAGAGGGAGATGATCGCTTGGAAAAGTTTATTCATTTTCAACCTGGTCGGGGATTTGGGCGGCCAGGCCCATGGTGATGGCGTAGGCGTCGGTGGTGACGCCCTGGAATTGCAGCCGCTTGCTCCCATGATACCGCGGGACGGATTCCCCCGGCACATCAGTGACGCGCAGCGCACGCAGAATCTCACGGGCCTGCTCGACCAGCTCGAACATCGCGAGGCCGCCGGCGACGCCTTTCATAAGGGAATCACCCTGCTTGAGGTTGAAGCCGCGGCCGCGCGAGATGGCAATGATGAATTTGCGGTCCACCCGGCCGGACCAGTCGTCGTTCAAAGGGTCGCGGGGATTTTCTTCGTCCCACAGGATCGCCGATCGCGGAACGCCGGGGTTCTCGCCAAGGATCTCGAACAGGTGAGGCTCGTCGTTAGCCACCTTGACGGACCCGCCCACACCCTTGTGCCAGGCGGCCAGGGCATCGAGCATCAGTTGGATTTGTTCCTTGATGGTCATGTGGTGGAGGCGTTGATTTTGGACTTGCGGCTGATGATGGCGCCGGGGACGAAGGCCGGGCGTTCCCGCGCATCGAGCGATTTTTTGCGGTCGGCGATGTCTTTCAATTCCTGGCGGAAGTCATTCGCGCGGGTGGTGTAAGGATTTTTTTCGTCGGTGCCCTGGCGGCGGCGCTCGTAAATTTTCTCGCAAACAAAAATCAGGGTGGCTTCCTGCGCGAACTGGGGCACGGGCGAGAGGGGCGTGATGTAGCGGCCGGCCAGAAAGCCGTCCACGGCGAGCTGCGCGGCGGCGATGATGCGGTCGAGCAGGCCGTCGTCGGGGTTGCCGTCGCCGTCGTCATCGAGGGCGTTGAGGAGGCGCGGGGCGCTGAACTCGTCTTCGACTTGTTGTTGGGTGATGTACATCGTTATTTTTTCACGGCCACCTCACCCCGGCCCTCTCCCCGTTGCGGAGAGGGAGAAATTGCCTGATCGTCGAGAAAGGCTTTTTGCTGGTGCGGGAGGGGGTAGCTGGTCTGGCCGATGTGTTGCAGCAGACAGTGGGTGTCGCCATAAACGGCTTCGCCCAGGTCAAGCCAGCGCTGGCAGAAATACCAGTCTTCACTCAGGTAGCGGCGCGTGGTGTCCGGATATTGATAGACGCCCATGGGCCAGAGGTCGTGTTCTTTGCGGAATGTCGGGGTGCCCCCAGGTGCCGTGCCGGAGGCCGGCGCTCCAACACTAGCGATGTCGCTGGTGTATTCGATCTGCGGGCCGTATTTCAAAATCATGCGCTCGAAGACTTCGCGGGCGATGCACATGAAACCGGTGCCGATGTATTTGACGGCTTGCAGGTGGTCCGGTCGGATGGGCGGCGGCGGGACGAGGCCGTTGGCGCACCATTCGAGTTCGTTCGGGGTGCGGAGCGGATAGAGGCCGCCAACGATCCCCACGTCGTGGCTGGTGATGCGCTCGAAATCTTCGCGGGTAAAAATGATGTCGCTGTCCACAAACACCAGGTGCGAGCAATCGGTGGCCAGGAAATCGGCGGTGAGACGGTTGCGTGAGCGGGCGACGCCGTCGCCATTGTTGAAGCGGATGGTGCCCTTGATGCCTTTGGCGGCGAGGCGCAACAGGCACATGGCGGTGGGGGCGGTGATCTCGCGGTTGATGGGCAAGGCGATGAAAATCTTACGTGGGGATGAAGATGGATCTGCCGGCAAGATGCCGGCAGCACGTTGGGGCAGGGAGACGCCACTGCCGGGACGGGCGAATTTGAGGACGCCGTGTTCCGGTGAACCTGGTTTGTTTTCCAGGAGAAACAATCCCCACTTGAAGCAAATGGCGGTGATGGGCGCCACGTCCGCGGTTTGATGATACTCGCAGACCAGGGCGCGGGTCAGAGCGAGATCCAATTTTTCCACAATCTCAAGCTCGCAGCCTTCGGTGTCTATCTTGACCAGCTCCGCCGAGTCAAGAGTGGCGGCATAGATGCAATCCACGGTTTCGGTTTTGTCGGTCTGGCGGCCGCGCTGGTGAAAGCCGCAGGTGACGGGCATGTCGCCAAGGAAGATTTTGGCGGGGCCGGTGAAATTGCGGACGGCGAAGGGGAAGATTTTTATTTTAGTCTCTGCCGGCAAGATGCCGGCAGCACGCTCGAAATTTTCTTTGACCGGCTCGTAGGCGCTGATTTCAGCGGCGGGCCATTTTTTTGCGTAGTGCAGGGAGAAGGCACCGATGTTCGCGCCGATGTCCAGGATGGTGCGCGGCGGCGGGATGATGGTGAGATCGTAAGCGGCGACCTCATCGGCCATCCATTGGGGGATTTTAGATTTCTCGGATGCGGGCGTTCCGGGCACTGCCGGCAAGATGACCGGTCCCGCAATGCGGGATTGGGGAGCCGGCGATCCGTTTTTTTGAGTTTCAGTTTGCATTTTTATTTTGTGTGCATTGGCCGAACCTCGGCCTGGCTATTTTAAAAAGTAACGGCGCGGCGGAGAATGCACTAACCACCGCGCCGTCGGTTTGACAACCACGCGTCCGCGTCATGACGACGTGGTCGCAAAGACTCGTGGTTTGTTATTCGCTCGCCCAGTCGGCCTGGAGCAGCAGGGCGGTGCTGTTGCCGGCGCCGGCCGGAACGGCGACTTGCAACTGGATCGGCCCGCGCAGGTCCGGAGGCAGCGGCATATCAATGGTGCCGGCCCCGGCATAGGCGGGGGAGCCGTTGGTGGTGACGCCGGGGATGGTGGCCTGAATGCGGGGCTGGGTGTTGGCAAAGGTCACGCCGCCATCGCCGGAATCCTGGAGGTCCACGGTGATGGTTTTGGTGTTGTCCGAGTTGGCGGGCAACGCGGGCACGGTGAGCTTCAAGCGCCCGGCGCGCCAGTTGTCCGAGAATCCGGCGACGTCCACCTGGAGGTCGAGGGTTCCAGTGTTGACGTTCGCCGCCGCGGCGGGGAAATAAACTTCGAGATGGAGGGATGAATCTTTCATGATTTTATTTTGGAGTTGATCCCGCTTCGCCAGGGGCTACGCAGGACAGGGTGTTGAGTGTTGAGTGTTGATCCCGCAGAGCGGGACGGGTTCTAATGGCCGATGGCGATATAGGTGTTCGTCACATACTGGGCACCCCCGCTGTAAATGAAGTACGTGGTGGTGACGGTCGTGACGTAGGCATTGGTGGCGGCGGGGACGCTGCCAGCCAGCTCCATCATGACAACGGGCGGCGCGGAATAAACGTAGTTGGTGGCAAACGTATTGGTCGCCAAACCGCTGCTCGTGTAGGTGATGGACACGCCGGTGTTGATTCCATGCGCATACTGCGCGGCGAGCGTCTGGCCCGGCTGGGTGGCCGGGACCACACTGGCGTTGGGAAGATACGCGCCGCTGGCGGTCACGGAGTTGGTGTAGTAGGACTGGGCGTGAACCAAGGCTGAAGGCTGAAGGCTGAAGGCTAAAACAACCGAAGCCACAAGACAGAATCGAAGAATATTTTTCATGGTCGTGATTTTTTAAGTTTTGTTTTTTATTTTTGCTCCTCACCCCGGCCCTCTCCTCGTTTAGCGAGGAGAGGGAGGGCGAAGATTAATCAGAATGCGGCGGACAGTTGGATGCCGTCGGTGACCACGATCGGCACGCCGTTCATGTCGGTGGTGGGGACTTCGGAAACGTTGGCGATGTCGCGGGCGTTGCCGGTCTGGCGGCTGGCCTGGATGACCACGGTGCGGGACTGCTGGAGGCCGCCCCTGGCGCGTTTGGTGGCGAAACAGTGGGTGTACTTGATGCCGGTCGGGATGAGGGCATCGAGCTTGGCGGTCAGGGCATCCGTCCAGGGATGGGCGGCGTCAATGTTTTTAACGCAGGCGACACACCAGGGATGGGCGGCGCTCAGACCGATGAAGCCGGAGATGTTGGTGATGTTCTTGCGGAGCTGCTTGGTGGCGTCCTTGGGGTCGGCAACGTATTGCCAGACCCACGGCTTCATGTCCACGGTCTGGTTGCCGCCGAACAGGAAGCCGATGCCCTGGGGATTGTTCCAGACATACCAGACACATTCCGCGGCGGGATTGACGCTGCCAGGATTCGCGTCAATAAAATTGACGATGGGCTTGCCCGTGCGGGAATCCACCACGCCGGCATTGGCGACGCCGTTGCCGTTGTAGATTTTGAGCACGTCAATGAGGCCGGGGAAACCGCCGGCATTGTAACCCAGCCCGCCGTAGAATTGCTGGGAAAACTTGATGGCCTTGTCCTGCAAGGCCCCGGTGACTTCATCGGATTGCAGGTCGCCGATGCTGTCGCCGTCCTGCGCGGCGGCGATGACTTCGGCCTCGTCAATCGAGAGGTGCGAGTCAAAGAAGAAGGTCTCGAAGCGGCGGCGTTCATAGGCGCCGGCGCCGGGAACAACGCCGGAGTTGAAGGAGCGGAAGGCGCCGCCCTTGCTGATGCCGATCTGCACGCGGGCGGTGGTGCTGGTGCCGGGGATGGGACGGCCGGAGAGGACGGCGATCTCGGGGGCGGCGCTGATGATTTGCTGGACAAGGCCGATTTCCTTGTCGGTGCCGCGGCGAGCGGCGAGGTCCATTGCGGTTAAGAAAAGTTTTGCCATATTCGTTTAATAGTTGATTTTTATTTTTTGAAACGTGAAACGTGAAACGTGATGGGTTAGCTGCCGGCGGCGGCTTCGGCGTCGAGGAGTCCGGCCATGTCCACTTTGCCGTCCTTGCCGGTGAATTTCTTTTGGGCGCCGTCGGTGAGGCCGGTGCGGGAGCGCTCGGCGAGGGCGACGGAGACGGGGGTGTTGGCGGAAAGGATTTGCAGCGTGCCGACTTCGAGTTTCTTCAACTCATCGGCGGAGAAGGCCGAGCCGTCGGGTTTCTTGGGGACCTTGCCCTCGGCGGCGAAGGTGGCCACGAGATCGTCGCGCAGGGCGTTGAGAGTGGCGGCCTGGCCGGTCTTAATGCCGGATTCCAGCGCGTCGAGGCGCGGGATGATTTGCACCAGATCCTCGGCGCTGAACGTGAGGACCTTGCCGCCGATGGTGGCGGACAGGGTGGCAATGGCCTTGGTGCCGGCGTCCTCGATTTTCTTGAGGCGGTCGCCGAGACCGGCGGTGAGCGTGGTGAGTTCCTCGGGCGCGACGAGTTTGCCGTCCGGGAAAAGGGCGGCAAGGGTGGAGATGAGGCCGAGGCGTGACAGCACGTCCTCACGTTTGGAATCGGTCTTGAGACCGAGGACGGGCACGAGTTCTTCGGGCGTGATAGGTTTTTTCATTGGATGGTTTGCGTTTTGGTTTTGGTTTGGGGATGCCGTGCCGGAGGCCGGCGTTCCGGGAGAGGTGTTAAAAAAGTTGAGGTCAGTGATGGAACCGTTGGGAGTAAGAGCGACGGAATGGATCATGGTGACCTCGCCGCCTTCATCAAGGAGGGCCGGGGAAAGGTCTTCAAAGTTTTTCGCGCGTTGCAGGCCCAGCGGCGTCCAGACGATGTTCTCCAGGAAGATGCCGTCGTCTTCAACGGGTGTGACATCACCGTAACCGAAGATGATGGGCGGCTGGCCGTTTTTCATCAGCTCGTTATAGGCGGCCGTGCCGCGCACGGTGCAATGGTCGAAATCTATGGCGACGCGGTCGAAGCCTTCGCGCTTCTGATTGGCGGACAGGACGGCGGCGGTTATTTTGCCGGCGCGGTAGTTGCCCTTGGTGGAGGGATTGTCGCCCCAGGAAAAGATTTTAAGGCGGGTGGGGAGCGCAGCGCCGGTGAGGGCGTGGTTGGAAATCTTGAAAGTTTTTAGCTGCGCGTCGTCTATCACGATGCGCACTGTTTCACGGATTCAGGAAAAGCGTAAGCGCACGCGGCGGACAAGGCGGACAAGGCGCGGATTATTTAAAAGGGGGAAACCGCGTAAATCACTAATAGCTCCCCGCGGCAGGCATCGAACGCTGAACATCGAACGTCGAATGGGGGGAATGTAAGACAGAAAATGGAAGCGCCAAGAAAAATCGAAGACCCATTCCGCGTGAAACGTGAAACGTAAAACGTGACAGCGCCGCCTGGCAGTTCACGTTTCACGCATCACGTTTCATTCCACCTGTCTCTCGATGGCGCGCATCATTGCCGCGCCGATTTTTTCCTCGGCCTTGGGCGTGAGCTTGCCATTCTCAACCGGAAAGAATGGACGCGGCGGCGTCTTGCCGTCGGTCGAGCCGAATTGATGGACGACGCCGTAAGGGAATCCTTTGGCGAGCGCGGAGTTGGAAACTGTCGCGTGGTCACTGCCCACGTCCAGATGGAAACTCAGCGACAGCACGCGGGATTTTTGGAGATAGCTCGGGGAGCCGTCTTTTTTTTCTTTCCAGATACGGGGCCGATAGGATGCTCCGGCGTCATTGAAGGTGCCCATCGTAATACTCATGAGGGTAGTGCCGCCGGCGCGATAAGCTTTCTCTGGATATTTGGCGGCGTTCGCCGCCCGGGTGAGCGTGGGCGAAATGTCGTTGCGCGTGATTTTAAAACTGAAGCCGGCCATAGGTTATTTTTTTATTACGACTCCTCACCCCGGCCCTCTCCTCGTTTAGCGAGGAGAGGGAGAAGGCCCTACCAATCAAGGTAGGTCCAGAGGGTGCCGGTGTCGAGTTTGGTGTTGCGGGCTTTGGTTTCAAATTCCTGGAAGACTTCCGGGTCGTATTTGGCTCGGAGGTCTTTCATGGACATGGTCAAGTCGTCGGGGTGCCAGCGGAAGGCGTCCGGATCGTCCGGAGCGCTCACGTCGTGGCGCTGGCCATCGCGCATGAGGTTGCCGTTGTGCAGTTGCTTGAGGGCCGGGCCTTCGATGACATTCTGGTCTTCCGGGTTGTCGGAGGCGTCGCCTTCAGCGCGCGCCTCGTCCACAAGGTCGGGATTCATCGGGCGCGCGTAGCACACGCAGCCGAGATGGCCCCAGGGTCCGTAATGGTCATCCCAAAACGGATCATCCTTGGGCAGGATCACGCCGTTCAACGCGAGATGGCTTTCGGTGGGCACCTGGCATTCGCCGTGGAGATATTGGAGGCAGGTGGTGTCGTCATCAGCCTGGGCGACGCGCCAGACGCTGGCGCTGAATGCCTGAAAACCGTTGACGCGGAGAATCATTTCGGCGCGGACTTCGGCGCCGTCACCCAAATAGGGGTCAAGCGCGTCCATGATTTCTTTTTTGGATTCGTCCCAAGTTTGCTCCCCCAGCGGGATGGCCGCGACGCTGTCGCGGACGGTCTGCAAGACGTTCGCGCCGGCAATGCCGGTGATGGTGAAGACACGGGCCTTCAGCTCGGGGAGCATGGCGCGGAAGACCTTGCCGCTCACTACAGGCTTGCCGGCGATGAGAGCGGCGGCCTCTTTGTGCGGCGATGGTTTAAAAAAAGCGTCCATAGTCCAAAGTTCAATGTCCAATGTCCAATGTCAGTCGGATCATACAACTTTGGACTTTAGACCTTGGGCTTTGGACTGCCCTCCGCCGCACCTGTCGCCGCACACACTTGCAACGCTTCCTCCAGAATCTCCTGGACGCGCTGAGGCTGCCAGTCGGCGTAGAACAATTTCAGCTTTGCTTCGCAGTCCGCGCGCGAGGTGCTGCTCAGGACGATCTGCCGGACCGGAGCGAGCGCGCCGCGAAAGGCGGCGGCGAGGGCGGCGGAATGTTTCTCGACGATGGAGTCTATGGGCGTGGGCTTCGGTTGCGGATCGCCAACGGAAAAGACGGTGAAGGGAGTTGGTTTCTTAGAGTTTTTATTTTGGGGACTCGTGGAACTCGTCCCTCCGAAGCCGGGATCAAGCGGCGCGGGGGGGATGATGCGCTCGAAGGGGATGCCGGTGCGCTCTTCAACGGTCGGGATCGCATCATCGGTGGGTGTCCAGCCGGCGGTGCTCATGGCCATGAGGAAATCGGCGAACATTTTGGCGTCAACGTCGCTGAGGCCGCCCCAGACGAGTTTGATCATGCCTTTCAAGCCGTTCATGTCGCGGAAGGGAATGACGAGCTGCTGAATGACGGTCTCGGACAGGCTGGATTGGTCGAACATGCGGTAGTCTTCGCGCACGCTTTGCTGCATCTGGTTCGCGCCGGCGTTGAGGCCGTGCGGCTTGCTCCCGGAATCCAGGCCGGTGATGAGCTTGGAAATTTCGTTGTTGCACAGGTCGTGGAAAGTTTTGTGGCCGTCCGCGCCGCCGGCGACCATGGCCTCTTTCAAATCAATGCGGGAACTTTCGTCCACGACGAGGCCGCCGATGCTCCGGGCCAGGTCGAAGGCTTCGCGCAACAGCGCCACGGCCGCGGCGTCCGTGGCGTCGGTGTAGCCGACGGGGAAGGGCGAGCCGAAGCGCTCCATGAAGCGGGCGAACCATTCGCGTCCCAGATTGCGGAAATACCACCAGAAGAGAATGGCGCGGAAGGGGCCGCCCCAATTATCGCGAAAGCCGGTGAGGAGATGGCCGCGATGGACCATGTGGCGCGTGCGGTCAAGATACTCGGCGTGGGTGGCGTCGTAGATGATGCGGCCGTTCTCGCCGATGGGCCAGAGTTTCAAATACGGCTCCCAGCGATTCAAGTCCATGATGTAGGGCGCCTGGTTCAAACCATTGGCGGGCGTCTGGATCTGCTGGATGCTTGAGGCGGTGCCGCTCCCGAAGCCTCCGAGTTGATAGGCCCACTGGTAACAGAGCGCCTGCGGGTTGACGGGCACGAGGCGGGCCAACGTGAATTGCAACTGCGGTTCATCGCCGGCCGGTTCGCCGGCGGGCTGCATTATTTTTTCGACGATGGAAACTGGCCAGCCGCAATTTGAGTCCATCAACGCAACGAGACCGTCGCGCCAGTTTGCGCAATCGGATTTCGCGCGGGTGAAGGCGGCGGCCAGGGCGACGTCGTCGGGGTTGTCTTTGTCCGCCGGCATGATGGCAAGCGGCTGGGCGAGGAGGGCGAGCTTGCGGGTGTTGATCTCGGCCTGAATATGGTTGTCGGAAAGGAGGACGTCGCGATAGAGGCGGAAGAGATTATAGGTCTGGCCGTTCTCGGCCTCGCGGATGGCATTCTGAATGTCGTTGGCGGTGATGTCCTGGGTGATGTTGCTCGGCTCGAACCTAGGCGAGAGGGTGGCGCCCTGCTGAAAGGGCGGAGCAACGGGCTTGCCGCGCGACGCGGGTTTGGACTCACCGAAGGAGGCGACGGGGATGCCAAAGAGTTTGAGATGTTTCATGGTAATTTATTTGGTTCTGCCGGCAAGATGCCGGCAGCACGTTTGAAATGGGTGCGCGTAAAATCGCTTCGCGATCACGCGGCAGGCTTGGGTTGGGTAAAAATTCGATTTTGCTGCGATTAGACCATTCACCAGAATCAATCTGCGGCGTTTCGCGGAGGGGTACAAGGCGTCCGGGGCGCTTGCGGGTTGGGAGGGGGGTGATCATAACGTGGAGGTGCTGGCAGGCCGCGTAAAAGGCTTCGGCAGGACGGCGTTGGGCAGGGCGGTAGCCGGGGGCGGGACGATGGTCATGCCTTTGTTGCCGGTGAGGGCGTGCAGGGCGAGTTTGGTGGAATCAAAGGTGTCGCCGTGCCGGCCCATCACGTCCGGCTCGCATACGAACTGCCCGCGTTCCTTTTTCACCAGGCGAAAATCTTCACGCACGTAGCGGACGGCCGGCAACGCCAGAAGGTTGTCTTCCAGTTCGGAGACGAGGGACTCGCCGAGTTGTTGCTTGCGGTTGATGTTGGGCAGGCCGGGGCGCTCGATGGTTTCGCTGGCGACAACAAGGTCAACATAAACTTCGCCGCGAAATTCCTTGCGTGCGTCGGTGGCAAAGTAGCGTTCGTTGGTGGAGTCAATGCAGAGGCGTCTGGCGCGGCCGCCGGTTTTGCGCGCCTTGACGGCCAGCAATATATTATGGACGCGCTCCAGGGCCAGGGCCGGGTCGGCGGTCTTCCAGACGAAGATGGCGCGGGCAATGGAATCGTTGCCGACGCGCTCGATGACGGTGAGGGCCGATGGGTTGCTGGTCTGCTTTTCCGTGGTGGCCAGGTCCCAGCCGAGACCGACCGTGCCGTCGGTCAGATGTTCCTTGAGCCAGATCAACGCGGCGTCCATGTCGGTGTCGGCTTCGATCTGGAAAAATTCACAGGGTTGCTCGCCACCGGGCTTGCCGCGTTGCTGGGCATTTTCCAGGAGCAGGAGCGAGCAGGCTGCGGTGCCGCCGACAACAAACTTGACGGCATAGTTGCGGTCCCAGGAATCCTTGTTGTGATCGCGGCGGCGGGATTCATCCGGGGTGATGGCCTCGCCGGTGTCGTCGTCGTAGAGGGGCACGCCGTCCAGCGCGGCGTCCCAAGCGGTGACGCGGCGGACAAAAACGCCCAGCTCGCTGGTGTAAGTGTTGCCCTCCGCGCACGGCGGTGGATTCCAGTTGATGGGCGGGCAAAGCAGCTCGAATGAATAATGGGTATCATCCGGCGGCGGGGTGGTGGTGAGCAGGCAGCGGAAATACGGGTTGCTGGAAATGATGGGCTTGACGGCTTCCCAGACTTCAAGGAATTTTTTCACGCGGCCGACTTCATCAAGGATCAGGTCGCCGGTCTCGCCGACGGCATCCGGGGTGAGGGCGACAACCTTGGTGCGGCTATAGATGGTGCGGGAATGGTAGAGTCGGAACTCCAGGCGTTGGGACTCGTAAAGTTCGGCGAAGTCGGCGGGGGTGATGCTTTTGGAGCGGTCGCCGGCCAGCCGTGCGTTCACCATTTCCTCGGGCTTGAGCACCTTGCCGGAGTCCGCATCCACGAGAGAAAGTTCCATTTTTGCGCGGGCGGCCATGGCCACGAGCATCTGGAAAGCGCGGCTCATCTGCTCGCTTTCCTTGCGGACGATTTCACGGCCGAGATCGAGTTTAACGGAGCCGAAGACAACGGTGTGCCCGGCGGTGCGCATCATTTTTTTGAGCGCGATGCGTCCGGCGTCGGTGGTTTTGCCGTATTGGCGGCGCGTCAGGAAAGCGCAGATGCGATGGGCTTCAACATCCAGCTCAAAGGCGACCTGGCCGGCGCGTGGTTGATAGATGGCGAGCATGGTTCATGCGGCGGCTGCCGAACCTCGGCCTGGGATTACCGGTTTCCAGGTGCCGGGAAACATGAGCTGTCCAAGGCGCTCGATTTTGTCGGCGTTCGAGCTGTCGCTGTTCGCCACGTCGAGGGCGTTCCTGGCCGCGTGCCATTTCAAAAACAGTTCGCAGGTCTCGCGGCGGAAGATTTGTTCGTCCAGATCAATCTGCCGGTCCTTTTGCTTGAGCTGCTTTTTTTGGATCGCGAGTTTGACGTCGGTCTGCTCGGTGTTGCGCAGGCTGGAAAGCGCGGCGGCGATTTTTAAAAGGCCGTCGGGCGAGAAACGTTTTGGCTGGCCATCTTCCGTTTTCCCGGCATCGCCTTCGGTTGCCTCGTCCATGACTTCGAGGAGTTCGAGGAGCTGGCCTGAGGCGATGGCGGCGGCGCCGTCCGCGATGCTCGCGCCGCCGGCGCGCGATTGCTCGGCGGCATAGCGGGCCAGCTCGCGCGTGCGATCAATGCGTCCGCGCTGGCGCTGCCAGTCGGCAAAGCCGCCGTCGCGCCAGGCGCTGAGATTATTATCGTTGATGAGCAGTCCCTCGAAGTCTTCATCCAGAATGCGCTTGACGGTGGGGTGAGTGTTCAGCCAGGGGAGGATCTTGCCGGCGGACTGGCCATCGAGGAGGCGCTGGTTGAGTTCCTCGCGGAGCTTGACGGGGAGGCGGGCGATTTTTCCGGTGCGGGCGGACATATTATTTATATGGCAGGGGGCGTAGCAGCACCGCCCTACCGGGATTATGCAGCAGGCCGGAGAAGCCGGTGCGGCGCCAGGCGGCGAGGGCGCGGTCAAAGCGGGCGATGCGGGCCAGAAAAGGGCGCGACTCAATTTCCCGGACCACGCCGGGGATGACGGCGCCGTAAAGTTGGTGGAGTTGAGGGGTCACGCGCGCCTTTCGTAGGCGAGGACGCCGGCGGTGGTGGCCTGCCAGTAGCGGGTGTTGCCGAGCGGGTCAAACATGGCCAGCACGAGCGGCGGATTATAGCCGGCCAGCAAGACGAGCGCGGCTTCCACGTCCGCTGCCGGCGTCTCCAGGCCGCGGGCGGTGCGGACATGGCTGGCGACGGTGTGCAGCGGCAGGGCGGCGCGCTGGCGGACGGCCAGGATTTCGAGGACGAGGTGGCGGAGTTCTACGCGTTCGGTATCGGTTAAAGTGGTCATATTTTTTTGGCGCTCATTCACAGTTCCAGTCGCGCGGCCTCGCCGCGGTCGCTGATGTTCCATTTCATTTTTCCAGCCAGGCCCGGCACGCCGACGATCCATCGGCGCACGTTGCAGATGGCGATGGCGGCATCCAGCTCGGCCAGCGAGATGTTTTTACCGAGGCGCACGTACAAATCGCCGTGGATTTGCAGCTCGGTGAATTGGCCGCCGTCGAGGTCATGCAGCACGTCCAGGATGGCATTGCAGATTTTTATTTCGCGCGTTGTCATGGGGTTAATCGGCGGGTTCAATATCCACGCCTAGTTTCTGTGCGATTTTGCCCAAGGCGAACATGAGCCGCTGGTTGCGGTTGGCATTGTTGATTGTTTCCTCGAGGCGCCAGTGTTCGAGAACGTCGAGGCGACGGTCGATGTGCTGGTGCTGCAGTTTGCAGAGGCCGTCGTTGAACGGATGTGGCGACTTGCGAAATTCGGGCGGCGGCTCGTCGTCTATCTGAACCTTGGCCGGTTTGCGGAAGCCCAAGACGATGCCGATGATGACGGCTGCCAGGCCCAGCAGGCAACCGAGGGTGATGAACACCCACTTGAGAATCTCGGCGGGCACGCTGGTGAGGTCGGCCTGGGCGAGTAGCATATTTATTGAGGGGTGATGATCAGCTCTCCGAGTTTCATCTCCGGGTGCTTCCGGTTATTCGCCAGCCGGTTTTTGCACACCGTGGTTTGGAGATGACAGTCAGAGAACAGCTCTCGGTTTAGTGGCACATCATTCAAAGTCAGAATCCATTTGCCCTTCAGCTTCTCCACGCGGCTGCGGAGCTGGCGCATGTCGGCGGCCTTCCAGCTCTCATAAGCGGACTGGCGCGTCTCCAGGTAGGGCGGGTCGAGAAAGAAAAACGATTCGCGCGAATCGTAGTTGGCGAAGCAACGTTCGTAGGGGATGTTCTCCACCACCACGCCGTTGAGCCGCTCGCGCGCCCTGCCTAAAAGTCCGGCAATGGTTTTGTGTTCAAAGTTCACGCCACCGCCGGATGTCTTCGCCACGCCGAAGCTGTGCATGTTCCCGCCGAAGCTCGTGCGGTTCACCAGGAGAAACCGCGCCGCGCGTTGCAACTCAGTGACGCCCGGCTGCGCAATGAAGTCGTGCAGGTTTTCCCGGCTGGACAAAAACCAGTTCAACTCGCCGATCAGCGCCGGCAGATGGAATTGCAAATTGCGGTACAGTGCGACCAGGTTGCCGTTTATGTCGTTGACGATTTCCACCTCGGCCCGGTCCTTGGCCAGCAGGACCGCCAGGCTTCCGGCAAACGGTTCGCAGTAGCAGACGTGCGGTGGAATCATCGGCAGGATGTGTTTCAACATCCGGCTTTTGCTTCCCGGCCAGCGCAGGATCGGGCGCACGCGTTGGGTGGGTGGGGAGGACTGACTCATAAAATTTGAATCCGTTTCTGATACGCGAAGATGTTGTGGTCGGCCATGAGCACGTCCGTCTCGTGCCGATACGCGGCCCACAGGCCAAGCGCATCCGAGAAAAACGTGGTGAACAGCGACGGATTCAGGTCCCAGCCGCCGCCGACGGGTAGGAAGATTTCCTGTCCGCAATGTTTGTAGCCCAGCAGCACGCCGGGCACGCGCGGCACGATGTCGTTTTGATTCACGACGCGGAACGTCTCTTCATACAGGGTTTCGTTATAGAGATTAGCGAACGCGCGGTCGCCTACGCGGGGCTGGCCAAAGGTATAGACGCCGCCAATTGGAAATTTGAGACGCTGTAATTCGAGCGCAAAGTCAATAGCCTCCCCACCGCCCTTGGAATGACCCGTCACGAAGATTGGACCGCCGGTCTCCGGCACAGCACGACCGGAACCCGCGGTGACGGCGGACGGCAACGTGCTGCCGGCATCTTGCCGGCAGTTTTTAATCGCGGTGATTAAATCCGCCGTGATGGAGTCCACGTCCTCCTTGAAACCCTCATGGATCTCCGCCGGCCGTCCATCGTAGGCGTGGAAGTATTTGGCTCGCGGATGGTCTTTCAGGATTTTGAAATTCTGAATCCAATCGCGCAGGCAAGACGAACCACGGAAGGCGACGGAGATGCAGTTGCCCTCGTTGATGACTACCGCCGCGGCGTCCCTGTCGCGGTTCACGAAGAACTGGCCTGACACGCCCATTGCCTCCAGGCTGCGGCTGGTCTGGCCATTCGCCGCGGCGCAACGCTCCGCGCAGGCGCGGGCGTTGGGCCACGAGAAACCAAACGGCGTTGGGTCAAGAGGCAACATGGTTAAGGAATTGGGAACGTCGAACATCGAACATCGAACTCTGAACATTGAATCAGGGAAAACACGTGCCGGTTTTTCGTTCGGACTTTGAATGTCGCCGAATCAGGACCACCGGCAAACCCCGCGCCCGCTTCACGTGTTGCGGGCCTGATGTTTGGTTTTATAAAGAACACTTTGCTCATGGTAGGGTCCCGCATTGCGGGACTGCGCCGCCGGCGTCGCGGCAGCGACGTCCTACCAATTCAGTTATGGCGTGTTGGTTGTGGTGACCGGGATGCCCGGGATGACCGGAATGACGTTAGTAATAACCCCCGCGGCGGTGCCTACTGCGGGCGTGAGTCCAGTCAGCACCAAAGCCGTGCCGCGCAACTTGCGAGCGCCGATTTGGGCGGTGGTCTCCGCTTTGGATTGCAGGTCGGCGGCATTGCCAGTGGCGAACTCTTCGGCCCCTTGCTGCGAAGTCAGACCCATGTCAGCCGCCATGCTGGTGGCATAATTCGGTGTGGCCACCGAAGCCATCGTGTTGGATGAACTGCCTATGGAGACCGGAATCATCTGGTAGAAGTTCCGGATCAGTCCAAGCCGGACGTGGGGAATTTGCGACACCGCGTCGGCGGATACGTCAAAGCCGAGCACGGTGGATTTAACCGCGATGATGTCGCGCCGTGGCGCGGTGTTGCAGCCGGTGATGGCGTTGCAGCCGACGACCAGCAGCGCTGCCGTCGCTATGAGTGGAATCAATCTTGTCATTTTCATTTTCAGTTTTCCTTTTTGGTTTGCGAAGCCGTCCCGCATTGCGGGACGGTCATGGGATTTTTGTTTGATGGTGGAAATTTATTTCAGGCGATTTGCTTTCTTCAGAGCGGCTATCGTCGCGTTCAAATTTGCAACGTTCGTTTGCAAAACCGTCACGTTCGTATCCGTAACCGCAGCGTGCGCTTGCAACTGTGTGATGGCTGGAACGAGCACCGGCGCCGGAACTGGCAGAATGACTTTTGCATTGACGCCCTGCCGGTTCGTGCTGCTTTGGGAATCGGTCGTCAACGACGTCGCCTTGACCGTTCCATCCTGCCGCACGTCGCTCGCACTGACGACGTAACTGACGGCGTTGGGATAGTCATCGTATTGGCCGGAGGTCAGCGTCGTGCGGAACAGCGTGATAGAATGCGTCACGTAATCCGGCGTCGTGATCGTCACGGCCAGGCCGGTGACGTCGCAGTCCAGGGGATTATACCGCAGATCGTTGGCCACCGTGACGCCGTAGCGGATGGTGTCGCCGGGACTGCACGCCTGCGTGTCCGTGTAAAAGCCCGTCCACAAGGTGATGCCGGAGCAGCCGGGAGGAGTTTGTTGGGCAAAGGCTGAAGGCTGAAGGCTGAAGGCTAAAGTTAAAGCCAGCAGCGAAAGACTGAATCGGATTTTATTTTTCATGGGATTTTGGTTTTGAAGGACGGCAGCCGAGGACGGGAACAAGCGAGCGACCGCCTGCCGGAGGAATGTCGCCCGGCTGCCAGAATGTTTGAGTGAGGTCGCTCGCATCACGCGGGCGATTTAATCACAGGCGGGAAAAAGGCGTAAGCGCACGCGGCGGACAAGGCGGACAAGGCGCGGAAATTATTTGAAGGGGGAAACGTCGAACATCGAACTCCGAACTCCGAATGGGGAGAAAGTAAGCACAGGAAAGAGAGGCACCAAGAAAAATCGAAAACCCATCTCAAGTCAAAAGCAGAAATTGGGAAAGCTGAAATGGTGAAATACTATTTGCCGCCGCATTGGGTGCAGTGAGGGCGATGGCTGGCGTTGACGATGCCCACGACGATCCAGACGGGAATCCAAAGGCCGCAAAGGAAGAGCGTGACGAGCGCGTGGACGAGATTGTTGGTGCCGGGCCGGGTGTGCAGCGTGAGTTTGCCGCACGTCTTGCAAAACTGTTGGGAGTGGACTTCAGCCACGATAAAATTATTTAGCGACCGCTGGCGGCGTCCAGGGCGTTCCGTAATCGTAAGACTCCAGAACTCCGTAGGGATAACGAAAAACGCCCACGCGCATGGCAACAATTGGATTCCCATTATTCAACACCGCGCCGGTTGTTAAGGCGTCCTGATGGGGAAAGTTTTTTATGAAGACTGTTTTTTGGATGGCCGTGCCTTGTGATCCTTCAAAGATAAAATCAACGGTGATCCCTCCATCCAGAATCTGATTAACTTTCAGGTAGGTGGGGTTGCTGGCCGCTGGCAGCACAAACCAATTGGTGGACCCGGCGGGATGATAAACCGTGCCGGCAACTTTACGGAAGCCGGCGGCTTGCTTGATTTGCAATTCCCGCTGTTCGGAGTTTTGACCAAACGTCAGCGCGCACGACGCGAGCAGGATGAGGATGGTGGTCTTCATGGGGACAGGTTGGGCTTGATTTAATTCCCGTCAAGCGCAGTCTGTGCGCGGTTCCTCAAACCGACGTTCAGGAAAGGGCTATGAACGCGCGACTGCTTTTGGATGATGACTTGCGGCAAAGGGTTTCTCATTTGTCAGTGAGTGAAATCAGGATTTTATTGGTTCAATTGGAATGCGAAGCGGCGGCCCTGCGTATTTTTTTGCGCGCCGCTGATGCCGATAAGAAACGGCGCCGTGCGGCCCCACCTCGATCATCGGGTCCGAACCGGCTTTGGAATTGACGGGTCGCGCCGGCGGTGGCGCGGCGGGCTGGCTGGAATCTTTCAGCTCCAGGCCGGCTTTTAAATCGGCCTCTAAAAGTCCCCTAATGTAATTGGACAGGCTGCGCCTTTGAGATCGCGCCACGGCCCGAGCGTCGGCCAGGAGCTGTTCCTGGCCGGAGAAGGAAACCGTGTGCGTCGTGTATCGTTTTTGGCCCACGGAAGGAGGATAAACCAGTTGAAAAGATTTTTCAAAATAATTGTTGACGTAACTTAAGCAGACTGCTTAAGTCTTAAGAAACGATAGATATGGCCAACAAAACAGGAAACATTGCTCACGGATTAAGCATCTCGCCGGAATTGCTGGAGGACGCCAAGGAGCGGGCGCGGTCGCAGGGCCGCAACTTCAGTTCGCACATTTGTTTCCTGTTGAGGCTCGACATTTACGGAGACGAAAATTATGGCCGCAAATCCAGTCGGAAAAGGGACCGTTAACGTAACGGTCAATTTGCTGGCGCAGGAGCGCCTGATTCTCGGTCGGCTTGCCTTGAGCGACGACCGGAGTCTGGGGGAGTTTATCCGGCGCATGGTGGTGACGGGACTGCGCACGGTGAATCCGCAGTCGGCGAGCGACATGGAAGAGGCCCGCCGAAAACATTACGAGCAGATTTTGCTGAATTTCAGATGACCATCTTTACCAACCTCTTTCAACCCGCGGTGGTGGCGGCAACAACTTCAACGCCGTCCCCTCCACTTTATCGCCGCCGGTTGACCATGGAAAATCCACCGGAGCGCGCGGCATCGTTTCTCACAATTCAGTGCCGCGCGCTTTTAAATTTATGAACAAATACGATGAAATCATGGGCGCCATCATGCGCGCCGAAACCGTCAACGAGCCGGCGCAGCTCGACGAAACAATCAACGACGCGCTGATGTTGAGTGAAATCAACTGCACCCAGGCGGCGCTGCTCTTGCGCTCAGTTCAGCGGCGCGCAGACGCCATTGTGCAACTGGCAACGATATGAGCTACGACCGCACCACTCAAATTCTGAACGCGCGCTCGCTGGCCGAGTTCCGCGCCCAGGAAGAGCTGGAGGACTCGGCACGGATGGAATTTCTGCGGCGGCTGCACCAGGCCGGTCTGGAACTGACGCCGTGGGAGACGCAGTTTGTGAATGATTTTATTGCCTCGCCGCGTGGCTTCACCCCGAAGCAACGCGAGAGCGTGGATGAGATCAAGAAACTTTACGGGCACCGATTATGACTAAGGACTTCGACATGGCCTTGGATATTTTGAACGCCGTCCGCCAGCCGCGCGAATGTTTAAGCCAACAGGATATTGCCCTTGTCTGTGGATGTTCAAGGTCGCTGATCCATCAGATCGAGCACCGCGCTTTGCGTAAAATCCGCACACGCATTCGTCAGGAAATGGGATTGAGCTTCGATGAATGGTTCAAACTGGGCAGCCAAAATTTATGACCACTCAACAATTCATCCATCGCCACTCGAAGTTTCCGCCGACTACTCAAAACGTTTTCCTGCTCGGCCTGGCCGCCGGCGCGGCGCTGGTGTCAATCGTAGCCGTCCTGGTTTCTTTTTCCCCGTGAACTCTCAACCCTCAACCCCCAACCACGTAAAAGGGCTTCACCCTCACGTGGCAGGCCCTCAACCGACCACGATGCCGTGCTGCGTGACGGTGGAGGAGTTTCTGGCTTATGTCCGCACCCATCACCCGCTGCGCAAGCGCGCGGTGGCGGATGCCTGGGCGTGCCTGCAAATCTGGTTCTGCAAGCATCCGCAAAATTCCCGATGGAACTGAATTATGAACATTAAAAAACTGTCCGATACGTTGCACATCTTGGGCCTCAAATTCGGCGGCAATCTCAGTCTGGTGAAAGCAAAATTCGAGGAGGGCAAGCGCGGGGATGATCCTGAAATAGAAAGGCTGATGGTTGAGGCGAATGGTTTGAGCGCCAAAATGGGCGGAATGCTTTACGCCGCCAGCCTGCTGCTGAACGAAGACGAAATGAAACGCTTCATCTACCGACCGGGAATTATTGACGACAAAATGGTGGCCGAAACGGTTGCCAACATCGAAAAATCTCTCCTATGAACCAACTCAAAATTGTCCAAAAAATCAGTCAAATACCGAAAAAAGCCGGAATGGGTCATCAAATTGGAAGCGACTTCCAATTTGCCCGCCAAGCCTGTATCCGCGCCCTTGACCACCTTAACGGCAGCCGTCAACTGTGCATCGTAGCCGGCCAGATGTTGCGCGAATTGAGAGACCGGTGCCGGCATGGCGAGTTCATGCCGTTGTGTGAAGAAAACATCCCGGAAATAACCCACCGGACAGTCACCACCTGGATTCGCGGCGCCGAATCAGTGACGAAGTTTTTGAAATTCCCCGACGCGATTGAAGTGGACAGCGTGGTGACGCCGCTCTCGGAAATCCTCACCGCCGATGATAAGAATTTATCCAAAGAAGGCCGGACGTTCAAGCAGACCTGGTTCAACTGGACCAACGGCAAAAGCATAAAGGAAATCACACTCGGCGACGAGGTGGCGGCTCTCTCGCGATCCTTGGGCGGGAAATACGGCAAGAATGCCGGCGGCGGCGGCGACCGGAAGGATTTCCCCAAGTTCATCGGCAAAAAACTTTCCCAGCTCACCACGCACCTGGAGCACTACAAAAATTTCACCGGGCCGCAACTGGAGCGGACGGAAAGTTTGTTCAAACAGAACATCGCGAAGTGGCCGACGGGCGCGCTGGAGATGGCCATGCGTCACTTCAAGGAAGAATTGAAAACACGGTAACGCGTAAAACAAACCCCAAACGACGCGTCGCCAAAAACATGAATCAAGACGAACCAAATTTTTTCGGGACGAACGGCGTTAAGACCGGTGAACACACGTCTGCGGCGAGGTCAGAGCCACCGATTGGTCCCGCCGATTGCGGGATCGAAGCTGGTGAAACCATTACCCGCGGGCGCACCGGCAGACCAAGTAGTCCCGACACTTTGCCAGAGGATTTTAGTTCTGCCGGTCCCGCAGTGCGGGACCGGACAGCACGTTACTATACGGACGACGAGCTGAGGGAGGCGAACGAGCGCAAGGCGGTTTGTGAAAAGTTTCTTGAACTCACGCGCGGCGATTATTCACAACGCCAGGCAGCGGAGGCGTGCGGCAAGTCGCCATCATGGTTCAGTGGCTACGATTCCATGCTAGCCCGGTATGAGCGCGAGGGTCTCGCGGGCCTGCTGCCGCAGCGGCCTACGGGCGCAGTGGCGGGCAACCTCACGGCGCAGATCGAGGCGCTCGATTGGTTCCAGCCGGCAGCGGAGTTTTTCTACCTGATCACGAACCGCACGAACGTGGCCGGCAGCGTGCCGGAAGCGATCCGGCGCGTCATCAGTTTGCCCAATCTGCCAGTCGGTTGGACGAAGACGATTACGCGGCGGTTTCTAAAGAAGCTCGGCAGGGCAGAGTTGCCGGTCTGCCCCGACGCGCTGCGCGAAACAATTCTCGGCCGCCAAAAGGCCGGGCAACCGCTGGTGCCGGACCGCATTGCCCGGGCCATCACGCGCATTGTGACACGGAATGTCATCGAGCAGTATCGCCGTCCGCACGAAGCGGGGCTGAATAATTTGCAATGTCCGGGCACGATGATGATGACGCGCTGGAACGGGGTGCGGGAATTTGTCCGCGCAGGGGACATCCTGGAACCGGATGACGGCTCGATAAACTTTCCGGTGTGCATCCCCTGGACGTCGCCCAATGGCGGCTTGATCACGGAGACGCCGTGCTCCGCCCGTTACGGCGTTATCGTCGGGCGCTTTCAATGGTTGCGCTCAATAGATGTTGCTACACGGTTCCGGCCGGGCTGGGTGTTCGTGGCGCGGTCGCGCGGCGGTTATCGCGGCGCGGACGTTCTCACTCTTTTGCACGGACTCACGATTCAGCATGGCGCTTGGGAGGTCTATCGGTGCGAGCAGGGGGTGTTCAAAAGCAATCTGGTGAAGCAGGCCATCAAACTGCTTGGCTCGCGGTTGCATACGGTCATCTCGCCGCATTCCAAGCCGTTCATCGAGGGCGGGTTTAATCAGGATTGGACGAAGCTCTCGGTGCACTTCCCGCAATGCGACATCGGGCGGTATCGGGGCGATACGGAGGAGGCGAACAAGGTGGTGCAGTCTTGCCGCCGCGGCGCGACGGACCCGCGCAGATATTTCCCGATGCTGGCCGATGCGCTGGCCGCGTTCACGCAGATCACGGAGGAGGAGAATCGCACGCTGGTTAAATCCCGCAATTCAGGACAGTGGGTGCCGGAAGAGAGGTGGGCGCGCGAGACTGGCCAACAATCCACCAATCCATCAATCCATCAATCCGCTCGTCCACTTCGGAAAGTGGACGAGGCTTTAATGTTTATGTTCGCGCCGTTCGCGATGGAGTGGACGGTCAAGGGAATGCTCGTGGGCGGGCGCGTGCCGATATTCGAGGATATGTCCGTGCCGTTCGATTTCTCGGCGCATTGGCTTCAGGAATTTTCCGGGGCGCGGCTGCGTCTGCATTTCGATCCTACTGCGCCTCACTGTCTGGCCACTCCTGTGTTACTCCAAGCCTGGAACGGGCATCGCGCGGGCGAGGTGTTGCCGCCACTCACGCAGGTGAATGAGACGACGGGTTACATCCGCATGGTGCTCGGTTGGGGCGAGGATTCCGGCACGGCGGGTCTCAAGGCGAAGCAACAGGCGGCGGTGGCCATGCGGCGCGAGGTGCGCACGGTGATGCCCGGCGGCAAGAGCGGATATACGAAGAGCGAGATGAAGGCGCTGGAATCTCACGGAATAATTCAAAGGGATGGGGAACAAGTCCAAAGTCCAAAGTCCAAAGTCCAATGTCCAATGAGGAGTAGCGCCAGCGAACGCGCGGCGCGCGTAGCCGAGACGGAAAAATTTGAACGGGAGAATCAACACCTGTTCGTTTGACAACCACCAAAACAAAATGCACAACGACCGAATCAAACAACTCCGCGCGCTGGCGCGGGATGTTCAGAACTACCAGATCGAACGCGGCTGGAGCGATTCCAAAATCTGCTCGCAGATCGCGAACATCGGTTCCACGAAAACTTACAAGCGCATCCTGGATGAGGCGGACCCGCTCGACCAGATGGACGTGGAAAAACAGATCCGCAGTTATGAGGCGGCGGTGGAACTCATCAAGGCGCGTCGCGGCAAGGACCGTCCGCCAGAGCCGGAGTATGAGGACTTTGCGAACATCGTGGACAGCCGGGCGGCGGTGGCCCGCGCGCTCCAGGAGGATTCAATCGCCCGCTTCGTCGTCATCGAGGGCGAGAATGGCACGGGCAAGGACGCGGTAAAAAACGCGCTGCTGGACAAGTGGAGCAAAATCATCGTGCCGGTGGAGGCGACTGAATTGTGGCGCGAGAGCATGAGCGTGCCGCTGGCGGACATCATCAATGCGCTCTCGATCCGGCGCCAGACGGAGAGCGGCGAGAAGTTCAAGATGCCGAATTTTCCGGCGGCGCGGCTGGAACTCATCATTGAGGAACTGAAGAACCGCAAGTTGGTGCTGCTGATAAACGAGGGTCATCACATGGGGCCGCGGTCGCTGAACCTGATCAAGACGCTGATCAACCAGACGCCGGTGGTGCCGGTGATGTTATGTATTCCCAAACTGTTGCAGCGGCTGGTGAGCAGCGCGTATGAGGAGGCGATACAACTCTTCGGCAACCGGCTGTGCGAGCGGGTGCGGCTGAATGCGCCGGCGGAGGATGAAATTCTGCTGATGTTCGAGCGGCGCGGGGTGCGGTTTGCGGACGTGCAGGAGGAGAACCTGGCGGCGCAGGCGCTGGCCCGGGAGAGCGCGCACTTCGGCAACTGGCGTTACATCGTGCAGGTGACGCGGGAGGCGCGCGAGATGGGCGCGGGAAAAGCCATGACGCTGAAAACTTTCACGGAGGCGCAGACGCGGGCGCGCAGCCGCCGGGTGAGCAACCAACAGATGAAAGCGTAAAACGTGATTCGTGATATGAAGCACATTTACGAAGACCTGTACGGCTGGCGCGTGATCATCCAACGCAGCGGGTTGCGCTATCACGTCTTCATCGCCAACCGTGGCGACCATGCCGCCGCCTTGCAACGTGCCGTCGTCGAGCGCGACCATTTTCTGGCAGTCCACAAAAAGGCCCGAAGCAACACTGGGATTTGCGGAATTAGCGAGACGGTGGAATGGAAACATAACCGGCCCCATGACTGTTTCTCAGTCACCTTCGGGGCCAGCCGGAAAAATTATCCCGTCCGATTCCATTATCGCGGCCTGGCGGACCGGTCGCGTGCGCTGCGCGCGGCGGTGGCGCACCGGGCGCGGCTGGCCGGCGAGGACGCGGTACAACTTTTAACCCAGGCATTGCCATGAGCGACCAGCTTCCCTTCAAGCGCCTGGAAGTGTGCGACGTGTTCACGCCGACGAAGATTGCGGTGTTCGAACGGCCGCATGAGGCGGATGAGATCGTGGTGATCAATATCGGGCGTGAGGAGTTTCATTGCGACGCCGGCACGCTGAAGGTGATCGGCGATGTGATGGTGGGGATGCCCCCACGGGCCAATGCGCCAGGAGGCGCGGGATCATGAGCGCCCCTCTCACCAAAGGCCAGAAGCGATACCTCTCGCAGTTATCGGCGCGGGCCTGCAACCGGCAGGCGGCGCTGGCGCGCGGGCGCGGCGAGGTGTTCGCGGAGGGCAAATATGCGGGCCTGGCGGTGAGCGCGGCGGAGGCGCAATACCGTCACGATGAGGTGGCGCGGGCGTGCGGCAAGGCGGGGCTGCGCTGTTGCAGCCAGGATGATTACAAGCTGGTCGAAGGCCATTTCCTGGAGTTGCTCGGGCACTCCGGCGCCGCGCTCAATGCCCAGGTGCGGGCGCTGACGGAAACGCGCCGGGTGATCGAATACAAAATAACCGAGGCGTGCCGGGAGTTCGGCTTTGCCTTGAGCTACGCCAATAAAATTTGCTGCTCGCAAAATCACGGCAACGGTCTGGACGCCGTGGATGAGAAACATCTGTGGCAGGTTTTTTACACGGTCCGCAATCGCGGCCTCGCCAGACGCCGCAAGAATTTGCACCCAATGCCGATGGCGGCATGAAGCCAAACACACAACATCGAACGCTGAAGGCTAAATACGAACCATGAATGCAACAGGAAAGAAAGCGCGGCGGGAGTCAGGGCTGACCCGACACGAATTGCACAAGGCCCATCACAGCCGGAAAAGCCCGGCCAAAATCAAACAGTTCGCCCAGTCCAAAAAGGAAATGAAGGGCGGCCGCGTATAAGGCTTCGCCTCACGCGACGAGGCCATCAACCATCACCCAAAAACGAATATGAGCAAATCCCGAATCAAAGTTAAATTGCCCACCATTGCCACGCGCGACGAGGCCGAGGCCGTCATGAACGAACTGGCTCTTACCGCCAACAATCTCCGCAAGATAATCGCCGGCCGCGACGCAGCGGTCCTGCGCGTCAACGAGTCTTACGCGAAGGATATTGCCGCCTGCGAGGAGTCTATCAGCGGCAAGACGGATGTGTTGCGCGCCTGGGCGGAGGCCAGCCCGGACCAATTCCCCAAGGGCCTCAAGAGCCTGGCCTTGGCCGCCGGCACGCTTGGATTCCGGACCGGCACGCCGAAGCTGGCGCTGCTCTCTCGCGCATGGAATTGGGAGAAGGTCCTGGCGCAGGCGCGGTCGCTGATCCCGGCGTTCATCCGCAGCATACCGGAACTGGACAAGGCAGCCATCCTCGCGCAGCGCGACGAGGGAATCCTCCAGTTCGCCATCAAGGCGTGCGGGATGAAGGTCGTCCAGGACGAATCTTTCTTCATCGAGCCAAAGCTCACCGACACCGACGCGCGGCAAACTGTCGAGGCGTGAACTATCCAACAACTCAACCAAACAAATCATGAAAATCGAAATCAAACACTGGTGGACCGGCGGCGTGCTCTTTGAGCACGACGCCGAAATAAATACTATCAAGCTGACAGTCGAAGCGGCTGTAAAAGCGCGAGCACG